>Ga0183260_10001838_pt1 | contig 17659 bp, 18 predicted proteins | sample AntDrymUQ4972206_2_FD_129768 | JGI IMG/M metagenome (GOLD analysis project Ga0183260, IMG submission 129768) | Polar desert sand microbial communities from Dry Valleys, Antarctica - metaG UQ497 (22.06) (version 2) (version 2) | ecosystem: Environmental > Terrestrial > Soil > Desert | place...
CTGGCCGTCGGCGTGTTCCTGGTCCGCCGCTACGTCCCGGAAAGCCCGCGCTGGCTTTTCATCCACGGTCGTGAGGACGAGGGCGAACAGATCGTCAGCGACATCGAGAAGACCGTCGTCGACGAGACCGGCAAAGACCTCCCGACTGTGTCGGAGACCATCACGATCCGGCAGCGGAAGTCGATCGGCATCAGACTGATCGCTCGGACGGTTTTCACCCTCTACCCGCGGCGCACGATCCTGTGCTTCTCGCTCTTCGTCGGTCAGGCGTTCCTCTACAACGCGTTCTTCTTCACCTACGGCGACACCCTGGGCGAGTTCCTGGGGGTCGAGCAGGTCGGGTACTACATCGCCGTCTTCGCGGTGAGCAACTTCGTCGGGGCGCTTGCGCTGGGGCCGTTGTTCGACACCATCGGCCGGGTCAAGATGCTCACCGGCACCTACACGATCTCCGGCGTGCTGCTGATCATCGCCGGGCTGACCCTGGACTCCTACACGGCGGTGACGCTGACCCTGATGGGCTGCATCATCTTCCTCTTCGCCTCCGCCGGTGCCAGCGCCGCCTATCTCACCGCCAGCGAGGTGTTCCCCATGGAGACGCGTGCGTTGTGCATCGCGTTCTTCTACGCGATCGGCACCGCGGTCGGCGGCATCGCCGGTCCGCTGCTCTTCGGCAAGCTGATCCAGCAGGCCGTCGACGGCGGGGAAGGTATCGGGGCGATCGCCATCGGCTACTACATCGGCGGTGGCCTGATGATCATGGGCGGCATCACGGCCGCGTTCCTGGGCATCAAGGCGGAGGGTCAGTCGCTTGAGAGCATCGCACGTCCCCTCACCGCGGAGGACGACGACGCGGGCCCGTCGGGGCGACGCGACGACGACCGCGCGCCGCAGCCCGTCTGACCACCTCATCCACGAGAGGAGCCGATCTGCCCATGCCACCACCGAAGGCCTCGACCGAAGGACCGCGCGATCGGCAGGTGTTCCACGAGATGGGGCAGATCGTCCGGGCGCTCGAGGCGACCGGCCCGCAGACCCCCGAAAACCTCGCCCGCACCGTGGGGGCCGACTACTGGGAGTCCGACCGGTTCGAGCGCGCACTGGCCTACGCAGCCAGCGACGGTCTGGTGTTCGTCACCGGCGACGGGACCGTGAGCGCGAGCGGTTGACCGGCGCTCGTTAGTCTCGCCGGGTGACCGGCCTCCACACCACGACGTTCGGCGAGCGCGGCTCACTCGTCGTGTTCTGCCACGGGCTCTTCGGGCAGGGCAAGAACTGGACCCAGATCGGTAAGGTTCTCAGCCCCGACCACCGGGTGCTGCTGGTCGACATGCCTCACCACGGGAGATCGGCCTGGGCCGAGGAGTTCGACTATCTCGACGCCGCCGACCAGGTTGCAGGGCTGCTGACCGGCGACGACCCGGTCGCGCTGGTCGGCCACTCGATGGGCGGCAAAATCGCGATGCTGGTCGCGCTGCGGCACCCCGAGCTCGTCGACCGGCTGTGCGTGGTCGATGTGTCGCCGGTCCAGTACCACCACAGCGAGGAGTTCACGTGCTACATCGCCGCCATGCAGGCGCTCGACCTCGACCGGCTCGAGCGGCGGGCTGACGCCGACGAGGCCCTGACCGAGTCGGTGCCGAACACCACCGTCCGCAGCTTCCTGTTGCAGAACCTCCGCCGCCAGGACGACGGCTGGTCGTGGCAGCTCAATCTCGACGTGCTCGGCCGCGACCTCGAGCGACTCGGCGACTGGCCGGCCGACCGGCTCGACGACGCGGCGTCGTACGACGGCCCGGTGCTCTGGGTGGCGGGGGAGACCTCCCACTACGTCAAGGACGACTACGCCGAGGCAATGGACCGGCTGTTCCCGAAGAACCGCCGGGTGACCATCAAGGGCGCCGGCCACTGGGTGCACTCTGAGCAGCCGGAGGTCTTGACCGAGGTGCTCCGCCGCTTCATCACCTAGGAACGTCGCGCGCGGTAGGCGGCGACCGCGTTGCGGTTGGCGCACGTGGTCGAGCAGTAGCGCTTGGAGCGGTTGCGGGAGAGGTCGAGCACGAGGCCGTCGCAGCCGTCGTCGGCGCACACCCCGAAGCGCGACATCTCGTCGGCGCGGATGACGTCGACCATGGCCATGGCGGTCTCGACCTTGATCCGCTCGACCAGCGGGTCGTCGTAGTCGACCGCGTGGAGGTGCCAGTCATACTCCTCGTGGCGCACCAGCTCCGGCCGCAGCGTGACTTCGGCGAGCAGCCCGTTGACCAGCTCGACCGCGCGGTCGCGGTTGGCGGTGAGCAGCAGCCGCAGCCGCGGCCGTAGGTCGCGGACGGCGTCGAGCTCGGCGCGGGTGCGCTCGTGGCGGCCGGTGTAGCGCCACCGTGCGTAGAACTCGTCGAGGTCTCCGACGGAGGTGAGCGTGTCCGGCTCCGAGGCGGTGTTGACCAGCTCGATCCCGGCCCGGAGCGTCATCTCGCTGTCATAGGCGAAAACCACGTTGACACCTTACACAGCGCCGCGTAGCGTCACATGCCATGGCGACAATGACTGATGACAACGTGGGGTCCGGTCTCCGGTCCAGCACCGGGGTGGGGTTGGGCTTCGCCGTGCTGTCCGCGATGAGTTTCGGCATGTCAGGCACCCTCGCGAAGGGGCTGTTGGTCGCGGGGTGGACGCCCGCGGCGGCGGTGACGGCGCGGATCGTGGTCGCGGCGCTGGTGCTCCTCATCCCCGGCCTGATCGCGCTGCGCGGCCGCTGGCACCTGCTGCGTGCCAACACCGGGTTCGTGGTGGTCTACGGGCTCGTGGTGGTCGCGGGATGCCAGTTCGCCTACTTCAGCGCCGTCGACCACATGCAGGTCGGCGTCGCGCTGCTGATCGAGTACACCGCCCCGGTCGCCGTGGTGCTCTGGCTCTGGCTGCGCCACGGTCAGCGTCCCGGCACGAAGACCGCCGCGGGTGGCGTGATCGCCGCGCTCGGCCTGGTGCTGGTGCTCGACCTGATCTCCGGTGCTGACCTCAACCCGGTCGGCGTCGGCTGGGCGCTGCTGGCGATGGTCGGCGCTGCGACGTACTTCGTGATGTCGGCCCAGGTCGGCAACTGCCTGCCGCCGGTCGTGCTGGCAGCGGCCGGCCTCGTGGTCGGTGGCGTCGCGCTGCTGCTGGCAGGCGCCGTCGGACTGCTCGACCTGACCGCTTCGACCGCGCCCGCGTCGTACGCCGGCACCGAGGTGCCATGGTGGCTGCCGGTGCTGGCGCTGGGCGTGGTGACCTGCGCCTTCGCCTATGTCTCCGGCATCGTGGCGTCGCGGGCGCTGGGCTCGCGAGTGGCGTCGTTCGTGGCACTCTTCGAGGTGCTGTTCGCCCTGATCTTTGCCTGGGTCGCGCTCGACGAGCTGCCCCGCGCGATCCAGTTCGTCGGCGGCGTGGCCATCCTTGCCGGCGTGATCCTGGTGAAGCTGGGGGAGCGCTCGACCGTCCACGCGGGCTGACCCACCCACCCGTTCGTCGTACCCGACATTTCATTCGCCAGGACCGCCTGGGACGACCTGGAGGTCGGGTGCGACGTCGATCCGGCGGCGGCTCGGGGAGAAATCTGCCGAACGACAAGCAGGTGAGGGATTTCACCGCGGCCTTCGACGGGGCACCGGCCTGGCTGCCGAACGGCCGCGAGTGCGACCTAGGTGGTCCCGGCGAGGAGTGGGTGGTGCTGCACGTCGGCGACGTCACGTACGTCGTCCACCCCGGTTGGCGCGGCTGTCCAGTTGTGTCGGCGGGGGACAAAGTGGTCGAGCTGACCCCTGCACGTGTTGAATCGTGGGCCACCGGCGGCATTCCCGCCGTCGTCTACGGCCCCACCGGCGGCATGGGCGTCATGTTCGCCAGCCTTCTCGACCCGCAGGGGTCATGCTCGCGCGGCGAAGTATCGACCCTTAGCGGGCGTCCTGGCGCTTGAGGAAGACCTCTCGGTGAAGCAGCAACAGTGCTGCGGCCACCGGGACGGCCAACACCGCGCCGATGATGCCGAGCAGCGCTCCACCGACGAGCGCGGCGATCACGGTGACCGCTCCGGGGACCTTGACCGAGCGCGCCATGATCCTCGGGTAGATCACGTAGGCCTCGAGCTGCTGGTAGGCGAGGTAGTAGGCCAGGCAGACCAGCGCGACCGTGGGGGAGACCGTCAGCCCCAGCGCCGTGATCAGCACCGCCGAGATCACCGAGCCCACCACGGGGATCAGGCTCAGCAGGCCCACCACGAACGCGAGCGCGAAAGCATAGTCACCCAGGCCCACGATGAAGGTGAACACCAGCGTGCTCAACCCCGCGCAGACCGCGACCACGAAGGCGCCAGCGACGTAGGCGCCGGTCGAGCGGATGATCTGGTCGCCCAGCTCGCTGACACGATCGCGACGCGAGGCCGGGGCCAGGCTGTAGGTCGCGTGCTTGATGCTGGGCAAGGAGGTGAGGAAGTAGATCATCAGCACCAGCACGATCAGGCTGTTGGCCAGCGCCGACACGACGGCCAGCCCGACGCCGAGCGCGCCGCCGAAGGCCTGCTGACCGAAGTTACCGTTGCTGGCGTACTCCTCGGCCTTGGTGATGATGTCGAAGCGCTCGTCGAGGTCTTGGACGAACTGGTTGGAGCGCAGGTCCTGGAGCCAACGAGGGGCGTTCTCGCTGATGAGGCTGATCTGGTCGCTGATGACCGGCGCCAGGGCGACCACGAACAGTGCGAACAGGCTCAACACCATCGCCAGCACAATGAGGACGGCGATCCCGCGTCTGGCTCCACGCTTCATGAACCACTCGACGAGAGGATTGAGGCCGACGGCGAGGAACAGCGCCATCACCAGCAGGATCAGGGTCGAGGAGATCGACAGCAGCTGCTCGGCGAGAAAGATCGCCAGCAGCGCCCCGAGGGCGCCGAAGAAACCCACGGTGAACGGGGAGTGCCGCAGCAGGCCGGACCGCCGTCGTGCGGCGGGACCGGAAGGAGGGGTGGGGGCCTCCTCGAGCAGGTCGGTGGCGTTGTTGACCTGCTTGGCCAGCTCCGCCGAAGACTCGATGACCTGCTCGGCCTGTTCGGCCGCCGCTCCCGCCTCCTCGGCCGACAGCTCTGCCTGTTCGGCCGCGCCCTCGGCCCGCACGGCCGCCGTTTCCGCCTTGCGGGCGACACGGCGGTCGCGCCAGCCGCTCAGGATTCGTCCTCGCCGAAGCCCGCGACCACGTCGCGCAGGGAAGCCAACTGCGCCGTGATCGCGTCGCGGCGCTTGGTCATCCGCTCCACCTCGGCCTTGACGGAGGCCAGCTCGCGGTCCGCCTCGGCGTGACCGGTCGCGGCGATCGAGTCGGCCTGAGAGCGGGCCGACGCCACGATCTGCTCGGCCTCGCGCCGGGCTCGGGCCAGGGTCGCCTCAGCCTCGGTCTGGGCCTGCTGCCGGTGGACGTTCGCCTGCCTGGTGGCCTGTCGGGCGCGCTCCTCGGCAGCCGTCGAACGCTGCTCGGCCTCGGCGACGAGTCGCTGCGTCTCGGCGGTCGCGTTCGTGTGGTGGTCGGCCGCCTCCTTGGTGAGCCGTTCCTTCTCCACCGCCAGCGTGCGCCGGGCCTCCTGCACCTCGCGGTCGGCTGCTGCCCGGGCCTGCTCGGCCTCGCGCTTGGCGCCGATCCGCAGGTCGTTGGACTCCTGTTGCGAGGCGAGTCGGACCTGGTCGGCCTCGCGCTGCGCGGAGGCGGTGAGGTCCTCGGCCTCCAGCTGCGCCTGGTTGCGCTCCTGCTCCGCGTCGGCGAGCAGCCGGGCACGGGTCTCGTCGAGCTCCTGGAGCTGCACCAGCCGCATGTCGTCGGCCTCGCGGGACGCGTCGGCGCGGATTGCGGTGGCGTCATGGACGGCCTGGGTCCGGATCTCCTCGGCGTCGCGCTCGGCGCCGGCACGGACGTCGGCCGCTTCCTCCTCGGCGAGCCGCAGCATCGCCGCGGCGCGACCGCCGAGTCCGGCGTACGACGGATTCAGGTTCTCCTTGAGCTGCTGGCGGGAGTCGTCGAGCTGCCCTTCGAGCTCCATCACGCGCTTCTCCGACTCGGTCAGCGAGCTGGAGAGGCCAGCCTTCTCGCCGGCCAACTGCTGGACCCGCGCGTCGACCGCGGCCTTGTCGTAGCCGCCGCGGCGTACGACCGGGAACGAGACGGCGGCCGAGGCCGCGGGAGGCAGGGTGCGGGGGGCCGGAACAGGTCGGAACGGTTGCTTCGCCGGCGCCGCCGGGGGTACGACGGCGGCCGACCGGGTCGGCTCAGGATCCTGCTGGAGCGGTTCGGCCTCGAACGTCGGCTCGGGGTCGGGTACCGGCGCCGCGTCCTTCGGCAGGGTCGGGATCACCTGGGTCGCCTCGGTGTCCACGTCGCCCGAGGTGTCGGCCTGGGCCTCGGACGCCGCGGCGTCGGTCGGTTCTCCCCGGCCGGCGGCATCGCCGTTGGTGTCCGGCTCGTCGTCGTCGAAGATGGACAGACCGCTGTCGCTCATGGGTGGAAAACCTCTTCCCGGGGTCGATGTGGGGTGCGCGCCCAGTCTCCCCGATCAGCGGCGTCGTTCACACCCCGGCCCGCGTGTCGTTTCGGTCTTTGAACCTCAGACCCCACGGAAGCGGTTGATCGCGTCCAGGTGTGTGGTGCGCATCTCCTCGTCGAGGACGCCCAGACCCTCCTGGGGAGCGAGGCAGAGCACGCCGACCTTCCCCTGGTGGAGGTTGTGGTGGACGTCGAGCGCCGCCTGGCCGACCTCGTCGAGGGCGTAGGTGCGCGACAGCGTGGGGTGGATCCGGCCCTTCGCGATCAGCCGGTTCGCCTCCCACGACTCGCGGTAGTTCGCGAAGTGGGAACTGATGATGCGCTTGAGGTTCATCCACAGGTAGCGGTTGTCGTACTCGTGCATGTAGCCGCTGGTCGACGCGCAGGTCGTGATGGTGCCGCCCTTGCGGGTGACGAAGACGCTGGCGCCGAAGGTCTCTCGGCCGGGGTGCTCGAAGACGATGTCGATGTCCTCGCCGCCGGTCAGCTCACGGATCCTCGCGCCGAGCCGCTTCCACTCCTTCGGGTTCTGCCGGGTGTTCTCCTCGTTCCAGAACCGGAAGTCCTCCTCGGACCGGTTGATGATCAGCTCGGCGCCCATGCTCCGGCAGATCGCCGCCTTCTCCTCGCTGGAGACGACGCAGACCGGGTTGGCGCCACCGTTGAGGGCGTACTGGGTGGCGAATCCGCCCAAGCCGCCGGACGCGCCCCAGATCAGGACGTTGTCGCCCTGCTTCATGTCGCCGCCGTTGCGGCTGACCAGCTGCCGGTACGCCGTGCCGTTGACCAGGCCGGGGGAGGCCGACTCCTCCCACGTGAGGTGCTCGGGCTTGGGCATCAGCTGGTTCGCCTTGACCATCGCAACCTCGGCCAGGCCTCCGAAGTTCGTCTCGAAGCCCCAGATCCGCTGCTCGGGGTCGAGCATCGTGTCGTTGTGGCCGTCGGGGTGCTCGAGCTCCACCGAGAGGCAGTGGGCGACGACCCGGTCGCCGGGGTTCCAGCGGTGGACCCCGGGGCCGGTCTTCAGGACCACGCCGGAGAGGTCCGAACCGACCACGTGGTGGGGTAGGTCGTGGCGCTTCGCGAGCGGCGACATCCGGCCGTAGCGCTCGAGGAAGCTGAACGTGGACACCGGCTCGAAGATCGAGGTCCACACCGTGTTGTAGTTGATGGCCGATGCCATTACTGCGACCAGCGCCTCGCCCGGGCCGAGCTCCGGGAGCGCGACGTCGTCGACGTGGAGGGACTGACGGGGGTCCTTGTCGCGGGTGGAGAGGCCCTCGAACATGTCGACCTCGTCCTTCTTGACGAAGGCGGCGCGGTAGGAGTCGGGGAGCTCCAGGTTCGCGAAGTCGGCGGGCGTCGCCTCGCCGGACTGGATGGCTTCCAGGATGGTGTGCACGATCAGGTCACTCCTTGAACGCTGGTGTGGGCTGTGGTGAAGATACCGACGGGTAGCGTCCGGCGCACCCGGGTGTGACGGAGTGCATGCCCTCAGGGTGCGGCTGGCTCCACCAGCTCGACCAGCACACCGCCGGCGTCCTTGGGGTGGATGAAGTTGACCCGGCTGTCGGAGGTGCCGCGCCGGGGGGAGTCGTACAGCAGTCGGAGCCCGCGATCCCGCAGTACGTCGCCCACCTGCTCGACGTCGGTCACCCGGAAGGCCAGCTGCTGGATGCCGGGGCCGGACCGGTCGAGGAACTTAGCGATCGTCGACTCGGGGGTGAGCGGCGCGAGCAACTGGATGCACGAGCCCGAGTCGCCGACCCCGACCATCGCCTCGCGCACGCCCTGCTCCTCGTTGACCTCCTCGTGGAGGACCGTCATGCCGTAGGCGTCGCGGTAGAACGCCATCGCCTCGTCGAGGTCGGCCACGGCGATGCCGACGTGGTCGATCGCGGTGAACAGGTGCGCGGGGATGTCCACGCCCGTGATCGGTGGAGTCATGGCCACATCGTGGCGCCTGGGGGGTCGCGACGCGAGGAGGTGTGAGGAGTTCCTCATGCCCCACCCACTCCCGGCTGGACGCGTCCGGTGGGTATCGTCGCCGGTAACCAGCCACTTGCTCCTGATGGAGGCACCCCCATGTCCACGTCCGTGATCGTTGCCGGAGCCCGTACCCCGATCGGCCGTCTGCTGGGCGGGCTGAAGGACCTCTCCGCCGCCGAGCTGGGCGGGGTCGCCATCAAGGGCGCGCTCGAGAAGGCCGGGGTCACGCCCGACCAGGTCGACTACCTGATCATGGGCCAGGTCATCCTGGCCGGCGCCGGCCAGAACCCCGCTCGTACGGCGGGTATCGCCGGCGGTCTGCCGATGAGCCTCCCGTCGATCACCATCAACAAGGTCTGCCTCTCGGGCATCAACGCCATCGCCCTGGCCGACCAGATGATCCGCGCCGGCGAACACGACATCGTGGTGGCCGGTGGCATGGAGTCGATGACCCAGGCTCCCCACCTGCTGCCGAGGTCGCGCGAGGGCTTCAAGTACGGCAACACCGCGCTGGTCGACTCGATGGCCTACGACGCGCTGCACGACCAGTCCACCGACCAGGCGATGATCAACCTGACCGAGAGCTGCAACAGCGCCGGCGCCGGTCTGTCCCGCGAGGAGCAGGACGCGTTCGCGGCCCAGTCCCACCAGCGGGCGGCGCTGGCCTGGAAGAACGGCCTCTTCGACGACGAGGTCGTCCCGGTCACCGTCAAGACCCGCAAGGGCGACGTCACGGTCGCCGAGGACGAGGGCGTGCGCGGTGACACGACCGTGGAGTCCCTCTCCGGGCTGCGATCGGTCTCCAAGGACGGCACCATCACCGCCGGCTCCGCCTCCCAGATCAGCGACGGCGCCTGCGCCGTCGTCGTGATGAGCATGGCCAAGGCCGAGGAGCTCGGCGTCACCTGGATTGCCGAGATCGGCGCCCACGGCCAGGTCGCCGGCCCCGACTCCACGCTGCAGCTTCAGCCGGCCCGCGCCATCGAGAAGGCCGCGGCCAAGGAGGGCATCGTGGTCTCCGACATCGACCTCTTCGAGCTCAACGAGGCCTTCGCCGCGGTCGGCATCGAGTCCGCCCGCCAGCTCGGCATCACCGAGGACCAGGTCAACGTCAACGGCGGGGCCATCGCGCTCGGTCACCCGGTCGGCATGTCCGGCGCCCGGATCGTGCTCCACCTCGCGCTTGAACTGAAGCGCCGTGGTGGTGGCCTTGGCGCGGCCGCCCTGTGCGGCGGCGGTGGTCAGGGCGACGCCCTCATCATCCGCGTGCCTGCGTGAGCGACGGGGTCTCGACAAGCTCAACCCCCGTGATGTCCCGTCGTGCTACGGGCAACGTCCCGGAGCTGGTGGAGCGCGCGCGGGCGGGTGACGCGCGCGCCGTGGCGCGGCTGATCTCGCTGGTCGAGGACGCCTCCCCGCTGCTGCGTGAGGTCATGGCCGGGCTGGCGCCGTACTCCGGCACCGCCCAGGTGGTGGGCATCACCGGTTCGCCGGGGGTGGGGAAGTCGACGTCCACGAACGCGCTGGTCGCCGAGCTGCGGCGCGCCGGTAAACGGGTCGGGGTACTGGCGGTCGACCCGTCGTCGCCGTTCTCCGGTGGCGCCCTGCTGGGCGACCGGGTCCGGATGCAGGACCACGCCCTGGACCGCGACGTCTACATCCGGTCGATGGCGTCGCGTGGCCATCTCGGCGGACTGTCGTGGACCACGCCGCAGGCGCTACGAGTCCTGGACGCGGCCGGCTGCGACGTGATCCTGGTCGAGACGGTCGGGGTTGGCCAGAGCGAGGTCGAGATCGCCGGGCTGGCGGACACGACGCTGGTGCTGATGGCCCCCGGCATGGGTGACGGGATCCAGGCGGCGAAGGCCGGCATCCTCGAGATCGGCGACATCTACGTCATCAACAAGGCCGACCGTGACGGCGCCGACCAGGTCCGCAAGGAGTTGCGCTCGATGCTGGCGCTGGCGGAGCGACCCGAGGGCGCCTGGAGCCCCCCGATCGTGAAGACGGTGGCCGCGAAGTCCCAGGGCCTCGACGAGGTCGTCGCCGAGATCGACCGCCACCATGCGTGGCTGGCCGAGTCGGGCGAGCTCGAGCGTCGCCGGGTACGCCGGGCCCGCGACGAGATCGAGGCGATCGCAGTCACCGCGCTGCGGGAGCGGTGGGGCGACGTGCACGGTCGCAGCGAGCTCGACGAGCTCGCTGCTGCCGTCGTCGCAGGGGAGTCGGATCCCTACCTCGCCGCGGACGTGCTCTTGGCAGTGTTCACGGACTGACCCCGCCGGACCCGTCATACTCGCCGCATGTCCGAACCGCAGGCCGCCCGCCCCGCTCTCGCGGTTGGTGGGACACACCCCTGACCGTCACCCTCCGGCCACCTGCCCCCGGGACTGTGGTGCCATGCGCGTCGCGATCGTCACCGAGTCCTTCCTGCCGTAGGTCAACGGGGTCGCGAACTCTGTGCGTCATGTGGCGGAGCAGCTGTCCGTCTCGGACACGAGCCGATGATCGTGGCGCCGGGAGCCGGCCCGGACCACCACCGGGGCGTCCGCGTGACCCGGGTCAGGTCGGTCGGGCTCCCCGGGTATCGCTCCTTTCCGCTGGGCCTTCCGGACGCGACCCTCGATCGTGCGCTGACCGACTTCCGCCCCGACGTGGTCCACCTGGCCTCGCCCATCGTCCTCGGCGTCGCCGGTTTCGCTCGTCAGTACGGCATCCGGGGCGACCTGCTGCTCGACCGGTGGGTCGGCCGGGTTCACCGTCGGTCCGATCGCACCCTGGTGCCCTCACAGGTGTCCTATGAGCAGCTGCGTCGCCTGGCGGTGACGGATCCTCACATCTGGCGTCGCGGGGTGTCCCTGGAGCTGTTCGATCCGTCCCGCCGCGACGACGCCCGGCACCAGGCCGTGTCCAGCGACGGCCGAGACGTGCTTGTCGGATACGTCGGCCGGCTGGCGGCGGAGAAGAACGTACGCCGGCTCGCCGAGATCGCCGAGATCGCCGACATCCCCGGCATCCGCCTCGTGGTGGTCGGTGAGGGTCCGGAGCGGGCGTGGCTGGGCCGTCACCTGCCGCGGGCCCGACCCGGCTTGCTTCCCGGCGTCGGGCCGAGCAGTTCTGCTGGAGCGAGAGGGTGCGGGCGATGATGGCTGTGCACGATGACCTGCGGCCGGCGTCCGCGGCGGTCGAACGGTCTGCTTGAGCACACCTGTCAGCCACGCTCCCCCCGCGAGGCTGATCGCGTCGGGCGCGCCTCCTGCGGCTGTGGCCCCGGGCCTGCTACCAATGGTGTCGTCCTGTGCCGTCCCCGATCGGAGCGACTCCCATGAACACCAAGAAGGCGATCCTGGCCTTGCTCGTGGTCTTCCTGGGCTTCTGGATGTTCACCGACCCCGCGGGTTTGGCCGACGCAGCCAAATCCGGGCTCAGCCAGACCTGGAACCTCGCCGAGCAACTCTTCAGCGCGGTCATCCGGTTCTTCGGCGCGCTGGTGTGACGCCGGCCCGGCTCGGGGGGTAAGCGCCATGGGTCTGCTGCAGACGCTCACCGAGCCCGACATCCGCAAGCACCTCCTTCGTGAGGAGGGGGAGGTCATCGTCGACGAGGTCTGCAAGCACTGGGTGGCCTACCTGCGGCCCGTCCTCGAGACGGTGTTCGGGCTGGCGCTGCTCGTCGTCTTCCCGTTCCTCGACCTCGACCTGGCCTGGTTCCCGTTCGTGCTGGCGATGGCACTGTTCGCGCACGCCGGCTGGAAGGCGCTCCAGGCCCGGATGGACCGGTTCGTCATCACGAACATGCGCGTGTTCCGCGTCCATGGAGTGCTGTCGCAGCAGCTCGCCACCATGCCGCTCTCGCGGATCCTCGACATCACCGTCGCCAAGCCGCTGATCGGCCGGATCCTGAGCTATGGCCACTTCGTCTTCGAGTCCGCCGCCCAGGAGCAGGGGCTGCGTGAGATCCGGTACGTCGGGAGGCCCGACGACCGCGACCTCGCCATCCAGCGCGTGGTCCAGCGCTCGGGCCTGCGTGGGCCGCGGGTGGTCAACTAACACCATGCCGCGACTGCCCTTCGACCCCATCGACGAGGCGGCCAGGCAGTGGGCGAACCACTGGTCCGGTGTCCCCGCCATGCACGCCGTCACCTCACTGATGCGCGTCCAGCAGCTGGTGATCGGTCGGCTCGACGCGATCCTCAAGCCACACGGGCTGACCTTCGCCCGGTACGAGGCGCTGGTGCTGCTCACCTTCTCCTCCCGGGGCGCGCTGCCGCTGGGGAAGATGGGGGAGCGGCTCCAGGTCCATCCGACGTCGGTCACCTCGATCGTGCGCAAGCTCGAGTCGGACGGGCACGTCGTACGCCGCCCGCACCCCGAGGACGGGCGGGCGGTTCTGGCCGAGATCACGCCGACCGGTCGGGACGTCGTGCAGGCGGCCACCGCCGACCTGGTGGGCGCCGACTTCGGGCTCGGGGTGCTCGACGACGACGCGCTGGGCCGGCTGTCCGAGCTGCTGCGGCCGGTCCGGCGTGCCGCGGGCGACTTCTGAGCCATGGCCACCGTGGACGACGTACGCCGGGTCGGGCTTGCCCTGCCACGCACCTACGAGCGGCAGGTGCGCGGGCGGTGGAAGCTCAAGGTCAAGCAGCTCGTCTACGTTGCCTTCAGCCGTGACGAGGAGGCGATGGGCTTCGGGTTCCCGAGGCCGGAACGGGATGGGCTGATCGCCTCCGACCCCGAGACGTTCTTCCTCCCGCCGACCTCGGACCTGCGCTACCAGTGGGTGTGCGCCCGCCTGCCACGTCTCGACGAGGCGGAGATGCGCGAGCTGGTGACCGACGCGTGGCGGATGTGCGTGCCTCGGATGCTGCACGATCTTCCGGACCTGCCGGCGCCGGCCGCCGTCGCCTGGCACTTGGTCGAGCAGCATGAGTGGGGCGAGCTGCGGCCGCTGCTGCACCCGCACGTCCGGTTCCGCGACGGCGACGTCGAGGTGAGCGGCCGGAGCCGGTTGCTTGCTCACCTCGCCGATCACCGGACCCCGCGGCCGCCGACCGCGGTCGAGGTGCACGACGGGCTGCTCCACCGGTGGACGCGCTGAGCGGAGTCGCGCTCTTTAGTTGGACGTCCTACTATTTGCGACATGGCCGACACCGCACGTGACCGCTGGCAGTCCCGCTACGACGCGGCGAACGACGCGGGGCGCGTCCGCGACACCGACTTCACCACGCTGAGCGGCATGGAGGTGGCGCCGGCGTACGGCACCGAGGAGTCGGAGTGGCCGGGTGAGTTCCCGTTCACCCGCGGTCTCTACCCGACCGGTTACCGTGGCCGGACCTGGACGATCCGGCAGTTCGCCGGCTTCGGCAACGCCGAGCAGACCAACGAGCGCTACCACATGATCCTGGGTCGCGGCGGTGGCGGACTGTCGGTCGCCTTTGACATGCCGACCCTGATGGGCCGGGACTCCGACGACCCGCAGTCACTCGGTGAGGTCGGCCACTGCGGCGTCGCCATCGACTCGGTCGCCGACATGGAGACGCTGTTCGGTGGCATCGACCTCGCCGCGATCACCACCTCGATGACCATCAGCGGCCCCGCCGTACCGGTCTTCTGCATGATGCTGGTCGCAGCCGAGCGCGCCGGGGTCGACACCAGCGGTCTCAACGGCACGCTGCAGACAGACATCTTCAAGGAGTACATCGCCCAGAAGGAGTGGCTCTTCACCCCGGAGCCCCACCTGCGTCTGATCGGCGACCTGATGGAGTACTGCGCCGAGTCGATCCCGGACTACAAGCCACTCTCTGTCTCCGGCTACCACATCCGCGAGGCCGGCTCGACCGCCGCGCAGGAGCTCGCGTTCACACTCGCCGACGGCTTCGGCTACGTCGAGCTCGGCCTCTCTCGCGGCCTCGACATCGAGAAGTTCGCGCCAGGCCTGTCCTTCTTCTTCGACGCCCACCTAGACTTCTTCGAGGAGATCGCGAAGTTCCGCGCCGCCCGCCGGATCTGGGCGCGCTGGATGCGCGACGTCTACGGCGCACAAACCGAGAAGGCGCAGTGGCTGCGGTTCCACACCCAGACCGCAGGCGTGTCGCTCACCGCACAGCAGCCCTACAACAACGTCGTCCGCACCGGCGTTCAGGCTCTGTCGGCGGTCCTGGGCGGCACCAACAGCCTCCACACCAACGCCCTCGACGAGACCCTCGCCCTGCCCAGCGAGCAGGCCGCCGAGATCGCGCTCCGCACGCAGCAGGTGATCATGGAGGAGACTGGTGTCGTCAACGTCGCCGACCCGCTGGGCGGTAGCTGGTACGTCGAGGCGCTGACCGACCAGATCGAGGCCGAGGCGAACGCGATCTTCGACCGGATCCTGGCGATGGGCGGCTCCACCCTCACCCACACCGACACCGAGGCCCTCGCGGAGGCGACCCGCAACAGCGAGAGCCCGGTTACCCGCGGTCTGCTCCAGGGCATCGAGGACGGCTGGTTCATGTCCGAGATCGCCGAGGCCGCCTTCCAGTACCAGGTGGCGCTGGAGAAGGGCCAGAAGCGGATCGTCGGCGTCAACTGCCACGAGCACTCCGTGACCCACGACCTGGAGATCCTCCGGGTCAGCCACGAGGTCGAGGTCGAGCAGGTCAAGCTGCTGGCCGGCCGCAGGGACTCCCGTGACGACGCCGCCGTCAAGGCCGCGCTGCAACGGATGGTCGAGGTCAGCCAGACCGACGAGAACATGATCGAGGCGATGCTCGAGGCGTGCCGGGTCGAGGCGACGCTCGGTGAGATCTGCGACGTGCTGCGCGCCGAGTGGGGCGAGTACCGGGAGCCAGCCCGCTTCTGAACATTCGCACGCGATCATTAGGATCGACGGCATGACCCAGCAGCCGTTCAGCCGTCCCGGAGCGATCGATCTCTCCGCGTTCAAGCGCCCCGCCGCCCCCGCACCGGGGGGACCCGCCTCGGGGGAAACGCCGGGGGCGGGAGCAGTCGGCCGTTCGGCGTACTCGGTGGCGGTCGACCAGCAGTCCTTCCAGCAGGTCGCGGAGGCGTCGGTCACGGCGCCGGTGGTGATGGTCTTCTTCTCCCCGGCGCAATCGCCGGAGAGTGCGACGATGGCGCTGGATCTCGAGACGGTGGCGGGGGAGCACGAGGGCCGGTTCCTCGCGGCCTTGGTCGACATCGACCGTTCACCCGAGATCGCCCAGGCCATGCAGATCGAGCAGGTGCCGCTGATGCTGGTGCTGGTCGACGGGCGCCCGGCCACGCAGCCGATCCCCGGTGCGCTCGGCCTCGACGAGCTCCGGGCGCTGTTCAACCAGCTGGCCCAGCAGCTCACGGCCCAGGGCATCACCGGTCGCCACCAGCCGCGGGCGGTCGCGCCGGTCGCTGCCACCGATGAGGCCGGAGAACCGGCGGTCGACCCGCGTTACGCCCCGGCCCAGGCGGCGCTCCAGGCCGACGACGTCGAGGGGGCGGTGACGGAGTACCAGAAGCTGGTCGACGCCAACCCGGCTGACGCCGAGGCCGCGGCCGGACTCGCCATGGCGAAGCTGCTCCGGCGCACTCGCGGCGTCGACCTCCAGACCGCCCGGGCCGCGGCCGCGGCCGACCCGGACGACGTGGACGCCCAGACGCTGGTCGCCGACCTCGACCTGCTCGGCGGCCACGTCGACGACGCGTTCCGTCGTCTGATCGAGCTGGTCCGGCGTACGTCGGACAAGGACCGTGACGCCGCACGCGAGCACCTGCTCGGACTGTTCGGTGCAGTCGGCAACGACGACCCACGGGTGATGAAGGGCCGGCAGCTCCTGGCCTCAGCGCTGTTCTAGGACCGACCGACCGGCCTCGAGCCGGGCCACGGGTACCCGGAAGGGCGAGCACGAGACGTAGTCGAGTCCGATCCCGTCGAAGAAGTGGATGGACCGCGGGTCGCCGCCGTGCTCGCCGCAGACACCGACCTTGAGGTCGGGCTTGGTCTCGCGACCCTTGGTCGTGCCCATCTCGACCAGGCCCCCGACACCGAGCTGGTCGAGCGACTCGAAGGGCGAGACGTCGAAGATCCCGTGGTCGAAGTAGCGCGAGAAGAAGGAGGCCTCGACGTCGTCGCGCGAGAAGCCCCACGCCATCTGGGTCAGGTCATTGGTGCCGAAGGAGAAGAAGTCGGCCGAACCGGCGATCCGGTCGGCGAGGAAGGCCGCCCGCGGCAGCTCGATCATGGTGCCGATCTGGAACTCGAGGCGTACGTCGCGGTCGGTCTGCACCTCCTCGGCGACGTTGACGATCTCGGCCTTGACCACGTCGAGTTCCCGCACGCTCGCGACGAGCGGGATCATGATCTCCGGCCGCGGGCGGCCCCCGGCTGCGACGTGGTCCGCGGCGGCCTCCAGGATCGCGCGGGCCTGCATGACGAACAGACCTGGGATCTGGATGCCCAGGCGCACGCCGCGCAGGCCCAGCATGGGGTTCTGCTCGTGCAGCCGCCGCACGTGCCGGAGCAAGACCTGGTCGTGCTCCGACTCCTCACCGCGAGCCTCAGCGAGCGCGACCTTCACCGAGAGGTCAGTGAGGTCGGGGAGGAACTCGTGGAGCGGCGGGTCGATCAGCCGGATCGTCACCGGAAGGCCGTCCATGACCTCGAAGATCTCGGTGAAGTCCTGTCGCTGCAGCGGCAGCAGGGCGGCGAGCGCCTCGCCCTGCGTCGTCTCGTCCTCGGCGACGATCAGTCGCTCGACCAGCGCTGCTCGATCGCCGAGGAACATGTGCTCGGTCCGGCACAGTCCGATGCCCTCGGCCCCGAACCTGCGTGCCCGCGCCGAGTCATCGGGTGTGTCGGAGTTGGCCCGGACCCGCAGCCGCCGGGCGCCATCGGCGTGCGCCATGATCCGGGAGACCGCCGAGACCAGGTCGTCCTCGACCTTCTCGCCCTCGAAGTGGCGAACGACGACGGAGTCGGAGACCGGGACCTCGCCGGCGAACACCTGGCCGGTCGTGCCGTCGATCGAGATGACGTCGCCCTCGGTCACGGTCTCCCCGTCGCGCACCTGGAACTCCTTGGCCGCCACATCGACATCGAGTGAGTCCGCGCCGCAGACGCAGGTCCGGCCCATGCC
>Ga0183260_10001839_pt1 | contig 17657 bp, 18 predicted proteins | sample AntDrymUQ4972206_2_FD_129768 | JGI IMG/M metagenome (GOLD analysis project Ga0183260, IMG submission 129768) | Polar desert sand microbial communities from Dry Valleys, Antarctica - metaG UQ497 (22.06) (version 2) (version 2) | ecosystem: Environmental > Terrestrial > Soil > Desert | place...
AGTCTGACCGCACCCTCAGCGAAGTAAGACCGCACCCTCTGCGTCAGTTCCCCCGTGATAGATTTTGATGGATGGACTTCCGGCCGACCGAGGAACAGGAACTGCTGCGCCGCACGGTGCGCGAGTTCGCCGAAACCGAGATGCGGCCCCATGTCATGGAGTGGGACGAGGCACAGCACTTCCCGATGGAACTGCTGCCGAAGCTCGCCGCGCTCGGCCTGATGGGGATCCAGTTCGACGAGTCGGTCGGTGGCTCCGGAATGTCGGCAGTCGATTACTGCATCTGCATCGAGGAACTCGCCCGCGTCTGCCCGTCGATCGCCTTGTCGGTCGCGGCGCATAACGGACTGTGCACCGCTCACATCGCGATGTTCGGCAACGATGCACAGAAGCAGAAGTTCCTGCCGCGGCTCGTTGCCGGTGAAGTGCTGGGCGCGTGGGGGCTGACCGAAGCCAGCGCCGGCAGCGATGCGGCCGGGATGCGCACCGTCGCCGCGAAGCAGGCGGACGGCAGCTGGGTCCTGAATGGATCCAAGACCTTCATCACCCACGGCAAGATTGGTGGCGTGATGGTGGCGATGGCGGTGTCGGACCGGACGAAGAGCCGGCGGGGTATCTCGGCGTTCGTGCTCGAGCACGGCACGCCCGGGATGAGCGCCGGCAAGAAAGAGAACAAGCTCGGGATGCGCGCCAGCGATACGAGCGAAGTGCTGTTCCAGGACTGCCGGCTGCCCGCTGACGGGCTGCTCGGGGAAGAAGGGCAGGGCTTCATCAACACGCTGCAGGTGCTCGATGCCGGCCGGATCGGCATCGCGGCGCTGTCAGTCGGTCTCGCCCAGGGCGCCTACGAAGCGGCTCGCAGTTACGCGAAGGAACGAAAGCAGTTCGGCCAGCCGATCTCCGGGTTCCAGGCGATCCAGTGGAAGCTGGCCGACAATGCGACGCGAATCGAAGCGGCGCGGCTGCTGACCTACCACGCGGCGTATCTGAAGGACCGCGGCGTCCGGATGACGAAGGAGTCCGCCATGGCGAAGCTGTTCTCGAGCGAGATCGCCGTGAAGGCGGCCGACGACTGCGTTCAGATCCATGGCGGATACGGCTTCGTCAAAGACTATCCGGCCGAGAAGTACTTCCGCGACGTCAAGCTGCTGACGATCGGCGAAGGCACCAGCGAGATCCAGCGGCTGGTCATCGCGAGGCAGCTGCTGGCCCAGTGACGCCGCCGACCCTCCCCGAACGCGTCCTCGCGGGCAACGCGCGCGCGATCGCGCGAGCGATTTCGCTCATTGAGGATGAATCGCCCTCGGGAGCCGAGTTGATCCGCCGCATCTTCGGAAGCACGGGTCAGGCCTACCTGATGGGCGTGACCGGTCCGCCCGGCGCAGGCAAGAGCACCCTGGTCGACCGGATGATCGCCGAGATCCGCAAGACCGGTCAGTCGGTGGGTGTGGTCGCGGTCGATCCGACCAGTCCGTATACCGGCGGCGCCCTCCTCGGCGACCGCGTGCGGATGCAGTCCCATGCCGGAGACGAGGGGGTGTTTATCAGGAGCATGGCGACGCGGGGACACCTGGGTGGCCTCGCCCGGGCAACCGGGGAAGTCGCATTGGTGCTCGACGCCTCCGGCAAAGACGTTGTCATCATCGAGACGGTGGGGGTCGGGCAGGACGAGGTCGACATCGTGCGGACGGCCGACGTGTCGATCGTGACGATCGTGCCGGGCGCCGGCGATGAGGTCCAGGCGCTGAAGGCCGGCATCATGGAAATCGCCGACATCTTCGTCGTCAACAAAGCCGATCGGGAAGGCGCGGATCGCACCGTGTCGTCGATCGAGGCGATGCTGTCGTTGCATACATTCGGCGAAGGCGACTGGCGTCCGCCGATCATGAAGACCGAAGCGACTTCGGGACGTGGGATCCCGGAGCTGCTCCAGATGATCGAGCGCTTCAAGCAGCACACGGCGCCAACCCAGGGCAGCCGCCGACGCGCGCGCGCCGAGTGGCGTCTGCGTGAGCTTCTCGGCCATCGGTTTCTCCGTCACGTCGAAGAATCGATCCTCAAAGCGGGTGAGTTCGAAGAGATCCTCGAGCGGATCGCCAGTCGCGAACTGGATCCCTATTCGGCCGTGGATGGCATCTTCCAACGGAGTGTCCGGACGTGAAGGCGACGATCGATCACATCGGCATCGCCGTCGGAGATCTCGGCGAGTCACTGTCGTTCTTCCGGGACGCTCTCGGCCTGGAGCTCGACGAACCAGAGGATGTGCCGGCGCAGCGCGTCCGCGCGCACTTTCTCCAGGCCGGCGAAGCGGCGATCGAGCTGGTCGAACCGACGGCCGACGATTCGCCGATTGCGAAGTTCATCGCCCGCCGCGGCGCCGGCATTCACCATCTCGCGCTGCGCGTCGACGACATCGTTGCTGCGCTCGCCGAACTGAAGGCCAAGGGCGTGCGGCTGATTGATGAGACGCCGCGGCCCGGTGCGCACAACTCGCTCGTCGCCTTCATCCATCCGTCGAGCGCGCATGGCGTCCTCGTCGAGTTGAAACAGGTCAAGTGAGCGCGATCCGCCTCGGCGACCTGGAGCTCACGTCTCTGTTCGACGGCTACTTCCGTCTCGACGGCGGCGCCATGTTCGGGGTCGTGCCGAAGCCGCTGTGGGAGCGGCGCGCCCCGGCCGACGACCGCAACCGCATCGCGCTGGCGATGCGCCCGCTCCTCGTCCGAGGAACAAGGACGATGGTGATCGATGCGGGGGCCGGGAACAAGATGGACGCGAAGAGCACGGACATTTATGCGATCGACCGCAGTCGCAATATCGTCCATTCGCTGGCGGACGCGGGCCTTACCGTGGACGACATCGAGATCGCGCTCGCATCCCACCTGCACTTCGACCATGCCGGCGGCTTCACGACGCGCACCGATTCGGGTGCCGTCCGCCCAACGTTCCCCAACGCGCGATACGTCGTCCGCGACCAGGAATGGGAAGACGCGACGCATCCGCACGAGCGGAACCGCGCGAGTTATCTCCAGGACGACTTTGTCCCGTTGAAGACCGCCGGCGTGCTGGAGCTCGTAAGCGGTGACGCCGAGATCATGCCCGGCGTTCGCGTCCGCTGGACCGGCGGTCACGCGCGCAGCCACCAGGTGGTGATGATCGAGTCCGGCGGGCGAACTGCCGTATTCACGGCAGATATGATCCCGACCACCGCGCACGTGGACGAGGCCTGGATCATGGGGTATGACCTCTACCCGATGGAGACGTTGGCGTTCAAGAGGTCGTTTGTGCGGGAAGCGATCGAACGTGAGTACCTGATTTTCTTCGAGCACGATCCGAAGATTGCCGCGGGTTATATCCGCGAGAAGGATGGCAGAAAGTACGTGGACCCCCTCGCATGAGCATCACGATCGGGATCATCGGCGGCAGCGGCCTGTATGACATGGCCGAACTCACAGAGCGGGAAGAACGCAGCATCACGACGCCGTTCGGCGAACCGTCCGCGCCGTACGTGGTCGGCACGCTGCGCGGTAAGCGCGTCGCGTTCCTGGCGCGGCATGGCGCCGGTCACCGCTTCACGCCGTCCGAGTTGAACTACCGCGCCAACATCTTTGGGTTCAAGACGCTCGGCGCCGAGTACCTCCTGTCGGCGAGCGCGGTCGGAAGCTTGAAGGAGGAATACAAGCCGATGGATCTCCTCATCCCGGACCAGTTCATGGACCGGACGCGAGGACGCATCTCGACGTTCTTCGGCGGCGGGCTCGTCGCCCATGTCGGCTTCGCGCACCCATTCTGTTCATCCTTGAGCGATCTCGCGTTCCGCTCGGCGAAGGCAGCGGGCGCGACGGTCCACAAGGGCGGCACCTACGTCTGCATGGAAGGTCCGCAGTTCTCAACCCTCGCCGAGTCGAACCTGTATCGATCCTGGGGCATGGACATCATCGGCATGACCAACCTGCAGGAGGCCAAGCTGGCACGCGAGGCGGAGATCTGCTACTCGACAATCGCGCTCGTCACCGACTATGACTGCTGGCATCCATCGCACGACCAGGTGACAGTGGACATGATCATCGCCAATCTCGTGCAGAACGCGCGGACGGCGCAGCAGGTCATCGCCGGGGCGGTCGACGCGTTGCCGTTCGAGCGCAGCTGCGAATGTGCGACCGCACTGAAGCACGCCATCATCACCCGGCCGGAGGCGATCTCCGCCGAGGCAAAATCGCGGCTCGCGCCGCTTGTCGGAAAGTATCTCTAGATCATGAGCATCATCATCACCGGGTCTATCGCCTACGACTACCTGATGTCGTTTCCGGGCAAGTTCACCGAGCACTTCCTCCCGGAGCACATGAACCGGGTGAGCCTGAGCTTCCTCGTCGACACCATGGACAAGCGGCGCGGCGGCTGCGCGCCCAACATCGCCTACACGCTGGCGCTGCTCGGCCAGCGGCCGCGGCTGATGGCTACGGCCGGCCAGGACTTCGGTGAGTACGGGCAATGGCTCCAGGCCGCCGGCGTCGACACCACTCTCGTGAAGGTGGTCAGCGACAAGTTCACCGCGTCGTTTTTCTGCAGCACCGATACCGAGAGCAACCAGATCGCCTCGTTCTACACCGGTGCGATGGCGCACGCCGCCGAACTGTCGTTCCGCACCGCGCCGGATGCGAGGCTGGCGATCATCTCGCCGAACGATCCGGCCGCGATGGTCCAGTATGCCGAGGAGTGCCGGGCACTCGACCTGCCGTTCATCTGGGATCCGGGCCAGCAATGCGCGCGCATGTCGGGCGATGAGTTGTCGTCGGGGATTGCCGGCGCCGCGATCGTGATCTGCAACGACTACGAGTTCGAACTGATTCGTCAGAAGACAGGCCTGGATGAATCGGGCGTGCTGTCGCGCGCCGGTGCGCTGGTCATCACTAGGGGCGAGAACGGCTGCACGATCCTGCAGGGCAGCACGAGCATCGATGTGCCGGCGGTGGCGCCCCACCGGATCGTGGATCCTACCGGTGTCGGCGACGCGTTCCGGGGCGGATTCCTGAAGGGGATGGCCGACAAAGCGCCCTACGAGGTGTGCGCCCGCATCGGCAGTGTGGCGGCCACCTACGCCCTCGAGCACCTCGGCGGCCAGAGTCATGCCTACTCGTGGACCGCATTCAAGGCGCGATACGAACAGCATTTTGGCGCGCTCAGCGAAGTCAGGTGAGGCACGTCGCGCTCGCGTTGACGGTTGGAGCTGTGGTGTGGGTGCTGCTCGTGGTCGCGGCGCCGGCTGGGCTCGGGACGGCGTCATTGTCCGCGATCGTCGCGTACCTCTATGTCGCTGGCAGCCAGATCTGCCATCAGATCACCGAACGATCCTTTGCGTATGGCGGAGTGCAGTTCCCCGTCTGCGCTCGGTGCTTCGGGCTCTACCTCTCGGGAGCTCTAGGTGCAGCACTCGCGTGGTTGTGGAGCCCTCGCCAGCTGCGATGGACGCGGCCCGCGCTGCTCGTCGCCGCCATTCCGACCGGGGCTACCTGGGCGCTCGAATTTGCGGGCCTCGTTGGCTTCTCGAACATCAGCCGCGCGCTCGCGGCGCTGCCGCTCGGCGGGGTCGCGGGGTGGGTATTCGTCCAGATGCTGCGCTATGATTCGGAATCCCATGGCCGCGAAATCCACCATAGCCGAACGCCAGCGCGCCTCGGTTGAACCCGGCTCGCTCGTGCTCTTGTGCCTGGGCGCCTGGCTCGTTCCTGGCGCCGGACATCTCTGGCTCGGGCGTCGCCAAAAGGGCGTCATCTTTCTCGTTGCCCTGCCGCTCATGTTCTTGACCGGTCTCCTGCTGGACGGCGGGATCTTCCCGTTCGAACTGTCGGAGCCGCTCGTCGCGCTCGCCGCAGCTTCGAACGTCGCGATCGGCCTTCCATGGTTGCTGGCGCGCATGTTCGATCTCGGTGGCGGGGTCGTGACCGCCGCCAGCTACGAGTACGGCAACTGTTTCATGATCGTCGCCGGTCTGCTGAACTCCCTCGTGATCCTCGACGCCTTCGACGTAGCGATGGGGCGCAAGTGACCGATCACTTCCTGCTGCTCGCGCTGTTCGCGTTTTTCGTCTCGCTGGTCTTCTCAGTCGTCCTGCGCGACGACCCGCGCGCGCAGCTGCAGCTCGGCTTCCGCATGTTCGGCGGCTTCCTCGCCGCGGGCCTCGTCCTCGGCTGGCTGATGTACCCGCTCCCGCTCTAATCGCCGATGGCTGGCTCCCGGCTCGTTTACTCCACAACGGGCGGAAGGCTGTGCCCGACCTGTGGGTGGCCGGCCGACGACTGCAAGTGCTCCAGCCGGAACAAAGCCGCTGCCCCCATCCCGCCGCGCCTGGTCGCCAAACTCCGCATCGAAAAAGCCGGACGCGGCGGCAAGACCGTAACGGTCGTCGACGGCCTGCCGCAGAACGACGCTTTCCTGAAAGAGTTGCTGCAGGAGCTGAAGCGCGCCTGCGGCTGCGGCGGCGCCGTCCGCGACGGCGGCGTGGAGCTGCAGGGTGACCTGCGCGACCGCGTCCGAGCCTACCTGACGAAACAAGGACACGGAGTCAAGGGTTAACCCAACGCCACTGTGTTTGTCCTGTGCCGCTTCTGTGTTTCCCCTGTGGCCGTGTTTCCCCGGTGGCCTATACTGAAACCATTCAATGACTGCTATTTCACTCGACAATCTCGAGAACCTGCTGTTTGAGCGTGACGGGGCTGTGGCCACGATCACCATCAATCGTCCCAAGGTACTGAATGCGCTGAACGGCCAGACACTGGACGAGCTGCGCCGCGCCATCCTCGCCGTCCGGGAAGACGATGCAGTCCGGGTGGTGATCATCACGGGAGCGGGCGAGAAGTCGTTCATTGCTGGGGCGGACATCAACGAGCTGGCGGTGCAGACGCCGACCAGTGGGCGCGAGCACGCGCGGTCCGGGCAGCACATCCTGGATCTGATCGAAAATCTCGGCAAGCCGGTCATCGCGGCAATCAACGGCTTTGCCCTCGGCGGTGGATGCGAGCTGGCGATGGCCTGCACGATGCGAATTGCCGCCGACACGGCGCGCCTCGGCCAGCCCGAGATCAACCTCGGGATCATCCCAGGCTACGCCGGTACGCAGCGGCTGGCGCGGTTGATCGGTCGCGGCCGCGCGCTCGAACTGCTGCTCACAGGCGAGCACGTGATGGCGCCGGAAGCCTATCGTCTTGGCCTCGTCAATCGGGTCGTTCCGGCGGCCGAGCTCATGGCGGAAGTCAAGAAGCTGGCCGCGACGTTGGCCACCAAGGCGCCGATTGCGTCCCGCTACATCATTGACGCAGTGAACAAGGGCCTCGACATGGGCTTCGCCGATGCGCAGGTGTTCGAAGCGACACTCTTCGGTCTCGTCTCGAGCACCGAGGATATGCGCGAGGGCACGCGTGCGTTTCTGGAGAAGCGCAAAGCCGAGTTCAAGGGGAAGTAGCGCAGGTGCGCCCTACAGCGAGCCCGTCAGGCGACGTCGCATTGTCCGGAGCCGCAGGCTTCCGTTTCGCCATCGTCGTGTCGCGTTTCAATGAGCGGATCACCAGCTCGCTCCGGGATGCCGCCCGGGTGGCGCTGCGTGAAGCTGGTGCCGCTGATACGGACGTCGAAGAGATGCACGTTCCTGGTGCGTTTGAATTGCCGCAGGCGGCCAGGTGCGCGGCGGAGACCGGCCGGTTTGACGCCGTTCTCTGCCTCGGATGCGTCATCCGCGGCGGGACCCCGCACTTCGAGTACATCTCGGCCGCGACGGCGCACGGTGTCATGACGGCAGCGGGGGATTCGGGTGTGCCGATGGCGTTCGGCGTCCTGACCACCGACACCGAGGCGCAGGCGGACGAACGTGCTGGTCCCGGGCCGGACAACAAGGGCCGCGAGGCAGCGGCGGCCGCGATCGAGATGGCGCAATTGTTCCGTCGGATGGGCCGTCCGCCGGCTCGCCCCGGGAGCGGACGGCCGTTCGGATTTGCCGCGGGCGTCGATACCGGTCCGGCCGGCCAACAACAATGAGCGTACCGGACGGACAGGCCAGGCACCGCGCCCGCGCCGCGGCGCTGCAGATGCTGTATCAGTGCGAGGTCGGCCGCGCCGGCGCGCACGAGTCGATCGTCACCTACTGGGCAGCGGAGAACGCCGACGCAGAACTCGGCGAGGGGTTGCGCGAGTTCGCCAACCGGCTGGTGCGCGGCACGCTGGACCGTCGCGACGAGATCGACGCGATGCTCACGAATCACGCGCAGAACTGGCGCGTGGAGCGGATGAACGTGATCGACCGCCTGGTGCTGCGGCTGGCGGTATTCGAGATGCTGACCGAGACCGACACGCCGAGCAAGGTGATCATCAACGAGGCGATCGAGCTGGCGCGCAGTTTCAGCGGCGACGCGGCCGTAGGTTTCGTCAACGGCGTGCTGGACGCCGTCCGCAAAGAGCTGCGCCGCTCCTAATCTGAAGAAGATCCAGGAACCGAGCCAATTGTCAGAACTGATCAAAGAATCCGACCTCCTCAAGCAGCGCCGGGCCAACTTCGAGGAGCTTCAGCGCCTCGGTGTGGATCCGTATCCACGCGCGTTCGAGCGCACCGACCATGTCGATGCGCTCGTGCAGGCGCATGGCGCGAAGACCGGGGAGGAACTCGAGGCGGCGCACCTTCAGACGCGGACCGCGGGACGGATCCTCGCGATCCGGGCGTTTGGCAAGGCCAACTTCCTGGTGCTGTCTGACGGCCGATCGAAGATCCAGGTCTATATCCGGCAGGACTCGCTCTCTGAACGCGACTTCGCCATCTACAAGCTGCTCGACTTCGGCGACTTTGTCGGCGTCGAAGGGGAGTTGTTCCGGACGCGCACCAACGAGCTGACGATCAAGGCCTCGAAGCTCGAGTTCCTCACCAAGTGCTTCATCCCGTTGCCCGAGAAGTGGCACGGTCTGAGCGACGTCGAGATCCGTTATCGCCAGCGCTACCTCGACCTGATCGTGAACCCTGATTCGCGCCAGGTCTTCGAGGTGCGCAGCAAGGTGCTGGCGTCGATTCGAGCATTTCTCAACGCGCGCGGCTATCTCGAAGTCGAAACACCGATGATGCAGCCGATTGCCGGCGGGGCGCTGGCGCGTCCGTTCGTGACGCACCACAACGCGCTCGATATGCAGCTCTACATGCGGATCGCTCCCGAGCTCTATCTAAAGCGGCTGACGGTCGGCGGTATCGAAAGGGTGTACGAGATCAACCGCAACTTCCGCAACGAGGGGATCTCCACGCAGCACAATCCCGAGTTCACGATGCTGGAGTTCTACCAGGCCTACAGCGGCTACCAGGAGCTCATGACCATGACCGAGGCGATGCTCTCCACGGTCGCACGCGAAGCGGCTGGCACTGACCAGATCAAGTTTGGTGGCAACGACATCTCGCTCGCGCCACCGTTCCGTCGAGTGTCGCTGAGGGAGGGGGCTCGCCTGAAGGCGTCGGAGAAGCTCGGTGTCACGGTTACCGACGCGGAACTGCGCGACCTCGAAGCGGCTGCCGGGATTGCAAAGAGGCTCGGCATCGAGGTCCACAAGGGCTGGGGCGCCGGAAAGATCGCCACCGAGATCTTCGAGCGCCTCAACGAACACGACCTCGTTCTACCAACCTTCGTCTATGACTTCCCGACAGAGGTATCGCCGCTGTCCAAGCAGCGGCCGGACGATCCTGACACGGTCGAGCGCTTCGAGCTCTATATCGGCGGCTTCGAAGTGGCGAACGCCTTCAGCGAACTCAATGATCCGGCCGAGCAGCGGCGGCGTTTCGAGGCGCAGCTGCAGGACCGCGAGGCAGGGGACCTCGAAGCCCACGCCATGGACGAGGACTACATCCGTGCGCTCGAGTACGGTTTGCCGCCGACCGGTGGGGAAGGCGTCGGGATCGATCGCCTCGTCATGCTGCTGACCAACAGCCCTTCGATCAGAGACGTCATCCTGTTCCCATTGATGCGGCCGCGATGAGAGCAACTCCCGACAGCCAACGCCCAACTCCCAAACGGAACGCTCTACACAGCGACTCTGGAGGTTGGTGTGTACCGTTTTGGAAGTTGGAAGTTGGAGGTTGGCAGTTGTGATGAACAACCTGCCATTCGAGCTGTTCGTCGCCGTCCGGTACCTGCTGGCGCGGCGGAAGCAGGCGTTCATCTCCCTGATCTCCCTCATCTCCACGCTGGGCGTGGCCGTCGGCGTGATGGCGCTGCTGATTGCGCTCGCACTGATGACCGGCCTTCAGGGCGAGTTGCGCGACCGGATCGTGGGTTCGTCGGCGCACATCTTTGTTCAGAAGGTGGGCGGCTACGGCGCGGACTTTTCGGCGGACCTGGAGCGGTTGCGGAAACTGCCACGGGTGCAGGCTGCGGCCCCGGTGATCAACGGACAGGGGATGATCAGCGGCGCGTCGGGAATAGGGTTCGTCCAGATCAAGGGGGTCCTGCCTGAACTCGAGGCACAGGTCACCGATGTGGAAAAGGCGGTCCAGAGCGGCAGCCTGTCGGGCTTGACGCCGGTAGAAGGAGAACTGCCGGGCATTGTCATCGGTGGCGAACTCGCCAAACAGATCGGTAGTTTCGTTGGAGATCGCGTCGAGGTGGTCGCTCCGGAAGGCGGTACCCTGTCGCCGATCGGCATGATGCCGGCCCGGCGAGTGTTCAAGGTTGTCGGTTTGTTCAACCTGGGTCTCTACGAGTTCGACCAGGCTTTCGCCTTCGTCCACCTCGATACGGCGAAGCGCCTGGTCGGCCACGATTCCATCACGTTCATCGAACTGCGCGTCGACGACATGTTCGAAGCCGGCCCGATCGCCGACGAGATCTCGAGCGAGGTCGGCGACGAGTACATGACCCAGGACTGGGCTGACTTGAACCAGTCGCTGTTCAGCGCGCTGGCTCTCGAGAAGCTCGCCATCTCGATCACCATCGGCTTGATCGTCATGGTCGCGGCGCTGAACATCGTCGCGTCGCTCGTTCTATTGGTGATGGAGAAGAGCCGTGACATCGCGATCCTGAAGACGATGGGAAGTTCGGCGGCGAGCATCCGTCGCATCTTCATGCTCCAGGGGCTCGTTATCGGATTGATTGGAACCACAACCGGGGCAATAGCCGGGTGGATCGTCATCTACATCGCGGACCGCTACCGGCTCGTCAGCTTGCCAATGGACGTCTACCAGATCGCCTACGTGCCCTTCCGGTTGGAACTGTTCGACTTCTTCGTCGTCGTTGCATCCGCCGTTGTCATCTGCTTCATCGCGACCATCTATCCTTCGCGCCAGGCGGCGAAACTCGATCCCGCGCAGGCGCTGAGATACCAATGAGCTTCCTCACCGCGTCTGGCGTCGAGAAGAGCTACGTGGTCGGGACGAACCGGCTGCCGGTGCTGAAGGGGCTGGACGTTTCGCTGGAGAAGGGCGAGATGGTCGCGGTGGTGGGTGCCTCTGGCGTCGGCAAGAGCACCTTGCTGCACGTGCTGGGCGGCCTGGATGCCGTCGAGAAGGGAACGGTCCGCCTTGGTGAGACCGAGTTGACGTCGCTGAGTGACGCCGACGTGGTGGCGTTTCGAAACAAGAACGTCGGCTTCGTGTTCCAGTTCCATCACCTGCTGCCCGAGTTCACCGCCGTCGAGAACGCCGAGATGCCGATGCGGATCGCGCGGTTGTCGCACGCTGCCGGTCGTAAGCGCGCCGAAGAACTGCTGCGCCGGGTGGGTCTCGGCGAGCGGCTCGAGCACCGGCCGGGGATGATGTCGGGAGGCGAGCAGCAGCGGGTCGCGATCGCACGTGCCCTGATGATGGATCCGGCGATCCTGCTGGCGGATGAACCAACGGGGGATCTGGACGAACAAACCGCTGACACGCTGCACGAGCTGTTGCGCGAAATGCATAAGGAACGCGGGCTGACGTCGCTCATCGCGACGCACAACCCGCGTCTTGCTGCCGCCTGCGATCGCGTCCTACGGCTCGCCGATGGACGCCTGACCGCAGCCTGATTACTTCGCGACCGTAAAGGGAACCATCGCGTTCGTCGTATCCCACGCGAGGAACATCTTGCCGCCTTCCGCTGTCACGTCGACGAAGCCCCAGGTCAGCTGATCGATTGAAGCCTGGCTCTTCGACACGGTCATCGGGACACGCACCACGTCCTTGTCTGGGGTGTAGTTGTAGCCCCCCCAGAGTGAATCGGGCGTCGGGTCGTTGCCGGTCTTCTTGGCACCCCAGCTCGAGACGACCAGCGTCCACTCCGTCGGCGACTTCAGTTCGACGTAGAGGTTGTAGCGGCCGGCCGGCACCGTCTTGCCGCCAATCATCAGCGGGACTTCGGTGGTGAGCTGCGTCGCCTGGTTCGCGCCGGCACGCCAGATCGGTCCGCCCGCGAGGAGAGCTGTGCCGTAGCTGGCGCCGCTCCCGAACACATCGCGACCCCGCTTGAGTGGACGCCCGTAGGTGATCTCCAACCACTTACCGTTGCGGTACTGCTCGCGTCCCTTCTCGTCCTTCACGTATGCGCCCGCGACCTGCGTCTGCGCAGACCCTGCCGGGCTGGCCGGTCGCGGCGCCGCAGCGGTTGCGGCCGGTGCCGGAGCCGCCGGTGTCTGCGGCGTCTGCGCGTAGGCCGCCGCGCTCATCGAGATCAGTGCCAGAGCCAGGAAACCATTTCTCATTCGTATCTCTCCTCCGCTGACTATCTTCCACGCTCCCGCTCCGCGCGCGCAACTCCCAAATCGCAACGCCCAACACCCAAGGCACGGGGCAGTCCCGACAGCGACGATGGTTTGGGCAGCCGCCCTCCGTTCGAACGCTTAAAGGTTGGAAGTTGGGATTTGGTAGTTGGGAGTTGCGCAGCGACGAGTCCGCGAGCCATCTGCGCGCGTCTAAACCCTATATAGAGGCGGACTTAGGCCGAGGGGCGTGTATAATTACCGCCTAGGCGTCCCCTCCCTTTACACAGGTAACACCGGATGTTCGAACGCTACACAGAACGAGCGCGGCGAGTGCTCTTCTTCGCGCGCTACGAAGCGAGCCAGCTCGGGAGCATTTCGATTGAAACCGAGCACCTCCTCCTTGGCCTGATCCGCGAAGGCAAAGGCCTGACGAGCCGCATCTTTGCGCGCTCGCACCTGTCCCTCGAAAGCATCAGGAAAGAGATCGAAGGGCGGACGGTATTTCGCGAGAAGGTCTCGACGTCGGTCGAGATCCCCTTCAGCGCTGAAACCAAGCGCGTGCTCCAGTTCGCGGCCGAGGAGGCTGACCGGCTCCTGCATAACTACATCGGCACCGAGCACCTCCTGCTGGGGATCCTTCGGGAAGAGCGTTCGGTCGCCGCGACGATCCTCATGGAAAAGGGGATGCGGCTCAACACCGTCCGCGAGGACATCGTCGCGCTCCTGAACGAGAAGACGACCATCAATCGAGTGAAGGAAACACCACTCCTGGCGGAGTTCTCGCGCGACCTGACAGACGCGGCGATGAAGAACCAGCTGGATCCGCTGGTCGGGCGTCACCTCGAGATCGAGCGCGTGCAGCAGGTGCTCTGCCGCCGCACCAAGAACAACGCCGTCCTCATCGGCGAACCCGGCGTCGGCAAGACCGCGATCGTCGAAGGCCTCGCGCAGAAGATCGTCTACGGCGACGTGCCGCATTTCCTCGCCGACAAGCGGCTGCTGGCGCTCGACATTTCCCTGATTGTCGCGGGCACGAAGTACCGCGGGCAGTTCGAAGAGCGCCTCAAGGCGATCATGAAGGAACTGACCGAGAATCCCAACGTGATCGTCTTCATCGACGAGCTGCACACGCTCGTTGGAGCCGGTTCGGCAGAAGGCTCGCTCGACGCCGCGAATATTCTCAAGCCGGCGCTGTCGCGCGGTGAGATCCGCTGCATCGGCGCCACGACACCGGCCGAATACCGCAAGTACATCGAGAAGGATCGTTCGCTCGAGCGCCGCTTCCAGGCGGTCAAGGTCGATCCGCCGAGCGAGAAGGAAACGATCCAGGTGTTGACCGGCGTGAAGGACAAGTACGAAGCCTTCCATCACGTCGAGTACACGGCCGATGCGATCGAGGCCGCCGTCTACCAGTCCAGCCGCTACATCACGGATCGCTTTCTGCCCGACAAGGCGATCGATCTGATTGACGAAGCGGGTGCGCGCGCGAAGCTGCGTGACGCCGGCTACAGCGAAGAGTTCGGCGAGATCAACAAGAGCATCCGGGTTGCCGTCGAGCAGATGGAAACGGCGGTCTCGGAGAAGAACTTCGAGAAAGCGCAGTTCTATCGCGAGCAGGAAGTACAGGCGCGCGAGAATCTCCAGTTCGTCCGTGAGAAGTTCGACGTCAAGTCCAACACCCGCCGGGTGATCGTCGGGAAGGGTGAGATCGACGAAGTCGTTTCAAAGTGGACGGGTGTGCCGCTCCAGTCGATCAACCAGGACGAGAGCAACAAGTTGCTGCGGATGGAAGAAGAACTCCATCGCCGCGTCATCTCGCAGGAGAAGGCAACCTCCGCATTGGCACGGGCGATCCGCCGCTCGCGCGCGGGGCTCAAGAATCCCAACCGGCCGGTAGGAAGCTTCATTTTCCTCGGCCCGACCGGCGTCGGCAAGACCGAGTTGGCCCGGGCGATCGCCAACTTCCTCTTCGGCAGTGATCACGCGCTGATCCGCTTCGACATGTCCGAGTACATGGAAAAGCACTCAGTGTCGAAGCTGATTGGCTCGCCGCCCGGATACGTCGGTCACGAAGAGGGCGGGCAGCTTACCGAGAAGGTGAAGCGCAACCCCTACTCGGTCGTCCTGCTGGACGAGATCGAGAAGGCGCACCCCGACCTGTTCAACATCCTGCTGCAGGTGTTCGAGGACGGCCACTTGACCGATGGCCTCGGGAATCGCGTCAACTTCAAGAACACGATCCTGATCATGACGTCGAATATCGGCGCCCGCTTCATCCAGAAGAAGGCGTCGCTCGGCTTCCAGTCAGCCGACCAGGGGACGATCGCGCGGAGCGTCAACGACATGGTGCTCGGCGAGGTCCGCAAGACCTTCAACCCTGAGTTCATCAACCGCATCGACGAGCTCATCGTCTTCGAGGCGTTGTCCGACGATGACCTGAGGGCGATCACCAGGCTGCTGGTGGATCAGCTGAACGACAACCTCGTGGATCGCAAGATCAAGCTGGTCCTCGCGACCGAGGTGATCGACTGGATCATCGAGCAGACCTGCAAGGATCGCTCGTATGGCGCCCGGCCATTGCGCCGTGCGATTCAGCGCTACATCGAGGATCCGCTCTCCGAAGAGCTCATTCGCGGCCACCTCCAGGGCGGCGAGATCGAGGTCTACATGGAGGGCGGCACCCTGACCTACAGGCCCGCGGGCGTCACTGAGAACGGCCGTACGCTGGCCTAACGCGTCTAAAATCCAGTAAACTCATGGCTTGGCTCTCCCTCCGGGGAGGGCCACTGGCCTTAGACGCCTCCAAATCTATGCGCTTTTTACTGTGTTTTCTCGTGGCTGCAGGTGCCGCGCTCAGTCCAGCCTCGGCTTTCGCCGGACAGGCGGCCACCGCGCCAGCGCAGGTTCCGGCGGCTGCGCCGGAGCAGGCGGTCAGTGGGACACCGTTGCCGCTGCCCGCCACTGTATGCGGACTGACCGTGCCGGTGCCGGCCGACGATGCCGGTAATCCCGCCCTGCCGCCGGCCGGTACCCCGCCGGTCGTGTATGCCTTGATGCCCTGCTTCGCGGCCCAGGGTGGCGCCGCGGTGGTCGATCCCGCGACCTATGTCTTCTACATGCAGCTGAGCCAGCATGTAAGCATCCCGAAAGACAAAAAGTGGGTGCCCTTCACTGACGACATCGAGCAGGTCATCCTCGGTGACTTCAAGCGGCTGTGGGCGACCACCTTTCTCGACAACCTTTCGATCGAGGTAGTCGACGTCGCCCTCGGCAACGGCGTCGTCGGCAAGCTGGTCGTCTACCACATGGAGGAGCGCCAGCGGATCAAGATCGTCGACTACGTCGGCGTCGATAACTCGACGGTCGATCAAGGCAAGATCGAAGAGGAACTGAAAAAGCGCGGCATCAATCTGCGGATCGACACCTTCATCGATCCGGGGCTCATTCGCCAGGTCACCGGGATTGTCCGCGAGGTCTACGCCGAGAAGGGTTATCAGTTCGCTGACGTGAAGCCCGCGGTGAAGGAGCTGCCCGGCGGTCCGAAGCTCGTGCACCTGACCTTCAATGTCAACGAAGGTCCCAAGGTGAAGATCCGCGACGTCGACTTCGTCGGCAACGTGAAGCTCAGTGACGGCAAGCTCGAAAAGCAGATGAAGGAGAACAAGTCCAAGAGCTGGCTCTCAGTCATCAAGGGCGGCGGAACCTTCAAGGAAGACAAGTTCGAAGAGGATGCGGAGCTGATCATCGGGCACTACCGCGACGAGGGTTACATCGCTGCCCGCGTCGGTCAGCCGCAGCTCAAGATCCTCGAGGACGAGAACGACGGCAAGACCCGCTGGGTCCAGCTCACGGTGCCGATCAGTGAAGGCAGCCAGTACAAGGTCGGCAACGTCACCTTCGAGGGCAACACGGTCGTCAAACCGGAGCTGCTGGCGCCGCTGTTCAAGCTGAAGGAAGGCGAGACCTACAGCGACAAGAACGTCCGCAAGGGCTTCGAGAAGGCACGCGAGCTGTATGGCGCCGGCGGCTACTACGAGTTCACCGGCTATCCCGACCTGAAGCCGCGCAACCAGCCGACGACCGATGTCAACGATCCAGCAGGGCCGCCCGCTCCCGGGCCAGGACCGAGCACCGCTGGTGGGCCACCGGTCGTCGATGTGACGGTTCGACTGCAGGAAGGCAAGCAGTACTTCGTCAACCGCATCACCTTCCTCGGCAACACGACGACGAGAGACAACGTCATTCGCCGCGAGATCAGGCTGGTCGAATCGGGTGTCTTCAATACCGAAGCGCTGAAGTACTCGGTCCGCCGGCTCAACCAGCTTGGTTACTTCAAGCCGCTCGAAGGTGATGCGATTGGCGTCGAGAAGACGCCGGGCGTTGACAACAAGGTCGACGTCAAGCTGCAGTTCGAAGAGCAGAACCGCAACCAGCTGACGTTCGGCGCCGGCGTGTCGCAGTTCGAAGGTTTCTTTGGGCAGCTCTCGTTCCAGACGTCCAACTTCATGGGTCGCGGCGAGACGTTCACCATTTCGGCGCAGCAGGGCAGCCGGGCGAAGAACTACCAGATCGCCTTCAGCGAGCCGTTCCTGTTCGACCGTCCGCAGACGGTCGGCATCGATCTGTTCAGCCGGGAGTTCGAGTACATCGGTCTCTACACCCAGGCGTCCACGGGCGGCAACATCGTCTACGGGTTCCAGGTACAGGACTTCGGGCGGATGTTCCTCAACTACAGCCTGGAGCGGATCCACGTGAAGGATCTGAATCCAAATTTGGTGAATCCGGCGATCACCGGGAACAACCCGTTCCTGCAGGAGTCGCTGCTCCTGGGCGCCGGCGGGCGCCGAACGGTGAGCAAGATCGCACCGACCTACGTCTGGAACACGGTCGACAACCCGATGTTCCCGATGAGCGGTAAGCGCTTCACCGCATCGATCGACCTCGCCGGTCTCGGTGGCAACACCAAATTC
>Ga0183260_10001840_pt1 | contig 17651 bp, 20 predicted proteins | sample AntDrymUQ4972206_2_FD_129768 | JGI IMG/M metagenome (GOLD analysis project Ga0183260, IMG submission 129768) | Polar desert sand microbial communities from Dry Valleys, Antarctica - metaG UQ497 (22.06) (version 2) (version 2) | ecosystem: Environmental > Terrestrial > Soil > Desert | place...
CTGCACCTGCTCGTCGAACTCGGCCCGGTAGGCCTCGAGATCGTCCTCGGCTCCGCTCCGCTCCTCGAAGAGGTCGGCCTTCGACTCGACCACGAGCGGGCCCTTCGTCGTGCGCGACCCCCGCCGCCGGAAGCGCGCCTTCCAGCCGTCCTGGCGTCCGAAGCGGCGCAGCTCGGAGCGCAGCGGCGTGAAGTCGGGCGCGATCTGGCGCCCCTCGTCGAACAGGGAGAAGAGGCGGCCGACATCCTCGTCCTTCAACACGAGCGCGTCGATGCGCGAGGCCGAGACCGAGGCCCCACCGCCGCCCCCGGCGCAGCCGGCAAGCACGGCAGCGGCCACAGCGAGCACGAGGGCGGCGCGTCTCATGCTCCCTAGCGTAGAGCCACGATCGCCTCGACCTCGACGGGGATGCCGGCAGGGAGCTCGGAGACGCCGATCGCGCTCCGTGCGCAGAGCCCACGCTCCTCGCCGTACACAGCGACGATCGTCTCGGTGAAGCCGTTCAGCACGGAGGGCTGGTCGCCGAAGCCGGGCGCCGAACGCACGAAGCCGAGCACCCGTACCCAGCGCGCGACCGCGTCGAGCGTCCCCAGGTGATCCACGAGTCGGCGCAGCGCGAGCAGTGCCGTCTCGCGCGCCGCGTCGTAGCCCTCGTCGATTGTGAGGTCGACCCCGACCCGTCCGCTCCGGCCGACGGGCCCGATGCCCGAGAGGTACAGGAGCCCACCGTGCTCGAGCACGGGCACGAGTCGCGGCACGAAGGGGAGCGCAGGGATCTCCGGCAGCTCGAGGCCGAGCTCGGCGAGACGTCTGTCGGCGTTCACGAGAGGCGCTTGAGGAGCCCGAGCGCGCCCTGGTTCCACGGCACGCGGTGGGTTCGGCCTGCGGGGCGCTCGCGACCGAGGTTCTCCAGGTACCAGTCATAGGTGGCGCAGAGCGCCTCCTCGTTCGAGCGGCGGGGGACGAAGCCCAGACGCTCCTCCGCCCGCTCGACGGCGACGTAGGAGTCGCGGTGGGCGGTGCGGTAGTGCCACTCGGCGAGGGGCGAGAGACGCAGGAGCTCGAGCGCCCGCAGGACGAGCTCGGCCGGTCGCACGGGCACGGGGCGAAGCGTGCTGCGCGACCCTGCGTGCCGGATCAGCGCCTCGAGGTCGGAGCGGACGGTGCCGAAGCGGGTCGCGCCGACGTTGAAGGTCTCGCCCGCGACGTCGCGCTCGGCAGCCGCGAGCACGGCGCCGACGAGGTCTTCGACGGCCAGAAGCTGGTACCGGTTCGAGCCGTCGCCAAGGAGGGGAAGCCGGCGACTCTCCCGGATCCAGGAGAAGAGGATCTCGAAGACACCGAGGCGCTCAGGGCCGACGAAGGTCTTCGGGCGCAGGATGACAATGTCGAGGCCGGCCTGTCCCCGCGCGCGACAGATCGCCTCGGCGGCGATCTTCGACGTGCCGTAATGGCCGACTCCGACGAGCGGCGCGTCCTCGTCGATCGGATGCACGAGCGGCACGCCATAGACGGCCGTCGAGGAGATGAAGACGACGCGGCCGACACCTGCCGCCTGCGCCGCCTCGAGCAGCGTCCCGGTCGCATCGACGTTGACCGAGTGGATCGCAGCGCGCGAAGCCTGGATGGGAAGCGCGGCCGCGGCGTGCACGAGCACGTCGGCCCCGCGCACGAGCTCGCGCCCGCGGGCGGGGTCGCGGACGTCCCCGCGTAGCTCCTCGACCCTGCCTTCGAGGTGCTTGTCCGCCAGGGGCGCGAGGTCGAGCGTGCGCACGGAGTCTCCACGTGCGAGCAGGCGCCGGGAGAGGTGGAGGCCGAGGAAGCCGGCACCGCCGGAGATGGCCCACAGCACGGGGCCGAGACTACTTCGCGCCGACGCCGGTCGCGAGCTCTCGCAGGCGCAACGGCCCGCCGGCGTGCGGCTCGAGCGGAGGCGTGTCGAGCCCGGAGCTCCGGCGAAAGCCCTCGAGCAGCTCGAGGAACGCGTCGCCGGCATCGCGCTCCGCCCGCCAGCCGAGCTCCGTCTCGGCCCGCGTAGTGTCGAGCAGCGGCACCGAGAGTGCGAGATCGAGCCACCCCGCCGGTGTCGGCTGGAGTCGCGCCCGCCACGAGAGCGTGACGGCCGTGCGCAGGGCTGCCGCCGGGACGCGGAGCAGCCGCGCTTGCAGGAGCCGGCCGAGCTCCCGAGGGTCGAGCACGGGGTCGGCGGCGATGTTGAACGCGCCTGTCACATCGCTCACGAGCGCCAGTCTGTACGCCTCCGCCACGTCCAGCGAGTGCACGCCCTGGAAGCGCAGTCGCGGAATATTGGGGACGAAGGGCACGAGGCCCGGTCGCGCGAGCGGGCTCGGAAAGAACGGGCCGGCGAAGAGGCGCCGGATCCCGGAGGCCGCCTCGCCCTTGAAGGTGAGACCGGGTCGCAACCGGACCACCCGTACCCCCGCATGCTCTGCCTCGAAGTCGTCGAGGCGGCGCTCAACCTCGGCTTTCTGACGCGCGTAGTCGCTCGAGCGGGTGCCCTCCCTCGGCCAGCTCTCGTCAACGCGCCGGTCCTTCGGGCCTGGCGAGTAGACGCCGACCGAGGAGGCGTAGAGGAGGTTGGGCACACCCGCGGCGGCGGCCGCGGCGAAGACGCGCGAGCTGCCGAGGACGTTGGTGCGTCCCATCGCGCCCACGTCGCGGGAAGGCTGGATGCGCCAGGCGAGGTGGACGACGGCGTCGGCGCCCCGAAAGAGTGGCTCGAGATCCGAGTGCTCGACGTCCGCGGCAGCCCATTCGGTCCGCGGCAGCCTCAGCCGTGGCAGCCGCCGGGCGACGCCGAGGATGCTCTCGATGCCCTCGGCGCCCGAGAGCACCGAGACGAGGCTCGAGCCGACGTTGCCCGTGGCTCCGACGATGACGACGCGCATACCGGTCGCCGACTCTCTACCGGCCGGGATCCGGGTCGTCCCGATCCCGGTCGCGGCGCTGCTCGTCACCGAGTGCTCGGCGTTCCTCGATCGATCTGCCCTCCTGCGGCGCGCCGGCGGGCCCGCTCATGGCGACGTCGCCCTCCTCGACGATCTCTCGCGGGTCGGCGTGGCGATACTCGTCCGACTGGACGCCGCCGCGCGGGTCGCCCTCCACGTCGAGCGCGTGCGGATCGCCCTGCTGCTTGTTCGCGCGTGGCCCATCCTCCTCGTTGGCATAGGGACCGAGTCGCCCCGTCCCGTCGCCGAGGTCATGCTCCTCGTCGGCCACGCTAACGAGGCGGCGGCTCGTCGAGCCGCTCCGTGAGCGGATCCCCGAGCAGGCGCTCAGTCGCCTTCCGGCGAGCCTCGACCTCGTTCTCGGCGAGCCGGTCGAACTTCGTCTCCTCCGTCGTCCGGCTCTCCTCCTCACGCGCGGCGGCATCGGCAACTGCACCCTCCTCGTAGGCGAAGTCGGGTGCCTCCTCGGTCGGCTGCGCACCGACGTCTCCGGCGGCGGGCGCCTCCGGACGGCTCGGCGTCGGAGCCGAGGGCGGACTGACCGGAGCAGGCTGCACCGGTTCTGCGGGCATGTAACCGCTCTCCCAGGCGACATCGTCGTGCGCTTTCAGGCGACGGCGTCGGACGAGCACGAAGGCGAGGGCCGCCGCGGCGCCAAGGAGGAGGAAGCGCAGCACAACCGGCTGCTACCCGCTCCTCGCGCGCCCAAACACAAGCGGTCGACCATCCGTGCTCGACTACGATTACCTCGCTCGGATATATCGTTCGGACCCATGAAGTCCGGAGTCGCGAACGTCATCCCGGAGCGCTGCGTCAGGGCCCGAAGTCGGGCTACGACATCAAGCAGCTCGTCGACGGCGCAACGCGCTTCTTCTGGGCGGCGAGCTACGGCCAGCTCTATCCCGAGCTGCGGCGGCTCGTGGGGGACGGGCTGATCGAAGGCACGAGCAGACCGCGGGGAGGCCGGCAGCGTACGGAGTACCGTCTCACGCCGGCGGGACGCGACGCGCTCCACGCCTGGCTGCGCGAGTCCGAGGCCGGCTACGAGATGCGCGACGAGGGCCTGCTGAAGCTCTTCTTCGCGGGGGCGCTCGAGGGAGACGAGGCGCTCGACGTCGTGCGTGCCTTCCGCATCGACCGCGAGGGGTGCTCGAGCAGCTGCGTGAGGTTCAGCGCACGAAGGCGAAGGCGCCTCGAGGCTTCCCGGGTCTGGCGCTCGAGTACGGCATCGGCCTGCACGAATGGATCGTCGGGTGGTGCCTCGAGATCGAGGAGCGGCTGATTCGACAACCGGGGGTGGCAGAACGATGAAGCTCTCGCCGGAGAACCTGGCCCGCGCGGCGAGCCGGCGGCCCGGGCGCACCCTCGGCGCGTGGGGTGTGGCGCTCGTCGCGTCGGTCGCCGCGATAGCCGTCTTCCTGCCCTCGGCACTGACCGGCGACTCCGAGGTCACCAACAACCCGGAGTCCCAGCAGGCCTACACGCTCATGAGCGAGCGCCTGCCGCGCGATCCGAGCTTCGTCAACGAGGTGGTCGTCGTCAGCTCCACGGGCCTGACGGTGGACGCGGGCGCGTTCCGCCGGAAGGTCGAGGCGCTCGCCGCGGACATCCGGCTAACCGGTGCGACGAGCACCCTCACCACCTACTACGAGGCGCGGGACCGCAGGCTCGTCTCGCGCGACCGCCGCACGACCATCATCCCGCTCGGGCTGGCCAAAGATCCCGAGGACGGCGTCGAGCGCGTGATCGAGGTCGTCGAGCGCGCCGAGGGCGGCGGCTTCGAGACCGCCATCACGGGCGAGTTCAGCGCCAACCGCGACTTCCAGACGCTCTCGGAGGAGGATCTGCAGAAGGGCGAGCTCCTGTTCGGGCTGCCGGCGGCTCTGGTCGTGCTCGTGCTCGTCTTCGGAGCGGTTGTCGCCGGTCTCGTCCCCGTCCTCCTCGCCCTCGTCTCGATCGCCGTCGCGCTCGCCCTCACCGCGCTCGTCGGACAGGCGTTCGAGCTCTCCTTCTTCGTCGTCAACATGCTCTCGGGCATGGGCCTCGCGCTCGGCATCGACTACTCGCTCTTCATCGTCTCGCGCTACCGCGAGGAGCGCGGGCGCGGGCGGGAGAAGCTCGACGCGATCGCGGCCTCGGGCGCGACGGCGAGCCGCGCCGTGGTCTTCAGCGGCATCGCCTTCGTGCTCGCGCTCACCGGCATGGTGCTCGTGCCCGACACGATCCTGCGCAGCCTGGCGGTCGGCGCCATCCTCGTCGGCATCGTCTCGGTGGTCGCGGCCCTGACGCTCCTGCCGGCGCTGCTGAGCCCTGCTCGGCGATCGCGTCAACGCGCTTCGCATCCCGTGACTCGGGCGCTCGGCGGAGCGCTCGGCCGGCCGCGAAGGGCGCTTCTGGGGCGGCATCGTGCGCCGGGTCATGCGCCGGCCGGTCGTCAGCCTCGTGGCGGGCGTTGCCGTGCTGCTCGCCGCCGCCTCGCCGGTGCTCGACCTGCGATCGGGCTTCGCCGGCATCAGCACGCTGCCCGAGCGCTTCACCTCCAGGCAGGGCTTCGACGCCCTCCAGCGGGGCTTCGGCGTCGGCACCGTCGACAGCGTGCAGGTGGTGGTCGACGGCAACGAGTCCTCCCCCGCGGTGGAGGCCGGGATCCTGCGGCTCCTTGCGAGCATGGATACGAATCCGCGCCTGCGCGATGTCACCTTGATCTCGGGCGGCGGGGACCTCAGAGTCGCGCAGGCGCTCATGCTCGGCGACAGCCGCGACAAGGAGGCGATCGCCGCCGTCGAGCGGCTGAGGAGCGAGGAGATTCCCGCCGCCTTCCGCGGGGTCGACGCGAGGGTGCTCGTAACCGGCGAGACGGCCGAGGCGATCGACTACTTCGCGCTCGCCGACCGCTGGCTCCCGATCGTCTTCGCCTTCGTGCTCGGGCTCAGCTTCGTGCTGCTCACGATCGCCTTCCGCTCGGTGGTCATCGCCGCGAAGGCGATCGTGCTCAACCTGCTCTCGGTCGGCGCGGCCTACGGCCTCCTCGTGCTCGTCTTCCAGCGCGGCGTCGGCAACGAGCTCCTCGGCTTCGCGCAGGTGGACGCGATCGAGGCGTGGGTGCCGCTCTTCCTCTTCTCGGTGCTCTTCGGGCTCTCGATGGACTACCACGTCTTCCTGCTCAGCCGGATCCGCGAGCGCTTCGTGCAGACGGGCGACAACTCCGAGTCGGTCGCCTTCGGCGTCGGCTCGACGGCGCGCCTGATTACCGGCGCCGCGCTGATCATCATCGTCGTCTTCGCCGGCTTCGCCGCCGGCGATCTCGTGATGTTCCAGCAGATGGGGTTCGGCGTGGCGGTGTCGCTCCTGATCGACGCCACGCTCATCCGCTCGGTGCTCCTGCCGGCGGCGATGCAGTTGCTCGGCGAGCGCAACTGGTACCTGCCCTCGTGGCTCGGATGGCTGCCTCGCGTCGAGAGCCCGGAGGAGCGTCCGCCGGCGCCGCGCACGGCCTCGCAGGCAGGATAGGGCTGCCCCCTGGAGACGGCGTGCGTCCGCATCCGCCTGACGCCCGGCTCCCTGGATCGTGTGCGCGAGTGGGCCGACGAGCTGAACCGGCGGCCGGAGGAGGTGCTCGCCACGCTGCGCGACGAGCGCGTGTGGGTCGAGTCCGTCTTCCTCGAGCGCACGGGGACGGCGACTTCCTCGTCTACTACATGCGTGCCGACGATCTCAGGGCTGCAGCGGAGGTCGCGCGGCGCTCACCCCACCCGATCGACGCCTACCACGCGCAGTTCAAGCGGGAGGCGTGGGAGTCGAGTGAGCGTCTCGAGCTCCTGATCGACTTCGAGAACCCCGCGTCGTAGCTCGACCCGCCGCTGCACCAAAGGCGGGGTCAGGTCTCGAGATCGAACACCTGCACGGCCAGGGGGGTCAGATCCGAGATCGAACACCTGCACGGCCAGGGGGTCAGGTCTCCGGGACTCCTACGATTACGGCGAGCTCGTCTCGCTCCTGCTCGAGCCACTCGGGCCAGGGGGCTCTGGACGCTACGTCAGCCAGGTGTACGACGTCCGGAGCGAGAGTCCCGTCGCACCCGTGGTCGAGCAGGCTACGCCCGGCGCGATCCTCGTTCTGGACGGCATCTTCCTCCACCGAGACGAGCTGATGGTCTTCTGGGACTCCTCGATCTGGCTCGAAGGCCGTTTCTCGTCTCGATTCCGCGCGGGGCTCAGCGAGGCGCGGGATACGGTGACCCCGATCCAGGTGCGCAGTCGAACCAACGCTACATCGACGGCCAGCGCCTCTACGTCTCCGAATGCAGCCCCCAGTCGCGTGCGACGGTCATGATCGACAACGAGGATCTCGACCGTCCCGTGCTTCGGGCGGGACGGGTCTCCAGAACGTACGACCGGGTCGCGTTCCGCTCCGATCGCCTTCCCACAGCGCATTTCGATCAGCGCTTCTCGGACGAGAACCTGGCCTTCTGGGTGCCGCTTCTCGTCGAGGCCGCTCAGATCGAGCCGCACTCGGACGTTCTCGACGTCGGCTGCGGCACGGGAGGGTTCGCTCGCGCGATCGCACGTATGGCGTCGGCGCGAGTCACTGGTTGCGACCGCAGCGAGCGGTTCATCGCGTTCGCACGAGGGCTCCCTCCTCCGGAGGATGGCACCGTCGAGTGGGTGGTCGGGGACGCCGAGGAGCTTCCCTTTGCCCCGTGCTCGTTCGACCGCGTTCTGCTCTCGCTCGTCCTCCATCAGCTCGCCCGCCCGCCGGCGGCGATGCCGAGGCCGGCCGCGCCCTGCGTCCGGGCGGAATCGTGCTCGTGCGGACAATCGCACCCGAGGACGCCGTGCACCGGGTGCCCGAGCGCTACGTCCCCGCGATGGCGGCGGCCGACGCCGCGCGCATGCCTCCGATCGAGACACTCGTCGAGTGGCTCGAGCGAGCGGGCTTCACGGACGTCAAGCCGGAGCGTCACCTGCGGAACAAGGCGCTCACGCTCGCCGACGAGGAGCGCGCGCTGCGCACCGAGGTTCGCTCGCGCTACCGGTTCGTGACGGTCGACGAGCTAGAGGAGGGGATCGGGCGGATGCGCGCCGATGCCGCTGCCACCCGGGGCGACTGGATCGATCCGCGACCGACGTTCATCATCGTCGCTCGCAAGCAGACCGAATCGATGCGCCCTGCTCGGCTCGGTGCTGAGACCTGACCCCGTCTCGCCGGCACCTGTTCGATTCTGAGACCTGACCCCGTCCTTCGGTGCGCTCTGCTCGCGCCCCCGCACTCACTCCAGGAAGCGCAGCACGAGCTCGGCCGCACACGCGGGCTTCGGTGCGCCCTCGACCTCCACCGTCGCCGCCGAGGTCACCTGCACGCCGCCCGCGACCTCCTCGACCCCCACGACCCGGAAGTGTCCGCGGATGCGGCTCCCCACGGGAACGGGTGCCGGAAAGCGCACGCGGTTCAGGCCGTAGTTGACGGCGAGCCGGATGCCCTGCACCTCCACGAGCTCATCCCAGAAGGAGACGACGAGCGAGAGCGTGAGGAAGCCGTGCGCGATCGTCGTGCCGAACGGTCCCGCCGCCGCGCGCTCCGGGTCGACGTGGATCCACTGGTGATCCCCTGTGCAGTCGGCGAAGGCATCGACCTGCGCCTGGGTGATCGTGAGCCACGCCGACGGACCCGCCTCCGCCCCCGCGAGCGCCCGCGCTCCGGCGAGCCCCTCGACCTTCACGCCGGCACCGGGCCCCACCGCAGCACGGTCGCGGCCCACGTGTAGCCCGTGCCGGCGGCGTGCAGGAGCACGACGTCGCCCGCGGCGAGCTTCCCCGCGCGCGAGGCCCGGTCGAGCGCGAGCAGGGAGTCGACGCCGCTCATGTGCCCCGTATCGTCGAGGTAGGCAGCGCGGTCGAGCTCGAGCCCGAGGGCGGCGACGAGGGCACCGTGCATCGAGCGCTTCATGTGGATCCCGCACAGGTAGGAGACGTCCGCGAGCGAGGCACCGGAGCGCTCCAGCGCACCCTCGGCCGCGCGGACGAAGTTCGGCAGGCTGACCGCGTCGAGCCGCTCTTTCATGGCGGCCGGGTCGTCGACGTCGAGGGAGTGCCGCCGCGCCGCGACCGTCTCGGCCGAGGCCGGCTCCACGCTCCCGCCGGCGGGCACCTTCACGCGCAGCGAGAGCGAGCCGTCGGTGATCGTGTGGGAGTGGAGCACCTCCGCCTGTCCCTCCCCCCGCACCAGGAGCCCCGCGACGGCGCCGTCGCCGAACGGAAACATGAAGCGCGAGCGATCGTTGCCGTAGTCGATCAGGTACGACTCGCGACAGGCCGCCACGACGAGCACGGTGCGCACCTGCGGCTCAGCGACGAGCAGGTTGCGGCACATGCGCAGTGCCACGGGCGTCCCGCAGGAGACGTTGTCGTACTCGATGGCGAAGGCCCGGTGGCAGCCGAGGCGGTGCGCGATCCAGGGCGACGCCTGCCAGACGCCGTAGTCCTTCCAGATGGAGCCGTAGTACATGACCGCGTCGATCTCGCCGGGATCGACGCCCTGCTCGCCGAGAAGCGTCTCGGCGGCCCGGACGGAGAGGTCGCTCACGTGCTCGTCAGGGGCGGCGAGGTGCTTGCCGCGCAGGCCGAACTTCTCCTCCAGCACCGCCGCGGGGATGCCGCTCTCGGCGCCGATCTCGGCGGCCGAGGCCCAGCGCTCGGGGAGGTAGGTGGCCGTGGCCGCAAGGCCGACCCGTGTCACGCGTCCCGCCGCAGCACAGAGTCGATGATGCGCTCGATCTCGGTGAAGACGTCCTCCGGCACCTCCGAGCGGTGATCCCAGAGTATCCAGCGCATGCCGACGAGCTCGCCGATACCCATGAGTGCCCAGGCGAGCACCTCGGGATTCCCCGGGGCGATCTCTCCAGAGTCCATCGCCCCCTGGAGGCCCGCGACGTAGCCCTCGGAGAGACGGTCGTAGTGGCGGTGCATCGTCTCGGGTGAGACGAACTCGGCCTGCCGGATGATGCGGTAGAGGGCTGGATGCTCGGCGGTGAAGCGGAAGAAGGAGCGGAAGCCGAGGCGCTCCACCTCCGCGCGCGTGCGACCGCCGCGGGCGCCCTCGGCCATCGCGTGCCGGACGCGCGTGTTCAGGTCCATCACGAGCTCGTCGAAGAGCTCGCGCTTGCTCGCGAAGTAGAGGTAGAAAGTGCCCTGCGCGACCCCCGCCGCCTCGGTGATCTTCACGATCGAGGCGTCGTGGTAGCCGAGGTCGGCGAAGACGGCCTCGGCCGCCTCCAGCAGGCGCCGGCGCGTGCGCTGCCCGCGGTGCGACAGGGTGCGCCCGTCGGCGCCCGTGAGAGCGGCGACCTCGGTCACGGAGCCACCAGCTCGCGCTCGAGGCTCGCCTGCAGCTCGCCCCGCAGCACCTTGCCGACGCCCGAGCGTGGCAGCTCCGGCAGGAAGCGGACGCTCCGCGGCACCTTGTAGGAGGCGAGACGCTCGCGCAGGTGGTCGAGCAGCTCGGCCTCGGTCAGCGCAGCTCCGCGCTCGAGCGCGACGAAGGCGATACCCGCCTCGCCCCAGCGCGCGTCGGGCACGGCGACCACGGCAGCCTCGGCAACCCCAGGGATCGCCGCGAGCACTGTCTCGATCTCGGCGGGATAGACGTTCTCGCCGCCCGAGATGTACATCTCCTTGAGGCGGCCGCTGATGCGCAGGTAGCCCTCCTCGTCCCGGTCGGCGACGTCCCCAGTCACGAGCCAGCCGTCCACGAGCACCTCGGCGGTAGCGGCGTCGTTGCGCCAGTAGCCGGCGAAGACGTTCGGCCCGCGCACGAGCAGCTCGCCGCGCCCGGCGCCCTCGACATGGCGCCCCGAGGCGACGTCGCGCAGGGCGACCTCGACGTACGGGTAGGGCTTGCCGGCGCAGCCGCGCTTGCGCTCCGCGTCCTCCGGTGGCAGGCAGAGCACGTTCGGCGCCGCCTCCGTGAGCCCGTACCCCTGGACGATGGCCACCCCGCGCGCGGCCCACGTCGCAAGGAGCGCCTCGGGCATCGGCGCGCCGCCGACGACCGCCCGCCGCAGGCTCGAGAGGTCGGCCTCGGCGAAGCCCGGCTGCTGGGCGAGGAAGAGGTAGGTGGCGGGGACGCCCATCATCGTCGTCACGCACTTGCGCTCGATCAGGTCGAGCGCGCGGGCGGGCTCGAAGCTGCGCTCGAGCACGAGGGTCGCACCCTTCCAGACGGCGAGCAGCGTGTGCACGTTCCAGCCGCCGACATGGAACTGCGGCAGGGTGGCGAGGACGACATCCTCGGCCGAGACGCCGGCCGCGAGGTCGAAGCCGAGGTTCGTCCAGAAGCAGTTGGTGTGGGTCAGGAGCGCGCCTTTCGGCCGGCCCGTCGAGCCCGAGGTGTAGACGAGCAGGAGCGGGTCGCCGTTCGCGACCGCGCCGGGGGGCACGTCGCCGTGTTCCTCGCCCGGATCCTCCTCGATGGAGACGCGGTCCGGCCGCACCCTGGCAAGCGCGAGCGCCGCCTCCGCGAGCGACTCGTGCTCTCGCTCGACGAGCAGGAGCGCCGGCTCGGCGTCGTCGAGCTGCACTCCGAGCTCGGGGGGAGCGAGCCGCCAGTTGAGCGGGCAGAGCACGAGACCTGCCCTCGCGCACGCGAAGAAGGCGGCGACGTGCTCGGGCCGGTTTCCCGTCAGCGTGGCAAGCCGGTCGCCGTGGCGCAGGCCGCGCGCCTGCAGGGCCCCCGCGAGCGCCCGCGCCCGCCGGTCGAGCTCGCGGTAGGTCGTGAGCTCCCCGTCGTAGTCGATCGCCACGCGCTCCGGCGTCGCTCGCGCGCGATCGCGGAGCCAGCGCCCGAGCGTGAGCAGCCCCTCGTGCCTCATGCGTCCTCCTCGAGGAAGTCGGCGACGGCGGCGGCGAAGCGCTCGGGTTCCTCCCACAGGAACAGGTGGCCGCCGCCGGCGAAGTGCTCGAGCCGGGCACCCGGGATGCCCTCGGCCAGCACATGGGAGTTGCGGTGGTCGATCACGTTGTCCGCGGTTCCCGTGAGAACGAGCGTCGGCGCGCGGATGCCGCCGAGCCGGTCGAGCGAGTCGAAGGCGGCTGCGGCGCCTGCCTGGGCGGTCCAGGCGGCGAGATCGGGCCGGTTCGCGAGCCGGTAGGCGTAGATCTGCTCGACCAGCTCGGGGCGCGCGCCCACCGTCGCGTCGGCGAGCGAGTTCTCGACCATCCGCCGCAGCGCCACCTCGGGCTCGAGGTCCGGGACCTCGCCGAAGAGGCGCACGGTGCGCTCGGGCATCGGGTAGGCGGAGGCGCCGCCCGCGGTCGTGCACACGAGCACGAGCCGCTCGACGCGCTCCGGCCAGCCGAGCGCGAGCTCCTGCGCGACCATGCCGCCGAGGCTCGTCCCCACCACGTGCGCGCGCTCGAGGCCGGCCGCCGCCACCACCACAGCGGCGTCGGCAGCCAGCTCGGCAACCGTGTACGGGCCGGGCGGCTTGTCGCTCTGCCCCATGCCGCGGTTGTCCAGAAGGAAGAGGTGGAAGCGCTCCGCCAGCCAGTCGGCCGCCGGACCCCAGCCGCCGCGCGTGTAGCCGAGCCCGTGCACGAGCAGGAGCGGCGGCCCCTCGCCGCGCTCCTCGTAGGCCAGCGCGACGCCGGCGTTCACGGCCCGAGGGCTCACGCTGCCTCCTCGGGCTGCGTGGCGACCCCGCCGCTCGTCCCGCCCGGGCGCAAGCTCTGCTCCAGGCGGCGCAGGCCCCGGCCAGGGCCTCGGGTGGCGAGGCCCGTGAGCCCGCCGGGTACGAAGAAGACGAGCAGGACGAAGAGGGTGCCGAGCAGGAAGAGAGGCTCGGAGAGGGGTGTGCGCAGGATGCCCGGCAGCCCCTGCACCTCGGACGAGCTGGCGAGGGTCGGCAGCCGCTGATCCAGGTAGGTGTAGAGCACGCCGCCAAGCAGAGCGCCGAAGCGCGTTCCGGTCCCGCCGATCACGACCATCACGAGCAGCGTGAGCGTGAAGTTGGGCGAGATCACCGCCGGCGTGGCGCCGCCGAAGACGAGCAGGTAGACGGCCCCTCCGCAGGTGGCGAGGAAGGACGAGAGCACGAAGACCATCAGCTTGAAGCGGTACGGGTGCAGGCCGAGCACCTCGACCCGCTGCTCGTTCTCGCGGATTGCCTGCCAGACGTGACCCGGCGAGGATCCGACGGCCCAGCGGACGACGACGAACACGAAGGCCGCGTAGCCGAGCGCCAGCCAGTAGAGGTTCTTCGTGTTGAGCACGCCCACGAAGAAGTCGGGCAGGCGCTCGAACGAGAGCCCGAGCCCCTCGTCGCCGCCGCTCAGCCCGTCCGGGTTCTTCTGCACGAGCACGGCACCCGCCTGGGCGAACGCGAGCGTGACCATGGCGAAGGCGATACCCCCGACGCGCAGGCCGACCGCTCCGAGCCCGAGCGGCACGAGCAGGCCGACCGCCAGCGTCAGTGCGAGCGACGCCCGCATCCCCCACTCCCAGCGCGTGAGCGCGATCGCAGCGATGTAGACGCCGAGAGCGAAGGGGAGGGCGTGGCCAAAGGAGAGCAGGCCCGTGTAGCCGAAGAGCAGGTCGTAGGACATCGCCACCCCGCCAAGCACGAGGCACGCGGCCAGGAGCTGGAGCGTGCCCGGACTGTCGAGCGGCCCGTTGAAAAGCCACGGCACGTCGAGCGACAGCAGCGGAATGACGGCGAGCAGCACGCCGAGCGCGAGCGGCAGAAGCGCTCCCAGGAGCGCGCGGGGGGAGACGCTCATGCCGTTGCCGTCCTGCCCGAGAGCCCCGCGGGTCGCAGCAGCAGCACGACCGCGAGCAGGAGCACGACCGAGAGGTCGCCGAGGCCCGACGAGGCGTAGTAGTTCGCGTACTGCTGCAGGAGGCCGACCACCACCGCCGCGATCGCCGAGCCGCCGATCGAGCCGAGCCCGCCGATCACGACCACGATGAACGCGAAGATGAGGAGCGAGGTGCCGCGCTCGGGGTCGATCGAGCCGAAGTAGATCCCGGAGAGGATGCCGGCGAGGGAGGCCGCGAGGCCGCCGATCACGAAGACGAGCGTGAAAGCACGGCGGACGTCGATCCCGAGCGCCGTCACCATCGCCCGGTTCTCGACGCCCGCGCGGACGATGAGGCCGTAGCGCGTCCGCCGCAGGAAGAGCTGCAGGCCGATCAGGACGACCACGGCCGTCGCGATCTCGACGAAGCGGTCGTTCGGAATCGCCGCGCCGAGCACCTCGGTCGTGTCGATCGTCCACGCCGGCAGGTCGTAGACGCGCGCATCGGCGCCCCAGATCCCCTGGACGAGCGCGGTGATCGCGAGCGCGAGCCCGACCGTCACGAGCACCTGCTCGATGTGGCGCTGGTAGAGCGGCCGGATCAGTGCGAACTCGACGAGGGCCGCGACGGCCCCGCCGACCAGCAGGCCGATCGCCGCCGCAAGCACGAAGCTCAGGGCCGCCGACCCGATCCCGTCGAGCTTGCCCTGGAACCACCAGGTCGCATACGCCCCGACCGTGAGAAAGGCGCCGTGGGCGAAATTGAGGACGCCCATCAGGCCGTAGATGAGCGAGAGCCCCGAGGCGATCAGGAAGTACATGGCGCCGAGGCCGAGGCCGGTGATGGTCAGCAGGACGAGGGTGCTCATGCGACCGGCCGCACCTCTCGTCCCCCGGAGACGCCGAGCAGGCTGCGCACGCGGGCGGGATCGGACAGGAGCTCCTGCGCCGGTCCGCGGTGGACGACCTTGCCGGCGTCCAGCACGACAACGTCGCGCGCGACCCGGCGGACGACGCCGAGGTTCTGCTCCACGAGGAGAACGGTCGCGAGCTTGCCGATCCGCTCGAGCGCGTGTGCGACCTCGGTGACCAGTAGGGGCGCAAGTCCCTTGGTCGGCTCGTCCACGAGCAGCAGCCTGTTCTCGTTCAGGAGCGCGCGGCCGATCGTCAGCATCTGCTGCTGGCCGCCCGAGAGCGTGCCCGCGAGCTGGCGGCCGCGCTCGCGCAACTCGGGGAAGAGGTCGTACACGAGCTCGTAGCGTGCGCTGCCGTTCCGCTCGGCGAGCTTGAGGTTCTCGGCGACGGTGAGCCCGGCGAAGACGTCGCGATCCTCGGGCACGTAGCCGATGCCGAGGCGCACGATCCTGTGCGTCGGCAGCCGCGTGAGGTCGTGTCCGCCGAGTGTGATCCCGCCTCTCGGCTCCGCCAGGCCCATGATCGCGCGACAGGTCGTCGTCTTGCCGACGCCGTTCCGGCCGAGCAGCGCGGTCACCCCGCCCTCGCGCACGTCGAAGGAGACGCCCTGGAGCACGTGCGACTGGCCGTAGAAGACGTGCAGATCGCGCAGCTCGAGCAGGGCGCTCACAGCGCCTCGCCGACATATGCCTCTTGCACCGTCTCGTTCGCCATCACGCGCTCGGGCGTGTCGATCGCCAGCAGGCGCCCGTGGTGCATGACGGCGATCCGCTCGGCGAGGCCCGTGACGACCTCGATGTGGTGCTCCACCATCAGCACGGTGCGGCCCTCCTCGCGGTGGACGGCGCGGATCACCTCGACGAGCTCGGGGACGTCCTCCGCGCCGAGCCCGGCCATCGGCTCGTCGAGCAGGATCACCTGGGGGTCGGAGGCGAGGAGCATCGCGAGCTCGAGCTTGCGCTTGTCCCCGTGCGCGAGCGCGCCAGCGTAGCCACGTGCATGTCCTTCGAGGCCGACCCGCCCGAGCGCCCAGCGCGCTCGCTCGACCGCGCTGCGCATGCGCGCGGCGCGCCGCCAGATGCGCATCGATCCGCCAAGCGACGCCTCGGCGGCGAGGCGCGCGTTCTCGAGCACGGAGAGCAGCGGGAAGACGCTCGAGATCTGGAACGTCCGCCCGAGACCGCCTTGCGCCCGGCGGTACGGCGGCTCGCTCGTGACGTCCCGCCCGTTCAGCTCCACCGCACCCTGCGTCGGTCGCAGTAAGCCCGAGAGCAGGTTGAACAGCGATGTCTTGCCCGCGCCGTTCGGGCCAATGATGCCGAGGAACTCGCCCCGGGGGAGCTCGAGCGAGACATCAGCGACGATCGAGGCGCCGCCGATGTCGAGCCCGAGACCCCGGGTCGCGAGGATCGGGGAGGGGGACACCGCTCTCCCTTGAGGATCGAGTGGCTAGCGCCTCTCCGGCGGTGCCACCTGGGTGACCTTCAGCTGCTTCACGAGTTGCGGCACGTACTTGCCTGCCTTTCGCACCAGCTTCACCTGGAACATCGGCTGGAGCATCGCGTGGTCGCGCCGGCGGATCGTCTGCTGGCCCTTGGGGGCGAAGAAGCTCCACCCCTCGAGCGCCGTGATCATCGCATCGACGTTCTGTCCGCCGCTCGAGCGTTCGATCGCCCGGACGATCATCTGGCCGGCGACGAAGCCGTCCGGCGTGAAGATGTCGGGCACCTGGTTCCGCTTCTTCATCGCGTTGACGAGGAAATCGTTGGCCTTCGTCTTCGGCGCATTCGCGACGTAGTGCGAGAGGAAGTTGATCTTCGAGCCCACGTCGCCGAAGGCGGGCTCCCAGGTGGCGCGCTCGGCAAGACCGGTGACGACCTTGTTCGAGACGCCGAAGGCACCCTGCTGGTCGAGCGAGCGCCACATCGCCGGCCCCGTCGTGCCGGCCCAGGCGACGAAGAGCAGGTCGGGATTCGCCTGCTTCACCTGCTGGGCGAACGGAGTGAAGTCGCTCGCGGTCAGCGGGACGAGGATGCGCGAGACGGTGTGCCCCTTGCCACCGATCACGGCGTTGACGGCTGCCGCGTTGCCGGCTCCGAAGACCGAGTCCTGGGCCAGGACGACGATCTTGCGACCGACTCCGGTCAGGAAGGCATCGGCGGTGGCGACGTCCTGGTAGGTCTGCCGCCCCGAGCGGAACGTGTAGCGGTTGATGCCGGTGATGGCGTCGCTCGCGGCCGGGCCCGAGATGTAGAGGATCTTGTTCTGGTCGGCGAGCGGCGCGAGCTGGAGCGCCACGCCCGAGGAGGCAGTGCCGGCGATGATCTTGTAGCCCTGTCCGATCATGTCCTTTGCGGCCGTGACGGCTTTGGCGGGATCGCCCGCGTCGTCGACGAGATTCAGGTTGATCTTGCGCCCTCCGGCACGCCCCGTGCCCTTGGTGGCGTAGGCGATGCCGTAGCGCAGACCCTGGATGTACTGGGCGCCGTAGGCGGCAAGCAGGCCCGTGCGCGAGTAGATGATGCCGACATTGACGTCGCCCGAGCCCGAGGCGACCAGCGGCCCGGCGCCGGCCGAGACGCGGGCGCTCGTGGAGCCGGCCGCCACCGCGGCGGCAAGCGTGACAAGGACGGCCAGCAGCAGCGTGCGCCAGCGGTGTGAATGCATGTGATCCCCCTCTTGACGGTGCGGACTTGGGTTTAAACTGAGACCTGATTCAGGTCTAACCTAAATCGTGGGGGCCGCACTTGTCAAGAGCAGCTGTTTCGACCCCGAGACCTGACCGAGTCGGGTGGTGCAGGTGTTCGATCCTGAGACCTGACCCCGCTTTTGGTGCACTATCGCCGTTGACGCGCAATCGAGATTGCGCGTCCCCAGTCTCGAGAGCAGAGGCAGCTGGAAGCCGACCGCCGCGCGTCAGCCCGGCGGCAGGCACGCTCTGGACGTACGCCTCGGGTGCTCTACCTCGAGCCGCTGC
>Ga0183260_10001841_pt1 | contig 17648 bp, 21 predicted proteins | sample AntDrymUQ4972206_2_FD_129768 | JGI IMG/M metagenome (GOLD analysis project Ga0183260, IMG submission 129768) | Polar desert sand microbial communities from Dry Valleys, Antarctica - metaG UQ497 (22.06) (version 2) (version 2) | ecosystem: Environmental > Terrestrial > Soil > Desert | place...
CCGGCGCCCGCGCGCCCGGCGCGGGCGGCGCGGGCGGGGTGGTCGCGCGACCCTCGCCGCTCTCGGTCAGCAGACCCTCGCCGATCACGAAGTAGCTCTCGGAGCCATGTCCAGCCACGCCCGCCTCCTCTCGTCGTCGGACCGACCCTCCCAGGCCCGCGGGCGCGGGTCAAACGGGTCAAACGACCTGCGCCGGGCTCCCCGCGAAGACGATCTCCGGCAGGAGCGCGCTGACGACGTACTGCCCGGCGTCGACGATCTCCGAGATGCGCAGGTCCACGCACAGGCTCGCGAGCAGGTACGCGTCCTCGGGCGAGAAGCCGTAGGTCGCGGTGACGTGCTCGATCATGGCCCGCACCGCGTCCTGCGCGGCGGCGTAGAGGTCGCCGCCGACCCCGGTGGTGCCGTACGAGGGGCCGAGCAGCGACGGGCGGCCGGCCGTCCGGTACTGCGGCGCGGGGATGCTGCGGCCCTTCTCCAGCGTGAAGCGCAGGCCGGCGTACATCGGCGCCTCCAGGCCGGTCACGCAGACCTCGCCGTCGCCCTGGACGCCGTGGGCGTCGCCCGTGCTGAACAGCGCGCCCTCGACCTGCACCGGCAGGAACAGCGTCGTCCCGCGCCCGAGCTGGCGGGTGTCCATGTTGCCGCCGAACGTCCCGGGCGGCATCACGGGCTGCGCGCTGGCGCCGGCGGGGCAGACGCCCATCGTCCCGAGGAACGGGTCGAGCGGGATCGTCGCGCCCTCGAGCCGGGCCACCTCGCCGCCGGAGAGGTCGAAGACCCGCAGGTAAGCGTCCGGGAAGTCCTCGCTCAGCAGGCCGAGCCCGGGCAGGATCGCGGTCCAGCCCCAGCCCTCGGTGTGCAGGTCGAGCACCTCGACCGCGAGCGTGTCGCCGGGCTCGGCGCCGCTGACGGCGATCGGGCCGGCGAGCGGGTAGACGCGATCCCAGTCCAGGCCGGCGATCGCGCCGGTGTCGGAGTCCGGCGTGATCTGGTTGTCGCTGACGTCGCGCGTGTGCACGACGACCGTGTCGCCCGAGTCGATCGTGATGACCGGCTCGCTGCCGGCGTCCCACGTGTAGTGCACCTGGTCGGCCGGGAAGTAGTGCGTGCTCGCCATGGCTCCTCCTCGTGTCGCCCGGGACGATACGTTCCCGCGCGACCATGCGCGACGCCGAGACGAAGCCGACCTCGATCCTGCGCCCGCTCGTCGAGGAGCTGCACGAGCGGCGTGAGCGAGCGAAGCTCGGGGGCGGCGAGGAGCGGATCGCGCGCCAGCACGCGCAGGACAAGCTGACCGCGCGCGAGCGGCTCGAGCTGCTGATCGACCCGGGGACGTTCACGGAGCTCGGGATCCACGCGGGCATCCACCATGCCGTGCGCGGGCTGGAGGACAAGGACGCGCCGGCCGACGGCGTGATCACCGGCTACGGCAAGGTCGACGGGCGGATGGTCGCCGTCGCGGCCTACGACTTCACGGTGATGGCCGGCTCGATGGGCATGACCGGCGAGCTGAAGGTCACCCGCCTGCGCGAGCTGGCGCTGACCAAGCGGCTCCCGTTCGTCTGGCTGCTCGACTCGGCGGGCGCGCGCATCCAGGAGGCGGTCGGCTCCCTGTTCGCCGGCTCCGGGCACCTGTTCCGCGAGGAGGTGGTGGCGTCCGGCGTGATCCCGCAGGTCGCCGCCCTGATGGGCCCCTGTGCGGCAGGCACCGCCTACATCCCCGGGCTGGCCGACTTCGTGCCGATGGTGCGCGGGCGGGGGTCGATGGCGCTCGCCGGCCCCCACCTGGTGCGTGCCGCGGTGGGGGAGGACGTCACGCAGGAGGAGCTCGGCGGCTCCCGCGTGCACTGCCGCAAGAGCGGCGTCGGCGACCTCGAGGTGGCCGACGACACCGAGTGCGTCGCCCGGATCCGCCAGTACCTCTCCTACTTCCCGTCGCACTGCGAGGAGCGCCCGCCGCTGCGCGCGCCGGGCGACCCGATCGACCGCATGGACGAGGAGCTGCTCGACGTCCTGCCGGAGTCCAACCGCAAGCCGTACGACATGTACGAGGTCATCCGGCGCGTGGTGGACGACGGCGACTGGCTGGATCTCAAGCCGCAATGGGCGAAGACGATCGTCACCTGCCTCGCGCGCATGGGCGGGCGCCCGGTCGGCATCGTGGCCAACCAGCCGCGCCAGCTCGGCGGCATTCTCGACAACGACTCGGCCGACAAGGCCGCCCGCTTCGTGAACCTCTGCAACGCGTTCGGCATCCCGCTCGTGTTCCTGATGGACGTCCCGGGCTTCATGGTCGGCACCAAGGTCGAGCAGGGCGGGATCATCCGCCACGGCGCGAAGATGCTCTACGCGGTCGCCAACGCGACCGTGCCGAAGGTCACCGTCGTGCTGCGCAAGGCCTACGGGGCCGGCTACTACGTGATGAACGGGCGCGCGTACGAGCCGGACCTGATCGTCGCCTGGCCGTCGGCCGAGATCTCCGTGATGGGCGCGGAGGGCGCGGTCGAGATCGTTTTCCGCAAGCAGGTCGAGGAGGCCGAGGACCCCGCCGCCAAGAAGGCCGAGCTGATCGAGGCCTATCGCGAGATCATCGACGTCTACATCGCCGCGCGCAACGACATGATCGACGACGTGATCGACCCGCGCGAGACGCGCCCGACGATCATCCGCGCCCTGGAGATGGCCGAGGGCAAGCGGGTCGAGCGGCCGTGGAAGCGGCACGGGGTCGTGCCGGTGTAGGGGCGCCGTGCGGGCGGCTCCGTGCTCGCCCCTGTGGTGCGGAGCGTCTAGTGCGGCTGGGTAGAGAGGGTGGTGGACCGGCCGGTGCTGCACGGTCGTGCGGGCGGGCGGGAGGGTTGTCAAACGTCGAACCGCCCCTCCGTTTGGCGGGCACTTCGACGTTGACGCCGCATACGGTCATCAACGTCGAACCGCCGCTTCGGAGGGTGGGCAGTTCGACGTTGGTCGACCCTCTGCGGCTTCCGGACGCGACCCTCGCCATCCGGCCTTCCCTCATGCGCAGTTCCGGAGTGCGACCCTCGCCATCCGGCCTTCCCTACATGCGCAGTTCCGGAGTGCCACCCACGCCGAGCGGCTCCGCTCCGAGGCGCCGCCCGCCTACGAGCGCGCGGCCGGCCGGCGATCGTGGCTGTCGCTCCCGGGGCGGATGGCCCGGACGACGAGGAGGATGAGCATGGTGCCGATGATGGCGCCGATGACGCCGCCGAGGTCGAACTTGTCCTTGTCGCCGATGCCCAGCAGGTAGGTGAACAGCACCCAGCCCACGAGCGCGCCGGCGATGCCGACGGCGACGGTGCCGAGGAAGCCCAGCGGGTCCTTGCCCGGCAGGAGCAGGCGGCCGAGGTAGCCGGCGATGATTCCGATGACGATCGCAGCGATGATTTCTCCAAGCATGAGGCTCGGTCTACCCAAGCGCACGATTGCGACACGTCGCCTGATGGTTCAGAGTGGGGAGTGGAACGTCCCACTTCCCAGGAGCCTTCTTGAGCCTCGATGACCCGGTGATCCTCACCTGCTCGATCTCGGGCGCGGTCGCCGACCGGGACCAGTGCCCGGCGATCCCCTACACGCCCGAGGAGTACGGCGCCGAGGCGCGGCGGATCGTGGACGAGGGCGGCTCGATGATCCACATCCACGCCCGCACACCCGACGGGACGCCCTCCTACGAGATCGAGGACTTCCGGGCGATCACCGAGGCGATCCTGGCCGAGGTCGGCGACGTGATCGTCAACTACTCGACGGGCGCGATCGGCGTGCCGGTGGAGAAGCGGATCGCGTACCTGCGCGAGCTGCGGCCCGACGTGGGTGCGCTGAACATGGGTTCGATGAACTACGCGAAGTACTCCCGGCGGCGCAAGGACTTCGTGTTCTCGATGGTCTTCGAGAACTCGTTCGACACCATCCGCGCGCTGCTGGAGGCGATGAACGAATGCGGCATCCGGCCCGAGCACGAGTGCTTCGACTCGGGCCACCTCGCCAACCTCGACCCGCTGCTGGACATGGGGGCGCTGCACCCTCCCCTGCAGGTCTCCTGCGTCATGGGCGTCACCGGCGGCATCCGCCCGACCGCGCGCAACCTCGCCCACATGGCCGAGCAGGTCCCGGCCGTGCCGCACGAGTGGGGGGTGATCGGCGTCTCGCGCGCCCAGTGGACGCTGGTCGCCGCGGCGCTGTCGCTGGGCGGCAACGCGCGCGTGGGCCTCGAGGACAACTTCTACCTCCCCGGCGGGAAGATGGCCCGCTCCAACGGGGACCTCGTGGCCCGCGCGCGGCGCATGGCCGAGGACTGCGGCCGGCGCGTGGCGACGGTGGCGGAGGCGCGCGAGCGGCTGGGCCTGCGCGCGCGGGCGGGGCTCGCGGCGTGAGCCTTCCATTGGAGGGCGTGCGGGTCCTGGACCTCTCGCGCCTACTGCCGGGCGGGTTCTGCTCGCTGCTGCTCGCCGACTTCGGGGCCGACGTGCTCAAGGTCGAGGACACGGGGATGGGCGACTACGTGCGCTGGGCGCCGCCGTTCTACGCGGGAGCCGACCAGTCGGCCGCCTCCGCCCTGTTCCTCTCGCTCAACCGCGGCAAGCGCTCGATCCGGATCGACCTCAAGACGCCGGAGGGGCGCGAGGTGCTGCTGCGGGCGGTGCGCGACGCCGACGTGCTGCTCGAGTCCTTCCGCCCCGGGGTGCTGGACCGCCTCGGCGTGGGCTACGAGGTGCTGCGCCAGGCCAACCCGGGCCTCGTCTACTGCGCCATCACCGGCTACGGGCAGGACGGTCCGTTCCGCGATCGCGCCGGGCACGACCTCAACTACCTCGCGCGCGTCGGCCTGCTGGGCCTCACCGGCGACGCCGACGGCGCGCCCGTGCAGGCGGCGGGGCAGATCGCGGACCTCGGCGGCGGCGCGCTGATGGCCGCGTTCGGGATCCTCGCCGCGCTGCGCGAGCGCGACCGCACGGGTGAGGGCCAGCTCGTCGACGTCTCGATGGCCGACGGCGCGCTCTCGTGGCTGGCGATGGTCGCCGCCCGCTACTTCGCCGACGGCGCCGTGCCGCGGCGGGGCGGCCTGGAGCTGGGCGGCTCGCTGCTCTGCTACCGCCCGTACCGCTGCGCCGACGGGTGGGTCGCGCTCGGGGCGCTGGAGCCGAAGTTCTGGCAGGCGTGGTGCCGGGGCGCCGGGCGCGAGGACCTGCTCGACCGGCAGTTCGACCCGCCGGGGTCGGACTCCCACACGGACGTCGAGGCCGAGTTCGCGCGCCGCACGCGTGCCGAGTGGGAGGCGTTCGCCGCCGAGCACGACTGCTGCCTGGAGCCCGTGCTGGAGCTCGACGAGGCGCTGGACTCCGAGCTGGTGCGCGCCCGCGGGATGGTCGCCGAGCTCGCCCAGCCGGGCGCGGAGCGGCCCGTGCGGCTGCTCGGCGTCCCCGTCAAGCTCTCCCGCACGCCGGGCGACCCCGCGCGCGCCCCCGGGCCGGTGCTCGGGCAGGACACGGACGCCGTGCTGGGCGAGCTCGGCTACGCGCCCGCGGAGGTCGAGCGGCTGAAGGCGGCCGGCGCGGTCGCCGGCCCAGCCGAGGCGGAGACGAGCGGCTCCTTCCTGGCATGAGGCCGGGACTGAAGATGTCGGAGCTGGCCGACGCGTCGGGCGTGTCGGCGGCGACGATCAAGCACTACCTGCGCGAGGGCCTGCTCGGAGCCGACGGCGAGATCGTGCGGACGAGCCGGAACATGGCCTACTACCCGCCCGAGTTCGTCGAGCGGATCCGCCGCATCAAGCGCCTGCAGGGCGAGCGCTTCCTGCCGCTGCGGCTGATCAAGGTGCTGCTCGAGGAGCAGGCGGGCGGCCCGGTCGCCCGCGAGCACGTGGCCGAGCGCTACGCGATGCCCGCGGTCGTGCTCGACCGGCTCGAGGCGATCGGCGTGCTCACGCCGACGGAGGCGGGCTATGACCCCGACGACGTGAAGATCGTCGAGGCGATCGCGCGCTTCCGCGCCGGCGGGTATGACGAGGCGATCGGTTTCACGGTCTACGACACGCTGCGCTACCGCGACGCGCTCCAGCCGCTGGTGGAGGAGGAGGTGCGCGTGCTGCTCGACCGCCTGACCGGCGACGTGGAGCCCGACGCCGCGGTAAAGATCATGCGCTCCGGCCGCGAGCCGCTGCGCGACCTGATCGGCGCGATGCACTCCAAGCTGCTGCTCGCCGAACTGCTGAGGCAGCGATGACGGAGGCGTTCTACGAGCCGCTGGGCGACGGCCGCTTCCGCTCGACGGAGCACACGGCCGGGCCGTGGGACCCGAACAGCCAGCACGCCGGCCCGCCCGCCGCGCTGCTGGGCCGCGCGCTCGAGCGCTGCGACCCGCGCGAGGCCACGATGCTCTCGCGCGTCACGTTCGAGATCCTCGGGCCCGTACCTGTGGCTGAAGTAGAGGTCGAGAGTCGGGTGCTGCGACCGGGCCGGACGGTGGAGCTGCTCGAAGCCGAGCTCCACGCGGGCGGGCGGACCGTGATGACCGCCCGCGGCTGGCGGCTGCCGTTCACCTCGGCGTCCGCGGCCGGCGACGGCGCCTCGCCGCCGCCGGAGCGCCCGGGCGAGCGCACCCCGCCGCCGCACGACTTCGGCTACGGCCACGCGGTCGAGTTCCGCTTCGCGCGCGGCCACTGGCACGAGGCCGGCCCGGCCACGGTCTGGACCCGGCTCGCCGTCGCCGTCGTGGCGGGAGAGCCGCCCAGCCCGCTGCAGCGCGTGCTCGCGGTCGCCGACTCAGGCAACGGCGTCTCCGCCGTCCTCGGCTGGGACGACTGGCTGTTCATCAACCCGGAGCTGACCGTCCACGTCCTGCGCCCGCCCGAGGGCGAGTGGGTCGTGCTCGACGCCGCGACCACGATCGCGGCCGAGGGCGCGGCCGTCGCCCGCAGCGTCCTCTCCGACGAGCGCGGGCCGGTCGCCTACGGCAGCCAGTCGCTGCTCGTGGCGCCGCGCTGAGGGGGTCAGACCCCATTCGTCGCCCGGATGAAGCGGCGCACCGCGCGGTGTGTTGCTTCACTCGACTGCGCTTTGGGGTCTGACCCCTCTTAGGCGACGAGCACGCGGCCGTCGTGCTCGGGCACGAGCGTGATCGAGCGGCGGGCGATGCGCTCGGGCACCGGCCCGCCGGGCTCGAGCCGCGCGCAGCGGCGCGCCACGACGCGCAGCACGGTGGCCATCTCGAACAGCGCGAAGCTCGCGCCGAGGCAGCGGCGGACGCCGCCGCCGAACGGGATCCAGGTGTAGGTGCCGGCGGGCTGCTCGAGGAAGCGCTCCGGGCGGAAGGCGTGCGGCTCGGGGTAGACGTCCGCGCGGCGGTGCACGAGGAAGATGCACGGCGCGACGGAGACGCCCGCGGGTAGCTCGTGGCCGCCGATCTCCATCGGCGCCTTGAGCTTGCGCAGGACGATCGGGAGCACCGGCCGCAGCCGCAGGGTCTCCTTGATCACGGCGTCGACGTAGTCCTCGTCGCCGCCGCGCAGCCGCTCCCACGCTCCGGGGTGGCGCGCGAGGCGCTCGAGCGCCCAGCTCAGCGCGGTGGCCGTCGTCTCGTGGCCGGCGACGAGCAGCGTCATCAGCTCGTCGCGCAGCTCGCGGTCGGTCATGGGCGCGCCGTCGTCGTGGCGGGCGCCGAGCAGCATGGAGAGGATGTCGGCGCGCGCGTCGAGGTCGGCGGCGCCGCGGCGGCGGGCGATCTCGCCGTAGATCACCGCGTCGAGCTCGCCCATCACGCGCCGGTAGGCCGGCAGCTTGCCGATCCGGTTCGGCCCGGCGAAGATCAGCAGCGCCAAGCGCGACGGGTCCATCGTCCAGTCGAGCATCGCGGTCAGCGCGCCGCGCAGGCGCTCCAGGCCGGCGGTGTCGCTCACGCCGAAGATCGCCCGCATGACGATCTCGAGCGTCAGCCGCTGCATGTTCGGCCGCGTCGCCATCACCTCGCCGGCCGGCCACGAGGCGACCTCGCGCTCGGCGACCTCCGTCATCAGCTCGCCGTAGGCCTTCATCCGCTCGCCGTGGAAGGGCGGCAGCAGCAGCTTGCGCTGGGCCATGTGCTCGCGCTCGTCGAGCAGCAGCACGGAGCTGGGGCCGAGCATCGGCCGCAGGATCACGTTGGCCTCGCCCGCGTGGAGGAGCTTCGGGTCGCCCGTGAAGACCTGCTTCACGGCGGCGGGATCGCTGACGAGCACCCACGTGCCCTCGTTCTGGATCCGCAGCGTGAAGGCGTCGCCGTAGCCGTCCCGCAGGCGCTCCATGAACGGGCCGGGACGGCTCATCCAGCCGAGCGTCTGGACGGCGCGCGGCATCCGCGGCCCGGGCGGGAGGCTCATGGGCGCAACGCTACAGCTCGCCCGCGGGCCTGGAGGTGGCTTTGGTCACGCCGGCGGCGCGTGGCGGCGCACCCACTCGTGCATCGCCACGGCAGAGGCAGCGGCGGCGTTGATCGAGCGCGTGGAGCCGAACTGGCGGATGGCGAGCACCGCCGCGGCGAGCTCGCGCGCCTCGGCGGACAGGCCCGGGCCCTCCTGGCCGAACAGCAGCGCGCAGCGCCGAGGGAGGGCGTAGCCGTCGATCGCCACCGAGCCGGGCAGGTTGTCGATCCCGAGCACGGGCAGCGCCTCGCCGGCGGCCCACGCCGCGAAGTCGCCGAGCGTGGGATGGTGCTGCACGTGCTGGTAGCGGTCGGTGACCATCGCGCCGCGGCGGTTCCAGCGCCGGTGGCCGACGATGTGCACCTCCGCCGCGAGGAACGCGTTGGCGTTGCGCACGACCGCTCCGATGTTGAAGTCGTGCTGCCAGTTCTCCACGGCGACGTGGAACGGATGGCGGCGGCCGTCGAGGTCGGCCACGATCGCGTCGTGGCGCCAGTACCGGTAGCGGTCGGCGACGTTGCGCCGGTCGCCCGCGGCGAGCAGCTCCGGATCGAGCCGCGGGTCCTCGGGCCAGGGCTGCGGGGCCGGCCCCACCCCCGGCTCACCAGAGGACGTCATGGCGCTCCATCACGCCGAAGCCCTCGCGCAGCGGCCCCACACCCGGAAGCTCGCCGGTGAACGTGCCGAACGGCTGCTCGTAGGCCGAGCGCACCAGCAGCAGGTTCTCGCGGCGGGAGCGCGTGGCCTCGGCGGTGAAGCGCAGGCCGCCGCCGTCGGCGAAGCCGACCGCCGCGAGGTCCGGCGGCGTGCCGTCGACCGCCTCGCCCCCGAACGTCACCGGCCCGACCTCGCGCGGCTCGCCGGCGACCCAGACCGTCCGCTCGGACGCCTCCGGCGCGTCGTGCAGCCCGGCGACGAGGTTCCAGGCGACCGGCTCGCCGGACGCCGCCACGCCGGCGCCGGCCGACCATCGCCAGGCGGTGTGGCGGGCGTGGTAGCCGGCGGACTCGTCGACGAGCCCGGGCGCGTCGACCGCCAGCTCGCGGCCGTCGACGATCGCGGTGCCGCGCACCCGCACGCCGCCGTGCTTGCGGGTCCACGCGTAGTGGCGCCCGTGGGGGGAGACGACCTCGATCGCCGCACCTCCACCGACGGAGAGGTCGAGCACGCCGTGCACCCGCACCCGCCCGGCCGAGACCTCGATCCCGCGCGAGCGGCGCGCCGTGCGCTCCACGAGGCGCCCGGCCGCGCGGTCCCACACCGCCCACCACGCGCTGGTCGCCGGCCCGATCCGCGCGACCGCCGCGCACAGCATCACGTCCGGCCCGAACGCGCCGACCCAGGTCCAGGCCTTCAGCGGGCGCGATCCGCGCCACGGCGGCATGGGCGCCGGGGGCAGCGGCAGGTCCGGTAGGCCCGACCGGGAGGGGTCCGCGTTGCGCCACGCCTGCACCCGAGTCCGCATGCCCGGACGATATGCTCCGGCCGAGGTTGACTGACGAGTCAATCTCGAGGAAGGGAGAGAACCTCGTGCGTGCCGCAGCCGTCCAGCTCACCTCCACCGCCGATCGCGAGCGCAACCTCGAGACGGCCGATCGCCTGACACGCGCGGCCGCGGGCGCGGGCGCGGAGCTCGTGGTGCTGCCCGAGAAGTGGGCCGTCCTCGGCACTCCCGAGGAGACCGCGGCCGGCGCCGAGCCGATCGACGGCCCCGCGCTCGCCTGGGCGAGCGCGACCGCGCGCGAGCTGGGCATCGACCTCGTGGCCGGCTCGATCGCCGAGCGCGTCGACGGCGCCGAGCGCGGCTCGAACACCTCCGTGCACTTCGGCCCCGACGGCGAGGCGCACGCCGTCTACCGCAAGATCCACATGTTCGACGTCGAGGTCGGCGGCACGACCTACCGCGAGTCCGAGCACGAGGCGCCCGGCGAGGAGGTCGTGCTCTCCGAGACCGCCGGCGGGGTCGAGCTGGGCCTGAGCATCTGTTACGACCTGCGCTTTCCGGAGCTCTACCGGATCCTCGCCGTGCGCGGCGCGCGCGTGCTCGTGGTCCCCGCCGCATTCACGCTCGCCACCACGCGCGAGCACTGGGAGGTCCTGCTGCGCGCCCGCGCGATCGAGGACCAGGCGTTCGTCGTCGCCGCCAACCAGGTCGGCGAGCACGCGCGCGGCTACCGCTCCGGCGGGCGCTCGATGATCGTCGACCCGTGGGGGATCGTGCTCGCGCAGGCGCCCGACGCGGAGACCTTCGCGATCGCGGACCTGGACCTGGACCGCCAGGCCGAGGTCCGGCGCACGATGCCGTCGCTGGCGAACCGGCGCCCGGCGGCGTACCAGTGGCCGGCCGAGGTGCCCGCGTAGTGGCCGCGACGAAGCCCGCGGTCGACAAGCGCCGGATCATCCTCGACGCCGCGGTGCGGGTCTTCGCCCGCCAGGGCTTCCACACCTGCCGGGTGTCCGACATCGCCGACGAGGCGGGCGTGGCCTACGGGCTCGTCTACCACTACTTCGGCTCCAAGGACGAGGTGCTCGACACGCTGTTCCTCGAGCGCTGGGGCGTGATGCTCGAGGCGATCGCGGAGATCGACGGCCGCGGCGTCCCCGCGCGCGACAAGCTGCAGGCGATCGCCTCCTTCATCGTGGACTCCTACCGCCACGACCCGGAGCTGATGAAGGTCATCATCGTCGAGGTCACGCGGGCGGCGAACTCGTTCGGCGCCGCCCACCTGGACACCATCGCCCAGGCCTACCGTCAGATCCAGGGCATCGTCGAGCAGGCCCAGGCGAACGGCGAGTTCCGCACGACCGTGACCGCCGAGTTCGCCGCGATGGCCTTCTACGGCGCCATCGAGCAGGTTCTCACGGGGTGGATCTTCGGACTGCTCGACGAGGGCGAGGGCGCCTATGAGCGCGCCAAGGACCACGTGGTCGAGACGGTCTGCTGCGGGCTGGAACCGTAGACTGCGCGCCATGAGCGACAACGACATGGTCAAGCGCCTGGCGTGGGCGGGCCTCCTGGCCAGCGTGGGCGCGCTGGCCTCCATCGCGACCACTCGGCTCGCCGCCCTGATTTACAGGCGCCTCTTCGGGGAAGATCCTCCCGAGTGACCGACGACGACCGCAAGAAGACCGGTGAGGAGCCCGGCGCCGTCCGGGCGCCGGACACCGCCGGCACCCCCGAGGCGCCCGCCGGCGTCGCGCCACCCGGCGAGCCGGCTGAGAGCGGCGAAGCCGCCGCCGGCGCCACCGCCGAGCAGGCGACTTCCGCGGCCGCGGCGAGCGAGGCCGCCGCGCAGGCCGAGCGCACGCGCAGCACCGCCCGCGGCGCGGAGCTGCGCAGCGAGCTGGCGATCACCGACGCCCGCCGCGCCGAGGAGGAGACCGCCAAGGCGCACGATGCCGTGGAGGACGCCACCAAGCAGGAGGAGAAGCTCTCCCGCAAGGAGCAGCGGGCCCAGCAGCGCGCCAAGGCGGCCGAAGACGAGGCCGAGCGCGCCCGCAAGCAGGCCGAGGAGTCCGCGCGCCACCGCCGGGAGGCCGCCCAGGGCGCGCCGCAGGCCCCGGCCAGCGTTTCCGGCGTCAACGTCGCCTCACCGGGCCTCGGCTCGAACACCGACCCGAGCGCCGCCGCGGCCGCCGCCCGCGGCGCCACCGCGACGTCGGCCGCGGCCGCCGGCGCCGCCGCGCCCGCCCCGGCGCCGGACCGCCCGGAAGTGCTCGTCGGGGCCGCGTTCGCCGGCGCGTTCGTGTTCGCCCGCGTCCTCAAGCGGATCTTCGACTGACATGGCAGACAACCAGAACTCCACCTCAGAGCTGGCCCAGGCGATCCAGCAGCTCACCGAGACGGCCTCGCTGCTCGTGCGCGAGGAGATCGAGCTGGCCAAGGCCGAGATGACCGAGAAGGTCACCAAGCTCGTCAAGGGCGCGGTGGTCGGGATCGTGGCCGGCATCTTCGCCGTGCTCGCGCTCGTCTACCTCCTGCACTCGCTCTCGTGGGGCCTGTTCGCGGTCTTCTCGAACGACGCGAACTACATCTGGGTGGGCTTCCTGCTCGTCGGCGGCCTGCTGCTGGTGCTCGGCGGCCTGGGCGCCTTCCTCGCCCTGCGCTTCGTCAAGGGCGGCACGCCGCCCACGCCGCAGATGGCGATCGAGGAGGCGCAGCTCATCAAGAAGACGCTGCAGAGCCCACCGCCGGCCAAGCCGGTCGGCGCGCCGGCGACGCGCGAGCGCGCCGAGGCGGAGGTGAGCAGCTGATGGCCGCCACCCGCACGCCCGAGGAGATCCGCCGCTCGATCGAGGCCAACCGGGCGGAGCTCGGGCTCGCCGTCGAGAAGCTGCGCACCGAGGTCGCCGAGTTCGCCGACTGGCGCCAGCAGATCCGCAACCACCAGAAGCAGGTGCTGATCGGCGCCGCCGTCGCGGGCTTCGTGCTCGGCGGCGGCATCGCGGCCATGACCGGCCTGCTCACCGGCCGTCGCCACGAGCGCTACTAGCCGGCCCGGCTAGGACGCGGGAGCCACGTCCCCCGGCGGGTCCTTCGCCGGGGGAGGCTTCACCGGAGGCGGCTGCACGTGCGGGGGCGGCACGTCCTCCGCGCTGGTGTTGCGGAAGGCGAGGTACTCGCGGATCGAGATCTGGATCGCCGCCGCCACGGGAATCGCCAGCAGCGCGCCCAGCACGCCGAACAGCGTGCTCCCGAACAGCACGGAGACGAGCACGACGAAGGGGTGCACCGCCACCGCGCGCGCCTGGATCCGCGGCTGGATGACCGTGTTCTCCACCTGCTGGTAGATGACCGACCAGATCACCCACACGATCGTGTCGGTCGGGAAGTCGTTGAACAGCGTGACGACGCCGACGATGATCGCGCCGAGCGTGGCGCCGACCAGGGGCACGAGGTCGAGCAGGAAGATGACCACAGCCAGCGGCAGCGCGTACGGCACGCCCAGGATCTCGAGCACGATCCACGACAGCACGCCCGCCACGGTCGCCTGCAGCAGCGCGCCGGCCACGTAGTTGCCCACCGCCGCGCCGATGCGGTCGTAGAGCGTCTTGAACCAGCGCGCGCGCTCGGGCGGGTAGCGGTCGGCCCACAGGTCCAGCCAGCGCCGGCCGCTGCCGATCAGGAAGGCGCTCAGGACGAGGATCGTGATGCCGGCGAACAGCGAGTTGACGATCGTCACGCCGATGTCGCTCAGGACGCCGGCCGCGTCGCCGAGCCGGGCGGGCAGCGCCGCCGCCTGCTCCTCCAGCTTGCCGGTGATGTCGTAGTCCTGCTCGAGCTGGCGCAGCCGAGCGTTCTCCTGGACGAACGCCGACAGGTCGCGCGCGTACTGCGGCAGCGACTGCGCGAGGTTGTTGCCCTCCTGGACGATCGGCGGCACGAGCGCGGCGAAGATCGCCGTCGGGATCAGGATCACCCCGACGTAGACGAGCGTGACCGCGAGGCCGCGCCGCATGCCTCGCTGCACCAGGAAGCTGACCGGCCCGGACAGCGCGGTCGCGAGGAACCCCGCGATGAAGATCCACGTCAGCGGCCGGCGCAGCAGGTAGATCAGGTACAGCGACAGCACGACCGCGACGACGGTCAGCACGATGCGCAGCACGAGCCGCGTGGAGAACAGCGGTGACGTGGCCTGCGGCGTGCTCACGGGAGCTAGACCGGCCCGAGCAGCTTCGAGGGCAGGCCCGTGACGCCGACCAGCCCGGGGCCGGTGTGGGTGCCCATCACCGGGCCGAGCTCGGAGACGAACTCGGGCCCGCGGCCGTAGATCTCGCGGCCGCGCTCGGCGATGCGCTCGGCCACCTCCGGCGCCTGGACGTGCTGGACGACGAAGACGTCGGCGCCCTCCTCGCGGCGGTCGCGCAGCTCCTTGACCAGGCGGTCGACCGCGCGGCCGGACGTGCGCACGCGCTCGACGGCCAGGACCTCGCTGTCGATGGTGAGGATCGGCTTGATCTTCAGCGCCGAGCCGATCCAGGCCTGCGCGGAGCCGATCCGGCCGCCGCGCCGCAGGTACTCCAGCGTGTCCACGGCGAACAGGATCGTCATCGTCTCGCGCAGCGCCTCCGCCGCCGCGGCCGCGCCCTCGAGGCCGGCACCCCGCTCCACCGCGTTGGCGGCCGCGAGCGCCATCAGGCCGTGGCCGGCGGCGCCCGTCCGGGAGTCCATGACGCGGACGCGCTCCCGCGCCACTCCGCGCTCCACCAGCGCGTCGCGCGCCTGCTCGGCCGCGCCCACCGTGCCGGAGATGCCGGCGGAGAGGTGGATGGAGAGCACGTCGGCGCCGTCCTCGAGCAGCGGCTCGTACACGGCCAGGAAGTCGCCGACCGAGGGCTGCGACGTGCTGGGCAGCTCGCCGCCCTCGCGCAGGTGGTCGTAGAAGGCGTCGTAGTCGGGCAGATCGCTCTCGCGGTCGGTGCGCCCGGCCCAGGTGACGTAGAGCGACACCAGGCTCAGCCCGTGCCGCTCGATGACCTCGCGCGGGAGGCATTGAGTCGTGTCGGTGACCACCGCGACCCGGGACATGGCGCCGCAGCCTATCTTCCGGGGCCGTGACCGAGGTCGTGCTGCACCGCTGCAAGACGCCGACGAACCGGCTGTGCGCCTGCGGGCGCGTCGCGCGGGAGCTGTCGCGCCGCGGGATCCAGGCGTCCGAGCGCCGGGTCCCGTGGCGCCGCGGGGACCGCGAGGAGGTCGAGGCCATCACGGGCCAGACGGTGGTGCCGGTGCTCGTGCTCGACGGGGAGGCGATCTGCGACTCGCGGCGCATCCTCGAGCACCTCGAGTGGCGCGACGACGAGCGCCAGCGCGCCAGCTCTGTCGATCCCGGCGAGCCGCGGCGTCAGTAGGGTGAACCGTGGCGGATGGCGCCGCGACGACACGCCGGAGGTCTCCCATGAAGTACCTGCTCACCATCTACGCCGACGAGTCCACGTGGGTTGACGCGTCGCCTGAGGACGGGGCCAAGCTGATGGCCGCCTACGAGGCGTTCGGCCGCGAGGCCGGAGCCGCGGTGCTCGGCGGGGAGGCGCTCCAGCCGACCGCGACCGCGACGACCGTGCGCGTGCGCGACGGGGAGCGGCTGCTGACCGACGGGCCGTTCGCCGAGACGCGCGAGCAGCTCGGCGGCTACTACGGCATCGACGTCGCCGACCTCGACGCGGCGCTCGGCTGGGCGGCCAAGATTCCCGACGCCGCCAACGGCTGCGTGGAGGTCCGCCCGATCATGGAGTTCGACGCCCCGAGCGCCGAGGCGCCCGGCCACGACGCGGCGGCCCGCGGCTGAGCACCGCGCTCGGAGTCCTGGACCGCCTGTTCCGGCGCGAGTCGGGGCAGGCGGTCGCCGCGCTCGCCCGCGCGCTCGGCGATCTGGACCGCGCCGAGGAGGCCGTCCAGGACGCGTACGCGATCGCGCTCGAGCGCTGGCCGCGCGACGGCGTGCCCGCCAACCCGGCGGCCTGGATCGTCACCGCGGCGCGCCATCGCGCGATCGACCGCCTCCGCGGCGAGCAGCGCTCCGCACGGCGGACGGAGGCCGCGGCGCGGCTGGACGCGCTCGTGCGCGACGGGGAGGCGGAGGACCGGGACGACGCCGCTGACGAGGACGGCACCGTGAGCCCGATCACCGACGAGCGGCTGCGCCTGGTCTTCACCTGCTGCCATCCCTCGCTCGCGCCCGAGGCGCGGGTCGCGCTCACCCTGCGGCTGCTCGGCGGGCTCACGACGGGCGAGGTCGCGCGCGCGTTCCTGGTCTCCGAGCCGGCGATGGCGCAGCGGGTGGTCCGAGCGAAGGCGAAGATCCGCGGCGCGCGCATCCCCTACGAGGTGCCGCGCGACGCCGACCTGCCGGCCCGCCTGGGCTCCGTGCTGGCCACGCTCTACCTGGTCTTCAACGAGGGCTACGCGGCCACCGCGGGCGACGAGCTGGTGCGGCGCGAGCTGTGCGCGGAGGCGATCCGGCTCGGCCGCGTCCTGTGCGCGCTGATGCCCGACGAGCCCGAGGCGCTCGGCCTGCTGGCGCTCATGCTGCTGCACGACTCCCGCCGTGCGACGCGGGTGGACGACGACGGTGCGCTGGTGCTGCTCGCCGACCAGGACCGCTCGAAGTGGGACGCCGCCGCGATCGCCGAGGGGCACGTGCTCACCGAGCGCGCGCTGGCGCTGCACGGCCGCGGGCGCTACGTCGTGCAGGCGGCGATCGCCGCCGAGCACGGCCGCGCGCGGCGCGCCGAGGACACCGACTGGGAGCGCATCGCCGCCGCCTACGCGCGCCTGGCCGAGCTCGACGACAGCCCGGTCGTCGCGCTCAACCGCGCCGTCGCGGTGGCGATGGCCCGTGGCCCGGAGGCCGGCCTCGCGCTCGCCGACGAGCAGGCCGGCGCGCTCGCCGGCTACCACCTGCTCCACGCCACCCGCGCCGACCTCCTGCGCCGCCTCGGCCGCGCCGCCGAGGCCGAGGCCGCCTACGAGCGCGCGCTGGCGCTCGCGGCGAATCCGGTCGAGCGGGCGTTCCTGGCCCGCCGGCTGGCGGACCTGCGCGACGGACCCGGCTAGACGAGGACGCACCTCAGGCGATCGCGGCGACGCCCTCCGCGGTGACCGGCCGCGCGGCGCCGCGCTCGGTGACGAGCGCCCACACCAGCTCGGCGGGCGTGACGTCGAAGGCGGGATTGCGGCAGCGCGTGCCGGGAACGGTCAGCAGCGCGCCGCCGGCGCTGCGCACCTCGTCGTCGTCGCGCTCCTCGATCTCGATGCCGTCACCGGAGGCCAGGCGCAGGTCGACCGACGAGGACGGGCCGGCGGCGAGGAAGGGGATGCCCGCGGCACGCGCGGCGAGCGCGAGGCCGTAGGTCCCGACCTTGTTGGCCACGTCGCCGTTGGCGGCCACCCGGTCGAGCCCGGTCACCACCGCGTGCACCTCGCCGCGGCGGATCAGCCCGGCGGCGGCGCTGTCGACCAGCAGCTCGTGGTCGAGCCCGAGCCGGCGGCACTCCCACACCGTCAGCCGCGCGCCCTGGAGCAGCGGTCGCGCCTCGCAGGCCATGACCATCACCGGCCGGCGATCCGCGAGCTCGGCGATGACCCCCAGGCCCGTGCCGCGGCCGGAGGCGGCAAGCGCCCCGCTGTTGCAGTGGGTGAGCACGGACACGGGACCGTCCGGCAGGACGCTCTCCAGCGCGTCCGCGCCGTGGCGGGCCAGCGCCGCGCTGGCCGCCTCGTCGTCGCGATGGATCG
>Ga0183260_10001842_pt1 | contig 17648 bp, 19 predicted proteins | sample AntDrymUQ4972206_2_FD_129768 | JGI IMG/M metagenome (GOLD analysis project Ga0183260, IMG submission 129768) | Polar desert sand microbial communities from Dry Valleys, Antarctica - metaG UQ497 (22.06) (version 2) (version 2) | ecosystem: Environmental > Terrestrial > Soil > Desert | place...
AGGTCGTGGCGGCCGATCGAGAGGATGAAGACGCCATCGAAGAGTGGCACGCCGCGACCGCTGTCGGGTGGAGATCGATCCATCGGCGTCGAAGGTGTCGTGGCCGGGGCTAGGAAGCGCCGGGATTGGCGTTTCGCCACGCCCCGACGACCAGTATCGTCAGTCGCCAGCGGTTGAGCCGAAGCAGGACGAGCACCTGATCGCGGGCGCACCGTAGCTCGGTGGATTCGCCTGACTGCGAGTTCCACGGCTACGACGATGTCATCGCCCGGCATCAGGGTCCCGCCTTCGGACACACGGCGTTTCGCGAGTGCGCGAGCTCGGTCCGTCGTCAGCTCTCCTCGAGCACCTCGCGCAGCTTAGCCGCGAATGCATCCGGGTCGCCGGTCTGCCCATACTCGCCGCCGAGAAATCCGCCGTGGTTGCTCGGGAAGACGACGACCTCTCGGCCGAGGCGCTCGGCGACCGCATAGGCTCCGCGGTTCGCCATCTCGCCTTCCGACCCTTCGCCGGCAGCGATCACCATGCGGGTCGACGCCGCGCGCACGGCGTCGAAGTCTGGCTCGAACTGGGTGAGGTTGATCATGTGCTGCCCGCCGAGCAGCGGATCCGTGCGCGAGCCGTCGTCCTCGGTCGTCATCCCGAACATGGCCGGGTCCGGTGCGGGCTGCTTCGCGAAGTCGTCCGAGAACGGGCCGCGGTGACTGACCACGGCGATGAAATGGGCCATGCCCGCGGCCCAGCCGCTGCGCTGGTAGGTCTCCTGGATCGCGCGGGTGGTGGCCTGCGCAGCCTCGCGGTCGGGCAGGAGCGAGGCCAGCGGCGGTTCGTGGGCGACGACCGTCCGGACGTCCTTCGGGTGCTTCGCGACCAGTGCGAGGGCGTTAACCGCGCCGCCGCTGCTGGCGAACAGGTCCACGGGTCCACCGACCGCCTGGATGACCCGATGCAGGTCCTCAGAATGAAGCTCGGGGGATGACTCGCTGGCAGAATCGGTCGTGATGCTGCGCTCGACTCCGCGCGGGTCGTAGGTGATCACGGTGCGCTCGGCGAAATGGCCGGCCAGCGTGGTGAACCCGCTGGCGCCCATCGGTGAGCCGATCATGAGCAGTGGCGGCTCGGTGCTCTGGTCGTTGCGTCGGACATCATAGGTCAGCGTCGCTCCCGGGACCTCCAGGGTATGAGTGGTCGGTTCGGTGGTCGTCGTCGGGGTCAAATCTCTTCTCCTTGGAATCGCGTGGTGTCTCGATCTACAGACTGGTGGTGATGGCCAATCTCATCGGCTCAGCTCTCCCGCGCCGCGCCGACAGCCCCGTCGGCAAGGATGGCGTCGATCTGGCCGACTGCCTGCGTCAGGCCGTCCTCCATGCCCATGGCGATGAGCTGTTCCATTGCCTCGGCGCTCGGGAAGATGTTCTCGATCGACATCCGGGTGCGGCCACCCTCGACCTCATCGATCGTCACGCGGAACTCGTTGTGGGGCATGTCGTCGTTCGGGGTGCCATCGTCGTTGGCGAAGCCGTCCTTGACGATGAGCCGATGCGGCGGATCGGTCTCTACGATGTTCCAGTAGCCCCTCGGCTGGTCGCCATCGGGCCCCGTCATGTGGTACTCAGCGCGGCCGCCGGGTGCCAGGTCGTGTTTCGTGAACGTGGCCGGGTAGGTGGGCGGACCCCACCAGCGCTCGAGCTGGCGCGGGTCGGCCCAGAGCTGCCACACCCGCTCGGCCGACGCGTCAAACTCGGCCTCCAGGGTCATCGTGAGCGACTGGGGGTCCTTGCGGACTGCGGTAACGGTCATCGGTCAGCCTCCTCATTCTCACTTACGAGCTGGGTCATGCGGTCGATGCGACCGCGCCACAGCTCCTCGTATCCGTCCAGCAGGCGGCGCGCCATGAGCAGCCCCTGGAGATTGGTGCGGACGACCTTGCGTCGACCGATGCGCTGCTTGGTGACCAGGCCGGCCCGCTCGAGGATCGCGACGTGCTTTTGCACAGCCGCGAAGCTCATGGGGTAGTGGCCGGCCAGCTCGGCCACGCCCTCCTCGCCGTCGATGGCGCGGCGCACAATGTCGCGGCGGGTGGCGTCGGACAGCGCGCCGAAGGCGAGGTCGAAGTCGGCCGGGGCGAACTGCATACGTACAACCATACGGTTGTACAAGGCGTCTGTCAATGATGACGGACTCACGCCCGCATGATCCGGGAGGATTGTGGCTCAGCGGATGGGGTCCCGCTCGTAGAGGCGCATCGCCCACAGGAACTCCTCGAACGAGATGGTCACGCACCGACGACCAGTATCGTCAGTCGTCAATGTGACTTGCGATCCAGTCAGTCAGAGCCAGCTCGTCGAGACCGCCGGCCGCCACCGACTCCATCACTCCAGCCGCCTCCATCTCGTCCGCGTCCAGTTCTCGCCCGTTCACTCGAGAAATGCAGCCGACCATTCGACTGCGAGGCATACTCAGCACCCGATGAGCTCCAACCACCACGACCACCACGACGACCACGGTCATGCGCACGAGCCGAGCAGCGGGCCGCTGGCTTGGGTGCGTGGCCTGCTGCGGCCGCACAGCCATGACGCCGCGGACAGCGTCGACGCGCAACTGGAGTCAAGCGCGCGTGGCATCTGGGCGCTGAAGATTTCGCTGCTCGGCCTGCTGGCGACGGCGGCGTTCCAGGTCGTGATCGTGCTCATCAGCGGCTCGGTGGCGCTGCTGGCGGACACCATCCACAACTTCTCTGACGCCCTGACCGCGGTGCCGCTGTGGATCGCCTTCATCCTCGGGCGACGGGCCGCGACCAGCCGCTACACCTTTGGCTACGGGCGGGCGGAGGACCTGGCGGGCGTGTTCATCGTGCTCATGATCGCCGCCTCGGCCGGTCTGGCCGGCTTTGAATCGGTCCAGCGCCTGCTGGATCCGCGGCCGATCGCCAACGTGGGCTGGGTGATTGTCGCTGCCATCGTCGGCTTCGCCGGCAACGAGGCGGTCGCCATCTTCCGCATCCGTATCGGTAACGAGATCGGATCGGCCGCGTTGGTGGCCGACGGCTACCACGCCCGGGCGGATGGCTTCACCAGCCTGGCGGTCCTGTTCGGAGCCATCGGCGTATTGGCCGGCTTCCCGCTGGCCGATCCGCTGGTTGGCCTGGGCATCACCGTCGCCATCCTGTTCGTGCTTCGGGATGCGGGGATCCAGATGTGGCATCGGCTGATGGATGCCGCCGACCCCGACGTGGTGCAGGGGCTCGTCCGCGAGGCTGCCATGGTCGAGGGCGTGCAGCAGGTGGACGACCTGCGGCTGCGATGGCTCGGCCACCGCCTGGAGGCCGATATGCGCATCGTGGTCGACGAGGATCTGCCGACCCGCGACAGCCATCGGCTGGCCGAGGAGGTCCGACACCGCCTCTTCCACGCGCAGCCCAAGCTGGCCTCGATCATCGTGCACGTCGACCCGTGCGGGCACTCCGGCGACGACCTCCATGGCGGCACGGCCCACCACCGCGGTGCCTCGGCCCGAACGGGCTAGGTGGCACGAACGTCATCGGCGCAATTAGAGCCGGAGTCGCGCAGGGCAAGAGCGCGCACGAACGGTGCGGCCGGAATGCTTGTCCCGGCGCGCTCGATCCTCGCGGCGTTCACGGTCCCGAACGGCCGCATCGTCGAGATCTACATCATTGCCGACCCTGAGAAGCTCCGCGCGCTCGACTGAGCGTCCCAGGGCCTGCGGGAGGCGGGCATCTTGTCATCATCGGTCAGCTGCCGTCAGCGGATATAGCACTACTGCTATAACGCCTTGGACAGTTCGCGGGCGCACCCGCGGAACCGCCACCCGTACGAGCTCGCGACGGCCACGCGGCACCACGCGCCGCGGTGAGGCCGCCGCGCCCAGGCGACCAGCGGCTCGTGATCGACGCGTTCTCGATGCCAGGCGCCACCGACGAGGAGGAGGCGGAGATCGCGGAGGTCGTGGGCTCGATCCGATTCGAGAATTGATTGCGGGGTGCACGGTGGTCGGATCAGAATTGACTGCAAGGATCGACGAGGGAGCAGACGATGAAGCAGGGGACCTCGACCATGGCGAAGGTCGCCATTGCGGTTGGAGCGGGGATCGTCGTGCTCCTGCTCCTCTTCCGGTCGGGTGGCGTCGACTCGCGGCCACCGGTGTGCTCCTCGATCTTCAACTGGTATAGCGTGCCCTGCGAGGGTTGGGTGGCCCCGGCTGCCGCGGCGGCAACGGCGGCGATCATCGGCCTGGCGCTCTGGTGGATGAACCGCCGCAAGTAGCCCTCGTGCTCAGCGGACCGCCTTCTTCACGAGCTCTCCGATCCGCTTCTCATCGGCGGCGGTCAGCTTCGTCAGCGCCCACGCGGTCGGCCACATGGCGCCGTCATCGAGGTTGGCCGTGTCGTTGAAGCCGAAGGTCGCGTAGCGCGCCTTGAACTTGTCCGCGGCCTGGAAGAAACAGACCACCTTGCCGTCCCTGGCATAGGCTGGCATCCCGTACCAGGTCTTCGGCGACAGGTCCGGGGCGTTCGTCTTGATGACCGCGTGGATCCGCTCGGCCATGACTCGATCCGAATTCGGCATCTCGGCGATCTTGGCGAGCACGTCGGCTTCGCCGTCCGCCTTGTCCTTCCCGCGCCGCGCCGCCGCCTTCAGCTCCTTGTTGCGCTCCTTCATCGCGGCGCGCTCATCGGCCGTCCACTCCTCGGACGACGTGTCGCGCGCGGCGGTGCGCTTGGCGGGCTTCTTCGTGTCGTTCACGGTCAGGTTCCTCTATCGATGAATCAGGCGGGGGCAGGATAATCCGGATCATGTTCCCGGCTGGGTCGCGGAAGGCGCAGTCGTGGCCGTAGCCCTGGTCCATCGGCTCTTGGATGACCTCGGCGCCGGTCGCCTGCACCCGGTCGAACGTTCCGTCGAGATCCGGGGGATCCGGACGGTCGCGATGCGGCCTTCTGGTTCGAGCGCATGGACGAGCCGGCGGGGCCGATGGCAGCGGCTCGATCCGCGTCATCGTGTCGGTGCCCAGCCAGTAATTCCCCAGACCATCGGCAATCATGCGGGGCCTCAGTTTCCCACGGTGTCGCCACAGCATGGTCATCAGGTCGGTTAGGATCCACGATATGGCCGATGCCGACGCAGGCACCCGCGGACCACGCGCGCACGACCGGATGAAGGCAGCGTATTACGACCGATACGGTCCGCCCGAGGTCGTCGAGATCCGAGACGTCGAGCGACCGACGCCGTCAGACGACCAGGTGCTCGTGCGCGTTCGTGCTGCATCGGTCAACCGCGCGGACCTCGATGGCCTGAAGCCGAAGCCGGGGTTCATGCGTCTCTTCACGGGCGTTCGCGCGCCGAGAAGTCACGAGGTCGGCATCGACGCTGCCGGCGTGGTCGAGGCGGTCGGGCCAAGCGCGACCCGCTTCAAGCCCGGAGACGAGGTCATGACCGACATGTTCGCAGCCGGGCGCTTCGGAGCCTTCGCCGAGTACGTCTGCGCGCGCGAGAAAGCCTTTGAGCCGATCCCGCCCGGCATGTCGTTCGAGGAGGCAGCCACGCTGCCGCACTCGGCCATCCTGGCGCTCCAGGGAATGCGCCTGCGAAACGGCCGAACGTTCAAGCCGGGCGACAAGGTGCTCATCGACGGCGCGTCGGGCAACGTGGGTCCGTTCGCCGTGCAGATCGCGAAGGCAATGGGTGCCGAGGTCACCGGCGTCGGCCGCGGGGACAAGCTCGACTTCGTGCGTTCGCTCGGCGCCGACCACGCCATCGACTACGAGAAGATCGACTACACAAAGGCGGGGGAGCGATACGACTGGATCGTGGCGGTCGACGCGCACTATCCGATCCGCACGGCGCGGCGAGCCCTGAAGTCGAAGGGCGTGTACCTCACGATGGGCGGCGACACCGGCACGATGTTCGCGGCGTTGGGCGGCAACCTGCTGCTGTCGCGCTTCGGCGACAAGTGGTCCGGCCTGATGCTGTGGTGGAAGCCGATGCACCGACCGGACATCGACACCCTCAAGGAACTGATCGCCGCCGGGAAGCTCAAGCCGGTCATCGATCGGCGCTATCCGCTCGACCAGGTGGTCGCCGCGCTTCGCTGGGTGGAGGATGGCCACGCACGCGGCAAGGTCGTCATCACCTTCGAGTGACCCTCGACCGGCTGCCCGGACCGATCCGCCGATGGCTGTACGCCGGCGGCACGCGCCAGGATCGTCTGCGCGACCCTGACGCGGTGGCGGCTGCTCTCGATCTCCGTCCCGGCATGATCGTGGGCGATCTCGGCCCGGGTGCGGGGCACTTCACGCTCCGACTCGCTCGGGCGGTCGAACCGGACGGCGTCGTGTTCGCGCTCGACGCGAGCCAGAGCACCCTCGATGATCTGGGTCGCGCGGCCGCCGATCGCGGGATCACCGACACTCCGGTGGGTCCTGGTGCGGCGCGACCGGCTCGAGATCCCGGAGCCGGTGGACCTGCTCTTCGTCTCGGCCACCTACCACCATCTCCCGGATTCGAGGTCGGCCTCAATCACCGATGAGTTTCCCGACGAGAAGCTGTCTCAGTGACATGAGCAAGGTACGGGCGCACATCTCGACTTCGCTGGACGGCTACGTGGCCGGCCCCAACCAGAGCCAGGAGAACGCCCTGGGAGAGGGCGGGGAACGGCTTCACGACTGGGTGGTGGGGCTCAGAGCTTGGCGCCATCCCCACGGGTTGGAGGGCGGCGAGGAGGGCGTCAGCGGTGTCGTCTTCGACGAGGAGAACGCGAACGTCGGCGCCGAGATCATGGGTCGCAACAAGTTCGGCCCGCCGGGCGGCGGCCCATGGGGCGACGATCCATGGCAGGGCTGGTGGGGTGAGAACCCACCCTTCCACAAGCCGGTCTTCGTCCTCACCCACCACGAGCGAGAGCCGCTCACCCTCTCGGACACGACCTTCACCTTCATCACCGATGGCATCGAGTCCGCCCTGGAGCGAGCGCGTGAGGCCGCCGGCGACAAGGACGTCTTCCTCGGTGGCGGGGCCGACATCATCAACCAGTATTTGGGGGCCGGGCTGGTCGACGAGCTGGAGCTACACGTCGTCCCGATCCTCCTCGGCGGCGGCGCTCGCCTCTTCGACGGGGTTGGCTCATTGGTGAAGCTCGAGCAGATCCGAACGGTCACCGCTCCCGGTGTCACCCACGTCAAGTACGGCGTCGTGAAGACCGGGACATGACGCTCCTGCGGATGGACAACGTCCTCGTGATCGTCCAGGACCTCGATGCCGCGATCGCCTTCTTCGCAGAGCTTGGGATGGAGCTGGAGGGCAGGGCGCCAGTCGAGGGACGATGGGTGGACCGTGTCATCGGGCTCGACGACACGCGACAGGAGATCGCCATGTTGCGGACCCCAGACGGCCACGGCAGGCTCGAGCTGACGCGGTTCCACATGCCGGCGGCGGTCAGCATCGGGCCGACGAGCGGCCCGCCGGCGAACGCGCTGGGCATCCGTCGCATCATGTTCGCGGTCGACAATATCGACGACGTCCTTGCCCGCCTCCGCGCCCACGGCGCCGAGCTGGTCGGCGAGGTCGCCCTGTACGAGGACAGCTATCGGCTCTGCTACATCCGCGGCCCCGAGGGCATCATCTTCGGACTGGCCGAACCGATCGGTTGAAGCGCCCGGCCGGACGTCTCGGCGGTCGATGCATCGTTACCGACTAGAGCCACTGCCTAGGCGGCTACACGCAGCCGACTCGGGTGCGACCGGCCCGTCTCCACGAGCCCCGGCAGCCCCTACGTCGCCAAACCAAGGAACAGCCACGTGGCGGATGGGGGAGCCGAAAGCATCCCGACATGGGCGTCGTCGTCCTGTCACAGCACGCCGACGAGGGCTAGGTGATCGAGCTGCTGCGCAACGGCGTCGCCGGGTACGGCTACCTGCTAGAACGAACGGCCCGGCGGTCAAGCCCCCGTGCGTATCGGCAAAGCGTCGGCTGCCATTCTTGCCGCGAGCTCGGTGCGGGATCGGATGCCGAGCTTTCGATACACGCTGGTCAGGTGCAGCTCGACGGTTCTAACGCTGACGAATAGCCGACCGGCGGCCTCGCGATTGGTCGCACCGCCAGCCACCACTTGCGCAACCCGACGCTCGGCCGGCGTGAGATTCGCCTCGCCCCCGCGCTTGGCCGCCCTGCCCGGACGCCCCGTGAGGCGACGAGCCTTCGCCGACCAGGTTCTGGCGCCGAGCTCATCGAAGATCTGCTGCGCGGACTGGAGGGATTCGCGCGCGTCCTTTCTGCGGCGGGTGCGGCGCTGGACTCTGCCGAGAACGAACATGGATCGAGCACGTTCGAACGGTTGGACGGCGCCAGCGTGTTGCTCCTGCGCCAGGCGGAGCGCCTCCACGGCTCCGATCGAGTCCCCGGCCGCAGCGGTGTGCAGCGCTCGACACCTCGCCGCCGCCAACCGCGCCCACGGCCGATCCAGCCGGATGGCGTCCGCTTCGTATCCGGCGAGCAGTGCGTCGGCCTTCTCCAGCTCGCCCAACGCCACCAGCGCCTCGATCTCGTCAGGCAGGAATCGCAGCATTCCTGGCTCTCGGATGCCGACCACTTCACGCCAGGCGACCAGGGGGGCGAGGTGGGCGTGGGCGGCCGCCGGAGCGTCCGCAGAGAGCTCGATGAAGCCGAGTACCGCTTGATTCCACATCATCATGACCACCGAACCGACCGCTTCAGCGAGTTCCAATCCGGCGTGAGCGGTGATGCGCGCGTCGTCGAGATTACCCAGATGTGCTTCCGCCAGCGCTTTGGCGGAGAGCGCAGCGGCCCGCATCGGCTTCTGGCCCGTCTGCAGTGACATGGTGAGTGCCTCGTCGGCGCGGCGCATGCCGGCCGTGAAGTCGCCCTCCCGCGTTGCGCTTTCGCTCATCTGCGCGAGGAGAAAGGGAAGCGACGTCTCCTCCCCCGCTTCGAGCGCCCTTCGATGCAGGTCGTCGAACCGGCGGCGTGCCTCCGACGTGGCACCAGACCAGTTCAGCATCATTCCGAGCATCATGCTCGGCCGCCACTCGATCGGAGTGTCCGAATCGGTGCCTTCGAGACCGATCGCGCGGCGCATCGCTTCAGCGGGTAGCCCCCCACCCCGGAGGAACTCTGCCATGGCGGTCGCCGCCAGCACTTCCGCGAACATCGAATCGCCGCTGGCTTCGCCGATCAGTTCGAGCGCGGAGTTCGCATGCCCCGCGGCCGCCTCCATGTCCCCGCACAGCATCACCGCCCATGCAAGGTCTCGTTCGACTTGCGCCTTCAGTGCGCCGTCTTCGCCGGCTTCTGCCAGGGCTCTCGTCAACAGCTGCGCGGCGATGGAGCAACTGTCGTTGCGATAGCGGACCTTGGCGAGGCGGCGGAGGACCGAGGCTCGAACCGGTCCGGGAGCGAGGACCGCGGCCATCTCTTCGAATATTCGTCGCGCCCGATCCAGGTTCCCGGAGACGAAGTGATACTCGCCCGCATCAATGCGTCGCCGTTCGAGATCGTGGGCATCGCCGGGCGGGGTCAACTCGCAGGCACGTTCGGCCAGCTCCGCGGCAGCGTCGGGCGCTCCTCGGGCTGATGCCCGGTGAGCCGCGGCTTCGACCGCGGCGGCGGCGCTTGGATCAGCTCCGTCGGCTCCAAGCGCGAGGTGTCGGGCGCGCTCGTCCGGCCCGGGAACGAGTGCCGCGAGCTTCCGATGAAGCGCTCGGCGACGCCTGGCGGAAATGGCGTGATAGAGCGTCGAGGCAAACAGCGGATGCGCGAACTGAAGCCGGTCGCCGATGACCTCGAGGACTCCTGCCGATACGGCTACCTCGATGGCGGCGGAAACTGCTTCCGGGGGCGCGGCGGCCTCGAGCAGATCGATGGTCGGATCAGCGACGGCCGCGGCGACGAACAGCAGATCGCGAACGTCGGGCGGAAGGTGCGACAGCCGTTCCTTGGCGTATTGCTGCAGCGTCCGCGGCACCGCGAGGGGCTCGCCGCTCTGGGTCTGGATCTCGCCGCGCTGGATGCCGCGTGCGATCTCGAGAGCGAAGAGCGGGTTCCCGCCGGACGCGCGCTGGACCTGAGCGACCAGCGGGCGCGGTAGGGACGTTTCCAGTCGAGCGCGGAGCAATTCATCCAATGCGTCTACTCCGAGAGGCGTCAGGCTCAGCCGATGGGCTTCCCGGCCTGAAACGTTCCGGTCGAACAGCCCGGAAACGGCAGCCTGCGCGTTCGTCCGGCATGCCGCCACCACTCCGAGGCGTTCATGCTGCAGGCGCCGAACAACGAATTCGAGCACCCGCGCTGACGGACGATCCATCCACTGGAGGTCGTCGATGGCGACGAGCACCGGCGACCGCTCAGACAGGGAGCGGAGTACGTTGAGCGTTGCCACGGCCACAGCGCGCTGATCTGGCGGCCCGTCATCGGGTTCGTCCAGGAGCACGGCCACTCGAAGCGCGCGGTGTTGAGGGCCGGGCAGCCGAATGTCCGGATCGACCAAAAGTCCCTCGAGGAGGTCGCCGAGCGCCGCGTATGGAAGCGCCTCCTCTGATTCGACAGGATGGGCCTCGAGAACCCGCAGACCCATCTCCCGGGCGGCCGCGACGGCGGCCCGCCACAAGGTCGACTTACCGGCCCCGATGTCGCCGTGAATCATGAGCCCGGCCGCTCCCTGCCGGATCTCGTCCAGCATCGTGTGGACGCGGGACAGCTCGGCGGTTCTGCCGAAGATCATCGTCGACACGAGCTATGAGCCCAACCGACTCGAGCTCATCACACGCTGTCGGCCACCCTCGGCGATTGGCCCGACGGCTCGTCCGCACCGCTTCATCGGACCAGCCTATACCGTTCCGCCGGCTCCGCCGACAGGGACCCTGGCAGGTATTACCCCCTATGTCCCCGTGCGGGGGAGGCCGAAACACTGCGGGTTCCCGTAATGGAACCTCGGCAATCCGCGGGGTACGGTCGATATCTCCGAGCGCACAACGCCAAGCGGCACGCGCGTGCCGTTCCACTCAGGACAGAGGAGAACAACGATGAAACGACTACTTGCGATCGTGCTCATTGGGGCGCTCCTCGTCAACACCAGGCCGGATTGCGGAACGCGGGGTTAAGGCGAATGGCTCGACTGACGGTTGTGAACGACAATCCGGAGTTGCTGGACCTCATCGGCGAGATCGTCGAAGGCGACCGCCACGCGACCACGCTGATCGACGGCGTCCAAGACAACCTTCTGCAGCAGATCTGTCGGTCCAAGCCAGACCTCCTGCTGATCGACCTGCGGCATGGTGACGATGCCCGCCACGGATGGCAGATCGTGCAGCAGCTCCGTGGGACGTCCGGCTGCGACGACCTGCCTGTCGTGCTGTGCAGCGCCGACATCCCGGCACTGAACGAGATCGAGTCCGAGCTTCAGACGGCGGGGCGCGTCGTTGCCCTCAAGTTGCCCTTCGAGATCGAAGAGCTTCTGCGGTCTATTCGCCGACTCATGGGCAGGCAGGAGGCCCCCGGATGCAGCTAGGACCAAACATGAAGCGGCTTAGGGAGATGGACGTGGCCGACTCGGTCAAGGCGTGCGTCATCGCCGGCCCCGCCGACCTGGCGACCTGGGAGGTGAGTGCGTGCGTCGACAGCGACGGCATGACCCTCGAGGTGATCGGGCGTGGGTCGGATCTCGAGGCCGCCGCCGCGTGCGCCATGGCGGTGCTGACCGAGAACGGCTCGACTCTCAAGGCCTCCACCTGACACGGGCAGGACCACTCCGGTACAGGAAGCGAAGCCTCCTGGTCGCCCGCCGGCCCAGGCGTTCATACCAGATCAGGACCACAGGACGTAGGAGCAACGCATGCACCCTCCCGCCACTCGCGTCATCTACCGGAATCAGCCGTACCTTGTGGAACTGACCGCATACGGCGTCGTCGTCGCGGCATTCGGTCCCTTCACGCCGGGGACGGAGCCAAGCATGGCCGAGTGCGGCGCTGACACCCAGGTTCACGATGCCGACCTGCTCCATCGGCTCACCCGCCTCGTGCCGGTCAGTCCCAAGTTGCCGGCTGCTGAAGACACCTTGGCTGGTGGCTGAGGCATGGGAATCGGAATCGACGCGTGGACTGTGCCTGCCATTGTCATCGTGCTCAGCGCACTGGCTGTCGATCGCACGCGCGCCTACCGCGCGCTCCCCGCGCTCCTGAATCGGCTCCGAGGGCGCTCACGCTTCGCGGGCCGCACGCAGGCGCTGGGAGTAGACTCGAGTGAGCTGCCCAAGGTCCAGATCATTCGGTCGGACTTGGCCGACAGAGAGGAACCACGTCATGGAGAAGGGCATTAGCGCCGTCGAGGGCGCTGCAAAGGACCGTGACCCCGAGCGCTCGCTGCTGCATGAGCTTGTCGCTCACCTGCGGCAGCACCTCACTCCACTTCGCGAAGAGTGGACGCGCCGCATCACGGAGGCGCAGCTGCTACGGGTGATGACGGCCGACGAGATCTTCTCCGAGGTCACTGCGGTCTATGACAACTACGTCGATGCCCTGGAGACGGGAAGCATCGAGGCGCTTGAGGCATACGCCAAGAACCTCTCGGAGCGCATCATTCCGCGTGGCGTCGAGACCCACGAGGTGCTGGGCGTGGTTCTGTTGCTGAGGGACGTCCTGGCGCGTTCCCTGTTCGAAAAGTACCAGCAGGACTCCAGTCTCCTCAACCGCGTGCTGGACGTCTATGAGCCCGCCGCGAACCGGATCGCCGTCACCGTGGGTGTCAGCTTTGTCCAGGAACGCGAGCGCGTCATTCGGCAGCAGCAGTCCGCCATCAGAGAGCTCTCGACGCCGGTTCTCAAGGTCCGGGAGCAATTGCTCATCCTTCCGATCATCGGAGCTTTAGACGCCGCCCGCGCGCGCCAGTTGACGGAGCAACTCCTGAAGGGCATCCGGGACAACCGCGCAAAAGTGGTCGTCATCGACATCACGGGCGTCCCCTCGATCGACATGACGGTTGCGAACCACATGGTGCAGGCAGTTCGCGCGTCCGGGCTGATGGGGGCGCGAGTGATCATTACCGGCCTCTCGGCGGACATCGCCCAGACGCTTGTCGGGCTCGGCGTCGACCTCAGCATGATGCAGAGCGTTGGTGACCTTCAGGGCGGCATCGAAGAGGCTGAGCGCCAGCTCAGCTACGCCGTCACTCGGACAGACAGCTCCGCTCCGGAACAGGAGGTGTAGGCCCGCCGATGACGGTCTCCATCCTGAAGCAGGGCAACTACCTCATCGCGTCCGTGCAGTCGGCGCTCACTGACACGGAAGTGATCGAGCTCCGCGATGCGCTGCTCGCACAGGTTGCAAAGCATCGGTCACGCGGAGTCATCGTCGACGTCGCGGCCGTCGACATCATCGACTCGTTCGCCGCACGGTCGCTCACCACCGTCGCGCGGACGAACCGGCTGCGGGGCGCGAAGACCGTGATTGTCGGCATCCAGCCTGAAGTGGCCGTGGCGATGAGCCAGTTCGGGCTGCGCCTGGATTCCGCTTACATCGCCCTGGACCTCGAGGCCGGCATTCAGCTTCTCACCGCCTGAGCTTGAGGACCGAGCGTGAGCGAGGAGGTACGGGTCCCGATTGAATCGGACGCCGATACGGTCATTGCGCGGCAGGCAGGTCGGGACGTGGCTCTCCGCCTGGGCTTCACCCGGACCGACGCGACCTTCATCGCCACCGCAATCTCGGAGATCGCCCGGAACATCACCGTCCACGCTGGCGCGGGCGAGATGATCGTCCGCGAGCTCAACGAAGACGGCCGCACCGGCTTGGCGGTGATCGCGCGCGACGAGGGCCCGGGAATTTCGGACGTCGCGGCGGTGATGCGGCAGGACTACCGATCCAACGCTGGCCTGGGAATGGGGATCTGGGGGGCAATGAGGCTCATGGATGAGATCGATATCAAGTCCAGTCCGGGAGAGGGCACCACCGTCACCATGAAGAAGTGGTGCGGCTTCGATGAGGTCGCAGCGTTCTTGGATCATTGAGCGTGGACCGGGCGGCCCTGGCCGATTCCAGCGACATCCTCGACAGCCCATCACTACCATCCGTCTGTGACCCAGCGAGCACCTGATCCGAGCCGAGACGGCGACTTCGTCCATCTGCACGTCCATTCCGAGTTCAGCCTCCTCGATGGCCTGAGCCGCATCCCGGAGATGACGGCCCGCGTGGCCGGCCAGGGGATGCCGGCGCTGGCGCTCACCGACCATGGAAGCATGTACGGAGTCATCCCGTTCTACGCGGCCGCGAAGAAGGCGGGGATCAAGCCGATCATCGGTGTCGAGGCCTACGTCGCCCCCCGTGGGATGACCGACAAGGAAGGCAAGCAGGACGCCGACTACCACCACATGATCCTGCTGGCCAAGAACGACATCGGCTACAAGAACCTGCTGGCCCTGACCACCGCATCGCATCTCGAGGGCTACTACTACAAGCCGCGCATCGACAAGGAGCTGCTCGCCCGGCACAGCGAAGGCCTTATCGGCACATCAGCCTGCCTGGGGGGCGAGGTCCTCAAGCGCTTGGGGCAAGGGGATGAACAAGCCGCGGCAAGAGCCGCCGATGAGTATCGGTCCATCCTGGGCGACGGTAATTTCTTCATCGAAGTGCAAGAACATGGCATCGCCGACCAGCAGAGGCTCCATCCGCAGCTGGTGGAGCTGGCACGGCGCAACAACCTGCCGCTGGTCGCGACGAACGATACGCATTACACGAGCCCCGACCAGTACGAGGCGCACGACCTCCTGGTCTGCATACAGACAGCCAGCAACGTGGACACGCCGGGGCGAATGCGATTCGAGAACAACGAGTTCTACCTGAAGTCGCCCGCCCAGATGCGCCGCCTCTTCAACGGCGAGCTGCCGGACGCCATGGACAACACGCTGCTCATCGCAGAGCAGTGCGAGGTCAACCTCGACTACGCCGGCCTGCGCCTGCCGCACTTCGACGTGCCCGACGGCGAAACCGAGGCGTCCTGGCTGCGCAAGGAATGCCAGCTGGGACTCATTGCCCGATACGGCACCGTGACCGATGAGATCCAGCACCGGCTCGACTACGAGCTCGCTATCATCGACCGGATGGGGTATTCCGCCTACTTCCTGATCGTGGCCGACTTCACCCGGTTTGCGCGGGAGCAGGGGATCATGATTACCTGCCGAGGATCGGCGCCGGGTTCCATCGTCACCTACAGTTTGAAGATCACGCCGGTCGACCCGCTCGAGTATCGGCTTCCGTTCGAGCGTTTCCTCAATCCGGACCGGGTGACGATGCCGGACATCGACATCGACTTCCAGGACAGCCGCCGCGACGAGGTGATCGAGTACGTCACGCGCAAGTACGGCGATGACCGGGTGGCGCAGATCATCACCTTCGGGACGCTCGGTGCCAAGGCCGCCATCCGCGATGTCGGGCGCGCCATGGGCCTCACCTACGCCGAAGCGGACCGGGTGGCCAAGGCCGTCCCGCTCGAGCTGAACATCTCGCTCGACCGCGCGGTAGAGACCTCACCGGCGCTGCGGGAGCTGATGGCGGGGGACGACCGGGTCGACAAGCTCATCGGCATCGCGAAGCAGCTCGAGGGCGTGTCGCGCCATGCCTCGACGCACGCGGCCGGCATTGTCATCTCGCGAGATCCGCTGACCGAGATCATGCCGCTCCAGCGCGCGACCGACGGCAAGACGACCATGACCCAGTTCGAGATGCACGCCTGCGAGGCGCTGGGCCTCCTGAAATTCGACTTCCTGGGCCTCATCAACCTGACGATCCTGGCGGATGCCGTTGACCTGGTCAGGACGCATCGGTCCATTGAGCTGGACGTCGACAAGCTGCCGCTGGACGACAAGAAGACGTTCGAGCTGCTGTCAACCGGTGAGACGACGGGCGTCTTTCAACTGGAAGGCTCCGGGATGCGCAGATACGTCAAGGAGCTCAAGCCGACCGAGGTGCGCGACCTCGCGGCCATGGTCGCCCTCTTCCGCCCTGGACCGATGGCGAACATCCCCGCCTACATCCGGCGCAAGCACGGCCTGGAGGCGGTGACGTATCTGCATGACTCGCTCGAGCCGGCGCTTCGGGACACGTACGGGATCTTCGTGTACCAGGAGGACATCATGACCGCCGCCATCGCCATGGCGGACTACACCGGTCCCGAGGCCGACAATCTGTGCTACGCGATCCGCAAGAAAAAGGAGGACGTCCTCCGCCAGCACGAGGCAAAGTTCAAGGCCGGGGCGCGCAAGAAGGGCATCTCCTCCTCGATCGTCGACAAGGTCTTCGCCGAGTTCGAGCCGTTCGCCCGCTACGGCTTCAACAAGGCCCACGCCACCTGCTACGGGCTGATCGCCTACCAGACGGCCTACCTGAAGGCGAACTATCCGATCGAGTTCATGACCGCCGTCATGAACGGCTTCTCCGGACGGGCCGAGAAGGTCGCCGCGGTGATCGCCGAGTGTCGCCGTCTCGGGATCGAGGTGCGGCCGCCGGACGTGCAGAAATCATCGGCCCCATTCACCGTCGAGACCGATACCGCCGGAGTGCCCGAAGCGATTCGCTTTGGCATGGCCGCAATCAAGAACGTGGGCGAGGGTGCCATCGAGGCCATCGCCTCCGTCCGCGACAGTGGGGACGAGCCCGGGCCGTTCCGCTCCCTGGCTGACCTGTGCCAGCGCGTGGACTTGCGCACGGTGAACAAAAGAGTGGTCGAGTCGCTGATCAAGGCCAACGCGCTCGCTTCCCTGGGAACGGCGGGCGCGTTGCTGGCCGCCCTCGATGGCGCCCTGGAATCTGGCCAGCGCCATCAGCGAGACGTGGCCGCGGGCCAGTCGACGCTGTTCGACCTGTTCGCGGTGCCGGCTGGTGAATCGGTCCAGTTCCTGGACAGCGGGGAGGAGATCCCGCGCCGGGAGCGGCTGCGCTGGGAAAAGGAGCTCATCGGCCTCTACCTGTCGGAGCACCCGCTGGGCGACATCGCTGATGTGCTGCCGGACTACGTCACGGCCTACACCGGCGACCTGGCGGAGGAGTCCGATGCCGCGAAGGTCACGTTGGGCGGAATCCTGATTTCGTCGCGACGCGTGGTGACGCGTGCGGGTTCCACCATGCTGGTTGCCACGCTGGAGGACCTTCAGGGGTCGGTCGAGGTCGTCGTCTTCCCGAAGGTGTTCGAGCAGACGGCGAACGCCTGGGCCGATGACTCGATCGTGCTGGTCACCGGCCGCATCGACCGGCGGGACGAGACGCCGCAGATCCTGTGCGAGGCGGTTCACCAGTGGGACGACGCGGTTCGCATGGGGGTCGTGGCGTTCGGGGCGGAGCGAGATCGGTTGCTTGCCGTCCGCGGCGGGGGTCGTCGTTGGGAGCGTCAGCCGGAGCGCGCGCAGGGCGTCTGGAGCGGCGGTTCCCGCGAGGCAATTGCGGTCGAGGCGCCAACGTTAACCGCCCTTGCGGTGGCCGAGCCGGAGGTTGCTACGTTCGTTGGCGCGCCGGAGCCAGCCGAGGAGACGGCGGCTCCGCTGGACGCCGTACCGATTCAATCGGCGCCGGAGGCGTCCGCTGCCATGGTCAGCGTCTCGATCGGGGATGAGGTGCCGACGGATCGGCTGCTGGG
>Ga0183260_10001843_pt1 | contig 17643 bp, 20 predicted proteins | sample AntDrymUQ4972206_2_FD_129768 | JGI IMG/M metagenome (GOLD analysis project Ga0183260, IMG submission 129768) | Polar desert sand microbial communities from Dry Valleys, Antarctica - metaG UQ497 (22.06) (version 2) (version 2) | ecosystem: Environmental > Terrestrial > Soil > Desert | place...
ACAGCCCGCGCCACCGCAACAGCCCACGACGGGATGCACGACGGTGCAACCTGGACCCGGGTGGAGCTGCGCCGGGGGCGGCTGGTATCCCCCGGGCATGACGTTGCCGGGTGGCGCCGCACCCGCGCCTTCGGTGTCACCTGCGGCGCTGACCGGATGCACGACCGTGCAACCCGGGCCGGGGTGGAGCTGCGCCGGGGGCGGCTGGTATCCCCCCGGCATGACGCCGCCGGGTGGCGCGGCACCGGCACCCGCCGTGTCCCCTGCGCTGCTGACGGGGTGCACGACCGTGCAGCCCGGGCCGGGGTGGAACTGCGCGGGGGGCGGCTGGTATGCCCCGGGCATGACGCCACCAGGTGGCTTTGCACCGGCGCCTGCCACCCCACCTGCGCCTGCCGAGGCGCTTGCGCGGGCTCAGGTGTCTGCACCTGCCCAGGTGCCTGCACCTGCCCAGGTGCCTGCGCCCACTGCGGCGGCGGCGGCCGCCGCGCCGGATGAAGTCTGGCATCAGGCCGAGGTTGCGAGCAGCGGTACAGGCGGGCGCCTGCGTGTCATGACCTGGAACGTCCACTTCGGAGGTGGCAATCCCTGGGGGCAGGTACAGGAGATCGCCGCGTCCGGAGCTGACGTCGTGTTGCTGCAGGAAGCATCGAGGTTCGACGAGGACATGGAGAGGACCTATCCCACTCGGCTGCGGCAGTTGACGGGGGACACCTGGTACGCCGTCTGGGCGTCACATTTCGGGCGCTACTCGGAAAATGAAGGGACGCTGATTCTCTCGAGGTTCCGCGTGGTGGATCAATCGATCCGCAGAATCTACGACCGCGGCTTCACGCGCGTGCTCGTGGATGTTGGAGGTGTGCACGTCAACGTCCTGAACGCGCACCTCGACTGGTACGACACGGGCATGCGTTCCAGCCAGCTCGAAGACTTCATGTGGTGGGGCCGCCAGTTCTCAGGGCCGCGCATCGCCGGCGGAGACTTCAATGCCTGGTGGGGGGAGTGGTGGATCCGGCGGATGACCGAGGAGCACAGCGACACCTGGGTTGATGTGACCGGCAGCAACGAGAACGGATACACCGTGAATGGCGCCGTCCGCTTCGACTACCTGTTCCGTGCACACACCGACACGTGGCGCATTACGCCAAACGCCGTGTGGGTGCCGTGGACAGGAACTTCCGACCATAATCCCGTTATCGCGGACTACACGGTCTGGTAGGCGGTCGTCCGCGCGCGAATCTTATAGAGCCGGGATCAGGCTCGTCGACGAGCGCTCGGCGTTGGCTACGATGACCGACGGGGCACTGTCACGCGTCCTGACGTTCACGTTTCATCCAACGGGACCCATTGACACGGTCTGCTCATACGCAGCCCACGCGAGAAGGTGTTCAATGCCTTCGTGAACCCAGGCACGATCGAGGCGTTCTGGCTCAAGCGCGCGAGTGCCCCACTCGTAAGAAATGCGACCGTGGAGTGGGAGTTCATGGTCGACGGAGCGCACGAGACCGTGAGGGTTGTCGAGTTCGAGGCGCACGACGTCATCGCGTTCACATGGTCTGATGGCATCGCCGTCAGCATCCGCTTGGCCACGCACGAAGGACACGGCACCACCGTGGCGGTCGTCGCATCCGGGTTCCAAGGTGCGGACGCGTCTGCGCAAGCCGTTAACGCGACGGAGGGATTCACGATTGTTCTGTGTGATCTGAAGAGTCTTCTTGAAACCGGGCGGTCGGGCAACATGGTGCGTGACAAGGCCGTCCTGATTTCGGCGGCCAAGCCTCCGCAAGGTTGAGCAGATTCCCCTCTTCAGGCCCGCCCCCGCTGCAGCGGCAATCCATTTACCAGCGACGCGGTGGTCGTCGGTGCGACGCCGGGCATATGCGCGCGCTCCATGTCTCGGACTTCAAGGTGGCAGGGCGAGCATTCGAGCGGGCGGTTCCCAGGCACGGTCGTCTACCGCGCGCTTCCGCCGTGGCGGCGTCCCGAGGACGTCGTGCGACGGGCCACCGTGCGCGAACCCAGTGCCCACTGATCACCTGAGCGGGCAGGACCGGCTGAACAGAATTCTCAACGACGCTTTTCAGCGAGAGGGCGAACCCGCCCTGAGTCCGGCGGGACTCCTGAGGCCGAGAGGAGAAGGCTCAGTCAGTCTGCCAACCGTGCGCAGCGCTTCGTCTGAGCTTGGGCGGCCCGCACCTGCCCCGGAGCCCAGGGCTGCGGCGGTCGACTGTATCGCCGCTGCTCAAGTCGACGAAGTGGCCCGCGTGCGAGTGCTTCAGTCGTTGCCAGCGTTGACGCGCCACGGGCTCTATCACGCACCACGTTGTTCGGGAATCACGAGATCGGGCATTGGACGGGCCGAGAACAGTCGCTGACACGGCAGGGCGATGACCCGCGCCCAGCGGTTGGCGCGACTCACCCGCGCGCTGTCGGTGGCGATTCCGGTATTGGCGTACATCTGGCGATAGAGCTTGGAGATCAGGACGAAGGCAAGGCGGGCCCGCAGTGTCGGCGTGCATCCGGAGCGGGCCCAAACACGCCGCAGGCTGTAGAATTGATCCCACACCGCCTGCGTACGCCGTCGGATCTCGTCGGCGGACATCACCGGGTGCGGCATGTAGACCTTGGGTCGTTGCGCCTGGGGGATGAGCCAATGCCGGGTGATCGGAACGCCGGCGATCTCCGGTGCGTCGCCACCGAGCCGCTTCTCCCATGCCTCGAAGTCGACGGTGCCCGGATAGGGTGTGAGCATGACGAACTGCGCGAACGCGAGGTCGGCCCGATCGGCGACCGCCGCCGTCGCGTCGAACGTCGTCGCCCGATCGCTGGGCAGCCCGAAGATGAACGAACCCAGCACGTGCACTCCGTGCTCGCGGAATTGCCGCAGGCGGGCGACCAGCGCGTCCCCCGAATCGTTGAAGCCCTTGTACACGTCCTTGAGCCCCTCTGGCGTCACCGCCTCGACTCCAACTAGGGCACCCTTGATGTTGGCTCGGCGCATGGCATCGAGAAACGTCGGGTCCTCGGCGGCCTCCATCGTGATCTGAGTGAAGAACACCATATCGCGGGGCAGGCTGGCGAGCCGGTCCATCAACTCGAAACGCTCGGCCCGCAATGCCTGGAGCCGTTCGAGCCGGGCCGTGTTCTTCTGCCGTTTCGCCATGGCCAGATCGGCGAGCGGAACGGGGTAGAAGTTGTCGTCCGCGAGCGCGACGAACCGGAACCCGCGGCGACGCAGCTCGACGATCTCGCCAACCACCGCGTCAACCGCACGTTGCCGGGGCTGCTGGCCGTCAGTGCGCCACACCGAACAGAACGAACAGTGCTTGGGGCAGCCACGCACGGTCTGCACGGAACCCCACATGTAGCGGCCCTTCGGCAGCAGCTCCCAGCGCGCCGGCAGGAACTCGTCAGCGGACACGCGGCCAGCCTCGTACACGGGCTGCACCCGCCCCTTCGCCACGTCGTCGAGCACCACGGACCACACGACGTCGCCGTCGCCCTTCACGACGGCGTGCGCACCACCGAGGCTGCGCGCCTCGTCGGGATAGAGTGTGGCATGCACGCCTCCATAGACCACAGTCGCGCCACGAGCCCGCGCCTGCAAACCGATCTCGTAGCCGCGCAGCGCGTTGCCTGTATGGATGCCAATGCCAACGACGTCCCCTGAAGCGACTGTCCCAGTGTCAAACGGATCCAGCGTTTCGTCACTGATGCGCGGCACGCCCCAGATGGGCGGCGTGGCCGCCGCCAGCACGAACAGCCATCGTGGCGTGATGACGCCAACGCCGAAAGACAAGTGGCTTGGATTCACTAGATGGATCGTCATGTCGATAGATTCTACATGCTTGTGCCAGCGGCGCGGCGGCGTCGTGCCGCTGGCGGAGCGATCCGCGAATCGGCGTGACCGCCGCACGTTGCGGGCGTCATCTCAGCCGACGCCAGGTCAGGGCAGGCAATCTGGTGCGGCATTGCTGCGAACGGCCCGGTGCGGACGCTGTGCCCCGCTCGCGCGTCTCACACCGTTCTAGGCAAACTCCACGACGATGATTGGCTCGATCGGTGAGGCAACCCAGAACCGGTCCTGGGCGCGGACCCTGGACAACGGGCGCTCGTGAGCCTTCAATGTAACGCGCCAAGGCACCGTCGCGGCATCCGGCCCGAATTTTGCAGCGTCGTTCGGTCATGAGAAGCTCGACAAGTGCCGAAGAGTCCTCGGCTCATGGTGCCGCTCGGACCGCCGACTGTGGCCGTGGGATTCTGGGCTGGCCGGCGAACGGAGGCGCCTCACGGGCCGAACGGCTCTCCGGAGGTGCCCAAGCTTCAGTGCCGACCCCTGGCCCGGGGCCCGTTCCTGGACCTGGAGCACCGCTGCCCGGCCCGGGCCCGACGAACCCGCATCCTGCACCTGGCCCGGGCCTGCCGCCATGGCCGCCGGCCGGGCCTCCCACACTCCCGCGTTGACCGGTCGCCCGACGCGGATACGGCGGATTGCAGCGCGCGGTGCGGCCATCGCCGGGGGGGTCCTCCTGCTGCTCGTCGTATGGGGCGCAGGCATCGAACCGCGGCTCGTCGACGAACGTGAGGAGACGGTCGTGCTGCCCGGACTGCCACCTGCATGGGGCGGCCAACGCGTCGCCTTCATCGCCGACCTCCAGGTCGGCATGTGGCTCGCGAACACCGACACCATCCGACGGATCGTGGCCCGCGTGGTCGAGGACCGTCCGGCCGCCCTGTTGATTGGCGGCGACTTCCTGTATCACCCGACCGAGGAAAGCGGTGAGCCGCGCGAAGCGCGCGAAGAACTGGAGCGCGAGGACGTTCGCGTCCTGCGGACGCAGATCCGCCAGGTCGTGTCATTGCTGGAGCCGGTGACCGCGGCGGGAATTGCCACGATCGCCGTGCTGGGGAACCACGACTACGCGATGCGGCGCCCGGATTCGCTGCAGTTGCCGGCGGTCGCCAATGAGCTGACCGAGGTGCGGCGCGCGGCAGGTGTCACGGTCCTGCGAAACCAGGCGGTCGCGCTCGCTGCGCCGGGCAAGTCGCAGCCGCTTTCGGAGCGGCTGTACGTCGCGGGTCTGGATGAGTGGGCCGCCCGGGCGACCGATGTCAAGGCCACGCTTGCGCAAATCCCAGACGACCAGCCGCGATTGCTGCTGATGCACGATCCACTCGCGTTCCAGCAACTGCCGGCGGGTTCCGCGCCAGTGGCGCTGGCCGCGCACACGCACGGGGGGCAGATCCGACTGCCGTTCCTGCCTCGGTGGTCGTGGATGTCACTCGTGGGAGAAGCGTCCGGTGCGACGGATGGGTGGATCGCGAAGGGCTTTGGGGCCGATGGGAATCGCCTCTACGTGAATCGCGGTATCGGGTTCAGTGTGGTTCCGGTGCGCGTCAACTGCCGTCCTGAACTGACCTGGCTCACCCTTGATGCTTCGCGACACTGAGCTCCGCGCGGCTCGCCGAGTGCTCGAACGTTTGCGGACTTCCAGGCTCGGCTTGACCGCCTGCGAACGGCGAATCAGCTCCGCGGCGGCACAGCGATCAAGCAGATCGGGTGCACCATTCTGACTGACGTGGTGTTCTTTCCGCGAGTGCTGTGGGTGCCGCAGCCCGCCGATTGGGTCGCCAGAACCTCCGATACACCCGGTACGACTTGTCAGCAGGTGAGGGGCGTCGGGTCTGGGAAGCGTGCCAGGCCATTGCTTTAGCGCTCGCGATCGCGCGAGCGGGGGATCCAGTTCACAAGGTTCCCCTCGCCGCCGCGGAGCGATTCGGCGCGCCCACTCTGGTTCGCCCCCGACTTGGTCAAGGCGGCTTCCGAGCGGCGGTGACCGAGGCATACTCCCGCGCGTGCGCCGTCACAGGGGAACACTCGCTGCCAGTTCTCGAAGCCGCTCACATCAGATCGTATGCCGCAGAGGGACCCCACGAGATTGCGAACGGGCTCCTCCTAAGGTCCGACCTGCACCGACTATTCGACAAGGGCTACGTGACAGTCTCCGAGGATCTGTGCCTGGAGGTGAGTGTGCGGCTGAGAGAGGACTACAGCAACGGCAAGTCGTACTACCCGCTTCATGGGCAGCACATCGCGCTGCCGCTCGACACACGGCTCGCGCCAAGCGCCGAATTCCTCCGCTGGCACCAGGACAATGTCTATCTTGCGTGAAGGCACGAGGTTGCGAATGGCGCCTCGATACCTGCGCACGCTCGCGACATTGTGGAATCAGCCGTTCGTGTCGTCTCTTGCGGTGGAAGTCAGTCCTCGGCTTTTGCGGGTGGCGGGACGCTGGCTGCCGCACCAGAACACCATACAGCTCAGCGCAGCCACCTTGTCTTGCCCAGTCCGCCTCCGCCGCGAGGTCCTCTGCCACGAAGCCGCGCATGCAGTCGTTTGGGCTAGGCAGGGACGCAAGGCCCGGCCGCATGGTCCAGAGTGGCAGGCGCTCGTCTTGCAAGCTGGCTTCGAGCCGCGAGCGAGCCTGATCCGCTGCGGTCACCGCGCGCACGTACACTGGGGTTACGAGAGATCCGGACGCCGAGGTGATGTTCGCGTCGATACAGACTCTCAGCCGCCGGCCCCACCTGGAGCGCTTCGCGCCGAATGCCTTCGATTACATCGTCGTGGACGAGTTCCACCACGCGGCAGCGGCGTCGTATCGGCGGCTCATCGCGCACTTCACGCCGAAGTTCTTGCTGGGCCTGACCGCCACGCCTGAACGGACCGACGGCGGCGACCTGCTCGCGCTCTGCCAGCAGAACCTTGTCTACCGCTGCGATCTGGTGGACGGCGTCCGCAAGGGACTGCTCGCGCCTTTCAGCTACTTTGGCGTGCCAGACGAAGTGGATTACCGCAACATCCCTTGGCGCAACACGCGCTTCGACGAGGAGGCGCTCACCTCCGCGGTCGCAACGCGCAGACGCGCGGAAAACGCACTGGAGCAGTTCCGGAAGCACGGCGCACGTAAGGCGCTTGGCTTCTGTGTGTCCCAGATCCACGCGAACTTCATGGCGCGGTTCTTCGCGGAGCAGGGCCTGCGCGCGGTCGCGGTTCACTCGGGCGAAGGCTCCGCGCCACGCGCCGCCTCGCTCGAACGCCTCCAAGCCGGCGATCTCGACATCGTCTTTGCCGTGGACATGTTGAACGAGGGCGTGGACCTGCCGACTCTCGACACCGTCATGATGCTGCGTCCGACCGAGTCGAAGATCCTCTGGCTCCAGCAGTTCGGCCGTGGCCTGCGGTGGGTCCCCGAGAAGCGCCTGACCGTGATCGACTACATTGGCAACCACCGCGTGTTCCTGCTGAAGCCGCAGACGCTCTTCGGGTTAGTAGGGCGCCAGGGCAGCTCGTATCGCCGCCGTGACCTTCGGATTGTTTGCTCGCACGGAAGGGCTGGTCTCCACCAAGGGAGGAGTTGGGATTGGCTGAGCCAATCAAGGTAGTAGATCCTGTCCTCCTGATTCGAATACCGCAAGCATTTCGGGCCGGCATGTCGGACCTTGCCTTGTACGAGGCGACGAAGGGCGTCTGGAGGATCGGGCCGCGTCGCGACCGCGCCCGCTATGCGCTGGCCGTCGTCCAGGGCACCGTAGTCGAGGTTTACCGGATTCATCACTGGCAGCCGGCGTTGGCGACGCCTTACAGTACGCGACTGCTGGACCCGCAGCTCGCATCTGGACGTTGGGAGTTCGTCGGCGCTGTGGCGGACGGCGAGGTTCGTGACCGCTACGTTGGTCGGTCCGTGGCGTCCTACTTCACGCGTGGAAGTCAGAACCCGATCACGTATGTGAATGTCTTGTAGGAGATTCGACGCGGTGGAGATCTCTGCGAGGTGCCCAACTCATCGCCAATTCCTGAGTGCCCCGCGGGTTTGGCGAGGACTTCAAGCGCCCGTATCACCACGTGATCCGAACCTTGCTGACCGGGCCGTTGAGGAGCGGAGTCGGTCCAAACAGGTCAGATTCGGCACACCAGCCGCGTAGTTTGAAGGCTGACTGAGGAGTCCCGCGGTGGAGGATGGTTCGGCCCGTTAATCTATGGATGACCAGCCCTGTCACTCCATGAGCCTAGAATCGGATCATCTTGCAAATGTCAAAATCCGATGAACGCGCCTACGACATCATCGGCGACGTCCACGGGCAGGCCGACAAGCTCGAAGCGCTGCTCCGCAAGCTTGGTTACCACGAATCAGCAGGTGCGTGGCGCCATCCCGAACGCCAGGCGATCTTCGTCGGCGACTTCATCGACCGCGGCCCGGCGCAGGTCCGCTCGGTGAACATCGCGCGCCGGTTGGTCCACGCGGGCGCTGCGCTCGCGGTCATGGGCAATCACGAGCTGAACGCAATCGCCTGGCACACGCCCGACCCGCGGCAGCGCCAGGACGCGCCCCTTTTCTTCGGCCACTATTGGCTGGTGGGCGATATCAAGCTGCAGTCGCCGCTCTGCGCGTGCGTGGACTATAGCGCGGGTAAGGGCGGCCCGCTGGTGGCGTACCGGTTCGACGGGGAGGCAGAACTGTCGGCCGGCAGATTCGTCTGGGTGCCATGAGTAACCATGCGATCGCGCTCGGGGAACCGCATTCGAGGCTGCCCCTGTGTCGTGCCGTTTGGAGCTGGCGGGATTCGGACGTGTCGTCGCCCGGGCCGGACGTGCCACTACGTCGATCTCTCGTGACCAGCCCCGTACCCACACTCGACTAAACTGTCGCAGATGACCACAGAGGAACACAGCCGCGGCGCACTGCTCGGCCTCGCGGTCGGCGACGCCCTGGGAGTAGCTCTGGAGTTCCAACCCCCGGGCTCCTTCGAGCCGCTGACCGACATGATTGGCGGCGGACCGTTCGGGCTGGAGCCGGGGGAGTGGACGGACGACACCTCCATGGCCCTCTGCCTGGCGGAGAGCCTGCTCGAGTGCAACGGCTTCGACCCGCTCGACCAGATGCGCCGCTACGTGCGCTGGTATCGGGACGGACATCACAGCAGCACGGGCCGCTGCTTCGACATCGGCAACACGGTGCGCGGCGCGCTGGAGCGGTTCGAGAGGACCGGCGACCCATGGTCGGGGAGCACGCATCCGGGCGCAGCGGGCAACGGCTCCCTCATGCGGCTTGCGCCGGTTCCGCTCTTCTTTGCGTCCGATCCGGCCCTCGCGATAAGGATGGCGGCGGGCAGCTCCCGCACGACGCACGGGGCGCCGGAAGCCGTGGACTCCTGCCGCCATTTCGCCGGCCTGCTCGTCGGTGCGCTCCAGGGGCGCTCGAAGGACGAGCTCCTTGCGCCCGGCTTCCCGCCGGTCCCGGGTGCGTGGAGCGACGACCCGCTCGCCCCGGCGATCGCCGACATCGCTGCGGGCTCCTTTCGCCGCAAGGACCCTCCCGCCATCCAGGGCACGGGCTACGTCGTCCGCACCCTCGAGGCGGCGCTGTGGGCATTTGCAAAGAGCACCTCCTTCGAAGAAGGCGCGCTCCTCGCGGTGAACCTCGGAGACGATGCGGATACGACGGGAGCGGTATACGGGCAGATCGCAGGGGCGCATTACGGCGTGGACGGCATCCCGCGGCATTGGATGGACAAGCTCGCCCAGCGCGACGTGATCGAAGACATGGCCCGGCGGCTCGCGGTGGCCGGTCGGAAGTCTGAAGGGACGACGGGCTCCTCGGATGATCCCGACCGCCCGGGGGGGACGGTCCCGATTCCTGATTCCTACTGGCTTCTCGAAGGGCAGCTCCTCGCAGGGGAATACCCGGGGCGCCTCGATGAACACGAAACGCGGCCCAAGCTGGAGCGGATGCTTGCATCAGGCATCCGCAGCTTCATCGATCTGACTGAGACCGACGATCCGCTCGAACCCTATGATGCGATCCTGATGGAGGTCGCCGGGGCGCGCGGGATCGAGGTCCGATACGGGCACCTGCCGATTCGCGACATGGACGTCCCGCGCTCCGAACGCATGGCCGAAATCCTGTCGCTGATCGGGACCGAGATCGCTGCGGGCCGCCCCGTGTACGTCCACTGCTGGGGAGGGATCGGCCGAACGGGCACGGTGGCGGGATGCTGGTTGATCGAGCAGGGACATGCCTGCGACGAGGCGTTCGCGCGCATCAAAGAGCTGCGGGCTCCAACGCCCGACGGGCAGATGGAGTCGCCGCAGACAGCAGCACAGAAGGCGTTCGTCCGCGGCTGGCCCGGTCGCCGGTAGGCTGCACGACCTTGCGGAAACCCCACGAGTCCGTGGCAGCTAGCCCCAGAGCAAACAAGAGACGGGAGAACGGAACGGGAGGACACGGGAGGAATGTCAAGGCTCCTCGAAGCGGGCAGAGAGAGACGGCAAGCCTTTGAAACGGCTATATAAGTAGGTATATGCAAAGACTTCTTACTTCCGTTGCCCTGACGGTAGCCCTTGCCGCGGGCGTGCACGCGCAGCAGTGGCCGACGTGGCGGGGGCCCGCATCCTCGGGCGTCTCGGCCGACCGCGGCCTGCCAACCGAGTGGAGCGACACCAGCGGCATCGCCTGGAAGGCGTCTGTCCGCGGTCTCGGGATCTCGTCGCCGATCGTGTGGAACGACGCGGTGATCGTCACCTCACAGGTCGGCACCGGCGAGGTTCGGCAGGGTCCGAGGCTCGTGCAGGGAGGCAGTGCCGACGAGGCTGGCGAACGGGCGCTGGCTCCAGTCGGCGCCGGCGCCGACAAGGTGTCCTTTCTTGTCACCGCGGTCGACCGCGCGACCGGCCGTCCTGCATGGGAGTTCGAGTTGCCGGCCGAAGGCGCGCTGCCGTCCGTCCACGAGAAGCACAACCTCGCTTCGCCAAGCCCCGTTACCGACGGTGAACGGATCTACGCGTGGTTCGGCACGGGGCAGATCGCCGCGATCGACATGTCAGGCAGGCTGGTCTGGAAAAAGCATCTTGGCGCCGAGTACGGAGCGTTCGAGATCAACTGGGGGCACGGCAGCTCCCCGGCAGTGCACGATGGCGTCCTGCTCCTGCTCTGCTATCACGAGCGAGCCTCCTACCTGCTCGCGCTGGACGCCCGCACCGGGGCGGTCAGGTGGAAGATGGATGCCTCTCCCGGCGTCACGTCCTACAGCACCCCGCTCGTCGTCGAGACGGCCGGCCGGCGGGAAGTGATCGTGAACTCGAGCGAAGGCGTGAGCGCGCACGACCTCGCCACCGGCCAGCGTCTCTGGCACATCGCCGAGAACAACCGCTTCCCGGTGCCGGCGCCGCTCCATCACGACGGCGTGATTTACGCGAGCCGTGGCTACCGCAGCAGTCCGTTCATGGCCATCCGTCCCGGCGGCAAGGGTGACGTCTCGACCAGCCACGTCGTCTGGCGGTCGCCATCGGGGGGGCCGTACATCTCGTCGCTCGTCTACTACGACGGGCTGATCTACTTGATGGGGGACGTCGGCGTGCTGACGGTCATCGACGCCGCCAACGGGGAGCGCATCTTCCAGGAGCGCCTCGGGGGCGTCTATACCGCATCGCCGGTGGCAGCCGATGGCAAGGTGTATTTCGTGAGCGAGGACGGCGAGACCATCGTCGTCTCCGCTGGTCGGACGCCGACAGTGCTGGCGCGCAACACGCTCACCGCACGCCAGCTGGCGTCGCCTGCCGTCGCCGGCGGACGGCTCTTCATCCGGTCGGACGATGCCGTGTACGCGATCGGGAAGTAAGGGGCAGAAGGGGTGTGACTCGTGCGCGTATGGCCAAGGTTTCCTGCGCCCGGGACATCTCACTGCGTCCGAGCGGATTCCCAGGAGGCGGAACGATGACGGTTGGGTCGTACCGGCTGGCGGTCTTCGGCGCTGTGTTCGCGTGGTTCATGCTCGGGCTGCACGTCCCCGCTTTGCATCAAATGACTCACCACGGGCGCACGCCCGGCACTGCCGTGTTGGCCGCGACTGCTCTGCTGACGGTCGCGGCGTTCGCGGCGGTATGGGTGCTGCTGCGGGCACATCACAAATGAGCATCGATTCACGCCTGCTGTCGGATCGTTTCCCGCGTGCCTCGGCGTACCACGCCGAATGGGTTCTGGCGGGGGCCGGCGGTGCGGCCAACCCGCTCTGGATCGCTGAATGGCTGACTGAGGCGCTGGACCTGCGGCCCGGCATGCGCGTCCTGGACCTCGGTTGCGGCCGGGCGCTCTCGTCGATTTTCCTGCACCGGGAGTTCGGCGTGCAGGTCTGGGCGACGGATCTCTGGTTCAGCGCGTCGGAGAATCTCCAGCGGGTGCGCGATGCCGGCGCCGGCGATGGCGTCTTCCCTGTCCACGCGGATGCGCGGGCGCTGCCATTCGCGGCGGGGTTCTTCGACGCCATCGTGTCGATCGATTCGTTCTTCTACTACGGCACGGACGATCTCTACTTGAATTACATCGCCCGCTTCGTGAACGCCGGCGGGCTGATCGGCATCGCTGGAGCGGGGCTGATGGCCGAGGTGGACGCACCGCCCGAGCATCTTCGCGAGTGGTGGTCGCCCGACGTCTCGTGTCTTCACTCGGCCCGCTGGTGGAAGCGGCACTGGGGCAGGACCGGCATCCTGGACGTCGAAGTGGCGGACACGCTGCAGGACGGCTGGCGTTACTGGCGGGACTGGGTGCGGACCGTCGCGCCGGAGAACACGACCGAGCTCCGCGCGCTCGAAGCGGATGCGGGCCGTGTTCTCGGGTACGTGCGGGCCGCGGGCCGGCGGAACGGCAATGTGGAGTTGCAGGAGCCGGTCGTCACCGTTCCCACGGAATATGCGCGAAAGCCGCTCCTGCGTGGCGGGCCTTGACGTGCCCCGCCCCTCTTACGGTTTCTCCCCCGGCTTCCGTGGCGCCGCGGGCGCCTTCGGGCAAGGAGCCCACCCTGGTCCCCATGGACCGGCACTCCCGGTGCTGGAGGAATTCGACGGCAGAGGCATCCTGGCGTTTGCGAAGCCGTGCTCCCGAAGGCGCAGAGCTGTGGGTGCAGGCTCGCTGGAATGATGCCAAAAAATCTGGGCCAGAGGGACCGAACGGGACTATAACAGCAGGACACGGCGGTTCACGGAGGCCACATGAAGAGCAGAATGACGACGGCGATTATCGTAGTACTGACGGTGGGCTGGCTTGGCGGCTGCGGTGGCGATCAGCAGAGCGCGCCGTCGAGGACAGCTGCCCCGGAGCGCTCCCCCGGCCTGAAGATCGCGATGATCGCGAAGAGCACGACCAACCCGATCTTCGTCTCGGCACGCCGCGGCGCTGACACGGCGGCCAAGGAGCTCGCGGAGAAGCACGGCATACCCATCCAGATTGTCTGGATGACGCCTGACTACGAAGACGGACAGCTCCAGGCGACGGCCATCGAGCAGGCCGTCCGGGACCGCGCGAACGCCATCCTGATTTCCTGTTCCGACGCGAAAACCGTGACGGGGGCGATCAACGCCGCCGTCGATCAAGGCGTGCCGGTCATGACCTTCGACAGCGACGCGGCCGAGTCGAAGCGCTTCGCGTTCTACGGCCTGGACGACGAGAAGCTGGGGGAGACGGTGATGCGAGAGCTTGCCGGACAGATCCAGAAGAAGGGGCCCGTGGCAATCCTCGCGGGAAACGCCGACGCGTCGAACCTGCGCAAGCGCGTCGAGGGGGTCCGGAAGGAAGCGGCGCGATATCCCGGCATCCGGATCGTCGGCGCCTTCAACCATCCCGAAACCGCCGGGGACGCGGCGGTAGAGGTGATGAGTGTCCAGGAGGCCAACCCGCAGATCCGGGGGTGGGCGATGATCGGCGGATGGGCGCTCTTCACGCCGAGGCTGATGAAAGAGCTCGATCCACAGAAGGTCAAGGTCGTCGCCGTCAATGCGCTGCCTGCGCAGCTCGCTTTCGTCGAGAACGGACTGGCCCCGGTGCTGCTCGCGCTGCCGACCTACGACTGGGGCTACGTCTCGGTCCAGCACATCGTCAACAAGGTGCACCTGAACCAGGACGTGCCGGCGATTATCCCGCCGATGGAGGTGGTGCGCGTTACGAGTGACAACCTCGGAACGTGGGCGCGCCAGCTCCAGACGTGGGGGTTCACGGTCCCGGAGGCGTACGTGAAGCAGAAGTAGGCACGGCAACGGCCGGGGCTGGCTCTGGACGCCGGTATTTTGACCATGCCGCTGTGGCACGGTACAATGGCTGTTCGTCCCGCCGAAGAAATGGGCCAGTGGCGCAGTTGGGAGCGCGCGTGAATGGCATTCACGAGGTCACCGGTTCGATCCCGGTCTGGTCCACCAACCTCCGCTCATGATTGCAGGCGGAGGTTGCCCGCCATAGCGCCGAAGGCGCGACGGCGGGCCGATCCCCGCCTCTGAACGAGCTACGGCTGGCAAGCCAACCCTCCTTGATTTTCATCAAACCGTTAGGAGAACGCGTCGCCGGAAGCCCTGGCGGGTCGCGTACTTCTCGAACACTCGACGCACGATCGGCGCGCGTTCCGGGTCGGGCATCAGGCTCTTGCCCATCGCCCGCGGCGCGTTCAGGTAGCCGAGCGGCGCCAGGAACGTCCAACGTCTCAACTCCAGCGCAGCCTTCATGCCGGCGCGCGTTCGGTCTGAGCGACAGTCGTTGTCGAACTGCGCGAACGCTGCAAGCACGCCTTCCATCAACTTGCCGGTGGACGTGTCGTCGACCGGCTCGGTGGCAGAGCGCAGCGAGATGCCGAGCGATTGCAGCAGGGAGCGGAGCGCGAAGTGGTCGTACTTGCCGGGCGCGCCGTAGCCCGCAGGGCGAAGGCGGGTCCCGCGCGAAGCGCGTCAGGTTGAACACGACCACGAAATGCACGCGGCCCTTGTTCAGGCGACAGTATGTGAGCAGGTACTGGAGCTGGCTTCGATCCGTCGTCTTCGCGCTCTCGCCTTCCTCGTGGAAGCGTTCGAGAACCTCGTAGCCCTGGCGACGGCAGTACTCTTCGCAAGCGCGGAGTTGAGTCGGCAGGCTTAGATTCTCGGTAGCTCCTTCGTGCTGACGCGAACGTAAATTACCGCGCCGACCATAGGCGGCAGCTTAGATCCATCTGCGGGCACGGGCAAGGCGCGTTTGCGAGACACGTCTCCTACTCAGGAATTCGGCAATGGCCCTGAAACATCTCGACCACGACGTAAGCCATCGTCTCGGCGTGGCGTCGAATCAGCGCAATCTCCTGATCCGACAGTGCGTCGGCCTCGTCGCCGAGTAGTTCACGACAGCGCTCGATTGGGATCGACTCGGGCCTGTCATCCGCACGTTCGACGAACGCCATGGGCACTCCTGCGAACTCGATGCAAAATGTTCGTACTGTGGTGGAGTGCGCTCGAGCGCGTCGACGTGATGCCGGCGCGCTGATGTCGACAAGCGCGGATGTGGCGTGACGCCGACAGCAATACGCGTGGCCTCAGGTCAGGCGCGGTGGTCGCGCGAGCTGGCGACCAAGCGATCGATCAATTGGTTGTTGAAGGAGCCGCAGCGTGGCTCTGCGAGCGATGGCTGCAGCGCTCCGCGGCGGATGCGACTGCGGAAAGGGTGCGTAATGGCACCGGCGAGATCCCACCATGCGTCTGCAGGCCGGGTCAATATGGAAAACGTAACATATGGAAGGGTCGACCTGCTGAGCCAGGAGGAGATCGACGGCTCGCGTGTCCCGCGTCCGATGGTGTCATCCGCCGCACTCGTGAACCGTTGACCGAGTGCTACGATTGGCGCGCAAAACCCCTTCATGCCGACGTTCCCTGATTGGTGGAACTGGGACCTCTCGTTCACAAGCCATGTCGAGTTGCGAATGGAGCAACGAGGCGTGACCGAGGTCGATGTCCGCGCTATGCTGGAGAAGGCTACGGCCTTGGATCCGAACGTCGTGGAGGGAAGATTCATGGTCCACGTCCGTCACTTGGAGAAGCCGTGGATCGTGATCGTCAAGCCGGATGCGGATGCCAAGTTGCTTGTCGTCGTGACCGTCTACGAGGTGTCCAATGACTGAGCGGTCGCTCCAAGTTACTTACCGCAAGGGCCGCGCGTTTGCGGCTTACCTGCATCTCTCGCATACGACCGGGGAGAAAGGCGCGAAAACCGTGGCATCGCCGGACGGGCTTCTGATCGTCGACTACGGCGCAACAGGTCGACCTGTTGGGGTCGAGATCACTGCCCCGCAGGCGGTCCCGCTTGAACGACTGAATCGTCTGCTCGCCGACCTCGGCGAACCCCTCTTGGCCGATCAGGATTACAAGCCCGTCCGAGACGCCGCGTGAGGGCGAGCGTCGATCGATATCGCTACGAGAAATCCCTCATGCGACATCAGTACAGCCTGCATGTCTTGCTACTGCTGCTCCTGTTCGTGCGCGGCTCGAGTGTCGATGGCCAGGATATGACACGTAAACCGGAGCTGCCGTCTACGATCGCGTTCGCGACCTTCGCGCCGCTTGACACCGATATCTTCATCGCCGCAGCCGACGGCAGCGACGCAAAACCGTTACTCCCCCATCCGGATCTTGACTACAACCCGTCGTTCTCGCCTGACGGACGCTGGATCGTGTTCACCTCGACGCGGAACGGCTCAGCGGATGTCTTTCGTGTTAGCACCGATGCACGGGCCTCGCGCGGCTGAGCGATCATGAATCGTTCGACGATCAGGGTGCCATCTCTCCCGATGGTCGCCGTCTGGCCTTCGTTTCGAGCCGGAGCGGTCAAGCCGACATTTGGATTCTAGAGCTCGCGACCGGCGCCCTTCGCAATCTGACGAACCATCCTGCCGGAGATTTCCGTCCGTCGTGGTCGCCCGATGGTCAGCGGATCGCGTTCTCATCGGACCGTGATTCGAACAAGCCGATGTTCGGCTTCGCCGTTCTGCAGTCGACAGAGATTTACGCCGTGAGCATTGATGGTTCAGGATTGCGACGGATAACGTCCCGCGATGCAGTTGCCGGTAGTCCCTCATGGTCATCGGACGGTAAACGGCTCGTGTACTACGAGGCCGAGATAACCGAGCTGCAGAAGATCAGAAGCGCGATCCGACAACGCGGCACGACGCAGATTGCGAGTATCGACGTGACCAGAGGCGACCGCCAGGTGCTCACGATCGGGCCGGGAGAGAAGTGGTCGCCAAAGTGGATTGCGAAGGATCGTGTCGGGTACGTCAGGCGTGATCCCGACGCCGACGGCGGAGTGGAGTTCGTCCCACCGACGCAGGGCGCGCGGGGCGAGATGCGAAACCCCAGCTGGTCGCCGGACGGTCGGCACATGGTTTTTCACCGGGACGTCGACACCCGTTGGCCCCCCGTTCGTCCATGGTCCAGTCGCGATCCGTCGTTTCGACTCGAGCGCACCGGCGTCTCTCCGTCATACTCGCCGACGGGGGATCGACTCGTAGTGAATGACGAGAAGGCGGGAATCCTCCACAACAGCATTCTCGTGATGAATGCCGACGGCTCGCGGAAGACGAACTTGACGCGCAGTCGCTTCTGGGAAGGAGATCCGGCGTGGTCGCCGGACGGAAGGCGGATCGCGTTTGCAGTCCGGCGCGACTTCGGACCGCGCGGGACGTTCCAACTGGCGCTGATGAACAGCGACGGGTCGGGTCGGCGCACGCTCCCAAGCGTGCAGTACGCCGGCCGACCCGCCAACAACTGTTGCCCTGCTTGGACACCCTAAGGAAACGCAAACG
>Ga0183260_10001844_pt1 | contig 17640 bp, 16 predicted proteins | sample AntDrymUQ4972206_2_FD_129768 | JGI IMG/M metagenome (GOLD analysis project Ga0183260, IMG submission 129768) | Polar desert sand microbial communities from Dry Valleys, Antarctica - metaG UQ497 (22.06) (version 2) (version 2) | ecosystem: Environmental > Terrestrial > Soil > Desert | place...
CGAGCCGCCCTCGGCCGGCACGAGGTGCGCGTGGTGAAGCAGCCGGTCGACGGTGGCCGTGGGCCAGGGTCTTGGGCATGATGGTGTCGAAGCCCGACGGGTGCAGGTTCGACGTCACGGCGACCGAGCGGCGCTCGTAGGCGGCGTCGACGACCCGGTAGAACGCCTCGGCCGCGTCCTGGCCGGCGGGAAGCATGCCGATGTCGTCGACGACGATCAGCTCGCTGCGACAGATCCGGGCCACCACCCGGCTGACCGAGGCGTCGACCTTGGCCCGGCCGATGGCGGCGGTGAGGGACTCGAGGGTGAACCACGAGACTCGCATGCCAGCTTCGATGACGGCATGGGCCAGGCCCTCCACGAAGTGGCTCTTGCCCGTGCCGCTCGGCCCGCTCACCGCCAGATTCTCGGCCCGGCCCACCCACTCCAGGGTGCGCAGCGCCGACTGCGTCGGCGCCGGGATGGAGGAGTCCTCCTCCCGCCAGGAGTCGAAGGTCTTGCCGGTCGGGAAGCCGGCCGCCTTGCGGCGCATCCGCTGGGTGGCGGCGTCTCGTCCGGTGATCTCCTCGACGAGCAGCACCCGCAACACCTCGGCGGGGTCCCAGCGCTGGGACCGGGCGGTGGCCAACACGTCGGGAGCGGCGGCGCGCACGTAGGGCAGGCGCATGCGCCGCAGGACGGCGGTGAGCTCGTCGGACAGCGCCGGTGCATCCGGGGCCTTCATCGCCCGAAGCCTTCCCACGAGCCCGTGCCGTGCTGGGCCGAGTGCTCCTCGTCGGCGCTCATGAGGTCGATCCCTCCCCGGCCCGCCTCCAGGTGATCGAGGATCGAGATCAGGTCGCCCTCGCCGAAGCGCCCGGCGATGGCGGCCATGCCCAGGGCCTCCTCGACCCGGCCGCTGCCGACGAGGGCAGCCAGCTCGACGGCCTCGGCCATCTTGGAGCGGACCCGGGCCGTGCCCACCGCCGCGGCCTCCACCAGCCATCGGGTGGCGCCTTCGCCGAGAGCGCAGAAGGCCACCTCGGCTTGGCTCTTCGGCCTGACCTTGGGCGGCCGGGGACCGTTGCCGCCGGGGTGGTGGGGATAGTGGGCGTCGAGGATCCGGGGGTGCCCAGGCGTGGAAAGGCCATGGCGGGCGATCTCGGTGAGCCCCTTCGCGGCGCGCCCGACAACGACCAGCTCATCGCCGACGACCCGGCACCACACCTCTGCGCCCTGGTGGCCATCGGGCGTCGAGTAGCGCACCGAGCCGAACCGGATGGTCTGGTCGTCGCCGACCACCCGGGTCTCACCCAGGGCTGCGGTGTGGGCATCAACCGGCAGGACGTGAAGATGGGCGGCCTCCTCGGTGAGCATGTCCAGCGGGGCTCGGCCCGTCTCGCGATGCACCCGGGCGTTGATCCGCTCGCAGAAGCCGTCGCAGGCGGCCGCCAGGGCGGCGAAGTCCGGGTAGTCGTCGACGAGATTGGCGTCGGTGGGCACGATGTCGCGCTTGGCGACCTTCACCGTCGACTCCGAGCCGCCCTTGGACTCGGGGTCATAGGGCACACAGGTCTCGACCTTGCAGCCGTAGTGGCAGCCGGCGGCCACCATCTCCGGGTGGCGGATGGCCACGCCGGCGACGTGTTCGATGGTCACCGTCTTTTCGTTGTCGGTGAGCAGGTACGTGGGTGCGCCGCCCACCCGGCGCAGGGTGGCATCGAGGCAGGCGACGAGTGTGCCGAGGGTCCGGTCCCAGGTCGGGATCACCACCCGGAAGCGACTCCACGCCACCAGGCGCAGAACAGGTTGGTGCGCCGGCCGCCGATGCGGGGACCTTCGCCCCAGTCGAATTGCAGCCACATCCCCGGCTCGGGAACCCAGGGCCGGTAGCGGCGGCGATGACCGGCGGCCCACGTCGCCTTGGCCTCGGCCACGGCCCGGCGAGTGGTGCGCTCGTCGCCACCGAAACCCATGACCAGGAGGCGTTCGTGGATCTTGTCGGCGCGCACGACGCCGTTGGACCGCTCGACGAGCTCCTCGATCTTCTCCAAGAACGGGTCGATGAGGCGGGGACGGCGGGAACGCAGGTAGGGGTCGGCGCCGGCGTCACGGCGTTCGACGTAGCGGGCGATGGTCTTGGGGTCACAGCCGGCGAGATGGCCGGCGGACCAGTAGCAGCGGGTCAGGTCATACGACTCGAGGATCTCCATGATCTCCCTGGCAGACTTGGTCAACGTCGCTCCGGTGGGTTGGCCGATGGCGTGGAAACCTCGAGCCAACCCGCCGGGCGGGACCGTTGTGGTGGATGCGAACGGGAATTCCGCTGTCCGCCCACCGGGACTTCTGGTGTCCGTCAGCCGGGACTCTTGTGTCCGCCTACCGGGAGTATGAGCTGTCCGTCGTCACCAGGGGCGAGGATCGATGGCCTGCGCGGCACGGTGGCCGTCGAGGTGGCGCTGCGAGGGGGTCCGCCTTCCACTCGCCCACACCGCTGGTGGTGTCCCTGGTGTCGACCCCATCGGGCGACCGCTGGCTCTGCGGGACCCGCGCGGGGAACCTGGCCGTCCTGGTCCACCTGATGGCCACTGGCCCTCTCCGGTGGCCCCTCAGAAGGGAGTTCGAGAACCGGTTGCGAGCCCTGGCAGAGGGGTCTGCCACGACCCGATTGACCCGGTACCCTCGCTGAGGTGAGCATCGAACGAATTGAGGGCGGCGGCTACCAAGTGCGGTGGCGGACCGAAGGCGGTCGAGCCGGGAAGAGCCGGAAGAAGAACTTCGCCAAGCTCAGCGAGGCGCGACGCTTCGAGGCGGAGGTCACGACCGCCCAGGCCAAGGGCCTCTACGTCGACCCCGGTTCCGGCCGGGTGACTCTGGCGGCCTTCGCTGAGACGTGGCTCGCGTCGCGGGTGGACCGGCCTTCGACCGCGGCCCGGGTGGCGTCCGACCTACGAGTCCATATCCTCCCGATCCTGGGCCATCGCCCCTTGGCCACCATTCGCCCCTCAGAGGTCCAGGCGTGGGTCAAGAGCCGCTCCTTGGTCCTGTCCCCGGGCTCAAGTCGAGAACTGCTTCCGGGTGCTCACGTCGTTGCTCTCAGCGGCGGCCAGGGACCGTCTGATCGGCACCTCCCCGGCGGTGGGAATCGTCCTGCCCCGCAAACCCCATGTTGAGTTGGAGCTTCCCGGCCCGGAGGTGGTGCGGGCACTGCTCGACTCCATGCCCGACGCCTACCGGATCGCCGGCCAGCTTGCCGCCTTCGCCGGCCTGCGACAGGGCGAGGTGCTGGGCCTGACCGTCGACCGGATCGACTTCCTCCGGCGGTCCCTGCGGGTCGATCGTCAGATGCTCACCACGACCGGAGAGCCCCACTTCGGGCCTCCGAAGAGCGATGCGTCGGTACGGACCGTTCCGCTCCCTGACGGCCTCCTGGCGGCCCTCTCAAAGCACATCGCGGCCTTTACTCCTGGCTCCGATGGGCTCCTGGTCACCTATGTCGATGGCCGACCGGTGCGGCGCAACCGGTTCGGAGCGATGTGGCGTCAGAGCCAGGCCAGGGCCGGCGTGACGTTCCGCTTCCACGGTCTCCGGCATTACTTCGCGTCGACCCTGATCGCCGGGGGCTGCTCGATCAAGGAGGTGCAGCGGGTGATGGGCATCGCGTCGGCCAAGGTCGCACTCGACACCTACGGCCACCTGGTACCCGACTCCGAGGACCGGACCCGCGGTGCGGCCCACGCTGCATGGTGTGCCCTCGGTGTGTCCTCCGCTCCCCTGTCCAAGCCCAAAGGCGCAGGTCACACCGCCTAGATCGGCCTACAACCGGTCTGACGGCCAGTTGGGTTGGAACAAGTGCCACTGCTCAGGGTACCGGGAGATCAGCTTTTCGTGGGCCCGGGCGAGATCCTGGGTGATACGGGCCACGTCTTCGCGAACCGTGCCCCGGCGATCGGTGGGCAACGGAGGACGCACCACCGCGTGGTGGCCGTCGCCGTCGAAGTACACCGCCGTGGGCAGCACGACCGACCGCGCCCGCAGGGCGAGGGTGACCGGCCCGGCGGGCAGAGCGGTGCGTTCGCCGAAGAAGTCGACCTCGATGCCGCTGCCGCCGATGTCACGGTCGCAGAGGAGGCACACCATGTGGTTCGACCGCAGGGCGGCGAGCACGCCGGTGCCGGCCCCGGCGCCGAGAGGGATCACCTGGAGCCCGAACGCCTTGCGCAGACCCACGAACCACTCGAACAGCTCGGGAGGGTCCAGCGCCTCGACCACCACGCTCACCGCGAACCCCTGGCGGGCCAGCCAGGAGCCTCCGACGTCCCAGCCTCCGAGGTGAGGAAGGGCCAGCACCGCCCCGCGTCCGGTGGCCTCGGCGTGCTCGAGGTGCTCCCGACCCTCGATGGTGAAGTGGGCGTCGACACTCTCGGGGGTGACAGTTGGCAGGCGCAGCGATTCCATCCAGTACCGCCCGTAGGAGGCGAAGGCGTCCCGGGCCGCCCGGCGGGACTCCCTGGACGGCGCAGCTACGGGTGAGCCGTGCCGGACCCGGTGTTGGTGACGGGCGACGAGCGCCCGGCGCTCCGCCAGCACCGCCCAGGCCACGGTGCCCAGAGCCCGCCCCAGGGGCAGGGCGGCACGGTCGGGCAGTGCCGACGCGGCGCGGGCGGCGGCGCGGTACAGCAGGTACGGGTTGCAACGGGCCACCGGCGGACGCCGGCGTCAGGGTCGGGTGCGGGACCGGGGCCGGTCGAGTCGCGAGCGACGGTCACCGGTGCGGCCGGTGCGACGTCGTGCGGGAGTGCCCTCGCGTCCGGGCCGGAAGCCCCCGTCGGGGTGGCGGGCCCGCCACCTGGCCAGAAGCGTCTCCGACGGCTCGCTCTGGGGGGTGCCCTGGCGCCACACCATGACGAAGCGCTGGATGGCGGTTACAACGGTGAGACCGAGCATCAGCCACAGCACCGGGATCAGAACGACGCTGAAGACGAGCCCGATGCCCACGGCGATCATGCGCTCGGCACGCTCCATGAGCCCACCCTTGGCCGTGAACCCGAGCGACTCCGCCCGGGCCCTCTCGTAGGACACGAGGGTCGAGGCACCGACCAGGGCGAGGGGCAGGACGGCCAGGTGGGCCGACTCCGCGGAGGCCAGGTACCAGGCCACGCCACCGAGGACGAAGGTGTCGCTGACCCGGTCGACGACAGAGTCGAAGAAGGCGCCACGGGGCGACGCCGTGCCCGACGCCTTGGCGACGGAGCCGTCGAGGACGTCGAGAACACCGGAGAGAGCGAGAAGCACCGCCCCGGCGATCAGCCATCCCTGGGCGATGACGAGCGCGGCGACGATCGAGACGATCAGCCCCACGACGGTGATCTGATTGGCGGTGATCCCCGCCCGCTGGAGCCGGGAGCCGACGGGCTTGAGACTGCGCTCCACGTCTGATCGGCACCGCTTGTCGAACATCGACGCTCCTGTCGGGTGAACCCCTCCGCCTCTCAACGGTACTAGAAGGGAATCCGGAGCCGTGGCATTTGGGGTCGTCGGCGGGCGAGACTGCACTGGCGCGATTCGGGCCCGGCATTCCGACGGCACCGCCGGTAGTCTCCAGAACCCGGCCGCCGCTACCGGCGCCCGGCCGCAACCGATTCGTTGGAGGGCGCGTGTGAAGACCTTCCCGGCAGCGAGAATCCGCAACGTCGCCCTGGTGGGCCATGGTGGCGCCGGGAAGACGACGCTGGCCGAGGCCCTGCTACTCGACGCCGGAGTCATCTCCCGTCCGGGCCGGGTCGAGGATGGAACGACCACCACCGACTTCGACCCCGAGGAGGTGAAGCGGGGCATCTCCCTGTCGCTGGCCCTGGCCCCGTTCGAGCACAACGGGTACAAGGTGAACCTCCTCGACGTGCCCGGCTACGCCGACTTCGTCACCGACGTGCACACGGCGTTGCGGGTGGCCGACCTGGCCGTCATCGTGGTGAGCGCGGTGGAGGGTCCCGAGGTGCAGACCGAGGTGGCATGGCGCCTGGCCGCCGAGGCCGGCGTCGCCCGCATGTTCTTCGTCACCAAGCTCGACCGGGAGCGGGCCGACTTCGACCGCACGGTCGACCAGCTCCGCGAGCATTTCGGCGACGAGGTGGTGCCGGTGCAGTTCCCGATCGGCGGGGAGGGCGACTTCCGCGGGGTCGTCGACTTGTTGGCCGATGTGGCTTTCACCTACGACAATGGGGTGCGGACCCAGGGCGAGCCTCCCCCCGAGATCGCCGAGGGACGGGCCGCGACCCTGCGCGACAACCTCGTCGAGGGCATCGTCGTCGCCGACGACAACCTCATGGAGCGTTACCTCGAGGGCGAGACGCCCGACGTGAAGGTGCTCGACGAGACTCTGGCCGAGGGCGTGGCCCAGGCGGCAGTGTTCCCCGTGGCCTGCGGGTCGCCGCTGCGGGGCATCGGCGTAGACCTGCTGGCCCAGCTCGTGTGCGACATCGGTCCGTCGCCGCTCGACCGGCCTCCCGTCACCGTGCAGGCCGGCGACGGCCAGGCCGAGGTGTCCTGTGATCCCTCGGGACAGCCCCTCGCCCTCGTGTACCGCACCCTGGCCGACCCGTTCGTGGGCCGGGTTTCGTACCTCAAGGTCCTGTCGGGCACGATCCGCCCTGATACCCACCTCACCAACTCCCGCACCCATGGCGACGAGCGCCTGCATGCCCTGTTCACCATGAGGGGCAAGGACCACGACAACGTCACCGAACTGGTGGCCGGCGACCTCGGGGCGGTGGCCAAGCTGTCGGGCACCGCCACCGGCGACACCCTGGCAGCCAAGGGCATGCCCGTGGTCATCCCACCCCCCGCGCTCCCCGAGCCCGTGCTGTCGGTGGCTGTCCTGCCCCGCACCAAAGGGGACGAGGACAAGCTCATGACCGGCCTGCACCGCCTCCAGGAGGAGGATCCCGCCCTCCACGTCCGCCGCGACGACGAGACCCACCAGACCATCCTGTCGGGGATGGGTGACACCCACCTCACCGTGGTCGCCGAACGGCTGGCCCGAAAGTTCGGGGTCGCGGTGGAGACCGAGGACGTGCGGGTGGCCTACCGGGAGACGATCACCGCCCCGGCGGAAGCGGAGGGCAAGCACAAGAAGCAGAGCGGGGGCCACGGCCAGTTCGGGGTGGCCTCGCTGCGCATCGAGCCACTGCCCCGGGGCGGCGGTTTCGAGTTCGTCGACAAGATCGTCGGCGGAGCCGTCCCCCGCCAGTTCATCCCCGCAGTGGAAAAGGGAGTGGCCGAGACGATGGCCCAGGCCGGCGTCTTCGGCTATCCCGTGGTCGACATCCGCGTAACCCTGTTCGACGGCAAGTTCCATCCCGTCGACTCATCGGAGATGAGCTTCAAGATGGCGGGCTCGATCGGCTTCCGCGAGGCCATGACCAAGGCTCACCCCGTCGTCCTGGAGCCGGTGTCCGCCCTGACCGTCACTGTTCCCCTGCAGTACCAGGGCGACATCATGGGCGACCTCAACTCCCGTCGGGGCCGGGTGCAGGGCACCGAGGCGGCCGGTGACGGCGAGCAGGCCATCACCGCCCTCGTGCCCACCTCCGAGGTGCTGCGCTATGCCATCGACCTGCGCTCAATGACAGGAGGCCGCGGCCGGTTCTCGCTCCATCACGACCACCACGACCTGCTGCCCTCCCACCTGGTCGACCGGGTGGCCCGGAAGCCATGACCCTCATGGGGCCCGTGGTGCGCCGGTGAGTTGCCCGGAGTGCGGCCTCGACTACGAGTCGATGCCCCCGGCCGACGCGGTCGTGGCCGTCCGCGGCTTCGCCCGCCGCTACCGGGCGCCCCTCAGCCGTCTCCTGGCCGGGGAGGACGAGTCGGTGCTGCGGGCCCGGCCCGCCCCCGGGACCTGGTCGGCCCTGGAGTACGCCGCCCACGTGCGCGACGTCTTCGGGCGGTATGCCACGTGGGTCGACCGGGTGCTGTCCGAGGACCGTCCTGTCCTCGAGGGCCCCGCCCCCGACGAGGCGGCGGCGGCCGGCAGGTACAACGAGCAGGCGCCGGCCGAGGTGGCCGAGGAGCTGGCCCGCCAGGCCGAGGTCCTGGCCGTCGCCCTCGAGGCCGTCCCCGCCGACGGGTGGGAGCGGGTGGGGCTGCGGCGCGGTGAACCACGCAGCGTGATCACCATCGCCCGCACCGCCGTGCACGAGGGAAGTCACCATCTCCTCGACATCGGCCGGGGCCTGCGGTCCGTCCGCACGGGCCCGCCCCGCCCGGCGCCGCCAGCCTGACGAAGGATGTGGATAACCGGCGGAAAAGATCAAAAACATCCCTGCCTTCATATTGCTGTAACAGAGGCCCTGTGCTATTTTTCGCGGCTGGTGGGGTCGAAAGAGCGGTCCTCCGGCTAGGCGGGAGCTACGTATATGTGCTCTGCACCTAGTGTCGACCCGGCGGTTAGATCCGACAACGATTGAAACTTCATTTGCCCCCTCGTGTCGGAGTGGTTTCGGTTGGGGGGCCTCATATGAGAGGAACACAGGCTTGAGAACAGACACAGTTTCATCGAAGATGGGCATCCGGAAGAAGGTCATCGGAGTAGCTGCGGCCTCCGCCCTGACGCTGTCCGGCCTGGTGGCCATGGCCACCCCCGCCTCCGCCCAGGTGATCACGAGCTGCGGTACGCACGTGATGCTGCCGGCGACCCTGGCCAACGACCTCAACTGCACCGGCACCCAGTACGGCCTGCACATCGCCGGTAACTCCGGCAGCGGGGTCCTCGACCTGCAGGGCCACACCATCGACGGCAACGGCGAGCTCAACAACACCAGGAACGAGTACGTCGGGATCCACATCGAGGGTGCCCGCAACGTCATCGTGCAGAACGGCACGGTTACGGGCTTCGACGCCGGCGTCGCCATCACCAAGGGTTCCCGGAACCAGGTGGTCAATGTGACGGCGCACGACAACGTCAACCACTCGAGCCTGAACTCGTCCCCGGCAGCCGAGAGCAACCGGTGCCGCTTCGGCGACGGCATCGTCGTCACCAACTCCAACAACAACGTCATCAAGAACAACCGGGTTTTCCGCAACGGTCCCTTCGACGGAATCGGCCTGGTGGGTAACTCCGACAACAACATCGTGAGCCGCAACTCGGTCTATGACCAGAACGTGGCCAACGAGCTGTCGAACGGCGACAACGGGCCCTGCGGCCCCTTCAGCGCCGGTCCCACCGGCGCCGGCCGGCTGTACCAGGACATCGGCATCCGCGTCGAAGGCCCGGGCGCCAACGGTAACCAGGTGCTGGCCAACAACGTGACCGACAACCAGCTCAACGGCATCTCCATCCACGGCTACGTCTGCTTTGTCGGTAACGGCGGCATTTCGCCTCCGGGTGCACCGGCCGTGGGCATGCCGAACACCAACAACCTGATTCAGGGCAACAACGTGCGGCGCAACGGGTTCCAGCCCGACGGTGCGGTCATCGACGGAATCGGCATCCTCCGCCAGGGGCCGTTCGGCAACATCACGTGTGCCTCCAACAGCAACTCGATCATCGCCAACACGTCGGTGGCCAACGCCCGCGACGGCATCTTCGTGCCGCCCACGGGTGACCCGGCCATCGCCGCCAACAACACCGTTGACAAGAACATCGTCAGGAACAACCGCCGCGACGGCATCCGCGTCGAGGGTCCGTTCACCGGGATACTGGGCCAGTACCCCGGCTCGAACAACAACACCCTGCGCAACAACCAGGGCACCGGCAACGGTGAGCACGACGGACACGACGGTAACCCGAACTGCGACGCCAACTTCTGGCAGCAGAACATCTTCGGCACCGTGAACCAGGCCTGCGTCCGGGCCAACGGCGGGTCGGGAGTCGTCACTCCGTAACCAGCTGAACCCAGCACCGCCACACTGAAGAGCCCGGCCCCGCACCCGCGAGGCCGGGCTCTTCTCGTGTCCGCCACGAGCCTCAGTCGTACTGCGACCAGTCTTCGGGGTTGTCCTCGGTGAACTGCGCCAGCACCTCGCCGTCGACACCGTCGACCAGCACCAGGCCCCGGCGGGTGGGCGGCTCCTCACCCGAGTAGAGCAGGATGCGCCAGGTCGGGCGGCTCCGCAGACCGCGCCAGCCGAGCTGCGCCGAGGCATGCCCCACCGGGAAGCCGACGGCCGCCGCCGCCGCAACCAGCGCGTCAGTGTCGCGGACCGACAGCGGCCAGGCGGCAGCCAGGTGGTACCAGCCCACCAGGAGCAGCCCCACTGCGGCCCACAGGAACCCGTCGTTGACCAGAACTCGAGTGCCGCTCTGGTAGGTGACCCAGAGGGCGAAGCACCCGGTGGCCAGCACCAGGTAGAGCAGGCCGGGGACGCGGCGGCGGCGGATGTCGGGAAAGGTGTAGCGCCCGACGTAGGCGGTCACGTCGAGGTCTTCGGGAAGACTGTCCCCCGCCTCGCCGCCGCCGGGGCGCTTGTCGGACTCGGGTTCGGTTGTCATCGGCGACCGACAGGCTAGGGCCGGGGACGGGGCCAGGCGGCGCGCAGCCGCGCCAACGTCGACGGCAGGGCCTCGGGTAGGACCCTCGTCTCGGCCAGAGTGGTCATGAAGTTGGTGTCACCCGTCCAGCGCGGCACACAGTGCACGTGCAGGTGGCGGGGCAGTCCGGCGCCGGCCGCCTCACCCAGGTTGGCGCCCACGTTGAGACCCTCGGGAGCGTACGCCGATTTCAGGGCGACCACGGCGTCGCCGACCACCCTCCACAAGCCGGCAGCCTCGTCTTCGGACAGGTCCTCGAGGCCGGCGATGTGGCGTAGAGGCATGATCATGAGGTGACCGCTGGTGTAGGGGAAGGCGTTGAGCACGACGGCACAGCGTTCGTCGCGCCACACGACGTAGGTGACCTCGGCGGGCTCGTCGCTGGCCAGGATGCGACAGAAGACACAGCCCTGCTCGCCGCCGTCGCGACTCTCCTCCCCCGAGTCGACGTAGGGGAGACGCCATCCCGCCCAGAGGCGACCCAGGCCGTCACTCCCGCTCACGAGCGGGAGGCGACCTCGGCCTCCAGGCGGGCAAGGAAGCGGTCGACGGGAACGTCACGCTCGACGGCGCCACCCCGGGGGTTCACGCCGACCGTACCGGCCGCCAGGTCGCTGTCGCCCACAACGAGCACGTAGGGCAACTTGTCGAGCTTGGCCCGGCGGATGCGACCGCCGAGGGGCTCGTCGGCGTCGGTCGAGTCGACCCGGTAGCCGGCGGTCCGGATCCGATCGGCGACCTCGGCCACGTAGGCGTCGTGGTCGGCCTTCACTCCGAGGACGCGTACCTGCACCGGAGCCAGCCACAGCGGGAACGCACCGGCGTAGTGCTCGACGAGGATGCCGAAGAACCGCTCGACCGAGCCGAACAGGGCTCGGTGGATCATGATCGGCTGGTGACGGGCGTTGTCGGCGCCGACGTATTCCAGGCCGAACAACCGGCCCATCTGGAAGTCGACCTGGAGGGTTGAAAGCTGCCAGGGGCGGCCGATGGCGTCGTGCACGTGGATGTCGATCTTGGGGCCGTAGAAGGCCCCTTCGCCCTCGGCCACCCTGTACTCGAGGCCCGACGCCCTGATGGCCGCGAACAGGGCGTCGGTGGCCATGGTCCACTCCTCGTCGGCCCCGACCGACTTCTCCGCCGGTCGGGTGGAGATCTCCGCGGTGAACGACTCGAAGCCGAAGGTGCGCAACATGCGCACGACGAAGTCGAGCAGCGACGTGAGCTCGGACACGACTTGTTCGGGGGTGCAGAAGATGTGGCTGTCGTCCTGGGTGAACCCCCGGGTGCGCAGCAGGCCGTGCAGCACACCGGAGCGCTCGAATCGGTACACCGTTCCGAGCTCGAACAATCGCAGTGGCAGGTCGCGGTACGAGCGCATGGAGCTGCGGTAGACGAGCAGGTGGAACGGGCAGTTCATGGGCTTGGGGTAGTAACGGGCCCCCTCCAGCTCCATGGGCGGGTACATGGCCTCCGCGTAGACCCCGAGGTGGCCGCTCGTCTCCCACAGTGTGGAGCGGGCCAGGTGGGGGCTGTACACCCGTTGGTAGCCGCTGGTCTCGTGCTCGACTCGGGAGAACTCCTCCATGATGCGGCGCACCATCGCCCCGTTCGGGTGCCAGACGGCGAGGCCCGCACCCAGCTCCTCGGGGAACGAGAAAAGGTCGAGCTCGGGGCCGAGGCGTCGGTGGTCGCGACGCTCAGCCTCTTCGAGGCGGTGCAGGTGCGCGGCCAGGGCCTTCGACGACTCCCAGGCGGTGCCGTAGATGCGTTGCAGCATGGGACGGCGTTCGTCGCCCCTCCAGTAGGCCCCCGCCACCCGCATCAGCTTGAAGGCCCCGAGCCGGGAGGTGGACCCCACGTGGGGGCCCCGGCAGAGGTCGACCCACCCGACATTGCGGTAGGTGCTGACGGCGGCGCCCGCCGCCCCCTCGGAGGTGTCGACGCCCTGGATGATCTCCACCTTGTAGGGCTGGTCGGAGAACAGCGCCAGGCCCTCGTCGACCGACAGCTCCTCGCGCACGAACGGCTGGTCCTCGGCCACGATCTCCCGCATGCGGGCTTCGATGCGCACGAGGTCGTCTTCGCTGAAGTGAGCCCCGCCGGGTAGCTCGAAGTCGTAGTAGAAGCCGTCGGAGACCGGCGGACCGATGGCGTAGCGGGCGCCGGGGAACAGGTCGCAGACGGCCTGGGCCAGGACGTGGGCGGTGGAGTGGCGCAGCACGGCGCGACCGGCGTCGGTGTCGGCGGTGATGATGGCGACCTGTGCGGCGTCGGGCAGGACGGCACCCAGGTCGATCTCGGCACCGTCGATCGTGGCCGCCACTGCGGCGGCGGCCAGCCGTCGACCGATGGATGCAGCCAGGTCGGCGGCGGTGGCCCCCTGAGGCAGTTGCCGGGAGGAGCCGTCGGGAAGGGTGACTTCGATCTCGGGCATGCGAGGTCGACCTTAGCGGTGGTCGCCGGAGCCTTCGGTGGGATGGAGGACCCGGTGGGAGGATGGATCGATGGGCGACCGCTTCGAGCTACGCGAGGTCGGGGTCGACGGCGACGACGGCCCCATCGTGAGCGGCTTCTCGGCCCGCATCCCCGCCGACGGCCTCACCGCGGTGGTGGGTCCGTCGGGGTCGGGGAAGACGACCCTGCTTCGGCTGCTCAACCGCCTCGACGATCCCGACGCAGGTCAGATCCTTCTCGACGGCCGCGACGTACGCGACTACGACGTGCTCGAGCTGCGACGCCGGGTGCAACACGTGGGGCAGGTACCGGTGACCTTTCCCGGCACAGTGGCCGACAACGTGGGCGAGGGCTGGGAGCAGCTGCTACCCCGCGTGCACCTGGGGCCGGGGTTGGCCGAGCGGGAGGCCGACCGGTTGTCGGTGGGTGAGGCGCAGCGCATGTGCCTGGCCCGTGCCCTGAGCCGCCGTCCCGACTGCCTCCTGCTCGACGAGCCCACCTCGGCGCTCGACGCCGCCTCCAAGGGGGAGGTCGAGCGCCTGGTGCGGTCGCTCGCCGACGACGGACTCACCGTGGTGATGGTCACCCACGAGCTCCGCCAGGCGACCGAGATGGCCGACCGCATCATCGAGGTGAGACCGCCGATCAGACCCGGGCCGCAGGCCCCGCGGTGAGCGACCTCAGCGGGCAGATCACCTTCGGCCACGTGGCCCTGGCCCTGTGCCTGGTGGTGGTGGCCGTCGTGGTGTCGAAGGCGCAGAAGGCCGATCTCGAGACCGACATCGTCGTGGCCACCGTCCGCTCGTTCGTCCAGCTCCTGGCCGTGGGATTCGTGCTCGAGTTCGTCCTCTCCGATCACGGCGCCTTCACCCCGGCCGTCATCGCCGTGATGGTCGCCACGGCCACCGTCACCTCGGCCAACCGGGCCCGCCGGGTCCCCCGCGCCCGGTGGATCTGCGCCGCCGCCCTGGCCGTCGCCACCACCGGCACCCTTGGGCTGTTGCTCGTGCTGCGCATCATCCCCGCGGTGCCGAGGGCCGTCATCCCTCTCGGCTCGATGATAATCGCCAACGCCATGAACACCACGTCGTTGGTGATGACCCGCCTGCGCGACGATCTCGCCGGCCACCGCGGCGAGGTGGAGGCCCGGCTGAGTCTCGGCCAGACGGCGACGGAGGCGGCCGCTCCGTGGCACCGGTCGGCCCTGCGGACGGGCATGCTCCCGGTCATCGACAACACCAAGGTGGTCGGCCTCGTCGCCCTCCCCGGGGCCATGACGGGAATGCTCCTCGCCGGCGCCTCCCCCGCCGACGCCATCCGCCTCCAGCTGGTGGTCATGTACATGCTCCTGGCCGGCAACGCCTTTGCCGCTCTCGTCGCCGGCCATCTCACGGTCGGTCGCCTGTTCACCGCCGACCACCAGCTCATCCGCTCGTTGCGCCGCACCTTGACCTGAAGCAGCACCTGAGAACGGCGCCCGACCCGCTAGATGCGCGAATCATCCATTGCACGACGCTCACTCCGGTGGCACGGTGATGATCCGGTCTGACGCCCGAACGTTGCTCCCACAGCCGTGTCACTTCACATCCTGCGCAGGCCGGGAGGAGGCGGATCATGGCAGAGGTTCCCGACATCCGGCCCGGTGGTTGGCCCGAGCCGGCACCGCCGACGGCCCCGGGCGCCCTCAAGCCGTTCCGGCCCATGGGCGAACAGGCCCCCCGTTTCGGGGTGGCCCACGACCTCGACCTGATCCAGCGAGGGGTGCTGCCCCCGTCGGGGGGCCGGTCGTCACCCTCGGCCGTCCGGCGCCGACGGGCGGCGGCCCCCGACGGCCCCGGCACCTGGGACCACTTCATGACCTGGTGGGCCGACAGCGACCTGCAACCCACGTTTCTCTGGCACCGGGTCCAGTGCCGTCGCGGCCGCCACGACTTCCAAGGCGGTCGCCGGATCCAGGTCGGCGGACGCTTCGTCAACACCGAACGCTGCTGCGCCTGGTGTGAGGCCAAGCCTCTGTAGACGCCGACCGGTCGTAGTGCGAGCGCAAACCTGACGGGGGACTACGCCCGCAGGGCGCGCGTGCGCGCCACCGAAGCCCTCCCGGTGGCGGCGAACACGACGGTGAAGGCCAGGAAGCCGACTAACACGATCGTGGCGCCCGACGACACGTCGAGGTGGTAGCTGAGGTACATGCCGATCAGACCGCAAAGGCCCCCGATGAGGCTCGACATCCAGAGCATGGTGGCGAAGCTGTTGGTGAGCATCCGGGCGATCACCGCAGGAACCACGATGGCGGCGGCGATCATGGTGACTCCGAGCACCTTCATCGACGCCAGGATGGCGAAGCTCAGGAGCAACATGAGCAGGGCGTCGACGCGTGCCGTATTCACTCCCGACACGTCGGCCACCTCGGGGTCGAAGGTGGTGAACAGGAGTTTGCGGTAGGCGCCGATCACCACGACGGCTGTGAGCAGTGCCACCCCGATCACCAGCCACACGTCACCGGCCGAGACTCCGAGGACGCTGCCGAAGACGGTCGCCTCGATGCTCTGCCTGACCCGGCTGTACATGCCAAGGAGGGCGATACCGAAGGCGAAGCTGGCGGTGGTGATCACTCCGATAGCGGCGTCGGACCCGATGATGCGGCGCCGGGTAACCCGGCCGATGGCCAGGGCCGAGCCCAGGCCCCACAGCCCGGCACCGACGACATAGTTGACCGAGAGCGCGGCACAGAGGGCGGCGCCGCCGAAGATGGCATGGCTGAGGCCGTGTCCGATGTAGCTCATGCCCCGCAGGGTGACGAACACCCCGAGCAGGCCGCAGAGGGCCCCGGCCACCGTGCACACGATGAGGGCGTGGCGCAGGAAGGCCAGCTGGAAGGGCTCGAACAGCACGTCCATCACGCCCGTCTCCGCATGTCGAGAACGGTGCCCTCCGCCCGGTCGATCACGAGTGGCATCCCCGCGTGCTCGAGCACGTCCATCGGGGCGCCGTAGACACGCTCGAGGATCTCGGGGGTGAGGACGTCGCGGGGGTGGCCGATCCCGGCGACGGTGACGTTGAGGCACAGGAGCTTCGGTAGGTGGGCGGCGATGCCGTTGAGGTCGTGGGTGCTGAGCACGATGGCCAGGCCGTCGTCATGGAGGTCGGCGAGCAGGTGAAGCACCTCGTGGCGGGTGCGCACGTCGACTCCCGAGGTGGGCTCGTCGAGGAACAGCACGTCGGGGCGTCCGAGCAGAGCCCGGGCGATGAAGACCCGCTGCTGTTGACCCCCCGACAGCTCCCGGATGTGGCGGTGGCCGAGCGTCCCGATCCCCAGGCGATCGAGCACCTCCGCCACCTCCCGGCGCTCAGCGGCGCTGGGCCACGGCCAGCGCCGGCCCGTGGTGCGGGCCATCAGCACCACCTCGGCCACGGTGACGGGGAACTGCCAGTTGACCGTCTCCACCTGAGGTACGTAGCCGGCCCGCAGGTTCGGTCGGCGCTCGTAGCGTCCCGTCGTGGGGGTCAGGGCCCCGAGCAGGATCCGCAACAGGGTGGTCTTGCCCGAACCCGAGGGGCCGACGATGCCGAGCACGTCGCCGGTGTGCACGTCTAGGTCGACGTCGAGGAGAACTGCATGCTCGCCGTAGGTGTGGGAGACGCCCTCGAGGCTGAGCAGCGCGCTCGCCTCGTCGTCGCGCCCGGTCACCGTCCTCTGGTCGCCGCGGGCCTCCGCTGCGCTTCGGTCCTCGCTCACTGCGGGTACTCGGCGCGGTCGGGGGCCACGTCGGCGGGGTCGAACGCCGCCAGCCCCGAGGGGTCGCCGTCGAGACTCGACACCATGGTGACGAAGTCGGTCTTCATGAGACCGAGATAGGAGTGCCCGGACTCACCGGGGGCCCCGGGAAGATCGTCGTCGCGCAGCTCGTCGACGTAGGTCACGTCCGCCTCCTTCCCGATCTGAGCGAGAACAGGGCTCGGGAAGACCTCGGACCCGAAGACGGCGGGCACTCCCTCTGCTTTCACCTGGCCGATGAGGTCGACCACGTCCCTGGGGGTCGGGTCGTCGAAGCTCGACACCTGGATGGCGCCGATCACCCTCCATCGGTAGTGGGCGGCAAAGTAGGCGTAGGCGTCGTGATAGGTGAGGAGGGCACGGTTGCGCGGGTCCATCGAGTCGGAGGCCGCCTGGAAGCGGCGGTCGAGGTCGTCGACCTTGGCCCCGAACGCCTCGGCGTTGGTGCGGTAGAAGGCGGCGTTGGCGGGATCGGCGGTCGCCAGCACGTCGCCGACGATCAGGGCGTAGCAGCGGGCCATCGGCGGGTTGGTCCACAGATGGGGATTGGGCCTGCCCCCGTCGCGGGGAAACGAGAAGTCGTAGATGTACTGGTCGGGACGCAGAGCCACCGAACCGAGCTCCACCACCCGGGCGCCGGGCGGCACATTCTGCTCGGCCAGTTCGACGGTCTGCTCCTCGAGGGCCAGGCCGTTGGCGAACACCACGTCGGCGGTGCCGAACAGCTCGGCCACGCTTGGCTTGGGCTCGTAGGTGTGGCTGTCAGTCCCTTCGGGAATCACCCCCCGGACCTCGGCCCTGTCGCCGGCCACGTTGCCCACGATCGACGTGATCGGGGCGACCGTCGTGGCCACCAGGAGCTTGCGGCCGGCGGAGAGCGGCGCTGCTGCACCGC
>Ga0183260_10001845_pt1 | contig 17637 bp, 15 predicted proteins | sample AntDrymUQ4972206_2_FD_129768 | JGI IMG/M metagenome (GOLD analysis project Ga0183260, IMG submission 129768) | Polar desert sand microbial communities from Dry Valleys, Antarctica - metaG UQ497 (22.06) (version 2) (version 2) | ecosystem: Environmental > Terrestrial > Soil > Desert | place...
CGCCTGTGGCGCTAGGTCAGGCGGTTGCCTTGTCGCCGAAGCTCTCCTCCAACAGGCCGTCGAGATAGACCTCGGCGCCGTCCTCGTCCTTGTCGAGGGCGTACATGAACTCCGAGGCGAGGATCTTCTTCGCCCGGGTGTACATCTGCTTCTCCCCGGTCGAGAGGCCCTTCTCCCACTCCCGGATCGCCAGGTTTCGCACTACCTCCGCGAGCTCGAAGACGTCGCCCGTCTTGATCTTCTCGCGGTTGTACTTGAAGCGCCGGTTCCAGTTCTTCGGCATCTCCGATACGTCATCGGTCAGCACGTTGATGACCTTCTTGACCTCGACCTCGTTGATGACGCGCCGCAGGCCGGCACGGCCGGCGTTCTCACACGGAACCATCACGGTCATGTGATTGTGCAGGATCTTGATCGTCAGGTAGTCCCGCTTCTCCCCCAGAAGCGACTTGCTCTCCTTCTTGACGACGACCCCGGCCCCGTGGTGCGGGTAGACGACGTTGTCGCCCTGCTCGAACACGCAGTTGACCGGTTCGAGCACTACCTCGGGGCCGTCTTGCATCGCTTCTGCTTCTGCTACCTCTGGGATGTTTGCCTCCTCATGTCGAAACGACCGCGACTGTGCGGCCGTCAGCTCTGTAGATACCGGTCGACGAGGTCGACCTCTTGCAGCCTGCGCAGGCCCTCGCGCACGTCCTTAGCGAGCGCCTCCTCCACCCCGTCTACCGAGGCGAGGTCGGCGTCGCTTGCGGCGAGGATCTCGTCGAGCCCCCCGAATCGCTGGATTATCCGCTGTGCGACGAGTCGCGGCAGGCGTGGAATGCGGCCGAGCGCGCGGTATCCGCGCGGGGTGACCGGGTATTCCAGGGTGTTCATCTTGCGGTCGAAGCCGAGCAACTCGGCGAGCCGACCGAAGTCGAGCAAGTCTTGGTGCGACAGCGCCGCGAGCGCGGCGAGAGCGTCGTCGGAGCTGGCGTCGGAGTCCTCAACTCCGTAGTCGCGCACGCGCGCCGCGCGCTCGGCCATCACGCCGACCACGGTCTCCTCGAGCTGCATCTCGATCAGGCGGCCCTCGGCGCCGAGCTCGATGATGTAGCGCTCGACCTCCGTTGCCATCCGCGTCACCATCTCGGCGCGCTGCAGCACCGAGAGCACGTCGTAGAGCACGCCGCCGCCCTCGAACTCGAGCGCCGTCAGCCGGGCTGAGACCTGGTCGAGGCGGGCGCGGTACTTCTCGAGCGTGGCGAGGCCCTGGTTGGCCTTGCTGAGCACGGTCGGGATGTCCTGGAGGATGTACTTCATTCCCTCGAGGTACAGCGAGACCACCTCGCGGCGCTCCGAGATCGAGATCACGAGTGCGTCGGTCTGCTTTGAGACGCGTTCGGCGGTGCGGTGACGGGTCCCGGTCTCGGTCGAGAGGATCGTCGGATCAGGCATCAGCTGGACGTTGGCCCAGAGAATTCGTGAGCCGTCGGCGCTGAGCACGATCGCGCCGTCCATCTTCGCGAGCTGGTAGAGCAGCGCCGGGGTGTACTCGACGTCGATCTTTATCCCGCCCGAGAACATGAACGAGATGTCCTCCGGCTCCCCGATCACGATCAGCCCGCCGGTGCGCGCGTGCGTGATGTTGTCCATGCCCTCGCGCAGCGCAGTGCCCGGGGCGACCATGTCGAGAGCCCTCAGCAGGCGAGGGTCTTGGCGTGCCTCCAGTTCGCTTAGCTCGTCTCCTGAAGGCAGCGCCATCGCCATTGACTATGGCAAAAGCCGCTGCAAGTCGCGATCTCGTCAATTCCGTGTGGATAACTCGGAATGGGGTCTGTCAAGTCGGGGAGCGCCCGACGAGGGCAGGATTGAGGGTGCGACGGGACGTTGGCTGGGTAGGGAGGCGGCACGGGCGGCGAGCCGGTACGCCGGGACGTGGGCCGTATTGACCCCGGATACGGTGGTGAAAACGGCCCAGGTCCGCCGATCCCACCGCTAGCACCCCGAAATCAGGACGTGGCCGGTATTGACCCCGCATACGGTGGTTAATACCGGCCAGGTCCGCCGAAGCCGGGCAGCTCGTGCCTACCCCCTTACCCAGCCGCTGTTCCGTTTGGGCCCGCCGCTGTTCCGTTTGGGCCCGCCGCTATTCCCGTTTGGGCCCGCCCTACCCCTTACCCAGCCGCTGTTCGCCCTCAGGCCGCCGCGCGAACCGGGGTCTTCGCCCCCGCCGCCCTCAGCGCCGCCGCCAACGTCGCATGAGGCGCGAGGCCGTCCAGGGCCTCGACCGCCGGTGGGCCCAGCACCGGCGCGAGACCGAACTTGAGCGCCTCGGCGACGCGCCGCTCGGGATGACCGACGTAGCGCAGCTCGCCCGTCAGGCCGATCTCGCCGAAGCACGCCAGGGGGCTTTCTCCGGCGCCCCGAAGCGGCTCGCCGCGCTGCGCCGAGGCCAGCGCCAGTGCGACCGCGAGGTCGGCGCCCGGCTCGTCGATCCGTACGCCGCCGGCGACGTTGACGAAGACGTCCGACGACGACATCGAGATGCCCGCGTGGCGAGCGAGCACAGCCAGCACCATGCTGAGGCGGTTGCGGTCGATCCCGGTGGCGATCCGCCGCGGCGGGACGATCTCGGTCGGCGCTACGAGGGCCTGGACCTCGACCAGCAGCGGCCGCGTGCCCTCCATCGAGCAGAGGACGCATGAGCCCGCGGCGGCCGTTGCCTCCTCGACGAAGCGCGCCGATGGATCGCTGACCTCGGTCAGCCCACCCGACCGCATCTCGAACAGCGCCACCTCGCTCGTCGATCCGAAGCGGTTCTTGAGCGCCCGCAGGGTGCGATAGCTGCGCTCGCGCTCGCCCTCGAAGATCAGCACGCAGTCGACCAGGTGCTCGAGCGCCCGCGGGCCGGCCAGCGAGCCCTCCTTGGTGACGTGACCGACGAGCACGACTGCCGTGTCGCTGCGCTTCGCGACCTCGATCACTGCGCTCGTCGCCTCGCGAACCTGGCCAACGGACCCCGCGACGCCGTTCATCTCGCCGGCGCGCATCGTCTGGATCGAGTCGATGACGCAGACCTCGGGGCGCTCGGCTTCGATCGTCGCGGCAACGGCGTCGACGGCGGTCTCGGCGACCGCCGGCACCGACAGCGCCGCATCCCCGAGCCGCTCGGCTCGCAACCGGACCTGGGCCGCGGACTCCTCGCCCGAGACGTAGAGCGTCCTGCGCCCCGCGGCGGCGAGGTTTCCGAGCGCCATCGCGGTCAGGGTGCTCTTGCCGATCCCCGGCGAGCCGCCGAGCAGCACCACCGATCCGGGCACAAAGCCCCCACCGAGCACGCGATCGAGCTCTCCGAGGCCCGTCTCGAGGCGGGCGGTGGCGGGTGCCTGCACCTCACGCAGTGGCACCGGGCGCGCAGCCCGGCGCGACCGCGTTCGCGTTGCGCCGCCGCGGCCTGCAGTCGGCGCGGACTTCGTCTCGACGAGGGTGTTCCACTCGCTGCAGCCCGCGCAGCGTCCCGACCACGCGGGTGCCTCGTGGCCGCACTGCTGACAGACGTAGATGGTCCGCGATCGCGCCATCCCTTGAGACTATGAGCGCCGCCCGACGCAAACTTGCCCCCCCGGGCGTTACGGTTGCGGAGCGGCGGACCTGAAGACCGCGGGGGGGTTGACGAAGATGGCGAACGCGAATCGCAAGCGGATACGTGCCGGCGCCTGCGCCGCGACCCTGTGCGTGCTCGCCGTCGCGACGTCGGCTTGGCTTCGACTCCGGAACGGAGCAGCGCAACTTCGCCAAGCACAGCGAGCGCTCGACCTACGAGTTCTCGCAGCCCGAGTTTCAGGCCGCCCTGAGCCAGCGCTTCAGCGACAACATCGCCGAGGAGTTGCAGATCCAAACGACCGACCCGGAGCGAAACTCCTCCGGCAACATCTGCACCCATCGGGCTCGAGAGTGCGCCGGCGACGTGCGCTTCTACGACTGGGCGCAGCGCGGCCGCGGGATCATGACGCCGCTGCTGTGGACGGCGCGCAGCGGCGCAGTGATCTCGGGCGCCGTCTGGGCGACCCGCGCCGGCCCGGCGGTGCGGCCCGGGATCGTGATCACAACCGGCTCCGTGCAGGCGCCCGAGACCCTGTACTGGGGAATCGCGGCGACGCTCGCCAAGAAGGGCTACGTCGTGCTCACCTACGACGTGCAGGGGCAGGGACGGTCCGACACGTACGGCGAGGCCCCTGACGCCTTCGAGGGATTTCCCTCGCAGGAGGGCCGGCCGTTCTACGACGGGACCGAGGACGCACTCGACTTCTTCGTTTCTACCCCAGCGGACCCCTACCGCCCGCGGCGTAGCTGCACGAGCGGAACGAGCCACGCCGCCAAGCACGAGCGTCGCGTCGGCGAGGGCCTCGCGGCCGCCCACAACCCCCTGTGGGAGATGGTCAACCCAGAGCACATCGGGATCGCGGGTCACTCGCTCGGAGCCAGCGCGGTCTCAAACGTCGGCCAGAGCGATCCACGCTGCGGGTGACGGCAACCTGTTCTCGTTCTACCTGCGCTCGCGCTACGACTTCCGGCTCGCCGGCGGCGGCGATGTGGCCTGCGACGACATGCGGACCGGTTGTCCGGCCATGGCCCCCGATGAATGCGGCCCAGGCAGCTACTCATATCTCGAGGAGGCGCTGACGCCCGACGACCCCGCGGCCGCGCCGCAGGCCTGTGCCGGGACCCAATCGCGCGCCTGCGAGTTCGCGCTCATCGGCAAGCGCGGCCCCGACCGCCTCGTCGGCAGCGAGGAAGGCGACGACCTGCGTGGGCGCGGCGGACGCGACCGCCTGCGCGGGCGCGGCGGACGCGACTGCCTGGCGGGCGGCAAGGGCGCCGACCGCGTCAACGGCGGCGGTCAGGCGGACCGGCTCGCCGGCGGCCTCGGCGCGGACTTTCTCAATGCCCGTGACGGAAACCGGGACACGGTGCGCTGCGGTCCCGGAAGCGATCGCGCGCGCGTCGATCGCAAGGATCGGGTGCGGGGGTGCGAGTCGGTAAAGGGGGCCGGATAGCGCCGGCTCGCTGGCGGCGCGCCTACCCCGCCTGCGCCCGGCCGTAGACCTGGAGCGCCTCGTTGCCGTAGTAAGGGCCGAACAGGACCTCGGTCAGAAACGAATAGCCGAAGCTGTTGGTCGAGTTGACGACGCTGTCGCCGACGACCCAGCCGCCGCCGCTCGAGCCGCCCTGCATGTCACAGCCGATCGCCGACTGCGGTGAGCCCTTGGGCTCCGGGAAGGGGTCGGTGTAGCCGAAGTTCGAGTCGCAGGCCCACAGCGACTCACCGTCGAACTTGGGCTGCGGGATGACGGGATATCCGTAGGAGCGATACGTCTGCTCGCGCGGGAGGTTGAAGGCGATGCCGCGCGCGCCGACGGCGGCTTCGACCGTCTGGCCGGCCGGGTTCGGGTTCAACGCCGCCGCGCCGATATCGCCCGAGAAGCGCGCCTTCTTTCGCCATCCCTTTGTCGTGAAGAGCTGCCGGGCGCTCCAGATTCCGAACGGGGCGAACTTGTCCTGATAGCCAGGCGCGAAGATCAGGTTCGTCGCCCACGGAGCGCCCTTGCCGCCCTCGTGGACGCAGTGGCCGACGGTCATGATCACGCTGCCGCTGGTGGAGTTGACGGCCGTGCCCGAGCAGGAGTAGTCGAACTTGCCGAGCCTGAAGAAGACAATCCCGTGGACGCGGTTGGGATACGAGGTCGTATCGGTCAGCTCGACGCTCGTGTAAGGGATCGGGGCTCCGCTGCCGCCCGGGCTGCCGCCCCCGGGACGCAGGCGGAGCGATGCGGCGGGTTCTGTCGTCTCGGGCTCCCATCCCGCCGGCGCGGCGGGCCCGATCACAACGGGATCGCCCTGCGGCTGCGTCGAGCTGCCGGTCGCCGCCGGCGACCCGGCGTGCTCGGGCGGGTCGACGGTCAGGGGGGTGGAGTGGCGCATCCGCGCCTGCGTCCAGTAAGCGGTCACCTGCTCGTCCGACTTGCCGATCCGCTGGGCCGCTACGGCCTGGCCGTCGGCGGGAACCGCCTCACGCGCGCCGGCCGGCGCCGGAAGCGCCAGCAGCACCACCAACACGACGAAGATCACAGCAGCCATCGACTGCCTCGACCACGGCATCGCGACCCTATCTGGGTGGAGCGCTGCCGCCCCCGCCGCCGTTACCGCCGCCACCGCCATCGCCACCAGCGTCGTGCTGCTTGCCCTTGAGCCTCCAGCTGTAGACAGCCGGGGTCGGCTCGGTGAGCCCGAATATCGTCGCGATCACGGTAAGGCGGTGCTTGCCCTTCTTCTTGACCTTGAAGCTAAACGGCGAGTTGCAAGGCGCAGGGGCCCTGTTGTCGATCTGGCAGGTGAAGGTCGCGCCGTCCTTGCTCGAGAAGAACTGGAAGTTGGCTCGCTTCTTGCTCGTCTTCTTGTCGGGCGCAACGACGAAGTCCGTCTCGGGTGCTGACTGCTCGGCCGGCTGAGCGCCGGAACCGACGATGTTGGCGCCCGCGGCGGTTTGGGCCGCGTTGGCGAGCGCCGTGCGCATGGGATCGGCGGCGATGCGCCCGTAGACACCGGGCCTGAAGGCGCGTGCGCAGCCGACGCCGAAGCTCGTGTCGCCGACGAGGCGGAAGCCACCGCCGAGGATCGGCGCGACGAGCGGCCCGCCGCTGTCGCCCTGGCATGAATCGATTCCGCCGCCTAGCCGTCCTGCGCAGAGCTGCACCAGTGTGTTGAGCGGGCCCCCGATATCGATGTTGGGCTGGGCGCAGGTTGCGTCTCCGATGATCGCGATCTGGGCCGCGTTGAGGTTGTCGCTGCGGCCCCCGCCCTCCGAAGTCGAGCCCCATCCGGTGACGAAGGCGTCGCGGCCCCGCTCCCAGACGGCGGCCTCATCGGGACCGGCGAGCTGGATCGGCGTCGAGCTCGAGGGCGCCGAAAGCTGTATCAGGACGATGTCCCAGTCGAAGGTGTTGGGATTGAACAGCCGGTTGCCGCTTGCGTCGGTGAAGAACTGGTAGCTCGCGAACGGGATCTCCTGGCCGTTCGACGACGAAAGCTGCGTGCGCCCCGTGATCGCCGCGTAGCGGTTGAAGTTGGTGAAGCTGCCGCTGTTGAAGTCGAAGAAGCAGTGGGCGGCGCTGATAATCAACGTCGGGGCGACCAGAGAGCCGCCGCAGAACTGGCGCTGCAGCCCACCGCCGTTTGCGCTTTCCGGGTTGAGCGTTATCGCCGCCTGATGGGGGTACTGGTCGATCGTCACCGGGCCGCCCCCGACGACCTTCGGCTCGGCGCCCGAGCGAAGCTCGCGGCGAGCCTCGGTCGAGATCGGGCCGGAGTCGACGTCCGATGCCTGCGACAGATAGACCCCTGGCGCGACCCGGGTTCGGTCCGCCCCGTCGGCGCCCGCGGGGCTCGCGAAGACCAGGGCCAACAGGATTGCGGCGATCGCCGCGACCGCCGCCGGCGTCGATGAACGCGTTGCGTCGACGTGCGTCATCCCCTCACCAACCCACCGCAGGCCCGCGTGTTGCGAACTAGGCTTCCTCGCCCTGGTCGCCCGCCGGGCCGACGTCGACGTCGGCGTCGGGGGCGTCGTCGGTGTCGTCGGAATCGCCCTTCTTGGCGCCCACGCCCACCGGCTCGGGCTTCTTCTTGGCGGGCCGCTTGCGCGGCTTGATCAGCTTGAGCTTGAGCGGGTGCTCGTCGGCGTCGCCGTCGGCGTCGCGCTCGACCATCACGGTCGTCCCGGGCGTGATCTCGCCGCCGCCCTTGAGGACCTCGTCGGCGAGCGGGTCCTCGATGAAGCGCTGAATCGCACGGCGCAGCGGGCGGGCCCCCATTGCCGGGTCCCAGCCCTTGTCGACGAGCAGCTCCTTGGCGCCGTCGTCGAGCTCGAGCTGGAGCTCGTGCTCTGCCACCTGGGCGCGAACGCGGCTGATCATCAGGTCGACGATCACCTTGATCTCGTCCCTGGTCAGCTTGTGGAAGACGATGACCTCGTCGATGCGGTTGAGGAACTCGGGCCGGAAGACCTTCTTGAGGTCGCCCATGATCCGGCTCTTCATGTCCTCATAGGTCATCCCGCTCTCGTCGCTGATCGAGAACCCGAGCGGGGTGTTGCGGGCGATGTCCTTGGCGCCGATGTTCGACGTCATGATCACGATCGCGTTGCGGAAGTCCACCGTGCGCCCCTGGGCGTCGGTCAAGCGGCCGTCCTCGAGGATCTGAAGCAGGATGTTGAAGACGTCGGGGTGCGCCTTCTCGATCTCGTCGAGCAGCAGCACGGAGTAGGGCTTGCGCCGCACGGCCTCGGTGAGCTGGCCGCCCTCGTCGTAGCCGACGTAGCCGGGCGGTGATCCGACCAGGCGCGACACGGCGTGCTTCTCCATGTACTCCGACATGTCGATGCGCACCATCGAGTCCTCGTCGCCGAACAGGAACTCGGCCAACGTGCGCGCGAGCTCGGTCTTGCCGACCCCAGACGGGCCGAGGAAGATGAATGACCCCGCGGGGCGCTTGGGATCCTTGATTCCGGCGCGCGAACGGCGGATCGCCTTCGACACCGCGGTGATAGCGATGTCCTGGCCGATCACGCGCTTGTGCAGCTCGTCCTCCATCCGGACGAGCTTCTTGGTCTCGGCCTCGGTGAGCTTGAAGACCGGGATCCCGGTCCACATCGAGACGATGTCGGCGATCTCCTCCTCGCCGACCACCGGGCGCTCTCCACCCTCACCCGAGTTCCACTCCTCCTCGAGCTCGCGCTTCTTGTTGGTGAGCTGGCGCTCGGAGTCGCGCAGGTTTGCGGCCTTCTCGAACTCCTGGGCCTCGATCGCGGCCTCCTTGGCGCGGCGCGTCTCCTCGATTTCCTCCTCGAGCTCGCGGTAGACCGGCGGCTGCGACATCGACTTGATCCGCATCCGCGACGCGGCCTCGTCGATCAGGTCGATGCCCTTGTCGGGCAGGAAGCGATCGGAGATGTAGCGGTCGGCGAGCTCCGCCGCGGCCTTGAGCGCCTCGTCGGTGATCGTGACCCGGTGATGCTGCTCGTAGCGCTCGCGCAGCCCCTGGAGGATCGAGACGGTGTCGGGGATCGACGGCTGCTCGACCTTGATCTGCTGAAAGCGGCGTTCGAGCGCCGAGTCGCGCTCGAGGTACTTGCGGTACTCGTCGAGCGTCGTCGCGCCGATCGTCTGCAGCTCGCCGCGGGCGAGCGCCGGTTTGAGAATCGAGGCGGCGTCGATCGCACCCTCGGCCGCGCCGGCGCCGACCAAATTGTGCAGCTCGTCGATGAACAGCACGATGTCGCCGCGCTGGGTGATCTCCTTCATCACCTTCTTGAGCCGCTCCTCGAACTCGCCGCGATACTTCGAGCCCGCGACGAGCGCCGCAAGGTCGAGCGTGTAGATCTGCTTGCCCTTGAGGAGCTCGGGGACCTCGCCCTTGGTGATCCGCGAGGCAAGCCCCTCGACGATCGCGGTCTTGCCGACGCCGGGCTCGCCGAGCAGGACGGGGTTGTTCTTGGTCCGCCGCGAGAGGATCTGCATGATCCGCTCGATCTCGGTCTCACGGCCGATCACCGGGTCGAGCTTCGACTCGGCGGCGAGCTTCGTCAGGTTGCGCCCGAACTGGTCGAGCAGCTTCGAGGACTTCTTGCCCTCGCCTGAGGCGCCGGCGGCAGCGCCCTGGCGGCGGCCACCGGGGCCCGACAGCATCCGGATCACCTCGTTGCGGATCTTGTCCGAGTCGGCGTCGAAGTCGAGCAGGATGCGCGCCGCGACGCCCTCGTTCTCACGCACGAGGCCGAGCAGGATGTGCTCGGTCCCGATGTAGTTGTGGCCCAGCGAAAGCGCCTCGCGCAGCGCAAGCTCGAGAACCTTCTTGGCGCGCGGCGTGAACGGGATCTGCCCGGAGGTGACCTCCTCGCCCGAGCCGACGATCCGCACGACCTGGGCTCGCACGCGCTCGACCGTGATGTCGAGCGACTCGAGCACACGCGCGGCAAGGCCCTCCTCCTCGCGCAGCAGACCGAGCAGGATGTGCTCGGTCCCGATGTAGTTGTGCTTGAGCGTCCGGGCCTCCTCCTGTGCGAGGACGACGACCTGGCGGGCTCTCTCTGTGAATCTCTCGAACACTCTGTGGCTCTAAGTCAATACGTCAGTTCGGTCGTAGTTCGATGACCTTTGCTGCGTTCAGTGTGACAACCCTGATCACCGGCCCTGCGGCGTGCCTGCGGGGACGCAAGATCGCCGGGGGCGCTAACCACTTCTTCGGCTGGCAGGTGCCGACGGATTAGACCTCCGGTTGTCGTTTACGGCGAGGGGCAAGTATATCGGGGGCCATGCGTGGCCCCGCCGGGTCAAAATCCCGCAGCGAGCAGTGTCACTCGGCGTCGATTTACCCGCTCGGGCGACGGCTCACGTTCGCATCGCCGGGAACAGCACTACCTCGCGCAGGCTGCCCGCCCCGGTCAGCAGCATCACGAGGCGGTCGATCCCGAGACCGACGCCGGCGGTCGGCGGCATCCCGTACTCGAGCGCCTCGACGAAGCCCTCGTCGAAGGGCTGGGCCTCGACGTCGCCGCGCGTCATCTCCTCACGCTGCTGCTCGAAACGCCGCCGTTGCTCATCTGGATCGTTGAGCTCTGAGAAGGCGTTGGCAATCTCGATGCCGCCGATGAATGCCTCCCAGCGCTCGACGACGCCGTCGTCGGTGCGATGGCGCTTCGCGAACGGCGACAGCTCGACGGGGTAGTCGAGCACGAACGTGGGCTCGATCAACTCGGGCTCGACGCGCTTCGACAGCAGGTTGTCGACGAGCTTACCCCAGCCCTCCGAGGGCGCCGCCTCCGTGCCGAGGGCGGCCGCGAGCTCCTCGCGGCTCGGGTCGGCGGCAATGTCCACTCCGGCGCGCTCTGAGATCGCGTCGCGAAGGGTGACTCGGCGCCATGGCGGGGCGAGGTCGATCTCGCGCCCGCCGCTTTCGATCCGGGTCGTCCCCAGGACCGTCTGCGCGGCGTGGGCGACGAGCTGCTCGAGACGCTCGGCGGCATCGCCGTAGTCGGCGTAGGCCTCGTAGAACTCGAGCATCGTGAACTCCGGGTTGTGCTTGTGCGAGATCCCCTCGTTGCGGAAGTCCTTGCCGAGCTCGTAGACGCGTTCGATGCCTCCGACGACAAGTCGCTTGAGATAGAGCTCGGTCGCGATCCGCAGGTAGAGGTCGCGGTCGAGCGCGTTGTGATGGGTCGTGAACGGTCGCGCCAGCGCGCCGCCGTAGAGCGGCTGCAGGACCGGCGTCTCGACCTCGAGAAAGCCGCGCTCGTCGAGCCACGAGCGCACGGCGGAGATCGTCCGCGCCCGTGTCACGAACAGCTCGCGAACCTCCTCGTTGGCGAGCAGGTCGAGCTCGCGGCGGCGAAAGCGCGTCTCGGTGTCCTCGAGTCCGTAGTAGTCGTCGGGCAACGGCCGCAAGCTCTTCGTCAGCAGCGCCCAGTCGCCGACGCTGACGCTCAGCTCACCGCGCTTGGTCGCGAAGACCTCGCCCTCGACTCCCACGAAGTCGCCGATGTCGAGTCCGACGAGGCGCTCGTGGTGCTGCTCCCCGAGAACGTCGGCGCGCGAGTGCAGCTGGATCTGCCCCGAACGGTCGCGGAGATCGAGGAAGGCCGCCTTGCCGTGGCCCCGGCGGGCCGTGATCCGGCCCGCGACGCGCACGCTCTCGCCCCCCTCCTCGCCGGCGCCGAGCCCGCCGTGGCGCTCGCGCACGGCGGCGATCTCCTCGCGGTCGTCGAAGTCGTGCGGGTAGGGCTCGATTCCCGCCTCGCGCAGGCGTTCGAGCTTGCGCCGCCGCTCGGCGAGTAGGTCGGGGGTAGGCGTCTGTTCGTCGGGCACGTGAGAAACGCTCTGAGGCGGCGAAGATCGAGCCTGGGCAGGACGCAGGGCGGCCGGCGCAGCGAGCTTAGTCGAGACCTAAGTGAGCGAGACGGCCGCCCGAGGACGCTCCCAGGCGAAAACTTGCAGCCGCCTCAGGCGGCCTCGATCTTCGTGATCTTGAGCTTCTTCTTTGGCCCGCGCGGCACGTCGACGCTGACGATGTCGCCCTTCTTGCGGCCCACCAGGGCCTGGCCGATCGGCGACTCGTTGGAGAGCTTTTCCTCGGTCGGGTCGGCCTCGGCCGAGCCGACGATGTGGAACTTGCGCGAGTCGCCCGACTTCTGGTCCTTGACGTGGACCCTGACCCCGACCCCGACCACGTCGGTGCCGACGGTCTTCTCGTCGATTACCTTCGAGCGGCGAAGCTTGTCCTCGATGCTCGAGATCCGCTGCTCGAGCATGGCCTGCTCGTTCTTGGCGTCGTCGTACTCCGAGTTCTCGGAGATGTCTCCGAACTCGCGCGCCTCCTTGATGCGCACGGCCACCTCGCGGCGCTTCGTGGTCGAGAGGTGCTCGAGCTCGGACTGGAGCTTCTCGAGACCCTCGGGGGTGATCAGCGATTCACGGCTCACCGCTCATTCCTCTCCTGTTGCTGTCCAAAACTCGGGGCCGCATCCGCAGGCGGCCCCTCATACGAATAACGCCCGGACGCGGCCCTCCTCGGAGCCGCTGCCTCGGGCAAGAACGAGCGATTATAGCGACCGGGCACGGCGCACCCGGGAGCCCACGCGGCTCCGAAAACCCGGCCTGACGACGGCATCGAGGGTGCGCTCACGGGTGACCGACAGCGACGCGTGAGTGGCCCCAGTCAGGCGGCGAGGGCGAGCGGCGAGGACTCGGCGACGAGCCGGCGGGCTTCGTCGAGTGTCTCGGCGCGCTGAAATGGCTCGCGGGCGCGCCGCGGCGCGCCCAGCATCTCGAGATACCAGGGGTAGAACTTGCGCAGGTAGGGCGCCGCGCGATCGGGGCCGAGGTGCTCCTCGGCGCGGTCGATGATCCACAGGAGCTCGGCGACGACCTCGTCACGGCGCGGGGGCGCGGAGCGGCTTCCGCACAGTTGCCCGAAGATCCACGGGTTGCCCAGCGCGCCGCGGGCGACCATTACGGCATCGGCCCCGGACTCTCGGTAGGCCGTGCGCGCGAGCTCGGCGCTTCGCAGCCCCCCGGAGACGATCACCGGTATCTCGACTCGCCGCGTGAGCTCGCGCACGACGGCGTAGTCGGGGTCGCCGGCGTGCTGGATCGCGGCCGGGCGGGGGTGAAAGCCGATCGCCGCGACGCCCGCGTCGGCCAGCCGCTCGGCGAGCTCGAGCCCCGAGCGGTCGCCCGGCTCGAGGCCGGAACGCAGCTTGACGGTTACCGGCAGCCCCGAGCCCTCGCGCGCGGCCTCGGCGACCGCGACGGCGAGCTCGGGGTCAGACAGCAGCGCCGCCCCGGCGCCGGTGCGGCAGACCTTGCGAACCGGGCAACCCATGTTGAGGTCGATGAGGTCGGCTCCGGCACGGGCAGCGATCGCCGCCCCCGACCGCATCACCTCGGGATCGTGGCCGAAAAGCTGTATCGAGACCGGGTGCTCCTCGGGATGAATCACGAGCAGCTCGTCGAGCGTGCGCCGATTTCCGTGATGCAGCGCAAAGCTCGAAACCATCTCCGAGACGGCGAGCCCGGCGCCGTGGCGGCGCGCCTGCAGGCGCACGAACCAGTTGCCGATCCCGGCCAGGGGAGCGAGCAGGACGCGGTTGGCGATCTCCACGTCCCCGATCCGAAACGGGCTGTCGAGGGGCGCTTGGGTCGTGGGCGCCTCGCCTGCGGGCAACGCTTGTGTCACCGGCGGGTCGCTTGCGGGCATCAGTCGTTCTGCTCGTAGATCAGCCGCAGCCCGGTCAGGGTCAACAGCTCGTCGACCTCGTCGATCGTGTCGCAGAAGGGAACGATCGCGCCGGCGAGGCCTCCAGTGGCGATGATCGTCGGCTCGCCGCCGAGCTCCGCGGCCAGACGCCGTGTGAGCCCGTCGATAAGACCGGCGAACCCGTAGACGACGCCCGACTGGATCGCCGCCTGGGTGTTGGTTCCAATCGCGCTCTCGGGCTCGGTGAGGTCGATGCGGGGAAGTTTTGCCGTGCGCTCGGTCAGCGCTTCCATCGAGATCTCGACCCCCGGCGCGATCGCGCCGCCGAGATACTCACCCTCGTTCGAGACCGCGTCGAAGTTGCTCGACGTCCCGAAGTCGACGGCGACGCAGGCGCCTCCGACCCGGTCGTAGGCAGCGACGGCGTTTACGAGCCGGTCGGCGCCGAGCTCGTGCGGGTTGTCGATCTTGATCGGCATACCGGTCTTGAGGCTAGGACCGACCATCAGGCACGGACCGCCCAGGTTTCGCTCGCAGGTCCGGATGTACTCGGGCGCGAGCCGCGGCACGACCGTCGAGACGATCGAGGCCTCGATCGCGTCGAGCTCGACCCCGCGCAGGCGCAGCAGGCTCGACAACGTCACGGCGAGCTCGTCGGAGGTCGCATCGGCGTCGGTCGCGAAGCGCCAGTGCTCGACGAGGCGCACGCCGTCGAATGTCCCGAGATGAGTCTGGGTGTTACCGACGTCGATTGCGAGCAGCATCGGGCCTGATTATGGGCAAAGACCGCCGCGGGCCAGGTTTCCCCGCACACGGCCGTGCAATGACTCATCTAGGATCAGGCGGCAGTGTCAGCGACGCTCTTCGTGATCCCCGGCTCGCACCCCTCGATGGCGGCGCGGCTGATGCTCGAGCACAAGGGGGTCGAGTACCGGCGCGTCGACCTGATGCCGGTGATCTCCAAGGCAGTCGTCAAGGCGGCGGGATTTCCGTCGGCGACGGTGCCGGCGCTGCGACTCGACGGCAAGCGGATCCAGGGCTCGGTCCAGATCGCGCGAGAGCTCGACCGCTCGCACCCCGAGCCGCCGCTGCTGCCGGGCGACGCCGAGCGCCGGGCGGCGGCCGAGGGCGCCGAGCGCTGGGGCGACGAGGTGCTGCAGGCGATGACCCGCCGCATACTCTGGAACGGGATCAGGCGCAACCACGCCTCGATCGGGACCTACGGCGAAGGTGCGAGGCTGGGAGTGCCGATCAGCATCGCGACAAAGACCGCGGCGCCGATCATCGCCGGCGCCGTGCGCTTCAACAAGGCCGGCGACGACAGTGTGCGCTCTGATCTTGCGGCGCTGCCCGGCGCGCTCGACCGCATCGACGACTGGATCGACGAGGGAGTCCTCGGAGGCGAGGACCTCAACGCCGCCGACATCCAGATCGCGACGAGCGTGCGCCTGCTGATGACGATGGACGACGTGCGCCCCGCGATCGAGGACCGTCCCGCAGGCGAGCACGCGATGCGCGTCGTCTCGGAGTTTCCGGGAAGAACTCCCGCCGTCTTTCCAGTTGCGTGGCTGCAGCCGCTTGGCGCGGCTGAGCGCGCCGCGAGCTCGAGCTAGCGCTCAGGCGAGAGTCCCAACCCGTTCGACGCGCTGTCCGGACTCGAGGCCTTCGAGGGCACCGGCCAGCGAGCTGCCGTCGGGCAACGCCAGCTCGGGGTCGAGCTCGAGCAGCGGAACGAGGACGAATCGGCGGCCGGTGAGATCGGGGTGCGGGATCGTCAGGCGCCCGCTCGACAGCTCGATCTCGCCTAGCAGAAGAACGTCGAGATCGATCGGCCGTGGTCCGTGGCGCGGGCCGCCGAACATCCGACCCGCTTCGACCTCGATCGCCTTGCAGACGTCGAGCAGCTCCTCGGGACCGAGCGCGGTGCGGATCCGCGCCACGGCATTGAGGAAGTCGGGTTGGTCGAGGATCTCGCCGACGGGCTCCGTCTCGTAGCTCGAGGAGGCCGCCTGAACCTCGATTCCGTGCTCCTCGAGAGCCGCGAGGGCGCTGCGAAGCCGTGCCACGCGATCGCCGACGTTCGAGCCCAGGCCGATGTAGCCGATGCGGGCGACCGGCTGCTCGGCGGCCATTGGGCGCCTACTCGTCCCCGGGGCCGGGATCGGGCGCCCGTTCGCGCGCGACCTCGACCGCGACCTCCTCGATCGCGAGCGGCAGCGGCGGCTCGGGCTTGGTCGTTCGCACCCGGACGCTCTCGGAGCCGAAGCGCTCCATCAGCCGCTCGGCGATCACCTGGCCGAGCCGCTCGAGCGTCCGGTAGCTGCGCTCGGTCGCGGCGAGCGCGACGATGTCGCACGCCTCGGCGTAGTCGGCCGTGTCCTCGAGGCGGTCCGTGAGCAGCGCGTCGCAGTCGGGAACGTCGAAGGAGATATCGAACTCGAGCCGCTGCCCGACCTCCTGCTCGGCCTCGCTGACGCCGTGATGCGTGTATATGGAGAGTCCGCGGAGCTCGATCTCGACCGTCGAGTGCTCTCCTTCTTCGTGCGCGTCCACGCGGTCAAACTAGACGATCTCGAGCTCAGGCCCGGTCGGCGATCATCCCCGCCCGCTCGGGATCGAGTATCGCCGCGGCGACGGCGATCGCCTCTCGCACCGGGCCGACGTCGTGGACCCGCAGCACCTCGGCGCCGTTGGCATAGGCGAGCACGAAGGAGGCGATCGTGCCCCCGAGGCGCTCGTCGACCGGACGGCCGGTGATCTTGCCGATGAAGCTCTTGCGCGAGGTCCCGACGCAGAGCGGGCGGCCGAGCTCGGCGAGCTCGGGAAGCCTGCGCAGCAGGTCGAGGTTGTGCTCCAGGCTCTTGCCGAACCCGATCCCCGGGTCGAGCCAGATCCGCTGCTCGGCGATCCCCGCCGCCAGCGCCGACTCGACGCGCTCGGCCAAAAAGGCGCGCACGTCGTCGACGACGTCGTCGTAGGCCGGGGAGTCCTGCATGGTCCGCGGCGTTCCGAGCATGTGCATCAGGACCACGCCGCAATCGCGCTCGGCGCACAGCGCCGCGAGCTCGGGCTCGGCCCGAAAGGCCGTGACGTCGTTGACGATCGCGGCCCCGGCGTCGAGCGCCGCCGCGGCGACGGCGAGCTTCGAGGTGTCGATCGAGACCGGCGCCCCGGCGCCCGACAGCTCGGCTACCACCGGCCCGACGCGCTCGAGCTCCTCGGACTCCGATACGGCCGGCGCCCCCGGTCGTGTCGACTCGCCGCCGACGTCGAGCACGTCGGCGCCCTGGTCCACCAGTGCCCGTCCGTGCTCGATCGCGCGCTCGGCGTCTAAAAAGAGCCCGCCGTCCGAGAACGAGTCGGGGGTCACGTTGACGACGCCCATCAGGGCGAGGTCTTCGGGGATGGTTGGGAGGTGGTCCGGCACGGCGCGGAGTATTGCCGAGGGTCCGAGGTGGTCGCGGGGCGAGGGCCGGATGGTGGTTCAGGGACGAGGCTGGGTGGGGCCGGCCCGGAACGGTCAGCGGTACATCTGAACGTTTTTACGGCCTATGGCCCGCAAAAGTGCTCAGCTGTCGTCGAGCGGCGCGGACCTGAACGGTTTGCCCCCGAAATCGGGGGCAAAGTGTTCAGAAGCTCACCCCCACCTCGAGGACTGACCTCTCTACCCAGCCAGAAGAACCGCGAGGGTTGCGCTACGACGCTCGGGACTCTACGGGCCTCGGGGCGCTACGGACGCTCCGGCCGCTCAGGCCGGTCGCCCCGCATCTCAGCCGACCCTCCGGCGAAGCCGGGTCGCGGCTGGGGAACCGGGCGTGGGCCCTCGCGGCGGGCCTTCTCGGGCTC
>Ga0183260_10001846_pt1 | contig 17633 bp, 15 predicted proteins | sample AntDrymUQ4972206_2_FD_129768 | JGI IMG/M metagenome (GOLD analysis project Ga0183260, IMG submission 129768) | Polar desert sand microbial communities from Dry Valleys, Antarctica - metaG UQ497 (22.06) (version 2) (version 2) | ecosystem: Environmental > Terrestrial > Soil > Desert | place...
CGGCAGTCCGGACCGTGGGATCGGCATCGAGCGAATCGTCCGGCTCGACGGCCGCACCGGCCGTCAGCGGGCGGCGGCGACCTTCGCGCCGGCGGTGCTGGTGCTCCCGTTGCCGATCCAGCCGGGCGAGCAATTTCAGTCCGTCGGCATCGACCCTAATGACCCGGCGCTGGCCACGCTCCGGATGGAGGGCAAGGTCACCACTCGCAAGCAGGTCGACGCGTGCGGCGAGATCGTCGATGGCTGGGCGGTCGAAGGTACTCGGACGTTCTCCGCCAACGGCCAGACGACGCGGGGCCCGTACACGACGGTGTTCGCGACGCAGTTCGGCGGCATGCCGATCCTCGAGATGATCGACGAACAGAGCCCGGAGAGCCGCCTCGTGGTCACGTTCAGCCTCGGGCAGGTCACCCCCGACCCGGCGACCAGTCAATCGCGGTGAACTTCCTCGCGACGCCAGGACGCACCCGCAACGCCATCTTCGGCGCGGCCGGACTCATCGGCTTCCTCTTCGTTACCCAGGTACTCCTGCCGGGCGACGGCGGCGGGCGGGGCACCCCGGCTGCGCTCCTGTACCGGGGGCTCGTCCTTGGCCTGCTCTCGAGTCTCACCGCGGCGGGGATCATGCTGGTCTACCGCACCCTCCGCATCATCAACTTCGCGCAGGGCGCCATCGGCGCCGCCGGCGCGGGCCTCACGTTCAGCTTCATGCTGTTCACGAAGGTGCCGTTCCCCGCAGCGTTCGCCTTGGGGCTGGCCCTCTCCGCCTTGGTCGGGTTCACGTTCGGGTTGCTCACGCTGCGCTTTGCCCGCGCCCCCCGCCTGGTGCTCACTGTGTTCACGATCGTCGCCGTACAGCTGATCATCACGGCCACGCCCTTCGCGCGCAACCTGCCGTTCTTCCCCGACGTGGAGGTCGTCGGCTTCTTCGGCGAACTTGCCCAGATCGACTTCCGCGACCGGTTGCCGCTGGCCGGGGTCAGCTATCACGTGGGGTCGTCGTCCGTGCCTTTCGGGTTCGCGGAGATCCTGGCCATCGAGATATCGGTCGTCTGCCTCCTCGCGCTCGGCGCCTTTCTCCGGTACACGAGAACCGGTGTGGCCACACGCGCCCTGGCCGAGAACGCCGAGCGGGCATCGCTCATGGGCATCAGCTCCGGGTTGCTGTCGTGCGTCGTGTGGAGCATCGCCGGGGTGCTATCGGGTGTCGGCGTCACGCTGGTGGGGACGCTGACCGGCCCCACGGTCGTCTCTGACGGGGGGTTCGACGTGCTGCTGCCGGCTCTCGCCGCCGCGGTGATCGCCCGGATGCGGATCCTTCCGGTCGCGGTGGCCGCCGCCGTCGCGCTCGCGGTCCTGCGCGAGGCGTGGGCGTTCAGCTTCTCCGATGACCTCGCGTTGTTCGACGTCGGGCTGTTGCTGATCGTGGCCGCGGGGCTGCTGATCCAGCGACGGCAACTTCAGCGCAGCGAGCAGCGGTCCGACATCTCATCGTGGTCGGGAGCGGCGGAACCTCGACCGATACCTGCGGTCCTGCGCAGCCTCGGGGGCATCCGGGTCGCCCGCTGGACGCTGATCGGCATGGGGCTGTTCGGCGCGCTGGTCTACCCCTACACGGTGAGCACGGGTGCAGTCGTGCTCGGCGGCGTCATCGCCATCAACACCATCGTCGTCGTCTCGCTTGTCGTGCTGACCGGTTGGGCCGGGCAGGTGAGCCTCGGGCAGTTCGGCTTCGTGGCCATCGGCGCGGTGGTCGGGGGGAGTCTCACCGCAGAGGTCGGCATCCCGTTCTGGTTCGCGGTGCCGATCGCCACGCTCGTCGTGGCTGCCATCGCCATGGTGGTCGGCCTGCCCGCACTCCGCGTCCCCGGGTTGTTCCTGCTCGTCGTCACCTTCGGGTTCGCCATCGCCGTCGAGCGGGTCCTGTTCGAGCCCCGCTACTTCGGATGGCTGCTGCCTGGCGCGGTGGAACGCCCGACACTCTTGATCCTCGACTTCGACGACGAGCGGAGCATGTACTACCTGTGCGTCGCCGCCCTGGTGCTGGCCGTCGTCGTCGTGGCCAGCATCCGCCGCTCGCGGCTCGGCCGCATCCTGGTCGGCGTTCGCGACAACGAGCCGAACATCCTCGCGTTCGGGATTCCGGCCGTTCGTACCAAGCTCTTCGCGTTCGCCATCTCCGGCGGCCTAGCCGGCTTCGCCGGTGCCATCTTCGCTCACCAGCAGCGAGGCGTCTCCGGCGGGTCATTCGGCGCCGAGGCGAGCATCGCCGTGTTCATCCAAGCCGTCTTCGGTGGGGTCAGCTCGGTCGGTGGCGCACTCTTGGGCTCCGGGTACTTCAACCTGCTCAAATACTTCACGTCGTCTCCGCTCGTGATCATTCTCTTCGGCCCGCTCACGACGATGGTGCTCCTGCTCGTCGCGCCGGGCGGCGTGATCTCGCTGCTGATCCGGGTGCGGGACGGTGTGCTGAAAATCGTGGCGCAACGTCGCCAGCTGGTGGTGCCGAGCCTGTATACCGACCTCGATCCGGACGTCCTTGCGCAGCGCGCGTGGTTGCTCGCCCCGCCGTTGTCGTCGGGAGGGTTGGCCGCCCTCCCGCCCGACAGCCGCTACATCCTTCCGTCGAAGGTCCACGACCAGATGGCGGAGGCGGAACAGATGGCCGAGGCGGAACAGATGGCGGCGGCGGCGGAACAGATGGCGGCGGCGGAATGAGCGAGCGAAACGGCGGCAAGGTCCGCCAGTTCCTCAAGGGCAGCAACTCCTGGGGGGAGCTTCGCCACACGCCGTACGGCGCCCGCCCCGCGCTGATCATCGCGTCCATCGGGATGCTCCAGGTCTTCGAGACCGCCGTCTTCAATACCGGGCTACCCGACATCTCCCGTGATCTGGGGATCGACATCGGAGCCGTCATCGGCATCCGCAGCGTGGTCGGCTTCTTCGCCATTTTCGGTGCGCTGCTGCTCGGTTGGTACGCCGACCGTCACAGACGCGTGCCACTGCTGGCCGCCGGCACCGTCCTGTCGGGCATCTTCGGCGTGGTTTCCTCGGGGGCGCGCAGCCTGTTCAGTTTGGGTTCCGCGAGGGTGGTCGACGAAGTCACCGAGCAAGGCTCGGCCGTCCCGCAGTTCTCGTTGCTGGCCGACTACTACCCCCCCGAAGCGAGGGGCCGCGTCTTCGCCCTGCTCGGTGTCGCGGTCAACATCGGCGCGCTGACGGCGCCACTTGCCGCCGGCGCGGTCATCGTCACGTACGGGTGGCGTTGGGCCACCGCCGCATTCTCGTTGCCGCTGATCGCCATCGGCGTGCTCGCCCTGATCCTGCTCCGGGAGCCGACGCGCGGCTACATGGAGCGGCGGGCCATGGGTGTGGACGAGGCCACGGCGCGGGTCGAGGACGATCCGCAGTCGTTCTCCGCCGCTATCCGCACCATCTGGTCGGTGCGGACGATGCGCAGGGTGTTTCTCGGCCTCATCGCGGTCGTCGGCGGACGACTCATCTACGGCGGCTACTTCGGGTTCTTCCTCGCCGAGGAGTACGGCTTGAACGCGCTCGGGCGCGCGGGGGTTGCGGTGCCGGCGACGATCGCCGCACTCGTGGCCGGGTTCCTCGGCGGGTCGCGTGTCGACGCGCTCACTGCCCGAAACCCCGAACTCGTGCCCGTCGTGTTCGGGGCCCTCACCGCCTTCACCGGCTTGACGATCGCTGTCGTGTCGACCGCGCCGCCGCTCGCGGTCATCATCGCGTTCGACACGCTGTCGGGCTTCGGCTTCGCGTTGGCCGGACCCGCGGCCAACGTGCTCATCGCGCAGGTGATTCCACCGTCGGTCCGCTCGCAGGGCGGCCAGTTCATCGCGCTCGCCAGTCTCCCCGGACTCTTCATCGTCGCCCCCGCCGCGCAGCAGATCTTCGTGCGTTACGGCTTCGGGGCGGCGTTGTTCGCCGCCGTACCCCTCTTCTTGATCGGGGCCGCGCTACTGGCGTCGGTGCGCAGCGTCTTCGCGCTCGACATGCGCGGCGCGCTCTCCCAGGCCGTCGCCGCCGACGAACACCGGCGGGCCAAAGACGCGGGCACCGGCAAGCTCCTCGTCTGCCGCGGCGTGGATGTCTCGTATGACTCGACCCAGGTCCTCTTTGGCGTCGACTTCGACGTGGACGAAGGTGAGGTCGTCGCCCTGCTCGGCACGAACGGCGCCGGCAAGTCGACGTTGCTTCGGGCCATCAGCGGGATCCAGGAGGCGAGCTCGGGGACGATCCTCTTCGACGGTCGCGACATCACCCACATGCCACCGCATGAGATCGCTGGCCGCCGCATCGTGCACATGCCGGGAGGGCGCGGCGTCTATCCGTCGTTGACCGTGCAGGAGAACCTGCTGCTCGGCCGCTGGCTCGACGACGACGACGAGGATCCCGCCGCGGTGAACGCTCGGCTGGCCGAGGTCGACGCTCTTTTCCCCATACTGCGCGAGCGGGCGGACGAGCCGGCCGGTGCGCTCTCTGGTGGCGAGCAGCAAATGCTCGCGTTGGCTCAGGCGTTTCTGGCCCAGCCCCGCCTCTTGATGATCGACGAGCTGTCGCTGGGCCTGTCGCCTGCCGTCGTCGCCGAGCTGCTCGCCGCGGTGCGCGCGCTGCACGAACGGGGCGTGACCATCATCGTGGTCGAGCAGTCGGTGAACGTCGCGCTCACGATCGCCGATCGGGCGGTGTTCATGGAGAAAGGGCAGGTCCGATTCTCCGGCCCGACCGCGGAGCTCCTCCGGCGACCGGACATTGTGCGCGCCGTCTATGTCAAGGGCACCGGCCAGTTGGGAACGGCGCGACCGGCGCGGCGAGTCCCGGCATCGAGCCGGGGTGCCCCGCCAGTGCTAGAGGTAAAGGGACTGGTGAAGCGCTACGGCGGCATCACCGCAGTCGACGATGTGTCGTTCGCGCTCGCCGACGGAGAGGTGCTCGGGCTGATCGGCCCGAACGGCGCGGGGAAGACCACCATCTTCGATCTCATCAGCGGCTTCCAGATGCCCGACGAAGGCTCCATTCACTTCGAGGGGATCGACATCACCCGCGACGCGCCGGACGCGAGGGCTCGGGCGAAGCTCATCCGCCGCTTCCAGGATGGCCGCCTGTTCCCGAACCTCACCGTCACCGAGACGGTGCTCGTCGCGCTCGAGGAGAAGCTCGAGGTGCGCAACCCACTCCTCACCATCGCGCAGCTTCCCGTCGCCCGGCGGGCGGAGCGTCGAGTCAGGCTGCAGGCCGACCGGCTCATCGAGCTGCTCTCGCTCGGCGCCCATAGCGACAAGCTGGTGCGGGAGTTGTCCACGGGTGTCCGTCGGATCGTCGACCTGGCCTGCGTGCTGGCGTCGGGGCCACGCGCCGTGTTGCTGGACGAACCGTCGGCCGGGATCGCCCAGGCCGAGGCGGAAGGACTGGGGCCGTTGCTGCTCCAGGTGCGGACCGAGCTCGGGTGCAGCATTCTCATCATCGAGCACTCGATGTCGCTCATCACCGCGGTGTCCGACGAACTGATCGCACTCGACCGTGGCCGGTTCCTGCTGCGTGGTCGACCCGAGGAAGTCCTCAACGACGACCGGGTGATCGAGTCGTATCTCGGGACCGACGAGGCGACCGTGCAGCGGGCGGGCGCGGACACATGACGCGCCGGCGGTGGCAACGCGTCGTCGTCCTCGTCCTGAGCGCGGCCCTGAGTGCTGGACTTGTCGCCTGCGGTGGCGGTGACGGTGGTGTCGCCCAGGACGCCGAGCCGAATATCGCGCCGTTCGACGATGTCTCGCTCCCTGACTCGCTTCTCGGGTTGCGGGTCGGGAAGGAGGACATCGGCAGCGCGCTGGCCAAAGTCAGGCGCACCTACGTGGATGAGTCCGCTCTCTTCGCACTGCGCAGCGAAGACCAACTGGTGCAAGCCACCCTCCAGGTCAACCGGTTCGAGGCAAAGGAGCGTTACCGCGCGACCTCGTTCCAGCGGACGATCGTGAACCAGCTCGGCACCTCCGCGCCAGTGGCGACGCGGATGGGTTCGCGCACGGTGTGGCGTACGACTGGCGCCAACCAGATGGTCGCGGTGTGGTTCGACGGTCGCGTGATGTACCTGCTCGCCATCCGGGGTGACTTCGACCGGCCCCGGTCGTTGATCCGCGAGCTGGTGGAGCGGGAACAATGACCAAGCGGGCCGTAGTCGTCACGACGCTGGCGCTCATGCTCGGCATCACCGGGCCGGCTTGCGGGAAGAATCCCGGGGAGCCGGCCGACGCCGTGCGGGCCGCGCTGCGCCGTACTGCGTCCGAACCGCGCCGGTTCTCCTATACCGAGGTCACCAGCGAGCGGACCGTCGCCGTCGACGGCGTCGTAGAGGACGACTACCGCTACAAGGTGGCGGTCAGCGTCGATGACGCGGCGGCATACGACGAGGTCGCCCGCGACGATGCCTTGGCCGTTCGCTTCGCCGCGCCGGAACTCATCGGATCAGTGAGCCTCGCGTCCGCGGCACCATCGGCAGCCGTGCAAGACGCACTGCGAACGCGTCGGTGGGTGACCGATCCAGTCGGCGCGCCCGATCTCACCGGCGCGGCCGCCCTCACCCGGCCGCCGGGGGAGGACCCGGTTCTCGATGGGTTGACGTTGGCGGCATACGTCAGCAAGGCCATCGGTGAAGCGGAGTCGGTCCGGCGCTTCAATCCCGAGGCCATCGACTACATCGCCCGCGAGGACCGCTTCCCCAAACCCGAGGACGGCTCCGGGGTCACTCGCTTCGACCTGCGCCCGCCGACCATCCCGGCACCGGGGGGCGTTCGTGCCGGCGGCCTACCCGGGCTCGCGCACCTGCGGCGGATGTCGGTCTATGTCAAGGGCGGCGTGGTCACGAACGTGTTGGAGGACATCGACGTCGGCAGCCGGCTCGACCGGCTGCTGCGGCTGGTCGACGTGAAAGCCCCGCCCCGAGCCTCGAGAGTGCAACGGGCGCAGCTCGCGGTCGCGGCGCTGAACCGCCAGCGAGCATCGCAAGGGAGCGCGTTGATTCGCATCCGCCGGATGTCTGCCGAGTTCATCGATGTGGGCCGTTCCAGCACCGTGGAGTTGCCGGGGGAGACCATCACCGGTTCGCTGAATGTCATCCGCAACCGCGGCCGTACCCCGAAAGCGGCCACGACCACGACCGCGCCATCGCAACCGCAACCGCAACCGTGAAGCACGTCGCGACCGTGAAGCACGTCGCCGCGGTCTCGCTCGTCGTCCTCCTCGTCGCCTTGGTTCCGGGATGCAATCGTGATGCCCGCGACTCGCTCGTGCTCGATGGTCGACCGCGTGTTCCCGACGACGAAGGCATCGCCACCTCCGTCACCGCCAAGCGGATCGTGCTCGACGGCCGCCGCGCGTACTCGTTCAGCAGCGAGCTGGCCAGCTTCAGCACCTACACGATGAAGGTGGCGGCGGTCCGCTCGTACCGAGGGCAGTACGTGCACGTCGGGCTGAACGGCACCAAGGCCGAGTGGGTGGCGGGCATCGGCGCGGTCCTGCCCGGCCCGCCCGACGAGGTCGTCTACCGCGGCGTGTTCGAGCGGGTGAAGGCAGGGAGGGCCGAGTTCCGTGACGGGACGGCGCTCCGCACCGGCGCCGGCCTTACCCCACCGCCAGCCGGGCCGGTCCACGTCGTGCTCGATCCGCGCCAACACGAGATCCGCTCGATGGCGCCGACGGCCGCGTCCTGAACGGGAGGGTGTCGGCGCATGACCGGGATACGGGGGGATCCGCGATCGTCATGAGTGCGTGCCATCCGTTCGGGCCGGCGCGGCCGCCGGCTCGTCCGCCTCGGACCTCGGGGTAATCCGCCCGCCCCAGCGAACCCACTCGACCTCGCCGCCCGCACCCCTGACGAACTCGACCTTGCGGCCTTGCAACGGCTCGTCGACGATGACGCCGCGGTCGGCGCCGGTTGGCACTAGCCGCATCGGCGGCAGCGCGAAGAGGGCGGCGTCCGGGTTCTCCTCGACGACGTGGTCCGGGATCCTTGTCTCCACCTTCAGGCCGTCGCCGTCGACACTGACCACGATGCGCACCGGCCCCCTGCCGTAGGTGCCCGCGAGGGCGGCGCGAGCCTTCTTCGAAACTCGCCGGGGCTTCACCTCGGGCCGGACGACGCCGAGCAAATCACGCAGAGCCCACTCCGTCACGATCGAGTCGAGTTCATGGCCCCGATCGCCGTTTGTGAGGACGGTGATGGCGAAGTCGCGCTCGGGCACCATGACGAACGCCGACATTTGCCCGGACGTCGTGCCTCCGTGCTTGACCACCCGCACCTGGCCGACGTCCTCCAGGAGCCAGGACACGCCGACGTGGTCCGCCATGCTGCCCGCCGCCGCCAGCGGCTGCTGCATGGTCCGCAGAGACTCGCTCGAGAGGACGCGTCGCCCGTCGGGCGACCTGCCGTCACCGAGGTGCAGGCGCGCCCATCGAAGCTGGTCCGGGGCGGTCGAGATGATCCCGCCGGCGGGGTTCGCCGTCCGTGCCAGCGACCACGGGCGAACGACGACGTTGCCGTCGAGTGTCCGGCGGTGGCCGGAGGCGACCTTGTAGGTGATGGCCTCCTCGGCGAAGAAGAACGACATCTGCATGCCCAGCGGCGCGAGGAGCGTCTCGGTGACCGCTTCCTCGTACGACTTCCTATACATCGTTTCGATGAGGCGCCCGGCGACGTAGAAGGCCGAGTTGTTGTAGGACCACACCTCCCCCAGAGGCGTCAGCTGTGGCGTCTTCTTCGCCATCCGGGCGACGATCCTCCTGAGTGCGTCGTCGCCACGACCGAGGTTGTCGAAGTAGTCGCCGAGCCAACCGCCGGTGTGGGTAAGCAGGTGCTGCACCGTGACCCGGTCGGAGACCTCGGGGGCGGTCAGGCGGAACTTGGGCAGGTATCGCACGACCGGCGCACCGAGCTCGACCCTCCCCTCGTCGACCAACCGCATGATCATCGTCGCCGTGAATGTCTTGGTGGTCGACCCGATCTGGAAGAGCGTGTCCTCGTCAACGTCCTGCGGGCGTTCGATGCTCGTCACGCCGAACCCGGCCGACAGCTCCTTGCCTTCGTGCAGGATGCCGACGGACACGCCGGGGACCGACAACTTCTTCATGGCACCGGTCACGACCGTGCCGAGGGCCTTACGCACCTGGGTCTTTCGCATGGGGGGACGCTACGACCCGGTCCGCTCGCCGGTCGTGTCCGGCCGCACGTCGGCGGAGCAGAACCAGTACCGTGGACTCGAGGGTCGCAGGCCGCGTAACCATGTGCCGGTCAGCGGGGGACGCCCACGCCTACGGGAAGGTCTTCGGACGATGAGCGAGCATGGCCGGGGCGCACCGGCATTGGATTGGGGCCTGGAGAGGCCAGATGCACGGCTGCGCGACCTGCTCGACACGCCGACGGTGGTGGTGGACCTACGCGTCCTTCGACGGAACGTGACGAGCCTCGTGGGGAAGCTCGGGGCCCGTGGAGTGGCTGTGAGGCCTCACGCAAAAACCCACAAGAGCGTTCGCGTAGCTCGACTTCTCGCCGACTTGGGTGCCACTGGCATCACGACGGCGACGACGAGCGAAGCCGAGGTGTTTGCCGCCGCGGGTATTACGGACATCTTCGTGGCCTACCCGGTGTGGGCGGGCTCGCCCGCGAAGGCCGCAAGGTTGCGCGCCCTGGCCGAGGCCGTGCCTCAGTTGCGTGTCGGAGTCGATTCGGTCGCCGCCGCGACAGCCCTCGGCGCGGCCCTAGGTCGCACGGCCGACTCGATCGAGTTGCTGATCGAAGTGGATTGCGGCGACCGTCGCAGCGGGGCCGCGCCCGCCGATGTCGTCGCGATCGCTGACGCGGCACGTGACGAGCACTTGCGCGTCGTCGGGGTCTTCACCCACGGGGGCCACTCCTACGCCGCACCATCGGCTGCGGTCGGCGCGGCCGATGATGAGGTCGATTCGCTTCGTTCCGCGGCCGAGTTGCTCGACGCATCGGGACACGACGTCCGGGTCGTGAGCGCCGGCTCCACGCCGACGGCAATGGCCAGCGCGCGCGGCGGGGTCACAGAAGTCCGTCCCGGCACTTTCGTGTACGGCGATCGGCAGCAGGTAATGCTCGGCGCGGTCGCTGCTTCGGACGTGGCGTTGGGCGTGGCAACGACCGTGGTCAGCACCGCGGTTCCCGGCCAATTCGTGCTTGACGCGGGAGCCAAGACGATCGCCAAGGACACGCACCCGATGCTGGCCGGTTACGGGTACCTTCCCGCCTACCCCGACGCGGTCATATCGCGGATCTACGACCACCACGCGGTCGTCGAGGTCGAAGGGGCGCGTCCATCGGTCGGCGAGATGCTCATTCTCATCCCGAATCATGTCTGCCCCGTGGTCAATCTGGCCTCCTCGATGGTCGTGGTCGACGGGGAGTCGATCGAGACGTGGCCGATAGACGCGCAGAGCTGTAACGCTTAGGCCATGCCCCACCGGCCGATCGACATCCTTCCGCTCAGCCGGCGAACAGCGGCAAGCGGCGTTCGTACTCCTGAGTCGGTGCGCCATGGCCGCGGAACTCGCACACCCAACCCGGCGGCAACCACGACCAGTGGTGTCCGTCAAGCTGGGTTTTCGCGTCCTCAAACTCGATGGCGCACACGGCCGTGACGTCCTGCTGGCGCTGACGCAGCGCAGCCGCCGCGACGACCCCGACCGCGAGGACGGCTGCGAATGCGATGGCGACAAGAGCGGATACCCGACGGCGCGCCGTGCGGTTCGCCGCCGTCTTGATCCAATCCACAGGTTCTGGTTATAACTCGAGGCCAAGGATGCCGCAGGAACCGCTTGTGCCGGGGGTGCAGCCGAACCATAACGACAGTGCTGATTGGTGGCGCGCGCCTAGGGCGGATGCCCGTGTCTTGCGCATACTGCGAGACGGTGGAGCGGAAACGGCGAGTGTCAAGTCGGCCGCCGTCGCCCAGATCAGCGATTGTCCAGTCCGAGGAGGACCATGCCCCACGATTCGCCACGACCACAGCCGAGCGATGCGACACCCATGATGCGCATCGCGATCGGTGGGATCTCCCATGAGACGAACACCTACGCCGACGGCTCCTTCGGTCTGACGAAGCTCGAAGACTTCACGATCGACCGGGACGAGGAGATCGCGGAGCGCTTCCGCGGCACGCGGACCTTCATCGGCGGGCTGCTCCGCGGCGCCGAGGACCTCGGCGCGGTCGTCGTGCCGACTCTCTTCGCCAACACTCAGCCTTCCGGCACCATCGCCCGCGATGCCTACGACGCGATGAAGACCGAGCTGCTCGAGCGCCTCGCGACCGCAATGCCCTTCGATGCAGTTGCGCTCGAGATGCACGGTGCCGGGGTCGTCGAAGGGATCGACGACCTCGAGGGCGACCTCGCCGCCGCGGTGCGCGAGCTCGTAGGTCCATCGGTGCCGATCGTCTCGCCCCTCGACCTGCACGGCAACGTCACCGATCGCATGGCCGAGGTCATCGACCTCATGCTCGGCGTGCACTACTACCCCCACACCGACATGTATGAGCGGGGCCAGGAGGCGATCGCCGCGCTGCCCGCGCTGCTGTCGGGCGCCCTGCGTCCGGTGACCCACGTCGAGCACCTGCCCATGCTGACGCCGACCGCGTGCACCGACTTCGAGCCCGCGAAGACGACGAACGAGCTGTGCTGGGATCTCGAAGGCCGCCCAGGCGTCATCGACGTCACCTTCTTCCACGGCTTTCCGTACGCCGACACTCCGGATGTGGGGACCCACATCGTCGTCACCACCAACGGCGATGCCGGCCTGGCCGAGGCGCTCGCCAAGACGGTGGCGTCGTCGGTGTGGGAGCGGCGCGAATCGTTTCGACCCGAGGACGACACCCCCGAGCTCGCGGTCAGACGGGCCATGGCCGCCGAGAGTCGGCCCGTGGTGATCAACGAGACCTCGGACAACAGCGGAGGTGGCGCGCCCGGCGACAGCACCCATCTGCTTCGGGCGATGCTCGACGCGAAGGTCACCGAAGCGTGCTTTGGGTTCATCTACGACCCCGAGGTCGCCAAGGCCGCGCACGCTGCGGGCGTCGGTGCGACGATCGACGTTCGCCTCGGCGGCAAGCACGACGACCTGCACGGCGAACCCCTTGCGCTCACCGCCTACGTGAAGGGGCTCACCGACGGCAGGTTCACCTACAGCACGCCGATGTTCGCCGGCGTCCGCACCAACCTCGGTCCCATGGCCCGGCTACAGGTCAGCGGAATCGACATCATCGTGGGTTCGGCCCGCTCACAGACCTTCGACGTCGAGCCATTCCTGCTCAACGGCATCGACGTGACCCGCTACAAGATCGTCGCGCTCAAGTCGAGCCAACACTTCCGCGCCGGCTTCAACGACCTCGCGTCCGAGATCGTCACGTGCGACGCGCCAGGGCTCACGACTCAGCGGGTCGAGGTGTTCGAACGGGCCCGGGCGGCCGGCCCGCTCTGGCCCAAGGACCCGTCCGCCACCTACGTCGCCTAAATCCCGGGCCCCAGGGACCCGTGCGAGGTTCTCAGCTGCGTTCAGAACCGAACCACGGCCGACATTCTTCGAGGCTGTCAACCGTGGTCGGAAACCGCCGACCATCCCACGCGGCACGCTCGAGAACCACGCGACGCTGAACACCGACTCGCCCCTCGTGTTCGTGCCTGAACCAGCCGTTCTCCACGTACCCCAAGACGCGCGACACACCGAGTGACGCATCGTTCCACTCCCAAGCACCACTCAAAGCAACCTCTGCGTCGAGGTGCTCAAGGCGAACGCCAGGACTGCTGCGCGCATCTCTTTGCCGACGCCGCGCGAGCTGGCCGGCTCTCCCGCGTCATTCCGGGGCCGGGTCGGTCCGGTCGCGTTCTGGTTATTGTACGGATCTGTACATTCATGTACGATCGCGTCATGTCCACGATGCCGGCCAGCCAGGCACGGGCGGCCCTGCCCGAGATCCTCGACCGAGTGCTCGCGGGCGAGGAGGTGACGATCACGCGCCACGGCCAAGCGGTGGCGGTCGTCGTTCGGCCCGATTCGCTACGGGTCCGTCGTGCGGACCGGGCGCTCGCAGATGCGGAGCGTCTGAGCGACCTCCTTGACCGGGGCCGAGCTGCTCGGCTATCGGATGCGCCAGGCATCTCCAATGCGCGCGCCGAACGCCTCGTTGCCGAGGTGGCGGCGGCGCGTTCGGCGCGCTGATCGCCGGCTGGCCGTGGATGCCTTCGATGCGGATGTCTTGATCTTCGCGGCAGTGCCCGAGCACCCACTGGGTCGGCGGGTCCGCGCTCTCTTCCCGAGCGAGCCGACGGTGACGACAGGCGTAGTCGCAGGCATTGGGTCCGTGCTCCTGATCCCGGAGCTGCTTGCCAAGCCGATGCGCCATAGCGCGGAGACCGAGATCGAGGCCCTCGCGGTTCTGCTCGCCCGCCTCGACCTCCGCCCGGTAGATGAGGCAGTAGCGGAGCTCGCCGCCGCCCTTGGAGCACTGCATGGGTTGCGGGCTCTCGATGCCGTGCACCTCGCAACAGCCGTCGCTGCCGGCGCCGAGCGGTTCATCACGAACAACTCGTCCGACTTCGCGAAGACCGTCACCGAGATCGCCGTGACCTACCCGCACGAGCTACCCGAACCCTGACCCCGACCCGGCTTTGGTGACGCTGTCGCCGCGGGCGGTCACGTCTTACCGGCGGTGAGCATCTCCGTGGAGGTCGTGAACTGGTCCAACTGCTCAGGGATCGGGGCGACGCCGATGCCTGGCCCCACCGGTACCCGCAGGCGACCGTCCTCGAGCACGAATGGCGCGGTGATGTCGGTGGCGTAGTAGCGATCGGAGGCTGAGGTGTCGCCGGGCAGCGTGAAGTTGGGGAGCGCGGCGAGCGCCACGTTCGCCGCCCGGCCGATGCCGGTCTCGAGCATGCCGCCGCACCAGACGGGCACGCCGTGCGCCGCGCAAACGTCGTGGATGCGGCGCGCCTCGAGGTAGCCGCCGACGCGTCCCGGCTTGACGTTCACGATCGAGCACGCGCCCATCAGGATCGCCGCGGCCGCGTCACGGGCCGATTCGATCGACTCGTCGAGGCATACGGGCGTCGAGATAACCCGGGCGAGCGCCGCGTGCCCGGCCAGGTCGTCCTCGGGCAGGGGCTGCTCGATGAGCAGCAGGTCGAACGGATCGAGCTGCGCTAGGTGGCGGGCGTCGGCGAGCGTGTACGCGGTGTTGGCGTCGACTTGGAGACCCACGTCATCGCCAAGACGCTCGCGGACTGCTCGAACCGGCTCGATGTCCCAGCCCGGCTCGATCTTGAGCTTGATGCGACGGTACCCGGCATCGAGATAGCCGGCGACGGCATCGAGGAGCTCGGGCACCGACGCCATGATCCCGACCGACACGCCGGCGTCCACTGCGTCGCGGACCGCGCCGAGGTGCGACGCCAGCGACACACCGGCGGTGCGCAGCTCGGCGTCGATGATCGCGGCTTCGAGCGCGGCCTTGGCCATGCGGTGGCCGCGCACCGGCTCGAGAACGGTCGCGACACGCGCCGCGGTGAGCGAGTCGGCCGCGAAGAGGCGGGGCGCCAGGTGCTCGCGGATCACGTGCGCGGCGCCCTCGACGTACTCGGAGGAATAGACCGGGTCGCTCAGGGCGACGCACTCGCCCCAGCCCTCGGCGGCGGGCGATTCGACGCGCACGAGCAAGATGTCGCGCTCGGTCTGCGTGCCGAACGAGGTGCGGAACGGCGCCACGAGGGGGAGCGCGATCCTGCGCAGTTCTATCCCGGCGAGCTTCATGGCCGTACTCTCCCACCTCCTCCGCGCCGCGCCTTCGTCGCGCGAGCACAACGCCCACGGCGAGTCTCGGTGCGGCGACCAAGCCGGCGGCTTGCGCCGGCCGCGACAATGCCCGTATGGACGACGCACCCGAGCCCCGCGCTTTCACCACCACAGACGGAACGGAGCTGTCCTACATCGACGAGGGCGAAGGTCCCGCGGTGGTGCTGCTCCACGGCCTGATGGCCAACAGCTACGCCAACTGGGTGGAGCCGGGCGTGTTCGGAGCGATCGTCAGCGCCGGCTACCGCGCCGTGGCCGTCGACACCCGCGGTCATGGGCACTCGGCCGGACCCGAGGACCCTGAGGTCTACCGCGCCGAAGTGCTCGCGGGTGATGTCGCCGCCATCGTGCGGCGCCTCGAGCTCGAACCGGTGTCGCTCGTCGGGTACTCCTACGGGTCGGTGACCAGCGCCATGCTCGCGGCCGCAGGCGACATCAAGCTCACGAGTCTGGCTCTCTGCGGAGTGGCCATGGCCTCGGTGACGCCCGTCGCTTCCGGTCCCGAGATCGACGCCCTCGTCGCCGCGCTCGCGATGGACGATCCGGAGAGCCTGGGCGACGAGGGGCTGACGGCGTCGCGCAAGCGGATGGCGGAGTGGAACGCGCGGCCCCACGCCGTCGCCTCGGTGTACGCCGCGCTGCGGGAGCTGCCGCCGATCGACCTGGCAGCTATAGCGGTGCCGGTCGTGGTGATCAACAGCCCCGCGGAACCCGACGACGTCGCGTCCCAGGTGCCGGGCGCCCGGACGGTCATCGTCAAGGGCGACCACCTGACCGCGCCTCTGGACCCCGCGTTCACCGAGGCAGTCGTCACGTTCCTGAAGGAGACGAACCCGCTTCCGTAGGTGCCTCGCGACTTGCTCGGAACGCCCTTCCCATCTGGTGCAGCACGAGCACGTCGCCTTCGGCGGACTCGCCCAGCTCGACTCGCAGCTCGGCGCTCACCGCGGACGAGATCCACACGGTCGGCTCGATCGGCGCGAGTGGGAGCCCGGGCTGGCCGGGGGCCACCAGCGCGAACGAGTCGGTGCCGAGGACCAGTTCGAACCGCTCCCCGGCATCGGTGACGTAGGCGCCGGCGAGGCGTTTCGCGATCGCAAGAAGGTCGGGCCCTTCGGGACGCTCGAAGCTGTCCCACGCGAGGTGCGCGGCCACCCGCGCCGCGACCGATCGCATAACGGGACTCGCCGAGTCCGCGTTGGCCATCACGGCCACCGCTGGGCCCGGCTCGCAGCTCGCGACCAGCAGCGAAAGGAAGCCGGCGTTGCGACCGCTGTGCGAGAAGCGTCGGGCCGCGCCCTCGCCGTCGAGCACCACGCCAAGGCCCCACCCGGGGACCTGCTCGGTCAGCATGTCCCGAGCCATGTCCTCGGGCAGCAGCGCGGGCAACGCTCCCGCGGCCGCGCGCTGGACGCCGCTCGCGAATCGCACGAGGTCCGCCGGCGTGCACCAGAGCCCGGCCGCGCCGAGCTCGGGGTAGTCGTGCCAGCCGCCGGGGATCGCCTCGCCGGCTTCGCGCCCGTGGGCAACCCGGTTCGCGAGCTCCGCGGGCAGCGCGCCCTCGAAGCGCGCGCCGACCATGCCGAGTGGTTCGAGCACCAGCTCCTCGAGCAGGTCGGGCAACGGCTTGCCCGTGACGTCGGCGAGTAGCTGCCCGAGCACGGTGTAGCCACCGCCGGAGTACTTGGCGTGAAGCCCGGGGATCGCCTCGACGCGCACCGGGCCGGTGTTTGCGGGCGCGACGCCGTCGAGTATCTGCACCACCGTCGGCGTCGGCTCACCACGGCGGTAGCCGGGGAAGCCGTGCACGGTGAGGCCAGCCGAGTGGCTCAGGAGGTGGCGCACGGTGACGCGCGGCGCCCAACCCCGGACGGGCGGGAGCTTCCAGGTGACGAGCATCTCGTTGATGTCGCAGTCGAGATCGAGCGTGCCGGCGGCCGCCAGCCGCAAGGCCGCGAAGGCCGTGACCGGCTTGCTGATCGACGCCGCCTGGAACATCGTCTCGGTCGTCACCGGTCGTCCCGGCGCGGCGTCGCCCCACGCGCCCGCTTCGGGCGTCCCTCCATCGCTGAATGCGACGCTGAGGGCCGGGGTCGCACCCGCGGCCACCTCCTGCTCGACTAGCGCCGCGAGATCGTCGACGAATGCCGTCATGCCGCGGCCGCTCCCGCTCGCAGCACGCGCCCGCGGCGCTCGCCCGTGAACGTGCCGCCGTCGACAACGACCTGGCTTGCCAACAGGTCATGCATGGATCACTCGTTTCGCCGTCCGACGGATCTCGCGGTTCAGACTGACGCGGCGAGCCCGTTCGGGCTTTGGCCGACTCTCCAGTACGGAGCCGTTCACTTGTTGCCCACCGACAGGGTGGGCCGCAACTGAACCGCGAGACTGCCACCGTGGCACACCCGGACGACTTCAGCCTCGCTGACGTCAGTCGGGCGGCCGGGCGGCTCGACGGCGTCGCCCACCGAACGCCCGTGCACACGTCTCGGACCCTCGACCGCCTCGCCGGTGGCCCCGTTCGGCTCAAGTGCGAGACCTTCCAGCGAGGGGGCGCCTTCAAGTTCCGTGGCGCGTACAACGCGATGCGCGCCCTGCCCGAGCGCGATCGCGAGCGGGGAGTGTGCGCAGTCTCGTCCGGCAACCACGCGCAGGCCGTGGCCATCGCCGCGCAGATGCTCGGCGTGCCCGCGGTGATCTGCATGCCCGAGGACGCGCCGCCCGCCAAGCTCGAGGCGACCGCGGGCTACGGCGC
>Ga0183260_10001847_pt1 | contig 17633 bp, 16 predicted proteins | sample AntDrymUQ4972206_2_FD_129768 | JGI IMG/M metagenome (GOLD analysis project Ga0183260, IMG submission 129768) | Polar desert sand microbial communities from Dry Valleys, Antarctica - metaG UQ497 (22.06) (version 2) (version 2) | ecosystem: Environmental > Terrestrial > Soil > Desert | place...
CCCCGGCGCGACACGGGGAGGGGGTTGGCTAGGGTCGGTGGGCGATGACTGTGGTGCCGGGAGGTCCCAGATGCGCGGTCGTCGTCGCCGGCGGGTCGGCCCGGCGCATGGGAGGTGTCGACAAGCTGGCCCTCGACGTGGGGGGCCGCCCGCTTCTCGACCATGTCCTGGCCGCGGCGCGGCCCCTCTGCACGACCGTGGTGGTGGTCGGGCCGCGGCGGCCCACCGGCGTCGAGGCCGTGACCTTCACTACCGAGGCCGAACCGGGCGGCGGGCCGGTGCCGGCCGTGGCCGCCGGGATGGCCTCACTGGCTGCCGGTGAGGGGGCCGAGTTGGCGTCCCCCGGATCTCTGGTGGCCGTACTCGCCGCCGATCTGCCCCTGCTGACCACCACCAACCTGGAGGCGCTCTTCGCTGCGCTGGGCGCCCCGTCGGCGGAGGCGGCCGCAGCCGTCGACGACGAGGGTCGCCTGCACCCGTTGCTCGCCGTGCACCGGGTTTGCGCCCTGGCCGCCCGTCTCGCCGGGCTCGCCGTCGACGGCCCGGGCCTGGCCGGCGTCGCCGCGTCGCAGCTGCTCCCGCCCGGCACCGTCGCAGTGGCCTTCGACCCCGCCGCCACCCTCAACGTCAACCGCCCGGAGGATCTCGACCGCGCCCGTTCGGCGATGACGGCGGGTTCATGAGCGGTCGCCCGCCCGACGAGGCTCTCGGTCCGGACTGGCCCCGACGATTCGCCCAGGCGCTCGGGTCGGACCTGGGCGAGGACGAGGCGGAGATGCTCCTCGACCTGGCCCGAGAGGTGGCCCATGGCACCGAGCGTCGCTTTGCCCCCCTGTCCACCTTTGCCGCCGGCCGCTATGTCGCTACCCGGGTGGCGGCCGGTGCCACGGCCACCGACGCACTCTCCGACGCCGTTGCCATCGCCCGATCACTGCTGGCCGACGGCCCCGAACCTCACAGGTAGTCGCCGCGCGGCTTCGTGGGCCATGCCCTCAAGGGTTGGGGACGCGCCGACATGGACGACGTGGTTGGCCTGCTCGTGACCGAGTTGGTGACCAACGCCATCCGTCACGCCGACTCCCACGTCGACGTGGCCATTCGGCTCCTCCCCGAGACGCTCCGGGTCGAGGTGCGCAGCGACGGTCAGGCGATCGCCGGCTGCCGGTCAGTTGCCGCTGACCGGCAGCCGGCGTCCTTCGAGGGCGAGCTGCTGCTCCTCGGCGGAGTCGACGACCTCGAGGATTTTGGCGACTGCGGCCCGCACGTCAGGAGCCTGCCCGGCGGTGAGCCCCACGCCCTTGCGGTCGGCGGTGGGGACGGCGGCGTCGAAGGGAACGACGCCGGCGAGAGGCACTCCGTGTTCGGCGGCCACCGTGCGGTAGAACTCGGCGTCGGCCGGCAACCGCGCCTTGTTGCCCACGCCGTAGACCCGGGGGATGCCGAGCTCGTAGGCCAGCGGAACGGTGCGGGCGGCGGTGAGGATCGACTTGCGGGTGGGCTCCATGATCATGAGGAGCACGTCGGCATACGCCAGGGTGCCGCCGGCCCGGCTGAGATGTTCGAGCCCCGCCTCCATGTCGACCAGGGTGACGTCGGCCTCCTCCTCCATGGCCATGCCGAGGAGGCTGCGCACGGTGGCGTGGGACATGCAAGTGCAGCCGGCGCCGGCCTGTTCGACGCGCATGGCGTGGAGCAGGGTGACGCCGATGGGTGTGCGCAGGCCGTACTCCTCGAGCAGGGAGGCCGGCGTCAGCGTGCCGTCACCACCACCCACGACCAGGGAGCGGGGGACCAGTGGTGCGTGGTTGGCGGTGTCCTCGTCGAGCCCCAAGCTCATGGCCAGGTTGGGGTTCGAGTCGGTGTCGATGGCCACGACGCGCTGACCGCGCTCGGCGTAGGTCTGGCAGATGAGCGATGACAGGGTGGTCTTGCCGACCCCGCCCTTGCCGACGATCCCGAGCTTCATGCCCTCAGCCTACCGGCGACGCCCGGTTTCGGGGTCGGCCGATCGTGCCGCCGCCGGCTAGGAGGCCAGGCGCATCGACTCGTCGCCGCCGGTGAAGGCCACCAGCTCGGCCACGTAGCGGTCGACGAACTGGCGGGCGGCGTCGGGCCCGAAGAGCCGGTGCCGGTAGCGGAACGACAGGTGGAGGCGCCCGCCGACGGTGACCACCCCGAGCGTGAGCCCGAGGGGCATGCGGCCGGGCGGAGAGAACCACAGGTCGACCGTGCGCCCGGCATCGGGGCCGAAGGAGGGCGGCTCGGCGACGTGGCCGATGTTGGACAGCATGGCCGTGTCGACCAGGCGGTTGCCGGTGAGGGGCATCAGGGCGACCAGGGTCTGCTTGGCCCAGAGAGGCAGCCGGCGGGCGCCGCCGAGTCCGACGACCAGGGCCGTGCCCATTCCGGTCTTCTTCTTGCGTTCCGTCTGGGAGGTGAGGGCCCGCAGGGTGGCCTGGGCGCTGCGGCGGTCGCGGGGTGTGGTGGACACCCTGGCGGGCAGGGAGAAGTTCCCCACCACGTCCATGCGCCATTGGGTGGGACGCAGGTTGGCCGGGACCAGGACACCGATACGCCCGCAGGGCTGGCCGTGGTCGGCATTCCACCCGGCGATGGCCAGGTTGAGGGCACAGAGCAGGACGTCGTTGACCGTGCCGAGGTGGTCGAGTCCGAGCAGGGCACGGGTCTGAGCGGCCGACAGGGCCACCTGGTGGAAGCCGTAGCCCGCCTCCCCGCTCGCCCCGTCGGGAGCCAGACGGGCGGGGGGAGCGACGATGTCGCGCAACTTCTCGGCCAGGGCCAGGCGCCGCCGCATACGCACACCGAAGCTGCCGGTGGCCAGGCGCTCCGGGTACTCCCTCGCCTCCTGGGGAGGCGGGGCCGGCGTGGGATCGTGGTCGCCGGCGTAGTTACGGGCCACCGAGTAGAGGAACCGCAGCGCCCCGAACCCGTCCATCGCCGCGTGGTTGGCGTTGAGCATGACCACGTCGCCGCGGGGGTGGCGGGCCAGGCGGGCCCGCAGGGGCGGTGCCTCGGCGAGGGGCACGGCCAGGCTCTGCAACTCGGCGCGCGCCGCGGCCAGCTCGGCATCGTCGGCACAGTGGACGATCCGGAGGGGGTCGTGTTCGGGGATCGGCAGGATCTCCCACTGGTCGGTGTGCTCTGCGGGACGGGACGCCACCTTGCGGGCCCGGGCCATCGGGTGGGCGGCGAGGGCGTGGCCGAAGGCGGCGCGCAGGCGGCCCTCGTCGAGGCGTCCCTCGACGGCGACCTCCATCTGGATGCTCCAGGGCGCGGCCTCGGTCTCCAGTAGGTGGACGGCTTCGTCCACCGCGCTGAACGGGATCCTCGTGGGGACGCCGAGGTTCGAGGTGCCGGGATACGGAGTCTCAGGAGGCGGGCTTGTGAAGATATTCACAATAAATACTCTACACCCGGGTTGCGCAACGGAGGGTGAATTACCGACGTCGTCTCTGTGGTCGCTGGGGGAACTCCCGGTGACGTGATTCGGCCCCGGGCGACGCTGACGGCCTCAGGCGCAGTTGGTGACCTGCACCGGGTCTCGGCCCGTCACCTTCGCCCCTGGGTGGTCGGCGGCCCACACCTCCAGGACGTCGACCAGCTCGGTGGTGTCGTCAGGCGTGTCCATCCGGAGGTCCCAGCGGATGCAGATGCGGTCGTCCTCGCTCCAGGCCTTGAAGGAGTCGCCGCCCCAGCCCTCGGACGCGTCGACCGAGCGACTCTCGCCCACCGCCGTGCCGGTGACCAGGTAGATACCCAGCTCGCCGAGCGATCCTTCGTCGACGACCTTGCCGTTGGCGGGCGGGGCCGAGACCCGCAGAGCACCCCTGTTGTCGATGAAGTGCTGGGGGTGCAGCACCTGTTCGGTGGTCGTCGGCGGGTCCTCGAAGGCGGCGTCGAGGGCGGCCTGGCCCCCCTCGTCCCGGAGAGCCTCCACGAAGCGAGGACCCACGAAGTAGGGGAAGGAGCCGATCTTGGCGAACACCTCCGATTCCGGACCCTCGGCCTCCGACTCGCCCAGGCCGTCGACCGCCGCCTGATCGGCGGACTCGATGGCGTCTCGCTCCTCGGGGGAGCGCGACTTGTGCCAGTCGATCTGCACGGCCATGGCGCTGCCCTCCACCAGGGCCTGGAAGGCCGAGGAGGCGTCGCCGGCGTCGGCGTCCTCGAGGTCGGGACGGTAGAGACCGAAATGCTGGTCGTCGAGGGCGTGGGTGAGCTCGTGGACGAGCACCGATTTGGCGTAGGGGTCGAGCTGGACGCTCCGCACGTAGAGGCCTTCGGTCTCGTAGTTGTAGAAGCCGACGATGCTGGCGATCTGGCCCTGCGCGGCGCTGTCGAGGTCGACGTCACCGTCGAACAGCCCCAGTGCCTCCATCACCCCGAGGAACTCCTCCTGGTCCTCGATGTCGGCAGCCTCAGGTTCTTCGCCGCCCTGCAACACCTCTTCGAACTCGGCGTCGGAAATCAGCGCCACCTTGGGGGGCTTTTTGAACTTCAGGCCCCGGGACTGCTCCACGAAGGCCTGCAGCTCGGCCAGGACCGGCTTGAAGTCCTCCGGGAGCTCCTGGGTGAACTCCGGCTCGGCGGTGTCGTCGTCCCCGGCTCGGGCGACCACCAGGCCGACATCGGCGGCCAGGGTGGCGGCGATGACCAGCGCCAGCACCGGCGCCATCCAGCGTCGACTCATCGTCTCGTCCCTGGGGCGGGCGCGACCCGCAGCCCGACAATCGCCGTCATACCCAGGGGTATCGACGGGTTGCGCGCGTACTTGAGCGAAGCGTTCACTTCGGCGATCCCACCCTTCAGACTCCGGCCATCTCGCCTCCAGCACCTCGGGCGCTCTGGGAAGGTTCGAGCCCGCTTGGCGCACCGTAGCCCGGCCATCGAGCCATCTCGTCTCCGCTCAAGGAGGACCCGGGAACTGCCGATAGACCGGCTGGGGAGCAGGCCTCGTCCCCTCGACGACAGCGGAGGAGCTCTACCGGTGAGGGGCTCACGACCTACAGCGCTCCTCATAGGTGCGCTGCTCTGCGCCGCGGACATGGTCGCGGGTCCGCCTGCCGTCGCCTCGGTCACCGCAGCCACGGCTCCGTCAAGCTCCGCCTCCTACGCGGCGGACGTCGACGGCGGCCTCGATCAGGTGGTCGTCGACAGATCAGGCTACGCGTTCGCGACCAACCCGTCACGAGACCAGGTCGAGGTCCTCTCGTTGGCGACCGGTGAATTGAAGGCTCCGATCACCGTCGGATCGACTCCAGCGGGACTGGACCTGAACGCCGACGAGACCATGCTCTACGTGGCCAACGTGTACAGCAACGACATCTCCGTCGTTGACCTGTCCCTCCGTAGAGAAGTCCGGCGCATCGCCCTCCCGCCCGCACCCAACGGCGGCGTGCCGTTCTCGATCGCCGTCGCCGCCAACGGCACCGCACTGCTTACGAGGACTTCTTGGGGGCCGACGAGCGAAGGTTCCCCCACACTCTCGATCGACCTGTCGAGCGGCGCCGCACGCGAGCGTCGGGAGTGGGACTACTCACCGGCAATGGGAGAGCGCAGCGTGGTGAGGGCCAGCAGGGACCGCTCCCGGATCGCCATCGTGCGGCAGCACGGTCCCCGCGAGCTGGGGTTTGGCGCCTTCTACGACGCATCCACTGGCATGTTCACGGCGGCGAAGCTCCTCCCGAATGCGTCCATGGTGGCCGTCGATGCCACCGGGGCCACGATGCTCGTGGGGCCGGACACGTCTGTGATCGACCGTGGCCTGGTGCTACGGGGGACGGTTCCGGGCGCCGGGGCCCGGGCCCTGGCCATACGCTCCTCCGGCTCGACGGCCTACCGCCTGCGGGACGCCAACATCGAGGTGATCGACGTGGCCCGGGCCCTCGTGGCCGGGACGATCGCCCTCCCCGACCCTACGCCGGCGGACCTGGGGGGGCGGCTCGCCCTGACCCCGGATGACGCAACGCTGGTTGCGCTGACCGGGCGGGGCTTCAGCGTGGCCGCAGTCGACCGCGTCTCGCCCGTCGCCTGCCCGACGCCGGCAGGGCCCGCCGCCGTCGTGCGTCCCTGCGGAGCTCCGCTCGCCGACGTGGAGATCGACGGCCGGGGCCGCGCCTACGCATCGAACCCGGCCCGCAACCAGATCGAGGTCGTGGCGCTGGCGAGCCGTACCTTGGAGGCCCCCATTCCGGTCGGGTCGCAGCCCACGAGCATCGACCTCAGTCCTGACGGCAACACGCTGTACGTGGCCGACTCCGGTGCGGAGGAGATCTCGGTCGTCGACCTGGTGCTCCGCCGCGAGGTCCGTCGCATCACGGTGACCTCGAGCGCCGACCGCGCCGACCGACCCGAGTCCATCGCAGTTGCCGCCAACGGCACCGCCCTGCTCACCACCCGCCCCCTTGCTCCCGAATGGAGGTCGGGGCGGCTCCTCCGGATAGACCTGTTGACCGGCGCCTCCCGCCAACGTGACGACTATCCAGACGCAGACTCCACGGCGGGATGGCGTGCCCAATCTCTCGCCGCCAGTGCTGACGGAGGCCGCATCGCCGCGACACCGGGTACCCCAGGAGGTGGCGACGTGTTCGTCTACGTCGCCGCCACCGACAGCTTCACGCAATCCAAGGAGCTGGCGGCCGACGTGACCTATGCGGCCCTCGACGGCGCCGGCTCCAAGACGCTGGTCGGTCATCAGACCATGGAAGGCTGGGAAGGGGCGACCTATGTACTCGACGGCGACCTCGTCCGCCGGGCCACCATCCCGTCCGGCGGAACCGCGGAGACGGTGAACGGGTCGGGAACGGTCAGCTATCGCCTGGCGACCGTCAACGTCGAGGTCCTGGACCTCGATCGTGGCTTCGTGAGGGGCCGCATCGGCCTTCCCGAGAGCGTCGAGGGAGTCGGCGCCATCGCCGTGAGCCCGGACGAGACGGTGGTTGCCGCCCTCACCCGTTCAGGCATCAGCGTGGTGTCGGTGGCGACCGCGGCCGGCGTCGGTTGCGCCGCCGTCCCCGCCCGTCCGGCGGTGACGGCGATCTGCGGAGCCCCGCTCGGGGAGGTCGTCATCGACGGCACCGGGCGGGCCTACGCCTCGAACACCGAACGTAACGAGATCGCGGTGGTCTCCCTCACCACCGGTCAGGCGGAGCCACCGATACTCGTGGGCTCGCGACCTCGAGGACTCGACCTCAGTGCCGACGGCAAGACGCTCTACGTGGCCAACTCGGGCGCGGAGGAGATCTCGGTGGTCGACTTGGCCCGGCGGGTCGAGGTGCGGCGCATCACCGTTCCCTCGCGCACCGGCGGCAACGAGCGCCCCTTCTCGATCGCCGTCGGGAACCGAGACATTGCATTGTTCTCGACCACTGCCGGTGGATCGGGATTCGGAGGAAGCGTTTACCAGCTTGACCTGCGCTCCGAGACGGTGCGGCTGCGGGACGACATGGGCGGCTCGGGGGGGAGAACGACGGTGCGGACCGCCGTGGTGGCGAGCGGCGACCGCTCGCGCATCGTCGTCGCTGCGACGCAGACCAGCGGCGGCGACGTCTTCATCTACAGCACCGAGACCGATACGTTCTCACCCCAAGTTCGCCTCGACCGGTACCTGGCATTCGTGGGCGCCGATGGAGCGGGGTCACGGTTCGTCTTCGACCCAGGTGGCCTGATCACCGATGGCGAGGGGCGGCCGGAGGGTGAGATCTCGGCCGGTGGCTACGGGGTGGCCGTGAACCGGGCCGGGACCATCGCCTATCGCGTTCAGTTCTCGGCCGTCGAGGTGATCGACCTGGATCGTCGGACGGTGATGCGGTCCATACCCCTTCCGGAGCCGGTCTCCGTCCAACGGGGAGGGATCGCCCTGAGCCCCGACGAGACGACCCTCGCCGTGATCACCCACAGTGGGATCTCACGGCTCCAGGTGCAGAACGGACCGCCGCAGGCTCCCTACTCGAGCTGGACCCAGCCGGCATCGACACCTCTCGACGGGCTCGGGACGTGGATGGCTGTGGGCAACACTCCCACGGCGTCGCCGGGTCAGAGTCCACCGGCGTACCTCTACGCCCACCACTTCTCCTTCGCCAACAGCCCCGCTATCGGCGCCATCGCACTCGTGACCAGCCCGGGCGGCAGGGCCGCCATGTTCACGGTTGCCGCCCCTGACGGCACCCCCCATACGGTGGTCATCCCGTTCAACTGGTCGAGCGGCCACTTCTATTACTCGCTTGTCCACCGGTTGGGCCCGGGGTCCTGGGGAGGGTGGATGTACGACTACAGCAGCGGCGTTTGGACGTTCGTCGGCCGGCTGAACCTCCCCGGCGAATGGGGAAAGCTCTCACCGGCGACCATGACGATGGCGCTGTGGATCGGGAGTACGGCCCCGACGTGCTCGGAATACCCGCGCGCCGATGTCTACTTCTCCCCGCCGGTGGGCTATGCCGGGACGTCGGTGTCGACGGCCCCGGTCGGAACGACGAAGCAGACGCCCGGTGCCTGCGCCGCATCGACCTCGGTGGAGGCGGGAACCTGGATTCGTTACCTCCTCGGAGCGGACACGGCGGTGCCATGACGCAACTGGGCTGCGGTTTCGTGCAGGTCCTTGTGGAGGTGACCGGACTCGAACCGGCGACTTCTACGTTGCGAACGTAGCGCTCTACCAGCTGAGCTACACCCCCGTCGGACCCCCCGAGGATACCTCCGGTGGAAGTCGGCTCTCGATTGCCGCTTGGAGTCGGGCCTGCAGCAGTGTGGTGGTGAGGTCGCCGCGGGTGCGTTCGAGCACGGCTCGCAGGGCGTCGGTGGTGCGGCGCAGACCGCCGGTGACGGCATCGGGGAAGTCGATGGTGACGAGCGTGTCGTACACGTCGCCCATAACGCCCAGGAGCGCCTCACCCCTCGGCAGGTCGCCGTCGCGCAGGCGGTCGAGCAGATGGCGACGCAGCTCGCTGGCCGCCTCGGCCAGGCCGTTCAGCCAGGCGGCGGCGGACACACCCAGGCTGAGGTGGGAGGGCAGGCCTTCGTCGTCGACCAGGGCAGCGGTGATGCGGGCCTCGGCGTACTCCTTCTCGGCGTCGTGCAGCGGGCCGGCGGCGGCGAGCGCCGGGTAGGGCCGCAGGGCGTCGTGGGCCTGACCCAGGGCAGCAGCGGCCTCGTCGGCCAGTGCCGTGGCCGTGGCCGAGTCACGCCGGTGGGTGGCGCGGATGGCGTTGCCACACGCCCGGATGGTGCGCCGGCAGGCGGCAAGGGCAACCTCGCGGGCGGCCGAGGCGGCCTCCAACTCGTTGCGCACCGACTCTTCCAGGACCAGAAGGTCCTGGCGGATTCCCCCCGTCGAGGGACTGCCGCCGTCCACCCGGATGCCGGGGGTCGCTAGTTGGCCGAGCGCCGCAGCATCGCCGGCTCCATGCTGGCCGAGCGGCGCACTAGCGCCGGCTCCATGCTGGCCGAGCGCCGCAGCATCGCCGGCCCCATGGCCTGAGGGCCGGGGAGGAAGCGGACCTTCATGTCCTGCTCGGCGGCCAGCCCCCGCTGGCGCACCAGCAGGGCGACGTAGGCGACGAGGAGCACGTCGACCGCGAGGTGGGCGTAGAGGAGCACCCGCAGGGCGGGGATGAAGCTCAGGACCAGCGTGGCGCCGGCGGAGACCAGAAGCACGACGAACACGTCGCGCCGGCGGCGCAGCGTGCGGCTGCGGGAACTGGGCAGGCCGGCGACGGCGAAGGCACGCGGCCCGACTGCACGGGTGTGCGCGCTGCGGCCTGCGGCCATGGAGCGCCTGGCGGCCAGCGAGGTGACGGGGGCGGCGGGGCCGGGGACGTAGGCGTGAGCGGGGGGCCGCTCGGGCACGAGGCCACGCGAAACCGAAGGACGCCGGCGCAACACGGTCAACTGCTGGCGGAAAGCGCTGATCGACTCGGCCGGCCGTACCTCGGACCGCCGGCGAATGAACCCGGGGAGGAGGACGGCGACCCAGATCAGGGCCAGAACCACCAGAACCAACGTCACGCTCCTTGACCTGCCTTTACTCTCGGGGACCGTACTGGGCCGGGTGGCGCGGATCGCGGATGCCGACGGGGAAGTACACGAAAATGCCGGCGGGGAGGTGGAGCCGCCCTCCCCTCCTTGCTACCAGCCGCCCCCCTCAGGTGCAAGCGGGGGAGTCAGGCGGGGAGGATCTCGTCGGTCTCGCCCCGGCGGTAGGTGCCGGAGCGACCTCCGGTCTTCTCCCACAGCGTCAGCTCGCCCACAACCATCGACCGGTCCACGGACTTGCACATGTCGTAGATCGTCAGCGCGGCCACGGCGCAGGCCGTCATCGCCTCCATCTCGACTCCGGTGCGGTCGACCGTGTCGACCTGGACCTCGACCTCCACGTGGTCGTCGCCGACGGTGAAGTTCACGTAGACGCTGCCCACCAGCAGGGGGTGGCAGAGGGGGATGAGGTGCGGGGTCTGCTTGGCCGCCTGGATACCGGCGACACGGGCCACGGCCAGCACGTCGCCCTTGGCGATGGCGTTGCTGGCGATCTTCGACGTGGTGTCCGGCTGCATCACTATCTTGCAGCGAACCAGCGCCCGACGATGCGTGGCTTCTTTCGGCGTGACGTCGACCATCCGGGCGCGCCCGAGTGGGTCGAGATGGGTGAGGCCCCGATCGGACACGGCCGAAGTCTACGCGAAGGAGACCGAAGTCTACGCGAAGGAGATCAGCCGCCCACAGGGCGGCGACATCCCACTCCCGAGCGGGTGGCCCGCCACGGGACAGACCTGCGAGGTTCTACCCGCCGATCTGGCTCATGCTGCGGTCGGGGCGGCGGAAATGGACCTGGCCGATCGAATGGCCAGCCCACTTTCGGCCCACGTCGGCGGCGATGGCGGCGGCCACGTCGTCGTCGCCGCCGCCGCTGCGCATGATCGACCGCAGGTCGGTCTCGTCGACGGCGAACAGGCAGTTACGGAACATGCCCTCGGCGGTGAGTCGGACGCGGTCGCAGCTGCCGCAGAAGTTGTCGGTGACGCTGGAGATGACGCCGATCTCGCCGCCGCCGTCGACGAAGCGCCATCTTCGGGCGGGTGCCGACCCCGTGCCCGGCCCGGCCACCGCCTCCAGCGGCCACACCGCACCGATGGTGGACACGACCTCATCGGCGGGAACCACCTGGTCGGGCGACCACGCCCCGTCGGCGTCGAGGGGCATGAACTCGATGAAACGGACGTGCACGCCGCGCTCGCGCCCGAAGGCGGCGAAGTCGACCAACTCGTCGTCGTTCACCCCCCGCACGAGCACGCAGTTGACCTTCACCGGGGAGAATCCGGCGGCCACGGCGGCGTCGATGCCCTCGATCACCTGCTGCAGGCTGTCGCGGCGGGTGACGGCGGCGAAGCGGTCGGCCCGCAGCGAGTCACAGGAGATGTTGACCCGGTCGAGGCCGGCCCGACGCAGATCGTCGGCCAGCAGGGCGAAAGTGGTGCCATTGGTGGTGAGGGCCAGGTCGAGGTGGCCGTCCGCCGGCGACAGGCCGGCCAGCATCCCCACCAGTCGGGGAAGGTGGGCCCGCACCGTGGGCTCGCCCCCAGTGAGGCGGATGCTGTTGAACCCGAAACGCTCGACGCACACCCGGGCCACCCGGGTGATCTCTTCGAACGTGAGCAGGTCGGCCCGCGCCAGCCAGTCGAGGCCCTCGGCGGGCATGCAGTAGCGGCACCGAAGGTTGCACCGGTCGGTGACGGAGATGCGCAGGTCGCGGACGCGCCGGTCGAAGGGATCGATCAGGGGGTGCGCAGGGTTCACAGCCCCCACGCTACGCCCGCCCTGGGCCTACCGGACCCTCAGGGTGTTACAGGAGCATGACTTTCACGGAGGCGCCGGCGTCCACACCTTCGCCGTCGGGGAGCTCGACCAGGGCGTTGGCCCGCGCCATGGCCGAGAGCATGTGAGACCCCTGCCCGCCCGACGACCGCACGTGCCAGCGCCCGTCGTCGCCGGCGGCGGCGACCACCCGGACCAGGTGCAGCTTGCCGTCAGGCCGCCGGCGAAGGGCCTCGTCGGTCACCGCCGTCACCCGCGGGCGGTCGATGACGGAGTGGCCCATCATCGATCGCAGGGCGGGGCGGGCGAACAGCTCGAATGACACCATCGACGAGACCGGGTTCCCCGGCAGCCCGAACACCGGGGTCCCTCCCACCAACCCGAAGGCCAGGGGCTTGGCCGGGCGCACCGCCACCTGCCACCACCGCATGTGCCCGAGGCGGTCGAGCACCTGCTTCATGTAGTCGAAGTCGCCCACGCTGACGCCGCCGCTGGTAACGAGGGCGTCACAGGTGGCGGCACCGCGATGCACGGCTTCGGTCAGCGCCGCCTCCTCGTCGCCGACCAGGCCCAGGTCGACGGCGTCGCACCCGGCGGCGTCGACGAGGGCCAGCAAAGTGGGCCGGTTGGAATCGCGAATTTGTCCCGGCCGCAGGGGTCCGCCGTCAGCCACCAGCTCGTCGCCCGTGGACAGCACCCCCACGCGCGCTCGGGGGACCACCGTCACCCTCTGGCGCCCGACGCTGGCCAGCACGCCGAGATGGCCGGCCGACAACACGGTTCCGGGTTCGAACAGGGTCTCGCCCCGGCGGAAGTCCTCGCCCGGCCGCCGGATGTGGTCGCCCGCAGCCGCCCGTGCCTCGATCACCACTGCTGTCCCCCCGTCCACCGCTTGGGTGCGCTCCACCATCACGACGGCGTCCGCGCCCGGTGGCAGGGGCGCCCCGGTCATGATGCGTACGGCCTCGCCCGCACCGACGTGCATGTCGGGCTCGGTCCCGGCGGCGAGGGTGCCGATCACCGTTAGGCGGGCGGGGACGTCGTCGGTGTCGACGGCACGGACCGCGTAGCCGTCCATCGCCGTGTTGGCGAAGGCAGGAACGTCCTCCTCGGCCACGATCGACTCGGCGATCACGCAGCCGGCAGCCTCCAGGAGCGGCAGCGGACGGGGAGCGAGGGAGGCGCAGGCGCCGAGGATGTGGCCGCGGGCGTCCTCGACCGAGATCACAGCGGAGGGGGAGCGATCAGTCCAGCTTCTTGCGGCGCACCAGGTCGGCCAGAAAGGAACCGAACTCGGGCCCCAGGTCGTCGCGCTCGACGCCCAGCTCGACGGTGGCCCTCAGGTAGTCGCGCTTGTCGCCTACGTCGAAGCGGCCGTGCTCGAACACGTGCCCGTAGATGGGCTGGTCGTCGAGCAGTGTGGCCATGGCGTCGGTGAGCTGGATCTCGCCGCCCGCTCCCGGGGCGATCCGGCCGAGTACGTCGAAGATCTCGGGGGTGAGCACGTAGCGACCCATCACCGCCAGGTTCGACGGCGCCACTTCGGGCGCCGGCTTCTCCACGATGTCGAGGACGCGTACCAGGTTCTCCTCCACCGGCTCGGACCGTACGCAGCCGTAGGACGAGATCTTCTCCGGCGGGAAAGCCTTCAAGGCCACCACCGAGCTGGCGTGTCGCTCGTGGACCGCGAGCATGTCGCGCAGGACGCGGGAATCGTCGACCATGAGATCGTCGCCGAGGAGCACGACGAAGGGCTCGTCGCCCACGTGCTCGGCGGCCACCGACACGGCGTGGCCCAGCCCCCGCGGCTCACCCTGGCGCACGTAGTGGATGTCGGCCATCTCGGCGATGTCGCGCATCTCCTTCAGTAGGTCGAACTTGCCGGCCGCCTCCAGGTAGTGCTCGAGCTCGAAGGAGCGGTCGAAGTGGTCCTCGAGGGTCCGCTTGCCGCGGCCGGTGATGATGAGGATGTCGCGTATCCCGGCCCGCACCGCCTCCTCCACCACGTACTGGATGGCCGGCTTGTCGACGACCGGCAGCATCTCCTTGGGCTGGGACTTCGTGGCGGGCAGGAACCTGGTGCCCAGGCCGGCGGCGGGGATCACCGCTTTGCGCACCGCCTGCTTTCCGGGGGCCATGGCGTTCACTCACCGACCTTGGCGTGCTCCACACGGTTGCCGCCGAGGTGCTTGGCCCGGTACAAGGCGCCGTCCGCCGCCGCCTTCAGGTCCTTCTCCGACGTCCCGTGCTCGGGGTAGCTGGCGACCCCGAGTGACATGGTGACGGCCAGCTCGACGTCGTTGCTGCGAAAGGGCTCGTCGGCCACGGCGGCGCGTACCTTCTCGGCGGCCCGAAGTGCTCCGGCCAGGCCGGTGCGAGGCAGGAGCAGGGCGAACTCGTCACCCCCACCGCTCAGGCGCGACACCGTGTCGACTTCGCGGGTCGACACCATCAGCCGGCGGGACAGCTCGACGAGCACGCTGTTGCCGATCTGGTGGCCATGGGTGTCGTTGACGCCCTTGAAGTTGTCGAGGTCGCAGAGCACCAGTGAAAAGTAGTCGTCGGCGAAGCGCACGGCGCGCGAGAGCTCCTCGCCCAGGCGGAGATCGAAGTGCCGGGAGTTCCACAGGCCGGTCAGGCCGTCGGTGAGCGACATGCGCTTGGCTTCGTCGTACAGGTAGCTGTTGTCGATGGCCGTCTCGGCCTGACGGACGAGGGACTGCAGAGTCTCCACGTCGGCCGACGAGAAGGGGAGGTCGCTGACCCGTCCGTAGAGCGCCAGCACGCCGTACGGGTGGCCGTCGGAGCGCACCGGCACGGCCACGGCGGTGACGGCGCCGTCGGCCGGCTCCGACGGCGACGGGTGGGGCGCCTCGTGACCCGGCCACACGACCACTCGCCCGCCGCCGCCGGCCGCACCCGCAACTCCCTCGCCGCCGAGCAGATCAGGTGGCTCTGGGGCGACGGACCCGAAGGTGGCCAGCGGGCGCAGACGGTCGCTCCCGGCGACCGCGGTGTAGAAGACGCCGGCGGTGCTGCCCAGGAAGAGTCCCGAGGTCTCGAGCACCGCGCCGACCATGGCGGGGCGGTCGTGGGTGGCAGTGAGGGCGTCACCGAGACGGGTGAGGGCACGACGGAACTCCAAGCCGCCCTGCTCGAGGGCCATCAGCCGGCGCTCGACGTTGCGGAGATGCTCTTCGGCTCGCCGCAGTCGAGCGAGCATGTCGTCGGAGTCGCTGGGGCCGCTGATGGGCCCATCGTAGGGACTTCGCCCTGCGACCAGGGGACCGGGTTGGAAGACCTCCACGGCTACGATGGAAACCCGTTTCCCATCCGACCACTGCAGAGGCTCCACCGATGCCCACCTACGAGTACGCCTGCAAGTCCTGCGGTGAGCACCTCGAGGTCGTCCAGAAGTTCACCGACGACGCCCTCACCACCTGCCCAGCCTGCGGCGGGCAGCTCCGGAAGGTGTTCGGGTCGATCGGCATCTCCTTCAAGGGCAGCGGCTTCTACCGCACCGACAGCCGTCCGGCGGCCACGAAGAAGGATCAGGAGAAGGACAAGGCGAAAGAGAGCACCGGCGCCAAGGCCGACAAGGCGGGCAAGGACGGCGCCTCGGGCGGCGACGGCGCCTCGTCGTCCAAGTCCGATTCGTCGTCCAAGTCCGAGTCGTCGTCCAAGTCCGACTCGCCGTCGAAGTCGGGCTCTTCGTCATCGAAATCCGGAGGGGGCGACAAGGCCCCCGCCGCCGCTGCGGGCTGAGGAACCCAATTGGCCGGGCCCACGGCCGAGATCGCAGTGTTCGGTGGAACCGGCTTCTACCGCTTCCTCGACGGCCTCACCGAGGTGGCCGTGCAGACGCCCTACGGCTCGCCCTCGGCGCGTGTGGCCGTCGGCGAGGTCGACGGCCGCCGGGTGGCGTTCCTGGCCCGCCACGGCGTGCACCACGAGCTTCCTGCCCACCGGGTGAACTACCGGGCCAACCTGTGGGCGCTGCGCTCGTTGGGGGTGAGCCGGGTGCTGGCGCCGTGCTCGGTGGGGTCGCTACGGCCCGCGCTGAAGCCCGGCGAGTTCGTGTTGTGTGACCAGCTCGTCGACCGGACGAGGGGCCGGGTCGACACCTTCTTCGACGGACCTGTCCCCACCCACATCTCCTTCGCCGACCCCTACTGCAACGAGCTGCGGACGGTGACGGCGCAGGCAGCCGTCGCCGAGGGCATCGTTGCCCATCCCCAGGGAACGGTGGTGGTCATCGCCGGTCCCCGGTTCTCCACGCGGGCGGAGTCGCGATGGTTCGCGGCCGCCGGCTGGGACGTGGTGAACATGACCCAGTACCCCGAAGCCGCCCTCGCCCGGGAGCTCGGCATGTGTTACTCGGGGATCGCGCTCGTCACCGACTACGACGCCGGCCTCGATGGCGTCGAGGGCATCCATGCCGAGGCCGTCACCATGGAAGCGGTGTTCCGGGTGCTGGCCGACAACGTGGAACGGGTGCAACGGCTGCTGGTGCGCACGATCCCGGCCATTCCTGTCGACCGGGCGTGCGCCTGCGGGCAGGTTCTGGACCTCGGGTCTCTCCCCTCGTAGGCTGGGCGGCGGCCGCTTCCCCCTCGGCAGTGCGATTCCCCACCGAGGAGCCACCGTGCGCCTGCGTCGCCTTTCCCGCTCGCCCTTGTTCTTCTGGGTCGCCGTGGCCCTGCTTTCCCTCCTCACGGCAACGGTCGTGGGCCGCTTCGTCAGCGGCGCCCGGGCCGAGGCGTCCCGCTACGGCTCGTTGCAGACCGTGGCGGTGGCCGTCAACCCGGTCGAGGCCGGTGCGGTGGTGGAGCCGGACGATGTCGCCCTGCGCTCGATTCCCGCGGCGTTCCTGCCCGAGGGATGGTTCGGCGCGACCGAGGAGGTAGTCGGGCGGACGGCGCTGGCCACGGTGGTTCGGGGCCAGACCGTGGTGCGGACCAACCTGGCCCCTTGGGGCTTGAATGGTCTGGCTGCCCTGTTGCCACCCGGCACCCGGGCGGTGAGCGTGCCCACCGGTGTCGCCAGCCCGCCATTGCACCGGGGCGACGTGGTCGACGTGCTGGCCACCTTCGACCCCCAGGCCGCAGGCGACGGCGACCCCGCCTTCGCCGTGGCCCTCCGCGCGTCGGTGGTCGACGTGGGCGAGGACTCGGCGACGGTGGCCGTCACCCCCGCCGAAGCCACCAGGGTGGTCTACGCCGTGTCGCACGGCGCAGTGTCGCTGGCCATCACCGCCGACCCGGCGCAGTCGCCTCTCGATCCGGCTTTCCCCGAGGCGCCGGTTCCGGACAGCCGCCGGCTGCCCGTGCCGCAGCCGCCGCCGTCACCGACGACTCGTGTCCCGTCGGGGTGAAAGCGCTGGGTGCGCGTCATTTCAGCCTGTTCGGTCCAGACGATCAATCAACAATCCCGTAAGCAACCAGTTGGCAACAACCGAGATCAGCGTGAGCAGGCCACCCATCCAGTCACCGGTAGCCAAGACGATGGCAGTTATGGCAACGCCCACCCCGCCGATCCAGCGGCGGGTGCAACGAAGACTTTCTGCCTGCTCACGCGGGTCGAAGTCTCTCCGGAATGCTTTCCAATCGCGCCGACCTCGCCACGTCACCGGTCAATCCTAGGGCGCGCCTGCCAGCTTGCCCGGGAATCGAGGCGCTAGCACGATCAAGACCGGCACGTATCGACCGGCGCCCCCGCCAATCACTGGAATCAAGTCGTACGACTGTGGGTGTCTCGCGGCGTGGCGGGAACGCCCGACGGCTCATCGGTCGTATCGTAACTGTTCA
>Ga0183260_10001848_pt1 | contig 17631 bp, 16 predicted proteins | sample AntDrymUQ4972206_2_FD_129768 | JGI IMG/M metagenome (GOLD analysis project Ga0183260, IMG submission 129768) | Polar desert sand microbial communities from Dry Valleys, Antarctica - metaG UQ497 (22.06) (version 2) (version 2) | ecosystem: Environmental > Terrestrial > Soil > Desert | place...
CGGCTGTGCCCGCTCGACGTGGACGTCGCCCTGGTCACGAACCTGGTCAACATCCGCTACCTGACCGGGTTCACCGGGTCGAACGCCGCGCTCGTCGTGGCCGCGGACGGAGCCGATGTGTTCTGCACCGACTTCCGGTACCGGACGCAGTCCGCCGAGCAGGTCCCCGATCTGGAGCACGTCATCGAGCGCAACTGCGCCGCGGCGCTGGCCGGCCGGCTGGCCGAAGCCGGTGTGGGCCGGGTCGGATACGAGTCGCACGAGGTCACGGTGGACGGCCTGGCCGCGCTCACCGACGGCCTGCCCGACGCCGAACTGCGCAGCCTGCAGCGAGCCGTCGAGGACCTGCGCGCGGTCAAGGACGAGGCTGAGGTCGACCTGACGCGCGAGGCCTGTGCGATCGCCGACCGCGCGCTGGCCGACCTGATGGCGGCCGGAAGGATCCGGCCCGGCCGTACCGAGCGTGCGGTCGGTCGCGACCTCGACGGCCGGATGCTCGACCACGGCGCCGAGCAGCCCTCCTTCGAGACCATCGTCGCCAGCGGCGCGAACTCCGCTGTCCCGCATCACCGGCCCACGGGCCGGGCGCTGGCAGCGGGCGACTTCGTGAAGTTCGACTTCGGGGCGGCGTACGGCGGCTACCACTCCGACATGACCCGGACGGTCGTCCTCGGGCCCGCGGCGGACTGGCAACGGGAGGTGTACGCCGTCGTGCTGGAGGCTCAGCGGCTCGGCCGGGAGGCGCTGCGGATCGGCGCCGATGTCCGCGACGTGGACGCCGCCGCCCGGGACCACATCAAGGCCGCCGGCTACGGCGAGCACTTCGGCCACGGTCTCGGCCACGGGGTGGGCCTGCAGGTGCACGAAGCGCCCACCGTCAGCTACCTCGGCGCCGGTACACTGGCCGACCGGATGCTGGTGACCGTCGAACCCGGGGTCTACCTCCCCGGACGCGGGGGCGTCCGGATCGAGGACACCCTCGCAGTCCGGCCGGACGGTCCGGAATTGCTCACCCTGACCAGCAAGGACCTCACCGTGCTCTAGGGGAGCCGGAGCGAAAGGAGTCGACCAGCCACCGTGGCCACCACCAACGACCTGAAGAACGGCATCACGCTGGACCTGGACGGCCAGCTCTGGACCGTCGTGGAGTTCCAGCACGTCAAGCCCGGCAAGGGCGGGGCGTTCGTCCGGACCACGCTGAAGAACGTGCTGTCCGGCAAGGTCGTCGACCGCACCTTCAACGCCGGGCTGAAGGTGGAGACCGCGAACGTCGACAAGCGGTCGATGACGTACCTGTACAAGGACGGCACCGACTTCGTCTTCATGGACGGCGACACCTTCGAGCAGATCCCGGTGTCGGCCGAGACCGTGGCCGGCAACGCCGACTACCTGCTGGAGAACGCCACTGCGGTGGTCGCTGTGCACGACGCGATCCCGCTGTTCATCGAGCTGCCGACCAGCGTCGAGCTGGTCATCAGCCACACCGATCCCGGCGTCCAGGGCGACCGCGCCACGGGCGGCACGAAGCCGGCCACGCTGGAGACCGGAGCAACCATCCAGGTCCCGCTGTTCCTGTCGACCGGCGAGCGGATCAAGGTGGACACCCGCGACGGTCGCTATCTGGGTCGAGTCAACTGAGCGTGATCACCACCGTCACCCGGTCAGGGGCATGAGCTCCCGGCGCAAGGCCCGCAAACGGGCCCTCGACATCCTCTTCGAGGCCGACCTGCGCGGAACCGACCCGCTGGTCACGGCGGCAGCCCGGATCGCCGGAGCACAACCTCCGGTGCCCGAGTACGCCGTCACCCTGGTGGAGGGGGTGCAGGAGCATCGAGAGCGAATCGACGAGTTGATCGCGACCTGTGCCGAGGGGTGGACGCTGCCCCGGATGCCCGGAGTGGACCGGGCGCTGTTGCGGCTGGCGATCTACGAACTGTTGTGGACCGACGTGCCACCGGCGGTCGTCGTGGACGAGGCGGTGGAACTGGCCAAGTCGCTGTCGACTGACGACTCGCCGCGCTTCATCAACGGCGTCCTCGGCCGCATCGTGGCGCTGGGGCCGTCCCTGCGCACCTGAGACGGCCAGCCGTCACCCTTGCATCTGCTCCATGGCCGGGCGGGCCTCCGGCGCCAGAACGCCCCAGGTGATCAATTTGTCGGTCAGCTCCCCGGCGCTGATGTCGTAGATGATCGCCAGCGACTTGAGGTCCTCGCTGCGGATGGAGAGCACCCGCCCGTTGTAGTCGCCACGCTGGCTCTGGATGGTCGCGGCGTAGCGGGCCAGGGGGCCGGCCTGCTCGGCCGGTAGCTGGCCCAGCCGCTCCAGGTTGAGCACCACCTTGGTCGCCGGATCACCACCGCGCATCGGACGGGCGTCCGGGAGCAGTTCGGCGATCGGGATGCTGTAGAAGTTCGCCAGCTCAGCCAGCTTCTGCACCGTGACCGCGCGGTCGCCGCGCTCGTAGGAGCCGATCACGACCGCCTTCCAGCGCCCGCCGGACTTCTCCTCGACACCCTGCAACGACAAACCCTGTTGATTGCGAATCGCTCGAAGTCGCGCTCCGAGGGCCTTTGCGTAGTCGCTCATCCTTGCCCTTCCGGCGGGTGACACGGACGGCCCGCTGGTTACTCAGCGTATTCCCCGGTCGGCTACGGACAGTAGGCGTCGTACGGCTGGGGCGCAAGCCGCCATCCGGGCGCGTCCGATGTCACTTGCTGGAACCGGACAAGCTAGGTTGGCCGCACAGGCCCCGTCGTACGGCGAGGTGGACATCCTTTAACGAACCGTCCAGTGAGGCGGGCAAGGAGGTCATGCAGGTGGGCGCTGCCCCCGATTCGTCAGACCCTCTCGGTTCGGCCACCCGCCGGCCTTTGCTCGACGCCAACTCGCTGGCCCGCACCGTCGACCGGATGGCGCACCAGATCCTGGAGAAGACCGCCGGCGCCCACAACACTGTCTTGATCGGCATCCCGACCCGGGGGGCCACGTTGGCCCGCCGGCTTGCCGCGCGGATGCGCGCCTTCGAGGGCGTCGACGTACCGGTCGGGATTCTCGACACCACCCTCTACCGCGACGACCTGCGGCTACGTGCGGTCCGTGCCCTGGAGGAGACCACCGAGCCACCCGGCGGTATCACCGACCGGCTCGTCGTCCTCGTGGACGACGTGCTCTACAGCGGGCGCACGGTCCGGGCCGCGCTGGACGCGCTGCGTGAACTCGGGCGCCCCCGGGCGGTCCAGCTGGCCGTCCTGGTCGATCGCGGCCACCGGGAGCTGCCGATCCGCGCCGACTTCGTCGGCAAGAACATCCCCACCGCCCCGGAAGAGCAGGTGCGCGTCCTGCTCGCGGAGGTGGACGGCGAGAACGCCGTAGTCATCATCTCGGGAGGCCCTTCGTGAAGCACCTGCTGTCCGCCGCGGACCTTGACCGCGAGGCGGCCACCCTGGTCCTCGACACCGCGGCGCAGATCGACGCCGCGCTGGCCGGCCGCGAGGTGAAGAAGCTGCCCACCCTGCGCGGGCGCACGGTGGTGAACCTGTTCTACGAGGACTCCACGCGGACCCGGATCTCCTTCGAGCTGGCGGCCAAGCGGCTGTCGGCCGACGTGATCACGTTCTCGGCCAAGGGATCCAGCGTGTCCAAGGGCGAGAGCCTCAAGGACACCGCCCTGACGCTGGAGGCGATGGGTGCCGATGCCGTCGTCGTGCGGCACTCGATGTCCGGGGCGCCGCACCGGTTGGCGCAGTGGGTTCGCGGGAGCGTGGTCAACGCCGGCGACGGCACGCACGAGCACCCGACGCAGGCCCTCCTGGACGCCTTCACGATGCGGGCGCGGCTGGGCCGGCTGGAGGGCCTGCGGGTCACGATCGTCGGGGACGTGCTGCACAGCCGGGTCGCCCGGTCCAACGTGCTGTTGCTGTCGACCCTCGGCGCCGAGGTCACCGTGGTCGCGCCGCCCACCCTGCTGCCGGTCGGAGTCGACGCGTGGCCGGTCGAGGTCAGCTTCGACCTCGACCAGAGCCTGCCCAAGGCCGACGTGGTGATGATGCTGCGGGTGCAGCGCGAGCGGATGAGCGCGTCGTACTTCCCGAGTCCCCGCGAGTACAGCCGGCGCTATGGCCTGGATGCGACCCGGATGGCCATGCTGGCCGAGCACGCGATCGTGATGCATCCCGGCCCGATGAACCGCGGGATGGAGATCGCCGCCGAGGTGGCCGATTCGGTCCGCTCGACGATCGTGGAACAGGTGAGCAACGGGCTGTCGGTCCGGATGGCCGTGCTCTATCTGCTGCTCGGCGGGGCGGAGGTGGCCGCATGACCGCCGGGTGGCTGCTGCGCGGAGTACGGCCCTACGGCGAGGCGCCGGTCGACCTGCTGATCAAGGATGGGGCCTTCGCGGAGGTCGGCTCCGGCCTCCGCGCGCACGGGGCCGATGTCCTCGACGGCGGCGGGCTGGTCGCTCTACCCGGCCTGGTCGACCTGCACACCCACCTGCGCGAGCCGGGCCGGGAGGACGCCGAGACCGTGGCCAGCGGCTCGCGCGCGGCCGCCCTGGGCGGGTTCACGGCGGTGCACGCGATGGCCAACACCGACCCGGTGGCCGACACCGCCGGCGTGGTCGAGCAGGTGTGGCGGCTCGGGCGGGAGACCGGTCTGGTCGACGTCGCGCCGGTGGGGGCGGTGACCGTGGGCCTGGGCGGCAGTCAGCTGGCCGAACTCGGGGCGATGGCGGACTCGGCGGCCAGGGTGCGGATGTTCTCCGACGACGGTCACTGCGTGTCCGACCCGGCGTTGATGCGGCGGGCGCTGGAGTACGTCAAGGCCTTCGGGGGCGTCATCGCCCAGCACGCCGAGGAGCACCGGCTGACCGAGGGCGCCCAGATGAACGAGGGCGTCCACTCCGCGCGGCTGGGGTTGACCGGGTGGCCGGCCGCCGCCGAGGAGGCGATCATCGCCCGCGACGTGCTGCTCGCCGAGCACGTCGGCTCCCGGCTGCACGTCTGCCACGTGTCCACCGCCGGTTCGGTGGAGCTGCTGCGGTGGGCCAAGGGCAGAGGAGTCGACGTCACCGCCGAGGTGACGCCGCACCACCTGCTGTTGACCGACGAGCTGGCCGCGACGTACGACCCGGTCTACAAGGTGAACCCGCCGCTGCGGACGGCCTGCGACGTCGAGGCCCTTCGCGCCGGACTGGCCGACGGCACGATCGACGCGGTCGCCACCGACCATGCCCCGCACGCGGTCGAGGACAAGGAGTGCGAGTGGGGCGCGGCCCGTCCCGGCATGCTCGGCCTGCAGCAGGCGCTGTCGATCGTGCAGCTCACGATGGTCGACACCGGACGGTTGGACTGGCGCGGCGTGGCCGACCGGATGTCGGCCCGCCCGGCCCGGATCGGCGGCACGGTCCGCGACGGGCACGGTGGCGACCTGGTCGCGGGTGCTCCGGCGAACCTCCTGCTGCTCGACCCGGCGGTCACTTCGGTGGTCGACCCCGCCGAGCTGGCCAGCCGCAGCCGCAACACGCCGTACGCCGGCCGCGAGCTGCCGGGCCGGGTGGTGGCGACGTTCCTGCGCGGAGTACCCACGGTCCTGGACGGGAAAGCGCAGGCGTGAGCCCGCAGCCAGCGGTCCTGGTACTGGAGGACGGCCGGACGTTCCGCGGCGAGGCGTACGGCGCCCGCGGCGAGACCGTCGGCGAGGCGGTGTTCGCGACCGGGATGACCGGTTATCAAGAGACGCTGACCGACCCGAGCTACCACCGCCAGGTCGTGGTGATGACGGCCCCCCACATCGGCAACACCGGCGTCAACGACGAGGACGGCGAGTCCGACCGGATCTGGGTGGCCGGGTACGTCGTGCGCGATCCGGCCCGGCGCCCGTCGTCCTGGCGCTCGCGCGGCGGGCTCGGCGACGAGCTGGCCGGCCAGGGGGTGGTCGGCATCAGCGGCGTCGACACCCGAGCGTTGACCCGTCACCTGCGCGAGCGCGGGGCGATGCGGGTCGGAATCTCCTCGGCCGATCCCGATCCCGAGCGGCTGCTGGCCAAGGTGCTCGACAGCCCATCGATGCGCGGAGCGGATCTGGCCCGCGAGGTGTCGACGGCGGCGGCGTACACGGTTCCTGCGATCGGGGACCGCAGATTCCGGATCGCTGCGGTCGATCTCGGGATCAAGACGATGACACCGCGCCGGCTGGCCGAACGCCGCATCGAGACCCTCGTGCTGCCGGCGACGACCACGGCGGCCGAACTGCTGGCCGTGCACGCCGACGGCGTCTTCTTCTCCAACGGACCCGGCGACCCGGCGACCGCCGACTACGCGGTGGACCTGATGCGGGCGGCCATCGAGGTCCGTACGCCGACGTTCGGGATCTGCTTCGGCCACCAGATCCTCGGCCGCGCACTGGGCCTGGGGACCTACAAGCTCGGCTACGGCCACCGGGGGGTGAACCAGCCGGTGCAGGACCGGCGTACAGGTCGGGTCGCGATCACCGCGCACAACCACGGTTTCGCGGTGGACGCACCGATCGACGAGCCGTTCAGAACGCCGTACGGCGCGGCCGAGGTGAGCCATGTGGGTCTGAACGACGGCGTCGTCGAGGGTCTGCGCTGCCTCGACCGGCCCGCGTTCAGCGTGCAGTACCACCCGGAGGCCGCGGCCGGCCCGCACGACGCCGACCCGCTGTTCGACTCCTTCGTCGAGCTGATGTCGCGATGATCTCGGGCTCAGGCCGGTCGGGACCGGCAGGATCCCGAGATCATCGCCAGTGGGCGCACGGCTGATGCCCAGACGCCCCGACCTGCGGCACGTCCTGGTGATCGGTTCCGGGCCGATCGTCATCGGGCAGGCCTGCGAGTTCGATTACTCCGGCACCCAGGCTTGCCGGGTGCTGCGCGAGGAGGGGCTGCGGGTGAGCCTGGTCAACTCCAACCCCGCGACGATCATGACCGACCCGGAGTTCGCCGACGCGACGTACATCGAACCGCTGACCCCGGAGTTCGTCGAGCAGATCATCGCGCGGGAGCGGCCGGACGCGGTGCTGGCGACCCTGGGCGGGCAGACCGCGCTGAACATCGCGGTCGCCCTGCACGAGCGCGGCGTCCTGGAGCGCTACGGCGTCGAGTTGATCGGCGCCGACATCGAGGCCATCCAGCGCGGCGAGGATCGCCAGCGGTTCAAGGACATCGTCGCGTCGGTGGGCGCCGAGACACCGCGCAGTGCGGTCTGCCGGTCGATGGCCGAGGTGCTGGACGCGGTCGAGGAGCTCGGCTTCCCGGTCGTGGTGCGGCCGTCGTTCACGATGGGCGGCGCGGGATCCGGCATAGCCCACGACGAGCCCGGACTGCACCGGATCGCCGACGCCGGGCTCGCGGCCAGCCCCACCGGCGAGGTGCTGGTCGAGCAGAGCGTGCTCGGCTGGAAGGAGTACGAGCTGGAGTTGATGCGCGACCGCAATGACAACGTGGTCGTCGTCTGCTCCATCGAGAACATCGATGCGATGGGTGTGCACACCGGCGACAGCCTCACCGTGGCCCCGGCGATGACGCTGACCGACCGCGAGTACCAGCACATGCGCGATGTCGGTATCGCCGTGCTGCGCGCGGTGGGGGTCGATACCGGCGGGTGCAACATCCAGTTCGCCGTACACCCCGACACCGGGCGGCTCGTCGTGATCGAGATGAACCCGCGGGTGTCACGGTCCAGCGCGCTCGCCTCCAAGGCGACAGGTTTCCCGATCGCGAAGATCGCTGCTCGCCTCGCGATCGGTTACACGCTGGACGAGATCGGCAACGACATCACCGGTGTCACCCCGGCGTCGTTCGAACCGGCGCTGGACTACGTGGTCGTCAAGGCCCCGCGGTTCGCCTTCGAGAAGTTCCCCGGCGCCGATCCCGAACTGACCACGACGATGAAGTCCGTCGGCGAGGCGATGGCCATCGGACGGAACTTCGTCGAGGCGCTGCAGAAGGTTCTGCGCTCGCTGGAGACCGGTGCGGCCGGCTTCTGGACCGTCCCGGACCCGGAGGGGACGAGCCGCGAGTCGACCGTCGAGGGTCTCCGCCGGCCGCGCGACGGCCGGGTGTACGACGTGGAGCGCGCGCTGCGGCTGGGGGCCTCGGTCGAGGAGGTGGCCGCGGCCAGCGGCTGGGACCCGTGGTTCGTCGACCAGGTGCTGTCGCTGGTCGAGCTGCGGTCCGAAGTCGACGGCGCCCTGTCGTTGGACGCGGCCTTGCTGCGCCGAGCCAAGCGGGCCGGCTGCTCGGACCGGCAGATCGCCGCCCTGCGCCCGGAGTTCGCCGGGGAGGACGGCGTACGCAGCCTGCGCCACCGTCTCGGGATCCGGCCGGTCTTCAAGACCGTCGACACCTGCGCGGCGGAGTTCGCCGCGACCACGCCGTACCACTACTCGTCCTACGACGAGGAAACCGAAGTGGCGCAACGGGATCGGCCCGCCGTCCTCATCCTCGGCAGCGGACCGAACCGGATCGGGCAGGGCATCGAGTTCGACTACTCGTGCGTGCACGCCGCGCTGGCCCTGCGCGAGGCCGGGGTCGAGACGGTGATGCTCAACTGCAACCCGGAGACGGTGAGCACCGACTACGACACCTCCGACCGGCTCTACTTCGAGCCGCTGAGCTTCGAGGACGTCCTGGAGGTCGTCGACGCCGAGCGTGCGGCCGGGCCGGTGTTGGGGGTGATCTGCCAGCTCGGCGGGCAGACGCCGCTCGGCCTGGCCCAGCGGCTCAAGGACGCCGGCGTCGCCGTGGTGGGGACGCAACCGGAGGCGATCCACCTGGCTGAGGAGCGCGGCGCCTTCGGGCGGCTGCTGGCCGCCGCGGGGCTACCGGCGCCGAAGCACGGGACGGCGACGTCGTACGCCGAGGCGGTCGCGATCGCGGCGGAGATCGGCTACCCGGTCCTGGTCCGCCCGTCGTACGTCCTCGGCGGCCGCGGCATGGAGATCGTGTACGACGACGCGACGCTGGAGGCCTACATCGGCAAGGCCACCGACGTCAGCCCCGAGCATCCCGTACTGGTCGACCGCTTCCTCGAGGATGCGATCGAGATCGACGTCGACGCGCTCTACGACGGCGCGCAGCTGTACCTCGGCGGCGTGATGGAGCACATCGAGGAGGCCGGAATCCACTCCGGCGACTCCGCGTGCGCGCTGCCGCCGATCACCCTCGGGGTCAGCGAGATCGAGCGGATCCGGCGCAGCACCGAGGGCATCGCGGCCGGTGTCGGCGTCCGGGGCCTGCTCAACGTGCAGTACGCGCTCAAGGACGACGTTCTCTACGTGCTGGAGGCCAACCCGCGCGCCTCCCGCACCGTGCCGTTCGTGTCCAAGGCGACTGCGGTACCGCTGGCCAAGGCGGCGGCTCGGATCGCCCTGGGCGCCAGCATCCCCGAGCTGCGCGCCGAAGGCCTGTTGCCGGCGGCGGGGGATGGCGGCGACCTGCCGCTGGACGCGCCGATCTCGGTCAAGGAGGCCGTGCTGCCGTTCCACCGTTTCCGGACCGCGGAAGGGCACGGGGTCGACACCGTGCTCGGCCCGGAGATGAAGTCCACCGGCGAGGTCATGGGCATCGACGCGGTGTTCGGGACCGCCTTCGCGAAGTCGCAGACTGCGGCGTACGGCTCGCTGCCCACGTCGGGGACGGTGTTCGTCAGCCTGGCCAACCGCGACAAGCGCTCTGCCATCTTCCCGGTGAAACGGCTGGCGGACTTGGGTTTCCGGGTCATGGCGACGGCGGGGACAGCACAGGTGTTGCGCCGCAACGGAGTCGATGCCGAAGTGGTGCTCAAGTACAGCGAGGGTCCCGGCAACTGCGTCGAGCGGATCCTCGCCGGCGATGTGGCGATGGTGGTGAACACGCCGTTCGGCTCACCTGGCAACGCGGGACCCCGGCTGGACGGCTACGAGATCCGCACCGCTGCGGTCACCGTCGGCATCCCGTGCATCACCACGGTGCAGGGTGCGGCGGCGGCCGTGCAGGGGATCGAGGCGCAACTGGCCGGACAGGTCGGCGTACGTCCGCTGCAGGAGCTGCACGCTGCCCTGCGCGCCTACCGGTCCGGCCGGCAGACATGACGGCCCCGAGCCAGATGCGGGCCCGGCTGGTGGGCAGCGAGCCGGTCGGTGCGTACCAGTTGCTCACCCTCGACGCCCCTGCGGTCGCGGCGGGCGCCGGACCCGGTCAGTTCGTGGCTGTCGCCGTTGGCGGTCCGGGTTCGGCGATGTTGCTGCGCCGTGCGTTCGCGCTCTACACCGCCGATCCGGCCACCGGCCTGGTGCAGGTGGTGGTGGCCGAGCACCGGCCCGGCACCGCCTGGCTGGTGCACTCACCGGTGGGCACCGAGCTGGACCTGGTCGGGCCCCTCGGCCGTCCGTTCCCGCTGCCCGCCGCAGCCGGTACAGCGGTGCTCGTCGCCGGCGGCTACGGCAGTGCGCCGATGTTCGACCTGGCCCGTCGCCTGCGCGAGCGGGGCAGCGCAGTGCATCTCGTGCTCGGCGCGGCCACCGGGGAGCGGCTCTTCGGAGCCGACGAGGCGCCGGACGTCGCCGATACGGTGACCGTCACCACCGATGACGGCTCGACGGGCCGGCGCGGCCTGGTCACCGACGGGCTGACCGCGCTGGTCGAGGACACCGCCGCCGACGTGCTGTACGCCTGCGGGCCCATGGCCATGCTCCGTGCGGTGGGTGAGATCGCTGCGGCGTACGCGGTGCCGTGTCACGTGGCGGTGGAGGAGGCGATGGCCTGCGGGATCGGGGTCTGCATGACCTGCGTGCTTCCGGTGATCGGCGCTGACGGCCGGTCGCGGATGGTCCGCTCGTGCACCGAGGGCCCGGTGTTCGAGGCGTCCCGGGTGCGGTGGAAGGACGTCGGGACGCTGCCGGCAGACGTGGTGGGCGCGGACGCGATGGGCGGGCATCGATGACCTCGCTGGCTCAGGTCGGGATGGGTACGACGCTGGCCGGGGTCGCGCTGCCCAGCCCGGTGCTCACCGCCTCCGGCTGCTCCGCTGCGGGGCGCGAGCTGGCGCCGTACCTCGACGTGGCCGAACTCGGCGCCGTCGTCACGAAGTCGGTGATGCTCCGCCCCCGCTCCGGTCGGGCGACGCCGCGGATGGCCGAGACCCCGAGCGGGATGCTGAACTCGATCGGCTTGCAGGGACCGGGGATCGAGGCGTTCCTGGAGCACGACCTGCCGTGGCTCGCCGCGCGCGGCGCCCGGGCCGTGGTCAGCATCGCGGGCGGCAGCGTGGAGGAATTCGTCCAGCTGGCCGGCCGGCTCGTCGGCGCTCCCGGCGTGGCGCTGCTCGAGGTGAACATCTCCTGCCCCAACGTCGCCTCCCGGGGCCAGGTCTTCGCCTGCGACCCGCGCGCGGCCGCCGACGTCATCGCCGCGGTCAAGGACGCGGCCGATGTTCCGGTGCTGGCCAAGCTCTCCCCGGACGTCACCGACATCGTCTCCATCGCCGCGGCCTGCGTGCAGGCCGGTGCGGACGGGCTGTCGATGATCAACACCCTGCTGGGCATGGCGATCGACACCGACACCCTCCGGCCGATCCTGGCCGGGATCACCGGCGGGCTGTCCGGTCCGGCGATCCGGCCGGTTGCCGTGCGCTGCGTGTGGCAGGTCCACGCCGCGCTGCCGGAGGTCCCGATCCTCGGGATGGGCGGCATCATGACCGGGCTGGACGCGCTGCAGTTCCTGCTCGCCGGGGCCAGCGCGGTCAGCGTCGGCACCGCCGTCTTCCACGACCCGTCCGCGCCGGCGCGGGTCGCCCGCGAGCTACGGGACGCGCTGGCCGACCGCGGGATTCCCGGGGTGGCCGACGTGGTGGGGCTCGCGCACCGGGAGGGTCGTCGGTGATGCGGTTCGGGGCTCGGCTGCGGGCGTTGACCGACGCCCGGGGACCGCTGTGCGTCGGCATCGACCCGCACCCGCAGTTGCTCGCGGCCTGGGGCCTCCCGGTCGACGCCAGCGGGCTGCAGCGGTTCTGCGCCATCGTCGTCGACGCCCTGGGCGACGAGGTGGCCGTGCTCAAGCCGCAGTCGGCCTTCTTCGAACGCTGCGGCAGTGCGGGGATCGCGGTGCTGGAGTGGACGCTCGCCGCGATCCGGGAGGCCGGCGTGATCGCGCTGCTGGACGTCAAGCGGGGCGACATCGGCAGCACGATGAGCGCCTACGCCGCGGCGTACCTCGATCCGGCCAGCCCGCTGGCCGCGGACGCGATCACCCTGAGCCCGTACCTCGGGTTCGGCTCGCTACAGCCGGCGATCGACCTCGCGGCCGAACACGGGCGGGGACTGTTCGTGCTGGCCCTGACCTCCAACCCGGAGGGCGTCCAGGTCCAGCACGCGCGTACCGCGGGAGGGGCGAGCGTGGCCCAGGAGGTCATCGACGCGGTGGCGGCGTACAACCGCGGCGTCGAGCCGCTCGGGGACATCGGGCTCGTGGTCGGTGCGACCATCGGCCGGACCGGGCACCAGGTGGACGGCGTCAACGGCCCGTTGCTGGCCCCCGGCTTCGGCGCGCAGGGCGGCACGGTCGAGGATCTGCGCCGGGTCTTCGGGCCGGCGCTGCCCGACGTGCTGCCGGCGACGTCCCGGGACCTGCTCCGACACGGACCCGACCGGGAAGCGCTGCGGGCCGCCGCACGGGGCCTGCGGGGCCAGCTGACGAGCTTGCGCTGAGTCCGCCGCGAGGCCTCCGGACTCGCCCCGTCCACGGCTCGCGTTGCAGGTGCTCGTCGCGGGTCGCTAGGTTCGGGAGCCTGTCGTACGCCGACGAGCGTGAGGTGACCCTGTGGCCCTGCCCGAGCTGACTCCGGAACAGCGCGCCGATGCCCTCCGGAAGGCGGCCGCCGCCAGGAAGGCCCGCGCGGAACTGAAGGACAAGCTCAAGCGGCAGGAGATGACCGTCGCCGACGTGCTGCGCGCGGGGGAGACCGACGACGTCGTCGGCAAGATGCGCGTCTCGGCCGTGCTCGAGGCTCTGCCCGGGTTGGGCAAGGCCCGCGCACAGAAGGTCATGGACCGCCTGGACATCTCGCCGACCCGGCGGGTCCGGGGCCTGGGCGCCAACCAGCGCAAGGCGCTGATGGGCGAGTTCAGCGGTCGCGCCGCTGAGACACACAGCACCTGAGCCACGCCACGCCTGCCCCGGTGCCGCTGACCGTGCTGTCCGGCCCGTCAGGCGTCGGCAAGGGCACGGTCGTGGAAGCCGTCCGCCGCCGTCATCCCGACGTCTGGGTCTCGGTGTCGGTCACGACCCGGCCGGCCCGCCCGCGTGAGGTGCCCGGCGCGGCGTACCACTTCCTGGACGACGCCCAGTTCAGCGCCATGATCGAGCGCCGCGAGCTGCTGGAGTGGGCGGAGTTCGCCGGGTACCGCTACGGCACGCCGTACGACCCGGTGCGCGAGGTGCTCGCCGCGGGGCGCCCGGCGTTGCTGGAGATCGACCTGCAGGGCGCCCGGCAGGTCCGTGCCGCGCTACCGCAGGCGCAGCTGGTCTTCCTGACCAGTCCGAGCTGGGCGGAGCTGCGCCGGCGGCTCACCGGGCGGGGGACCGAACCGGCCGCGGTGATCGCCGCGCGGTTGGACCGCGCGCGGGTCGAGCTGGCGGCTCGCCGCGAGTTCGATGTCGAGGTCTGCAACGACGACGCCGGCCGGGCGGCCGAGGAGTTGGTAGAGTTGGTCCGCAATCCCCGCCAACGCCTGGGTTGAGTGCTGTCCCAACGTACCGAGAGAGCTGGTCATCTGTGTCCGGAGTAGCCGCCGCCCCCGAGGGCATCACCAACCCGCCGATCGACGAGCTACTGGACCAGACCTCCTCGAAGTATGCGCTGGTGATCTATGCCGCCAAGCGGGCGCGCCAGATCAACGCCTACTACAGCCAGCTCGGCGAGGGGCTCCTGGAGTACGTCGGGCCGCTGGTGCCCACGGCCCCGCAGGAGAAGGCGCTGTCGATCGCGCTGCGCGAGATCAACGAAGGACTGCTCACCCACGAGCAGGGCGAGAACTAGCCGGCGGGGTCCCGGCGGCATGACCGAGCCCACCCCCAGGGTGCTGCTCGGAATCGGTGGCGGGATCGCGGCGTACAAGGCCTGCGAACTGCTCCGGCTGCTCACCGAGTCCGGTCACGATGTCGTGCCGCTGCCGACCGCGGCGGCCCTGCGCTTCGTGGGCTCGGCCACCTGGGAGGCGCTGTCGGGCCACCGGGTCGCCACCGACGTCTGGTCCGACGTGCCCGAGGTACGCCACGTGCGGCTCGGCCGGGACGCCGACCTCGTCGTGGTCGCCCCCGCGACCGCCGACCTGCTGGCCAGGGCCGCCCACGGCCGGGCCGACGACCTGCTCACCGCCACCCTGCTCACCGTCCGCTGTCCCGTGCTGTTCGCCCCCGCCATGCACACCGAGATGTGGGAACACCCGGCCACGCAGGACAACGTGGCCACCCTGCGGCGGCGCGGCGGCATCGTGATCGACCCGGCCAGCGGCCGGCTGACCGGCGTGGACAGCGGGCCGGGCCGGCTGCCCGAGCCGGCCGAGATCGCCGAGCTGGCCCGCCTGCTCCTGTCCCGTGCCGACGCCCTGCCGCGTGATCTCGTCGGCGCGCGGGTCCTGATCAGCGGCGGGGGAACCCGCGAGCCGTTGGACCCGGTCCGGTTCCTCGGGAATCGCTCCAGCGGCCGGCAGGCCTGGGCGCTGGCCGCGGTCGCCGCAGCCCGCGGCGCGACCGTCAACCTGGTCGCGGCGAACGTCGACCTCCCGGTCCCGGCCGGCGTCCGCGTCGAGCGTGCCGCCACCGCGCAGGGGATGTACGACGCCGTGCTCGTCGCGGCCGAGGACGCCGACGTGGTCGTCATGGCCGCCGCCGTGGCGGACTTCCGGCCGCGGGAGCAGTCGGGGCACAAGATCAAGAAGGCTGGTGACCAGCCGGCGCCGGTGGAGCTGGAGGTCACCGCCGACATCCTGCGCGAACTGGTCGCGCGTCGGCGTACCGGTCAAGTCGTCGTCGGGTTCGCCGCCGAGACCGGTGACGCCGGCGGCGACGTCCTCAGCCACGCGCGGGCCAAGCTCGCCCGCAAGGGCTGCGACCTGCTGGTCGTCAACGCGGTCGGCGAGGGGCGGGCGTTCGAGGCCCCGACGAACGAGGTGGTGATCCTCGGCGCGGACGGCTCGTCGACCGAGGTCCGGCAGGCCCGCAAGGCCGCCGTGGCCGCCGCGGTGTGGGACGCGATTGCGACCCTGCGCCGCTCAGCCGCTGGCTAGACTCGCCGCGCGGGGAGTCAGCATGCAGGGTCACCCAAGAGAGGTCGGTATCGCGTGTCCAGACGTCTGTTCACCTCGGAGTCGGTCACCGAGGGCCATCCGGACAAGATCGCCGACGCGATCAGCGACTCCATCCTGGACGCGATGCTCACCGACGACCCGCATAGCCGAGTCGCCGTCGAGACCATGATCACCACCGGCCAGGTGCACGTCGCCGGTGAGGTGACCACGGGGACGTACGTCGACATCGCCAAGATCGTGCGCAAGAAGGTGCTCGAAATCGGGTACGACTCCTCGGACAAGGGCTTCGACGGCCACTCCTGCGGCGTCAGCGTCTCGATCGGCTCGCAGTCCCCGGACATCGCCCAGGGTGTCGACACCTCCCACGAGGCCCGTACCGGCGGCGACTCGGGCGAGGACGCCATCGCGCGGCAGGGGGCCGGCGACCAGGGACTGATGTTCGGCTACGCCTGCGACGAGACCCCGGAACTGATGCCGCTGCCCATCGCGTTGGCCCATCGGCTGGCGCGTCGGTTGACCGCTGTGCGCAAGTCCGGCACCGTGCCCTACCTGCGTCCGGACGGCAAGACCCAGGTCACCATCGAGTACCTCGACGGCAAGCCGGTGCGGCTGGACACGGTGGTCGTCAGCACCCAGCACGCCGAGGACATCGACCTCGAGACGCTGCTCGCCCCGGACATCCGCGAACACGTCGTCGAGCCGGAACTCGTCGGCCTCGACCTGGACACCGAGAACTACCGGCTGCTGGTGAACCCCACCGGCAAGTTCGTCATCGGCGGCCCGATGGGTGACGCGGGGCTGACCGGCCGCAAGATCATCGTCGACACGTACGGCGGGATGGCCCGCCACGGCGGCGGGGCGTTCTCCGGCAAGGACCCGTCGAAGGTCGATCGCTCGGCGGCGTACGCGATGAGGTGGGTGGCCAAGAACGTCGTCGCGGCCGGGCTGGCCACGACCTGCGAGGCGCAGGTGGCCTACGCGATCGGCAAGGCCGAGCCGGTGGGCCTGTTCGTCGACTGCTTCGGCACCGAGACCCTCCCGCTGGACTCGATCAGCAAGGCGATCTCCGAGGTGTTCGACCTGCGGCCGGGCGCGATCATCCGCGATCTCGACCTGCTCCGCCCGATCTACGCGGCGACCTCGGCGTACGGGCACTTCGGCCGCGAGGGGGACGGCTTCACCTGGGAGCGCACCGACCGGGCCGAGGCGTTGCGTACCGCCGCGGGGGCCTGACCCGCGCCCACGGTGGCGCTGCAGCAGCCGGCTGAGTTCGACCCGGTCGCCCGGCTGATCGTCGACGTGCCGCTGGCCCACCTCGACCGGCCGTTCGACTACCTCGTCCCGGAGTTCCTGTCGGCCGCGGCCCGTCCCGGCGTCCGCGTCCGCGTCCGCTTCGCCGGCCGCCTGGTGGACGGCTTCGTGCTCGAACGGCGACCGGTCAGCGACCACGAAGGCCGGCTCGCCTTTGTCGAGCGGGTGACCTCGCCGGAGGTCGTGCTCAGCCCCGATGTGGCGCGGTTGTCCCGGGCCGTGGCCGACCACTGGGGCGGCGTACGGTCCGATGTCCTGCGGCTGGCCATTCCGCCGCGGCACGCCCGCGTCGAGGGCGATCCCGGCTCCGGATCCCCGGCCCCGCCCACCGCGCCGTCGCCGGACGGGTGGGCCGCCTATCCGACCGGCCCGGCGTACCTCACCGCCGTCCGGGAGGGTCGCTCGCCCCGGGCGGTCTGGACCGCACTGCCGGGGGAGGACTGGCCGGTCCGGCTGGCCGAGGCGGCCCAGGCCTGTGCGGCCGGGGGCCGTGGCGCGCTGCTCGTCGTACCCGACCGTCGGGACCTGACCCGGCTCGCGGAGGCCCTCTACGCGGCGATGGGGCGGGACGGCGTCGCGGTGTTGGCCGCCGACCTCGGGCCGGCCGCGCGCTACCGGGAGTGGCTGCGGGTCAGCCGCGGCCAGGTCCGGGTGGTGGCCGGAACCCGGGCGGCGGCGTACGCACCAGTGACCGAGCTCGGGCTGGTGGCGATGTGGGACGACGGGGACGACCTGTACGCCGAACCGAGGGCGCCGTACGCCCATACCCGGGAGGTCCTGGTGCTGCGGACCCACCAGGCGGGCTGTGCGGCGCTGCTCGGCGCAGCGTCCAGGTCGGTCGAGGCGGCCGCCCTGGTCACCGGCGGTTGGGCGCGCGCGATCGCCGCCGCCGCCTCGACGGTGCGCGAGCGGCTGCCGCGGGTACGGGCGGCCGGAGACGACGCGGCACTGGCACGGGACGAGGCAGCGCGTACGGCGCGGCTGCCGTCCATTGCCTGGCAGGCGGCGGGCGA
>Ga0183260_10001849_pt1 | contig 17628 bp, 15 predicted proteins | sample AntDrymUQ4972206_2_FD_129768 | JGI IMG/M metagenome (GOLD analysis project Ga0183260, IMG submission 129768) | Polar desert sand microbial communities from Dry Valleys, Antarctica - metaG UQ497 (22.06) (version 2) (version 2) | ecosystem: Environmental > Terrestrial > Soil > Desert | place...
ATTCGGCACGGTCTCTTCGAGCGCAATCCGGCCCTGGTCGTGGGCGTAGGTATAGCCGAGATCGCCGACCGGGCCGATATAGATAAAAGCCACCCGAAACGGATCGCCATCCGGGGTCGCGTCTTGGGCAAGGGTGCGGCCAAGACCGGTGGTCGCGAAGGCGGCGGACGCTCCAGCGCCTGCCACGAGCGAACGTCGACCCAGGCGGGCCTTGAGCAGGTCTTCAGCGGTTCGATAAAGCGCCATCTGGTCTTCGCTCCTCATCTCATACGGCGGCGGGCGCCGCCATCGATCGTTGCGTTGCGGGCGTACTGGCGTCATTCTACTCCGCGAGTTCGAAAACGATGTCCTGAGCGCCCTCCCAGACGATGCGGCGTCCGACCTCCTTGAGCTGCTTGTTGCCCTCGACGATCGTCAGGAAGTGGTTCCCCGCCAGTTGACCCATCGTACTTGCGAAGCAGGTTCGACCGTACGGAAACAGGATTTCCGTTTCGCTGAAGCCGCCCGGATAGAACAGGACTTCGCCAGCTGCCGGGTAACTGGTCGCGTTCTCGATCCCGACCCCCAACTGGAACTCCCCCAGTGGAATCCAACCCGATTCCCCGCTCCAGCGCGCCTGGATCAGGCGCTCCGCATAGGGCAGCATCGTGCGGAAGGCGGCAACTGTCTGGGGAGCGCGCTCCTCCTCGAACCTTGCCTTGAACGAAATATCGCCGACGCGAATGTTGAGCATTGTAGCAGCGAACTCCTGTTTGGGATTGCCGATTAACACGTTCCCTGGCCGTCATTCCGACGCCGGCGGCGCACCGATCCCGCCCAACACGTCGTCAGCATGAAGCTCTTTTGCAAACGCTTCGGCATCTGCCGCGCGATCAGCATTCAACACATTCAGATTGTCGCACAGGCCGCCTTCGCCAATGGCGCAACGCGTCCATCCTCTCCACCCGACGACAGTTGCGATTCCGGATCGTTCTGTTAGTATTCACTCGTAGTTGCGAATAAGTCTCATGTGCATCCCGGGCACGTCTCAAGCAGGAACCGCTTTCGACAATGAATCAAGCCTCAACCGCGCCAGCGAATCGGCGCTCCGCAACCCAACCTGGCGACGGGGTCGCGGTCAAGTCGCCCGTACCCGACATTTCATCCACCCGTGCGTCTGGCAAAACCGAATCTGAAGGGTGGAAACACGCCTGGGATCAGTATGGGCCGGCGACCGTTGCCGCGCTCGCCTGGCTCTTCCTGATCGCGGCGTTTGCAATCGATCGCCTGACTGGCGCCTCGCAAACCTTCATCGTCTCGCTCTACGTCGCGTCCTACCTGGCCGGCGGCACGTTGGCCACACGAACCGCATTCAGCGATCTGTTCGACCGGGTCGTCAACATCGACCTGCTGATGGTGCTGGCGGCGGGCGGCGCCGCCGTCCTCGGCGCCTGGGCCGAAGGCGCCGTCCTCCTCGCTCTGTTCTCGACCTCCAACGCGCTCGAGTTCTACGCCTTGCGCCGCACGAAAAATGCGGTCCGCGCCCTGATGGACCTGACCCCCGCCGAGGCGACGCTGCTCCACGACGACGGCGAGCGACTCGTCCCGGTCGAGCAGCTCATTACCGGCGACCTGATCCTGGTCCGACCCGGCGAGAAAATTCCAGCCGATGCGACCCTGGTCCGAGGCACAACCGAAGTCGACCAGGCGGCGATCACTGGCGAGTCGATGCCGGTCACCAAAGCCGTCGGTGACGATGTGTTCGCGGGCACTGTGAATCAAAGCGGCGCCTTCCGCGCGCGCGTCACCCACCCCTCGACCGAGACGAAAATCGCCAAAATCGCGAGGATGGTGGAGAAAGCCCAATCGGAGAAAAGCCGCGCCGAACGCTTCACCGATTCGTTCGAGGGTCCGTACGCGGTCGGGGTGATCGTGTTCGCGGCGCTGGTCGGTATCGTGCCGCTGCTGTTCGGGGCCGATGGCGGATCGTCGTTCTACCGGGCGATGACCTTGCTGGTGGTCGCCTCGCCCTGCGCTCTCGTGATCTCGACCCCGGCCGCGACACTCTCCGCCATCGCCAATGCGGCCCGCAACGGCGTGCTGGTAAAGGGCGGCAGCTACCTTGATGAACTCTGCGCGATCGAGATCGTTGGCTTCGACAAGACCGGCACGCTCACCCTCGGTCGAGCGAGCCTGACTGATATTGAGGTGTTCGGGAATCGAACCGAAGAGGCGGCGCTGGCACTTGCCGCGAGTGTCGAGCACCTCTCCGAGCATCCGATTGCAAAGGCGATCGTGACCGAGGCGAAGGCGCGTGGCCTGGCGTTGCAAGCGGCCCACGACTTCACCACGCAACCCGGAAAAGGCGTAACCGCCATGCTCGATCGCGGCTTCGTGGCGGCTGGCAACGAGGCGCTGTTCGCCTCGCTCGGGATTCCCGTCGCCGCGCTGGCCAGTGAAGCCGCCGCCCGAATTCGTGGACAGGGGCACACCGCGATCCTCGCTGGCGACCGGCAAGAAGTGTTCGCCGTGATCGGGGTCGCCGATCAGGTGCGGCCGGGCGCCGCGGAGGCAGTCGCCGAACTCAGGCGCCAGGGCATCAAGCGGATTGTGATGCTGACCGGCGACAACCGGCTCGTCGGCGAATCGATAGGGCGGCAAGTCGGGATCGACGAAGTCCACGCCGATCTGCAGCCGGAGCAAAAACTGGCGGCGGTCGAACAACTTCGCGCTCAGGGCCGAGTGGCGATGGTGGGCGATGGCGTGAACGATGCCCCGGCCCTGGCGGGGGCCGATCTCGGAATCGCGATGGGCGCCGGCGGAACCGATGTCGCGCTCGAAACCGCCGACGTCGTGCTCCTCACCGGCGATATCGGTCGGTTGCCCTACGCCGTCGGGCTCAGTCGCCGAATGCGGGCGATCATCCGCATCTGCATCGCCTTCTCGCTGGCGGTGATCGTGAGTCTCGGCGTGCTGGCGTTGACGATCGGGATTCCGCTGCCGGTCGGCGTCGTCGGGCACGAAGGCAGCACGATCGTCGTTGTCCTCACCGGTCTCACCCTGCTGGCCTATGGCCGTCAGGACAATCGGAGCCTGGACGTTCGGGCGACGCCCAACCCAGGATCGTAGGGGCGGTACCGGCCCTGCTGGATACCGGCATAAAGGACACCTGGACCACCGTGGCGCAGGGGTGTCCGCCCGCGATGCCGCGCAGCCGAATCGACAGGCCGCTGCCGTGGTGCGGGTTGGCTCCGCCCCGCCCGTTGTTCGTGATTTCGAGACGCAGCCAGCCGCGCTGACGCCGACCGCCATCGCCACCCGTAGGGGTCGACCCCGTGTCGACCCATCTCGGCCGAACACCGAACCTGGGCAGCCATTCCGCGGGGCCTCCCGCCCATTGAGTGATCGGGAGGGGCGGATCGCGCCTGGGACTGGAGAACGACAGGATCGGCCACGTATCGAGAAGACCCGGAAAACGTCGATGTGTCATTTTGGGGTGCAAAAACTCAAAAAGCCCAAAACCCCCGAAACAACGCAATGCTCTTTTTGTTGAAGTGGCCAGCAATAACTCCGCAAGAACTCCAATTCGGCGCAAAAATCCCGTACGACGCGGTCGACGGACGGTGACAGGCGGGGTCCCGACAGGCGAACGCGTCGGGGAGCCGATTTCCGGCCAATGGTGAAGATGTGTGCTACCAAGCGCAACGTGATTGGTGACAGAGTCGCTCAGATTGCAAAGTCGAAACTCAGGGTCGATGCAGGGTCGACCCCTACGGGGTACAATCGGTTGGATGCATGCAGCGGGAACATGAAGAGGCTGCCGGGGGGCGCGGGAAATGGCGATCACCGATTATCACGCCCAGGTACTGGCGTACCAGCTCACGAACCGAAGCGCCTCCACGGACATCGACTAGTTAGCGGGTGCGCTGGCCAGCGCGCAGGTTCACCTCAACCCCCATCAGATCGACGCAGCCCTTTTTGCCTTCCAAAGCCCGCTCTCCCAAGGCGTGTTGCTGGCCGACGAGGTCGGCCTCAAACGTGTAGCCCGGGTTCACTTCAATGCCAAGGGACGGGAAGTGAACGGGTTGGGCGCCAGTGTATTTGTAGCGAAAGGTGGTCATCACTCTGATTGTAGGGACGTGCCATGGTGCGGTTATCCATTTCTTGCTGACTGGGAGACTTCGGAAATTTGAGCCCTTCGATTCCCTCACCACACATGATCTCGGATCTGTCATCTGTGCTTCGTCGACGCGGCTTGGAGCCGCAACGGACGGGCGATATTGGCCGAACTCTCTATCCCCACGACAATTGGCAGAGAATCTTGGAGAGGCATGGGCAGTTCAAATATCACGAGTACTTTCCTCGTGAGTTCACCTCCCACTACTTGGATCGCTTTGGCAAGGCATCATTCAGGAAGATGATCCGCCGTCTTCTGCGGGATGGTCGTCAGTTTGTAGAAACTGAGGAATTACGGAAGATTGCCGGAGGCTCAACCGTTGACTACCTGACGTATTTAGAGCGGACGCTTCTGATTGAGCAAGAAGGCAATCAGGTTCGTCTCACTCGGGAAATTTGTGATATTGGCGCTAGTCTTGAGCACTATGTGGCGATGCTGTGCGAGAGAGAACTTCGTGGAGCGGCCGAATGGGGTGTGCTCTTGGAAAATCTGCCCAGATCGGGCGGAGACTATGATGTTCTAGCGTGGCTTGAACCGTCGCTGGTGTATGTCGAATGTAAGAGTGCGCGGCCTAGCAACATCGGAGAGAGCGAGCTGCGAGAGTTTCTGCAGCGCAGTTTCGAATTGGCCCCAGACCTCGCCATCTTGTTGATCGATACGGACACCGACCTCACGTCGTTTGTAAATGACAAGATCAATCCCATTATCCGGGAGGAGTTCGGGATCGAAGAAGAAGGCTTTATGTCAGTCAAAGAGCATGGAGACTACCCACGAGTGTTCTTCGGTGCCTTTCGGATTTATGTGATCAACTCGAAGAAGTCGATTCTCGGACAACTCCGCCGATGCCTTCAGCTTTACTACGCGCACAGCAAAGCGGCGTCGTTCTATGGTGGGCCTCCTGAGTCCGTGAATTTCACACGAACCTTGGTTCGTGACGACTAACCAGTTGAGCGTAGAACTCGTGATTCAACCGTAAACGTGATCTCACAGAACCTCACCGGCATCTCCCGCTCGTCCTTGCTCCAGACGGCACGGGTTAGTCTGGCGATCTCTCAAACACCCTGGACGCTGACCGTAGGTTCCAGTTTGGCGACAATCGCGTCAACCGTGGAGATCAGGCGTGTCTTGGCCGACTAGTCGCGTCCCGAGGAGAGCAAGTAGGAGCAGCGGATCGGGAAGGAGAAGGCCCGCCGGTTGGCTGCCGTGTCATAGAAGCTGTCCTGATGAGACGCGGCTTCGACTGTGGCAGCGGGGTACTTGGTGAGGCTGTCAAGTTCATGGTCGATCACCTCGGCGAGTTCCGAAATCGCTTCCAGCAGTTCGATGATCTTCGCTCTGATACCTGTGTAGGTCATAGGTTGGCGGGCTAAAGCGCTGACGATTGCGCTCATCGCTCCTCTCATTTGATCGGTGAAGTAGCCTCAGTTGTCATCCCTGGCCCGTTTGAAATAGCGCTTTGGCTTGACCCCCTTCACGCTTCGGGCAAAGAACCACTGCCCTCCCCGCTTCCAAGCGAGGAGCTTTCCGTTCTTTGGCGTGATCGGTGTCCGGCGGGGGCCATTCTCGACGCGGCGGCTTGCGAACCCACTAGAACCCGCACTCGAACGTTCGAACGATCATCACCGGCTTGTCAAGACCGGTGTGGAGCACGCGATTTCCTCAATCAGCACACTTGGCACCGCGCTGGGCCAGCGCAACACCGTGCGCTACCGTGTCTACACCCGGCTCAAGGACTATCACGACGTCGCGGGACGGATCGTGCTCACGCCGGAGGAGATCCGGCAGATGGTGCCGCACATCTATGGGGCGATCCTCGCCAGCCAATTGATGGAAGGCGCAACCGGTTCCTGCTCCTCCAATGCGACGAGGTGCTTCTGCTCTATGCCTACCCCGTCTGCAAGACCGATCGGCTGGTGCGGGAGGCGCTGGATCGTGGGCTGCCGGTGTCGGTGCTGGACCACCCGGCGAACAGGCATTGGCTCGATTTGGGGGCGTCGATGTGGACGGTGGGCGACGATAATTCGTAGTTCCCGTATGGAAGGTCAAGAGGATGGAGTCATGAATGCTCCTTGGCCAACCCTGATTTCCGACCAGAGGAGATCGTCTCGGACCATCGCATCGCCCATCGCCCTACTCACCGGGAGCACCTGCAGGGACTTGTCGCGAGCGGTCAAATGCTGATGGCCGGTCCGTTCGACGATCAATCCGGCGGAATCCAGATTCTCGAAGCGGGAATTTTCGCCGAGGTCGAGGGGTTGATGGAGCGCGATCCATTCACGACCGAGGGAGTGTTCGCCACGACCGAGATTCGCCCGTGGACCGTCGTCGCCGGGAGTTGATCGTCAGGCTGTCGCTAGCCCTGCCGCCGACGTGTCAGGTCGACCGAGCGCCAGAAGCGGTCCATGAAACCAGCATGCTCGCGCGCTGACATGAAGCGCGGCTGCACGAAGTCCATGATCTCGACGCCGTGGATCCGGAAGCCGACGATGTCCCTGCCCCGGAACGTCAGGTCAAGGAAATAACCCTGGCGCGTTTCGACGCTGAACATCTGGTCGTAGACGAAGTTGCCGATCGAGTAGAAGATCGGTTTGCCGTTGTAGATTTCCATGCCCATGGTGGCGTGCGGGTGACTGGTCAGGACCGCGCTGGCTCCCGCATCGATGCAGTCGCGGCACATGTTCACGAGCCAATCGCGCGGCGTCCAGATGTACTGTTCGCCAGCGTGGATGTATGGCAACACGATGTCGTACTCGCTCGCAAGGCGGTCGATGTCGACCATGATGTTGGCCATTATCAGGGGATTGGTGCCACCCTTGGACGCCGTCGCCCCCGAATCGCTGGGAAGCGCCCACGATCCGGGAAAGTCGACATTGGCGGTCACGCCATCGACCCCGTAAAAGGCGATCGAGACTCCATCGACCTCGGTCACCCACGGCGCGCGGGCCTCATCGAGGTCCTGACCCACGCCCCACGGCGAGATGCCGACTTCGTTCAGGTACATGATCGTGTCGTTCATGGCGGCTACGCCATAGGGGAAAACCGCGTGGTTGTTGGCCATCGTCACGGAGTCGATGCCGGCCATCGTCAGGCCTTGCAGGGAATCGGGCAAGGTCACGAAGTCGAGCGTGTTTGGATCTGTCAGTTCGGGCGGCTCGATTGTTTCGGAAACAAAGCACTCGAAGTTGGCGACGGTCACGTCGAACGTGCTCATGAAATCCTTGACCTGATACATCGGAAAGCTGTAGTCGCCATACCGACGCTGATAGTTGCCGCCGTTGCGGCCGAAGATGATGTCGCCGGCGACGCCAATCCTGACCACCGGCGTCTCGGGAGTCGCGGCGGCGAGATGCGGGTTGAGGCCGTCGATCTCCAGCGTGTTGACGTGAGCGTCGATCATCTCGATCGGCAGCATCGCCAGGCCGCCGGGAGTTTCGTCCAACCGCGCGGTCAGCGCATCGTAATCGGCGACCATTTCACTGGGCGCCGAGCCGTCCGGAGTGTAGCCGTCGACCGCGAAGAGCGTGACCGACAAGGGAATCGGACACCCGACCTCGTACCAGTTGGCGATGTCGCCCTGGAGCAAGGGCGCCACTTGGCCGACGCCGATTCCGGGCAGGGGCAGGCGCAGGGAGCTCACGAGCGCGGTTCCGGGAGCCAGGCCCTGGGCGAGGACGATGTTGTTGAGCGGGATGGAGTCGCCCGGCGCGGCAGGTGTCGTTAGCGGGGCAAGACCCAGCGCGCCGGCGCCAGCGGCGTACGCGCCGGAGCGGAGCAGGGCCCGGCGCGATGTCCGGGCGGAGTGGAGCGCGCTTGCGGTTTCCTGAAGTCGGATGAGGTCTTTGGTTGGTTCGGAACTCACCGGTTGGTGTCCTGTCTGGCGCCAGCGAATGTGCCTCTCACAAGTCTAAACGAGTGAAGGGGCAAGAGGTTGGCGATTCATGTCATTCGGCGGCGGGATGAACACCCGCGGCGGTCTGGGCCAGGCTGAGTGGCGCGTCGGCCCTCATTTGGGAGGTCCCTCAACCGTCACGCTGACGCTTCGCCAGCATGTCGACACTGCGTGTGCGAGCATGTCAAATTATCTTTGACGGGCCACTCAGGACAGAGAATGAACCGGGCAAGGAACCCGGCTCATTCCGTGGATGGAGAAGAATGTCGATACGAACCAGATCGCAGGGGGCGATCACTCCTTCGATTCGCATCCGGCCTCTACGATGTGCCAGATCAGGCGCCACGCAAGATCGCGAGCATCGGTCAGGAACTCGGCTAGCGTCCGGTCACGTGGGGTAGAGCGAAAGGGCTGTGTCCGCTCTCGTGCCGTCCTCCTCGTTCCTTCGAGGTTATCTCCATAGTGCTTCATTCCAGGTTCCCGGTCATCCGCATTTTTACCTATTTGCAAATGGCTACGCGACACACTCGTCTACGTAATTTGGCGTAGGTCCCGTGCGCGCTCCCATCCTTTGGTATGGTTCGAGCCGTGAAACATGCGATCTTCATCGAGAAAGAGCAACCGCGTGACCGAGTTTGGGACGGACAACACTGCTGAGCGAGGTGGCCAGGCCCGCGCGAATCTGGTCAATGCTTTGCGCGAGTGCGGCGATTTGGCGGACGCCGTGGCGAATTTCGAAGGCGCCGAATTGCTCGAAGTGCTCGACTACCTCGACAGCCTCCGCTTCGTGATGGCGGAATCGGGGCAGTTGCTGGCCGGGGTGGTGCGCGGGTCGAGTGGATAGCGCCGGGCCCCAATTCCCCCGGGCAAGTTGGCCGGCAGAAGAGGCAGACAGGACGGAACACAGGCCGTCCCCTACGAATTGGCGTCAACCGATCGGAGGGAAGACCCGAATATCCCACTCCGGTTCGGGCATGTCGCGGTCGAGTGGGAAGACGGGACGGTTGACGCGGGAGAACGGCAGCGACTCGATGTCCTGGTTGACGGCGCCCGGGGTCAGCGCCTGGAATGCGGCGGAGGCGACTTCCCGCAGTTCCGGTTCGAGGTAGCCCCATTTCCCAACCGTTATGTCGTGGCGGGCGATGTCGAGCTTGAGATTGGCGAACTCTTGTATCCGATGATAGGGCTTGCGACGGCCCGGGATCACGACGTGCACGCCCCCGCACCGGATGACGACAATGTCGCCGCCAACCGGGTCGTTCTCATAGATCGAAAAGACTTCACCGTGCAACGGGAGTGGCGAACCATTGACCGGATCGTTGACGCCGCCGATGACGACGTCGAGCTCGGCGCCGACGCCAGCTGCCTTGGCCGCCTGGACTGCATCGGCGCTGGCGATCGCGCAGACGATGGCGGTTCGCTCGCCCAGGGCCAACTCGGGCCGGGCCAGCAAGCGCTCGACCATGTAAGGAATGTCGCCGGTGCCGCCCGCCGTCGGGTTGTCGCCGGAGTCGCTGATCAGGACGGCCTTCTGGTTGAGCTTGAGGGCTTCGTCAATCGTCCAGTCCGCGACGCCGGTTGGAACACCGAACCGAAATTCCTCGCGGACATTCCAATAACGTTTCGCGATCTTCAGGGCCTCGCCCCGGATCGCCTCGACATCCGTGCCGGTGACGACGGTGGAGGCGTTGGCGCGCGGTTGATCGGCCCAGACATAGCCGACCCAAAGCGAGGCATCGATCACGCCGGGCACGCCGTCGGATTCCGCGAGTTTAGCGTAGACGGTGGCTCCGGGTTCCCACATCGTGCTGGTTTTCTCGCCGGGAAGGTTGACCGGAATCGGGGTCCAGGCGCGGTGAGGCCTCAGCCCGCTGTCAAGCAGCGAGAGCAGGTTGCGCACGGCGCGCGCCTTGGTCTTCATCGCGTCGACGTGCGGCGCCTGGCGGTAGGCGGTGAAGCAGTCGATCGCGCCGACAAGGTCAGCGGAGACGTTGCCATGAAGGTCCATGCCGGTAGAGACGATGCAACCGGGACCGACGCGTTCGCGGATCGCGGCAATCAGGTCGCCCTCGGCATCATCGAGTCCGATTACGCTCATCGCGCCGTGGATGTCGAAGAAAAAGCCGTTGAGCGGGAGGACGGCTTCGAGACGTTCGAGGAGTTCCGATTTCATCGTCTCGTAGCTTGCTGCTTCGACCGGACCACCGGGAATCGCCCGCGCCTTGAGCGTGCCGAGCCACTCGACATCCTGGCGTCCCTCGAACGTGCCGTTCTCGAAGTATGGATAGCCCTCGATGATCTCGTCGCCGCGCTGGATGGTGAAATCGTCGATTGTGGCGGGCAGTGGCGAGAACGTGCTGCTTTCGATCGCGATTCCGCCGATGCCGATTCTGTAATTGGATATGGTGAGTTGAGTCACGTGGGTGTGGTTCCTTGGTTGCTATGCATCCGGTCACTGACGCGACGGTATCCGGAGTGACCCGATTGGGCAACGAGGTCAGAGATTCAGTACACGATTCGCATAGGCAATCCAGCTTCGTCATGTTGTACGCAGTCTGGAACCACCTCGGCCGCGCCCCTGGCAAATCGCAGCGCGGTCCAGGCTGCGACGATTGCGTCCAGCACGTCGTCGGCGCCGGCGCCGGGCGCACGCCTTCGTGCCTCGATTCGACTTTCTGGAATGGAATCGAACGGGAAGATGGATCCAAGAAGATCACGACGTTCGATGAAACCCGCCAGTTTCTTTTTCGCCATTGTCATGGGGTTATTGTTGTTCATTTTCCAGAAACTCAGTTCAGGATGAACCTCGACGACTCGTGCTCGAAGCTGGGGCATTGATGTAAGCAGCGCGTCCGCTTCTTCGATCTTGGGCAGTATCCCAAACGATTGACGCGACAGGCCGTGACCGGTCAGTACTCTCGATTGCGCGTTGGCGGCGTACCATGGCCGGACGTTTAGCAGCCGTTTATCAGGTGGCGTAAACACACTGAATGCACGAGGATAGCGCAACAACTCGCGCGCTAAAGCATCGGCCTTGCGGGGAAAACCATGACCCAGACCGATTGGAACGTCTACGCCAATCACGGCATTGGGAAATTCATCCGTTAGCTCTTTGAGAAGTGAAACAACCTTGAAGCGCAGAGTCATCGCAGCCGGTTCATAAATTGCCGCCACCCAACCACCGGGACATCCATCGACTCCGATACCTATGTCGGTCCTCAATTTTTCCTCGTTCACCAGATCACCTGTTCGCCGTCTTCAGGAATGCGCAAGCGATCGAGCGGGATGCCCATTGCGGGCAGGACGTCGCGGTAGTAGGCGCGGGTTTCGAGGCAGTGATTGATTGCTTCGAGATGAACGATCACGAGCAGGGCATCCGGCGCCGCTTCGTGGACCTCGACGATGTCGGCGGCGGTCATCACGATTGGGGCGCCATGGAGGAAACGGGCGCCGCCGGCATTGAGGATGATGACTTCGGGCGTGTGTCGGTAAATTGTACTGGCAACTGCGCCGCACCATACGGTGTCCCCGGCGAGGTAGGTTCGGCTGTCGTTAGGGGCATCGAAAACGAAGCCCGAGACCGGGGCCATCAGGGCGCCAATCTCGCCGGTTCCGTGCTCGGCGGCGGTGCGGGTTATCGTCACTTCGTCGAAGGCAGTTTCGGTATCGACCGGGCGAATGTCGAGGAAACGGGTTGCGCGGTGGCGTTCGACGTCCTCCGGTTGGCAGAAGAGGGGCGGTCCCTGGGAGATGGTGGCGGCGGCCATCTCGTCGAAGTGGTCATTATGGAGATGCGTAATGACGTAGGCGTCGGGATCGGCGATCAGTGCTTCCCAGCCTTCGGGCAGGGGTACGAGCGGGTTGGGGTGTTGATTCGGGGTGTTGTCGATCGGCGGCCGGGCGCCGGCCGGATCGAGCATTGGGTCGATCAGGAATCGGCTGCCGCCAATTGTGAGCATGGCTGTGGCATTGCGGATCAGGGAGTAGTTCATGGCGCGATTCCGGACCGTGGGTGAGCGATTGGCCAATGACGGACAGCGTTGGGTCAGGCGAGGGCCCGGTCGAGGTCTGCGATGAGGTCAGCGACATTCTCGATTCCGACCGACATCCGAATCAGGTCCTGGCTGACGCCGACGCCGGTGCCTTCGACGCTGATGTGGGTCATCTGGCCGGGATGTTCGATCAGCGATTCGACGCCGCCAAGGCTTTCGGCGAGCAGGAAGAGTTTCGTGCGTTCGACGATCGTTTTCGCCTTCTCGAAGCCGTCTTTAACGGTGAAGGAGACCATCCCCGAGTAATCCCTCATTTGCCGTTTGGCGATCTCGTGACCCGGATGTCTTGACAAGCCAGGGTAGAAGACCTGATCGACGGCGGGATGCCCTTCCAGGAACTCGGCGACCCGCTGGGCGTTCTCGCAGTGGCGATCCATGCGCACAGCAAGCGTCTTGAGGCCGCGCACGGTCAGCCAGCAATCGAACGGGCTGGGCACGGCGCCGGCCGCATTTTGCTGATCCTGGAAGAAGGCGCCGAGGGCGAGGTCATTGCCGGTGATTGCGCCACCAACGACATCGGAATGCCCACCAAGGTACTTGGTGGTGCTGTACATGACGAGGTCGGCCCCGAGCGCCAGCGGTTGCTGGAGATAGGGCGTGGCGAAGGTGTTGTCGACGACGAGCAACGCGTTCGTTTGCTTCGCGATCTCGGCAATGGCGGCGATGTCGATGATTCTGATGTTCGGGTTGGTGGGGGTTTCGACCCAGACGAGCCTGGTGTTGGGTCCGATCGCGGCCCGAGTGGCGTTGAGATCTCCGAAGTCGACGAGCGTGGTGACGATTCCGTAGCGGGCGAGCGTGCCGACGAGGAAACGATACGTGCCACTGTAAATGTCGTCCGAGAGCAATACTTCGTCGCCGGGATCGAGCAGCCAAAAGATGTTCTGGGCGGCGGCCGTGCCGCTGGCGTAGCAGAGTGCCCATCTGGATTGTTCGAGTGAAGCGAGGAGGTCTTCGAGGGCGGTTCGCGTCGGGTTGCCGGTGCGGCCGTATTCGTACCCCTTGAACTCGCCGACGGCATCGTGGCGGTAGGTGCTGGCCATGTTGATCGGGATGACGACGGAGCCGGTGGTGGGGTCCGGATCCTGACCACTGCGGATCGCCCGGGTTTCGAACTGTTTGTCGCTCCAGTCGGTCGGTTTTCGACGCTGATTCGGGACCGATGAGTCGAACATGCCTGCTCCTGCCTCGATGGCGATGATGCCGGGGAATAAGTATCGCGAACCGCTAGCCAAGGTCCGGAATTGCCCGGCGGTTCGCGATACTTGTTGGACTGTTTTACCCGGTGCATCAGGAATGGGCAACCAAGAGATCGGCTCGATTGGTGAAAGGTGTCTCGGGATCAATACCGGGCGGAACATAGATCTCCACCGGGATGTCCAGTTCGGTCAGGTAGTCGCGCATGAGGGGGCCAATTTCAAGCCAGTCAAGTCCGCCGTTGCCGCATCCTAACGCAGGGAAAGCTATGGACTGGATGTCCCACCGATCATGGTTGTCCCTCAATCGCTCCAGACCACGGACGACATACTCTCGCTTGGATTTACTTCTCAAATGATCTGTGGTAGGAAAAATCAGGATCACAGGATTCGATTCGCTCACCAACGGGTGCGCATCGATATCCAATGAAAGTTGGTTTGCTCCAGGCAAGTCAGGGTAGCGGTACGGAACTCCAGGTTTGACTTCGGCACGCCTGCATCGAAGTTCATAGTCGCGATACATCGCTGGATACCGGTTCTTGAACGCGAGCGCGATTCCCTTGCCCATGACTCCGACGCAGTTCACGGTGTTGACAAGTGTTTGCATATCCGATTCAAGCAGATTGCCGACTTTGTATCGAATCATTCCTTGCTCCACCCGAAGTCAGAAGTCTGTTAGCGATTGAAGAACAGATGTTCGTTTACTTGAATCATACTACGATCGATCCAAGGTGCAAATTCTGCAATTTCAACGTGAGATCCAACGATAATTCCTTTTATGAAATGAGGAGAGACAATATCTGGTACAAGCACTTCCGCCATCACGCATCTGATGTTCTCTCTCTTGGGCTGGGTGCTCAGGATTGGATCAATACCGGCGGAACACTCTCGATCTATCCAGCATCATTGTGTCGTCTACCAATCTGAACGTGTATTCCGTAGCGTCGTTGGCCATATTACCGTCGGATGCTAACGCGCCGTTCAATCGAATCACGCGAGACGCTATTCGAACGATGCAATGCGGTTCCTGATTTTCCTTCAGCAGCCGATAGAGCATTGGATTACGTGCATTGAAAAACAAATTCGCATAGTCGTGGACGACTTTGCCAGACAACAGACGCCTACTCGCGCGCCGCTGGTTAATCTCTGCGTCGGCGACAGACAAATGAGGAAATGTCAAAGCCTGATTGTGACTCCGTATCCCAAGTTTCAGAATTGACGCAAGGTTGGATATGGGAGCTATGTAATGCAGTTCTGGTATTGATGAAATAGGTGTTGGCGTGCAGTTCGGACCTCTTACTGGAAGTTTGAATTGCAAATCGATGAGGTCGCTAGTTGAAGGGTGCGAATCCGGCGATTCCGAGTCGGGTTCTTGCGGCTCGAACGGATAGTCACTTCACCATGCAGGAGGCGCCTCTGACACTCGCCGTTTAGAACCCTCCTGCTCGAAATGACTATAGTCAGGGATTTCGTCGAAGGTCACCTTGGCCCCCAATCGCTAAATAGGTCGGAATGTCGATTCCGAACCCGGCGCCGATAACTTGGCGTGACCCAAACGCTATTCTAGTCTTACAGGCGAGCGTGAAGCGCCGTCAAGCCGCGCCGTGAACCAGGCGACGATGCGCTGATAGTAGTCGAGCTTGTGCTCGTTGGGGCCGCTGTGGAGCATGAGGTGGGAGCCGCCGGGATAGCGGACGAATTCGACCTCGACGCCGAGCCGCGAGAGCGCGGTGAACATTTGCTCGCCCTGGCCGATCGGGCAACGGTGATCCTGCTCGCCGTGGACGATCAGGGTCGGCGTCGTGGCGTTGTGGATGTGCGTCGAGGGCGAATGTTGCAGCATCCAATCGCGATGGTCCGGCAGTTCGCCGCCCCACTCGAACTTGCCCCAAACATGCCCAATGTCGCTGGTTCCGTAAAACGACTCCAGATCGAAAACCGGCGCCCCGCAGACAACGGCCTTGAAGCGATCGGTGTGACCCAGCGCCCAGGACGTCATGAACCCACCGTACGAATAGCCCATGATCCCTGTCCGTGAGGCATCGGTGTACGGTCGCTCCAGCACGGCGTCGAGCGCAGCCTGGACATCGAGCCAGTCACCGCCGCCCCAATCCCCGCGCACGAGATTGGCGAACCGGCGACCATACGTCGCCGAACCGCGCGGGTTGCTGGAGACAACGATGATCCCCGCGTTCGCCAGGACCGAGGCGCTCTTCCCGAAGATGTAGCCGAAATTGCCGTGCGGTCCGCCATGGATGTCGAGCACGACCGGGTACTGTTTCAATTCGTCGAAGCCGGGTGGAAACGTGATCCAGAAGTCGATGGTCTCGCCGTCGCGCTCGACTGACGACTTCTCGAAGGTTCCGACCGGCGACTCCGCGAAAAACGCGTCGTTGAGATGGGTCACAATCTCCGAAGCGCCCGTTGCAAGATCGAACACGGTGAGTTCGCCGGTGCTCAACGGCGTTGAGCGCGTTTGAACGACAAACTTGCGGTCAGCATCGACACTGAGCCCAGAGTGGGTGGCCTCGAAGCGAGCAACCTCGGCAATTGCCCCTGTATTGGCGTTGACCGTCCACAGGCCGCTGGCGCCGGCCTCGATTCCATGGACCAGGGCGGTCTCGTCGTCGAGCCAGACGGGTTGGGCGGGGCCGCCAAGCGTCGGATACCCGGCCTCGGGTGAAAACGGCAGGTCGTCCGTCAGGCGGCGCAAGGCTCCTGTGGCGACGTCGCAGCGGAAGTAGTCCGTCTGCGCTGTATTCTGCTCATCGCCATCGAAGAGGATGAACGACCCATCGATAGACCAGCGGTACGTGCCGACCGTCCAATCCTCATCGCCAACGAGCGTGACCGCGCCGGTCTCGACATTGACGACGCCGAGCTGCTGGTGCATGCCATTGCGGTTGAGCACTTTGACGGCGATTTCGCGGCCAACCGGCGACCATTGGGGCTCAGTGTGATCGACGAGATCGGTGGTGATCTGGCGAGAAACACCCCCCGCGACATCGACGACCATCAGCTGAAGGCGGGTGTCGTAGAGGTATCCCCGGTTGTCCTGCTTGTAGTCGAGCCGCCGGAACGCGCGCACTTTAGGGGCCGCTCCTTCGGGTGCTGGGGTTTCGTGCGGGTTTTCGGGATCGACCGAGAGGGTGTAGGCGAGCGATTGCCCGTCCGAAGACCATGCCAGCGAAAGCGGTTTGGCGGTATGCCGAACTGCCTCGCACGATTCTCCGCCAGCCATCGGCAGAAAACTGATTGCGTTTGACTTGCCGCCGTCGCGCTTCGACACGCATGCGATCTGTGAGCCATCGGGCGACCAGACCGGGTTGGTGTTCGTTTCGCCGGCGAACGTCAGTTGGGTTGGGTTGCCGCCACCTCTGTCGATCCGCCAGAGGTGGCTGGTGGATTTGAGCGTCTCCACGCTCGTTTCCGCGAGCGAATAGACGATCCGGGCGCCGTCCGGCGAGATTGCGGGTTGGTTGGCGGCTCGAATGCCGAAGATGAGTCGTTCCGGTGTGAGTTGGGACATTGCGGGGGACTCTTCCATTCAGCTGGAGGGCACGCGGGCCCTCCCCTACGAGTTTGCGGTCCGTGAGTCGTTGGCGAGGCCGCACCATTCGATCGCGGTGACGGCGATGGTTTCGACCGCGACGAGCAGGTCGTCGATGCCGATCCATTCGTCGGCGCAGTGGACGAAGTCGGTGTTGCCGGCTCCGAAGGTTGCCGTGGGTATGCCGCCGATGTTCATGAGCAGGCGCATGTCGAGTCCGGCGGCGATGCCCTTGAACACGGGTTCGTCGCCAGTCACGATCCGGTGCGCCGCGGCCACGGTTTGGGCGATCGGCTCGTCGCGGGAGATTTCGCATGAAGCGAATTGACCACCGAACCACTCGACGAGCGGTGGGTGATCCCGCAACCAGCCATCGCCGTCGGCGATCGTCGCGATCCGTGTCTCGGCCTGGGCCTGCATCTCCTCAATCGTTTCGCCAGGCAGGAATCCGAGACGTCCCTCCGCGACCAGCAGCTCGGGCACGGTCGAGGCCCAGGTTCCGGCGCGGACGAGCCCGACGCTGATCGGGAACTTGTTCGCGAAGTGGTCGTAGAGGGGATGACTCAAAGTCCGGTTGCGCTCGGCCTCCCAATCGAGCATGTCCTGGAAGATCGGATAGAACTTCTCGATTGCGGAGACGCCCTGATTACGGTTGGCCCCGTGGGCGGACTTGCCGGCAACGGTGATCCGGAAAACAAGCGAACCGCCTTGGGCGATGACGACTTCCAGGTCGGTCGGTTCGGTGATGACCGCCGCATCGGCGCGATGCCCGCGCAGCATCGTCG
>Ga0183260_10001850_pt1 | contig 17627 bp, 21 predicted proteins | sample AntDrymUQ4972206_2_FD_129768 | JGI IMG/M metagenome (GOLD analysis project Ga0183260, IMG submission 129768) | Polar desert sand microbial communities from Dry Valleys, Antarctica - metaG UQ497 (22.06) (version 2) (version 2) | ecosystem: Environmental > Terrestrial > Soil > Desert | place...
GCATGTATCTCCTGCGACATGGCGCCGCTGCCTGCATCTACCTCGCTCAACCGTGTAGTGTTATACATATATTCATTGGTATCATAATCTCCCGGTATCCAAAAAGTTTTGTGATCCCCTGTAAGGTTGAATTCTGTTTGTTCATCACCTACTACAAAATGATCAAGCTTTTCCTGGGCGGGAAATTCGTAACGGATGCCGACACCTTCATTGAAAACCCTGAATACAATAATAGTTTGAATATCGGGTTCCCCTTTATTTTTCAGGTGCAAGCGTAACTCTGTATGCTGATCGCGGATGGTGCTGTACTCGCCCCACACAGGTTTCCAGCTTTTATCGTAAGTGGATGTGTCTGTAGTTACCAAAGAAAACCTGTTCAATGTAATGTTTGGATCTTTGAGCACAAAACCCATTGTGGATCGCTCAATCACTTCTTTATTTTTATACGCTACCTCATAGCTTGCGGTACCATTGTTTGCCAGCCTCGCCGAAAGCGTGATCATTTTATCCGGAGATTGTACCGTGAATGTTTGCGCATATAATTCGCAACTGATCAAAGAAAAAAGCAGGATCAAATTTCGTTTCATACTTATTATTTATTTTTTTTCCAGTAACCACCACATTCTTTTACGTGGTTTTATTTTATAGTTTGCTTTTATGTATTTGCTGATATGTTCCATTGCCTCTGCTACATCATCAGTGAGTAGTACAAGGCTCATATCTTCTTTGGCAATAGTTCCTTTTTCTGCCATGTGTTCCAACACTTCCACAAGTGGTTCATAAAATTCTTTCCCATACAACACTACGGGAAACCCATGAATGGTTTTTGTTTGTACCAGTGTAAGTGTTTCAAATAACTCATCCATTGTACCGAAGCCTCCCGGCATAATGATAAAGGCGTATGAATATTTTATCAGGATTGTTTTTCGGGTAAAGAAAAAATCAAACGTCATCCATTTGTGCATATATTGATTATGCGTTTGTTCGAAAGGAAGCTTGATATTACAACCTATTGATAAACCTCCATTTTCAAAAGCTCCCCGGTTGGCTGCTTCCATTATACCCGGGCCGCCACCGGTCATAGTAGTGAAACCAAGAGCCGCTATTCGCTTACCGAACTCACGTGCACATATATAATATTTATGATCTTCTTTGAAACGGGCAGAACCAAATACCGCTATGCATGGGCCTACAAAATGAAGTGTGCGAAAGGCCCGCATCAGTTCATTGAAAACCTTCCATGCAAATGCCAACTCATAACCTCTGCTTTTAGGACCTTCGAGATAAACATGCTCTTTGCGGGGAATGATCGGTTTGGATTTCGACATGTATTATAAAAATTAAAAATAGAACAAAATGGATGAAGTAATCAATAGCAGCTGATAGTAATTTGCGGAACATTTAAGCAAATGAAAATAATCAGCTACAATGTAAATGGTCTTCGTGCAGCCATAAAAAAAGGTTTTCTGGAATGGTTGCAAACACACCCTGCTGATGTGATATGCATACAGGAAAACAAGGCACAACAATCTGATCTTGCATCAAATTTATTTGCTGATCTTGGTTACCACGACTATTGGTTTTGTGCACAAAAAAAAGGATATAGTGGTGTTACCATTTTTACTAAAATAAAACCTGATGATGTGCAATGTGGTACCGGCCACCAGGTGAGTGACGATGAAGGCAGAATATTACAAATGGATTTTGGAAAAGTAAGGATAATCAATGCTTACTTTCCAAATGGCGGCATGGGAGAAGAGCGCCAGGCATATAAATACCTGTGGCTCGAAAACTTTTTTGATTATGTACAGGAATTGTGAATAACAAATCCCAATCTTATTCTTTGTGGTGATTACAATATTGCACATACAGAAATAGATCTTCACAATCCAAAAGGCAATACAAAAACAACAGGTTTTTTACCTGATGAAAGAGCATGGATGGATAAATTGTATTCGAGTGGATGGATTGATGTGTTCAGGCATTTACACCCTGCAGAAAAACACAGGTATAGCTGGTGGACCCAGCGTTTTCCCAATGTAAGAAATGAAAATAAAGGATGGAGACTTGATTATATTTCTGTAACTGAGCCTTTGAAACTGTTTATACAAGAAGCTGATATATATCCGGATATAATGCATAGCGATCATTGTCCTGTGTTTGCAGATATAGATATAAAATCTTTTAAATCGCAAACCTATCTCAGTGGAAAGTAATTTAACGAAGTCTACCTTTTCAATCATCTATAATGTGACCGTCCACATAGATAAGGATTTTGCTGAAATCTGGTTGCAATGGTTAATGAAAGAACATATTCCTGAAGTAATGGCAACCCGCTGTTTTACTCATTACCATGTATTGCGCATTTTAGATACGGATGAAACTGATGGACTCACTTATGCGATTCAATATTTTGCATCTATGGGCCAATACCAAATATATATAAATGAGTACGCAGAAGGGCTCCGACAAAAATCTAATGAAAGATGGGGAGATGCATTCACGTCTTTTCGCACACTTTTAGAGGTTGTGCAATAGATGTGCAAAAATAAAATTGCGCATCATGAGCTCATTTTTTTTATTATATCCTCAAAGCCTTATCCCGGTTATATTTTGTATAGTAAAGGTCTGTATTCCTTTGCTGTAGCGGATTTCAGCTTGTAGGTCAATCAGCTTGTAAGTTTGATTAGCAACCTTACATCTTATCAAACCCTTACCCCTTGCGGTTTTGACAAGGGGAAACTATTTTATAAATAGCGAATTATATTTTATTGGATGAAAAAACCGTTTAAATTTGTCCAACTCACAAAAAATTAAAATTATTCACTATGAACAAAGCTGAATTGATTACTCAAATTGCAGAAGATGCAGGCATCACCAAAACACAGGCTAATGCAGCCCTGGATTCTTTTCAAGATACTGTAGCCAAAACATTGAAAAAAGGCGATAAAGTAACTTTGGTTGGATTTGGTACTTTTTCGGTCTCTAAACGTGCAGCCCGCAATGGCCGCAATCCACAGACCGGGGAAGTGATTAAGATAAAAGCAAAAAAGGTAGCTAAATTTAAAGCAGGTAAAGAACTTTCTGGTAAGATGTAATGCATTAACCCAACACACTTTAAAGCCTTGTGAAAAACAAGGCTTTTTTATTGCCTGAATTTGTGCAACTTGCAGCTTTAAATTTTACAATATGGGTAGAGGAGATAAAAAAACAAAAAAAGGAAAAATTTTTAAAGGTTCATTTGGCAAGGCCAGACCTGCAAGTGAGAAAAAAACGACCGGTAATAAACCTGCGGTTCAAAATGAAGAGGTAAAGAAAGCAAAAGCTTAATATCTAAGTATATAGGAGAGAGACTAATAATCTTCGTTCAATTTCAAAATTCTTTTTTTGCAAAACGGAAGTTTTAAGGTGCAAGTCTTTCTATTTTCCAATTTCCGCCTTCCTGTATTGAGTATTGAATCCTATCGTGCAGGCGGCTGGGGCGTCCTTGCCAAAATTCTACAATCACAGGCTTCACATTGTAACCACCCCAATGTGGCGGTCTTTGTATTTCTGTACCCTGCATAGTTTGCCTCTGTTTATTGTGTTGCTCATCAAGCCACTCCCGTCCGGCTATTACCTGGCTCTGTGGCGAAGACCATGCCCCTATCCTGCTGCCTTCCGGACGGGAAGCAAAATAGGCATCACTTTCTGAAGATGAAATTTTAGAGACAAACCCCACGATGCGCACTTGTCTTTCTAATTCTTTCCAGAAAAAGATAAGGCATGCCTTGGGATTTTCTTCAAGTTGTACAGCTTTATAACTTTTATAATTTGTAAAGAACACAAACCCTTCGTGATTAAATCCTTTCAACAACACGATCCTTGCAGAGGGAAAGCCATCGGCAGATGCAGTGGCAAGTGTCATAGCATTCGGTTCTACTATTTTGCTTTCTACTGCCTGCTCCCACCATCTGTCAAATTGTGCAATGGGTTCAGATGCTACATCTTTTTCTAATAAAATTTGGTTTGAATATTCCTGGCGCAAGTGAGCAATGGAAGTGGTCATAAATAAGAAGTTCTACAAAGTTACCTCGCCTGTTCCTGCCTTTGTTTTTTGTAAAAGGTTGTCCCTTTCCTGTGTCATCATATTGAGCATGCTTTCCAATTCGCCAATGCGGCGTAATTCAGTTTGCATCTTCTGATGTGCATCCGAAATAGATTGAAAGTCAGCGTTCATTTCTTCGATCACTTTCACTTTTTTAAATAATTGCTGGCGCTGTAGGTTTGCTTCCTGCAACTTATCTTCTGTATCACAAAGCTGTTGATGCATTCCCTGGTTTTCGGTAAACACATGCTGAAGTTTTTCATTTTTCTTAGCCCATTCTTTTTTTAATTGATTCAATTCTTCTTTGGTCTCTTCAAGTTCTATCTTAAGATTATTGGCGCCTGCAGCTTGCTTTTCAAGGGTGCCCATTTTAGTTTGCATCAATACAAATTCTTTTTGCACATCTTCGAAGCGCATCATCATTTTTTTTGTCAGGTCTCCCTGCTTATTTAATTTTTGTATTTCTTCTTCTTTATCTTCCAATACAAGCTCAAGTTGCTCCACCTTTGCATTCAACGCACCTATTCCCGGGTCTTCAGCTTCTTTTGATTCCATTTCTAATAGTAGGCGGTTCAATAGCTTGTTCTGTTGTTGAAAAGTAGCTTTGAGCGTTTGAATATCATTAATGCTTTTTGATTCAAGAGGTGTTGGTGGTGGCGAAACTTTAGGGCTATTGGTTAGCTGAAAATAAGAAGGGAATTTTTTGAACGGGGGACCCGGCTCAGTCAAAGCAACACCTGGCTCCGGTGTAACTCTGAAATGCAAATTATTATTATGCTGTTCCTGCTCTTTTTTTATTTCACGCAAACTTTTGATAGAGTCCATGAAAAAATATAAAGTGCCCCCCAGCAAGGAGCAGGAAAAAATAAATACAAGCATGCCTATCGTACTGAAAGAAATTGCGAGCACAGAAATGCATTTAATGGATACACTAACAAGCTAATACAAATTTTAGAACAATCGTCGCAAATATTATCCTTTCACCAACGTGCCTACTTTTTCTCCTGTCACTACTCTACGGAGATTTCCTTTTTTATTCATATCAAAAACGACAATAGGAAGATCATTTTCCATACACAATGTAAATGCCGTCATATCCATTACATTGAGCTTTTTAGAAATACATTCGTCATAAGTCATGACATTATACTTAGTGGCTGAAGGGTCTTTTTCCGGATCTGCAGAATAAATGCCATCTACCCGTGTGCCTTTCATTATTACGTCGGCTTTTATCTCGATCGCTCTAAGCGAACCAGCAGTATCAGTAGTAAAATATGGATTACCGGTGCCTGCCCCAAATATTACAACACGGCTTTTTTCAAGATGCCTGATGGCCCGGCGGCGTATATATGGTTCTGCTATTTGTTCCATTTTTATAGCACTTTGCAGGCGGGTATATATCCCTACTTTTTCCAATGCAGCCTGGAGCGCCATCCCATTTATTACTGTAGCAAGCATGCCCATGTAATCGCCATGCGCCCGTTCTATACCGGTTTCGGCTTCATTCATTCCGCGGTATATATTTCCACCACCTATTACAATTGCTACCTGTACTCCAAGCTCAGTGATTAATTTTATGTCCTGTGCGTATTGCGATAATACAGAAGTATCAAAACCAAAACTTTTCTCACCCATTAATGATTCACCGGAAAGCTTGAGCAGAATGCGTTTGTACTTAGGAAGCATAATTTGAGCGATTAAACGCTGCGAAGATAAAGGGAAGATTTAAGTTTGAGGCTACACTTTCAACCTGCATTTATTGCCGTATTAATTTGGTATTTAACATTTAGAAATATATATACCTATGCAATTGTATCATTTCAATAAAGACACTGCATTTATACAGGCCCTGTTGATTCCCTGATGAACCTTTTTGTTTTTGTTGCCCCTAAACGTATGCGGCGTGAAAGTTTTGTCTTTAAACAAGGAAATAGTTACTTACTTGTAATTGCAATCACTCACTCATTCCCCAATTGCCTCACCACTTCTGCAAAAGCAACACTTAATTTTTCATCAGATTTTCCAGCTATTTCAATAATCTCTTCAATGTTTATTGGTAGCAGATTATCAGGATCGCACTCATCTGTAATTACAGATATGGCTGCGCAGGCAATGCCTAATTGATTGGCAACGATGACCTCAGGCACCGTACTCATACCCACCATATCGGCGCCCATACTGCGCAGCCAGCGATATTCAGCCCGGGTTTCCAGGTTGGGACCCATTACAGAAACGTAGGTACCGATCTTCACCGGGATGTTTTGTTTTTCAAAAGCCTGCTGCAGCAATATTTGCAAATGTGGACTATATGGCCGGCTCATATCTGTAAATCTATTTCCATATTCACCTCCTAAACCACGCAACGGATTGTCAGGTAAAAGATTAATATGATCGTCTGTAATGATCAGGTCACCTTTTTTATAATCGGGGTTCATACCGCCGGCTGCATTACTCAATAGAAGATGTTCTACTCCCAACATTTTCATTACACGGATGGGAAAAGTAATTTGTTGCATGCTGTAGCCTTCATAGTAATGAAAGCGGCCCTGCATAGCTACCACAGGTACATTTTTCAGCCTGCCAAAAATGAGTTGTCCTTTGTGAAAAGATACAGTCGCATTTGGAAAATGGGCCAATTCAGTATAAGGAATGCCCTTTTCTATTTTTATATATTCTATCAAAGCGTTAAGCCCTGTTCCAAGTACAATACCTATTTTTGGTTTTATTGATGTAGCTGCATTGATTGAATCCACTGTCTCTTCAATGTCTGATAACATATTTTGCATGGGCAGAATAAACTTTAGCTGCCTAAAATACGTATATTGAAACAATATCGTTTCGTTGTACTGGATCGCAACGGAAAAATAATAACTACATTGACAGATGCAAAAGAGCATCACTGATGCGGCTATAAAGGGGTGGATCGATAACAAAGAAACCGGAACAAATACGCAGGCAAATATCACTTCAAAAAATGTCGTTGTGAATCCCGTGCAAAAAAGTAAGAACAATGCTGTAAGCTTGTCTCAGGATTTTATTTATGCAGCCAAAACAGGAGAATCATTAGATAAGCTTTTATCATCATTGGAGAATTTGGATTATTCATCATTAACCAATATGTTAAGGTCGGATAACGAGAAGAAAGCTTTTTGGATCAACATATATAATGGTTTCAGCAATTCTATCCTGAAAAAAAATACCGCCCAATATAGTGACCGGAATGAATTTTTCAAAGCAAAGCAGATCTCGCTTGCAGGAAAGATTTTTAGCCTTGATGAAATAGAACATGATTTTTTAAGGCGTACAAAAATCAAGTGGAGCCTGGGGTATCTTGGTAAAATCTTTTCATCAAAAATAGCAAAAGAACTAAGAGTGCAGCAACTGGATTACCGGATTCATTTTGCATTGAATTGCGGCGCAAAGAGTTGCCCTCCTATTGCATATTATAGCCCGGAACCATTGGATCAACAACTTGAAATAGCAACAAAAAATTATCTGAATAGTGAAGCTGAGTATAACAAAGAAGAAAACATATTATTTCTACCTGCAATTATGAGTTGGTTTCGGGCAGACTTTGGCGGTAAGAAAGGCATGAAAAACATTGTTGAAAAATACCAGGTTTTTCCATTCGGTTCAGATCCCAAAATAGAGTTCAAAAAGTATGACTGGACCTTAGAACTAGACAACTACAAAATTGAATAAAATCAATATCCTTTTTACAATTTCGATTTCGTAATGCTACTTTCTTAAAGTTGTATGGCTGGTGCATTACTTTGTTATTAATTGCAGTAGCGTATCCATTTCTATAAAAAAAATTCTTTAGCAGATAATGTTTTTAGATAAAAATCTTTGCAGAAAGAACTAAACTGCCTTACTTATATTTTATCGGAAATTGCGATTCAAAAGCGACTGTAAAAAACATTTTTACATAAAATCTGTAAGAAAAAAACTGCATCTTGCAAGCTGTCCTATAAAAATCATTTTAGTGCCTAAATCAGTTTCAACTTTTTTGATTATCAAAAAAAAGCAGGAATACGTAGCCCTTTTTATTACCGATAAATGATTTTATTCACTCATCGGAATGAATGAAAAATGTCAGAACAAGGCAATGAGTAAACCAGAACAAGTGAGCGATAAACCAAAAATCACATCTCCACCGGGTGATGTACAATCAACTAATGGCATAGCATATAATTTATCTAAACTCAACCCATTTACATTTCGACATAGGGGCCAGAGAGCGAAGGCACTGGTAGCCCTTGCTGCAGTTTGCTTTCTTTGGGGTACTACCTGGCTTGCTACTAAAGAAGGTGTTCGCCACATGCCTGCATTACAAATGGCAGGGATCAGGCAGATCTTAGGAGGCGCTTGTTATATGATCTTTTTTTTAATACGTGGAACCACATTTCCAAGAGGCAAAGAATGGATTCCGGTATTGATTTTAAGTTTTTTAAATTTCATGTTGAGCAATGCATTATCCACCTGGGGTGTACAATATATTTCTGCAGGGCTTGGTTCTATCATTAGTTCCATTTTTCCTATGTGGTTAGTAATTATTGGGCTTTTAGGCACCAGAACCAGGGTGAATCGAAAAACTACATTTGGTTTATTATTGGGGTTCACTGGCATTTGTGTAATTTTTTATGAGCACCTGAACGATTTTATCAATCCGGAATTTCGCTTTGGTATTTTACTATCGCTTGCATCAACATGGTCGTGGGCATTTGGCACTCTTTATACTAAGAAACAAGCAGCCAATTTTAATCCTTATCTGAGCCTCGGTTTGCAGATGATGATTTCAGGTGTATTTCTTTTTTCTGCAATGCACCTGTCAGGTAATGCAGTCCCCATGAATTCCATACCCTGGCAGTCGTGGACCGCCATTGCCTACCTTGTTATTTTCGGTTCCATCATTTCTTTTATCGCCTACTTATATGCATTACAACATTTACCAACAGAGCAGGTTAGTATTTATGCTTATATAAATCCTATAGTGGCAATAGTGTTGGGCTGGATATGGTTTGATGAAAAACTTACTGCATTCATTATTTGCGGTACGCTCATCACGCTGTATGGTGTTTATCTGGTGAACAGAGGCAGCGATGTGAAACAGGTCAGGACATAGGTTTATTTCCTGCGTGTCTATTGTGGTTTTCTATGAACTGGCGGTAAATATCCTTCCAGCCTTTGTATAAATCATCTGAACCCAAAAAGGAATTGTGCCAGATGCAAATGAAGGTTCCACCCCATCTTTTTACTAAATCATAAAACTTAATAATTCCTTTAAGCCCTTCCTCAGGTGTGTTCTTTTGTTCGAAAAAAGAATTGGCGTCCATAAAACAAAATGGATAAATTTTAAGCGTTGTTGTTTTTTCAGTCTCCAGGTCGTACCAATAAAAAGGAGCAGCTATAGATGCCCGGAAACCATTGATACTCCCATACCCCATCGAATAGTCTTCTGATATGCCTGCATCAATCAATGCCCGGTAAGTTTCCGGCAATGTCATTCTTATATAATGCTGCCTGGATGTGGAAATATCTTTTCCGGTAATTTTTTCTAAAGAATTTTTTTCTTTGCTTAGTAAAGATGGATCATCCCCACTTTGCCAGGAAGGATGTAATCCTACTTTGTTACTGATTGAAGTATTCTTTATCAATTCACGCAAATGAACATTCTGGACGGAAATATTTTTATCGTAGTTGTTGCGACTTACCCCTACATGGAAAAAATATATGGAATTTAATTTATGATCTCTATGCAACTGTGCTAACCAGTCATACACATCGAAAGGATCTTTTTGAAAACCGGTAATTACTTTAAGCCGCTCTATTACTGAACTAATATCTCTTTTATTTATAGATTTTACTATACCCCCAATATGTATCAATGCTTCTTTGTGTATATAGCTCCAGGCTATATCTATATCGTAAGTTGGGATAAATGTGAAGGGTCGCTTTGCAAGCGGCAACTCAGGATAAAGTACCAGTAAAGATTGGCGTAAGTCTTCTAGCCATATATTGATCAGCGGTAAATGAAGAAATCTTTTTCTGTAAGCTAATGAGTTTTCGTGTGCAAAGCGGCCATATTGATCTTTTTCATGGGGCAAATATTCTTCGTACCTGCTGAGTAAATAAAACATAGAAGCAAACAGATCAAATTCTTTATCCGGTGGTGAAATAGTGAGTGCCACGTATCCGTTTGCATGCTGAAAAGTCTGAGGATTAATCTCTTTAATGCCTTTTTCAAAAAGCAATGAATTTGGTTTTATCCATAATTCATTTTTAGTTACAGGTGCAGCAGAGTAATTGATCCTGGCTTCCTCTGCGTTTTTGAATTCATCAACATTACTTGTATGGCAGAAGGTATGATGGAAATAACAGGATAAAAAATTGAGGATATAATCAAGTCGTGGTGATGGGGATGCACTATAAACAAGCACGAAGTTTTTTTAAATTTTTATTTGATGTTGCTCAGAGATTTATGAGTTTGCCTTTGTTGTTCCTGCCACATTTCATTAAATGATTTTGCAGGAAATTGCAGATTGCTTCTTCCCTTCTTCCAATCTTTTACAAATGAATTCACCATCCAGCTTTTCAATTTAGACGTGCCGATATTCATTATTCGTCTTTTTAGCATTGCCCCTTTCCAAAATTTCCAGGCAATTCTTTCCGCAAATGAGCTATGGTCTTTCTGTACGGACAGTGCCCTGTTATGCAACAGCAATTCGTGCAGATTTATTTTTACAGCACATACTTCTGTACAGTTTCCGCAGAGGGAGGATGCATAACTTAAGTGGTTCCATTCACTCATCCCTTTCAGATGTGGCGTGATCACGGATCCTATCGGGCCACTGTATGTAGCTCCATAAGCATGACCACCTATGTTTTTATACACAGGGCAAGCGTTGAGGCAGGCACCACAGCGTATGCAATACAAGCTTTCACGGGCAGTGGGATCAGCCAGAATATTTGTGCGGCCATTATCCAATAATATTACATACATCTCTTCCGGTCCGTCTTCTTCATTTTGTTGTCGAGGACCCGTTATGATTGAATTATAAACTGTAAGTTTTTGTCCGGTGCCATAGGTGGCAAGCAAGGGCCAGAACAGCGAAAGATCATTTATCGAAGGAATTATCTTTTCAATACCGCTGACAACAATATGTGTTTTGGGCCAGGCACAACTCAGGCGGCCATTACCTTCATTCTCTGTAAGCGCTACGCCACCGATATCTGAGATCAGAAAGTTAGCTCCCGTAATTCCTATTTGCGCCTCCATGTATTTTGTTCGCAGTTTTTGACGTGCTACCTGAGTAAGCTGTGCAGGATCTAACGCAGGATCAGTGCCTAATTTTTCTGCAAATAATCTGGCCACATCTTCTTTGCTTTTGTGCATGGCCGGTGTAACAATGTGATATGGAGGTTCGCCATCGAGTTGTTGTATGTATTCACCAAGATCCGTCTCTACACTTTCAATATTATGTTTTTCCAAAAAAGCATTGAGGTGAATTTCTTCAGTCACCATGCTTTTGCTCTTTACAATAGTAGTACAACTTTTTGCCTGGCAAATTGATATTATGTATTCAAGGGCTTCTTCTGTATTTTCTGCCCATAATACTTTTACGCCCCTTTTGGTTATAATGTTTTCAAATAACGCTAACTGCTTATCGAGGTTTTCGATAGCATTCCATTTAATATTTTTTGCTTTTTCACGTGTAAAGTTTAGGTTGGCGAATTGCTCCTTGCCTTTTGGCACTACAGCATTATATCTGCCAATATTGAAATTGATCTTTCGGCGGTGTTCTTTATCTAAAGCTTTCTGTGCGCTTTTTTTATTGAATACTGTGGATTCGCCGGACATTTTATTTATTATTCTTTTTATCAATAGCGGAAATGGCTACCTGGTGCAGGGCTTCATAAAAATCTGTTCCAAACTTACGTTCAAGTGCCTCCTTTAAAAATTGATAAACAGGAAGTTTTACTTTTTTACCTAATGCGCAACCAGGCCTGCATAGCACTTCACGGGGTTCATAGTTTACCATTGTGTATGCATTCGATTGCTTGGTAATAATCGGGAAGAGATGACAACTGATTGGTTTCTTCCAGTCCAACTTGCCATCGTAGTAGGCGGCCTCTATTCCACATTTGATGATACCCGCTTTATCTCGAAAGCCATAGGCACAAATACCACCATTGATCGTTGGTGTTACCCAGCCAAATTCTTTATCATATAAAAACTTTCCTTGTCTTTTAATTTCTGCTTTACCTTCTGTCGTAAGATAGGGTTGAATTTGTGAAAAATTTTCTTCTAGAATGTTCATTTCCTTTTGTTCCAAAGGTGCTCCGGCATCACCATCTTCACAGCAGCCACCTTTACATTTTTTTAGGTCGCAAACAAATTTGGCCTCTATTACATCATCACTCACCAACACGTTTTCAATGGCTATCACTCTTGCTTTTTTACAAAATTAGTAATTGATAAAGGGAAATACTTTTATACTTATTGTGTAAGCATTTATAAAACCTATTTCCACCTGATCGTATTGATTAAATGTTCAAGGTCTTTTTTCAAAAATTCATTTACAGGCCGTAGTGAATCTTCATTAGGTGTAGCCTCAAAATAAAGTGCACCTCTTAAAAAATGTTTAGTTGTGTCTGTAACAAAAAATTGATTGGCTGTTGCCGTATTTCCTCTCAACGTAAAAAAAATGCCTTCAATTCCATTGGGTGTGGTAAAAGGTTTAGGGTCAATGGCAGATGCTTTATAAGTATGTTGTTTGTACGACATGGTAAACGCATCATTTACAAGAGAATCAAAGTTATTCTTACCAATATTTTTATAACTGATATGTATCCGGCTTCTGAACTGGGGAAAGTCAATATTTATCCAATAGGGATTTTCTGTTTTTTTCTCAAAAAATAAACTATCCTTGATAACTGTACCATAGGTTGGATATTCGAATGAATATGGGTAACCTGTTTTATCAAAATTTTGATAATTTTTCTTTGGCAGTTCAATCTTGAAATAGCCACGTGGCTTGATAATATAATCGCTGTTGCAGGCAGCTATCACGCAAGGGAAAACCAATAAAATTAAATGCTTACTCTTCATTTCTCTTACTGATCTCCACCTTTACACTTGTTATCCTGTTCTTCGTAATCTCCAGCACTGTAAATGTAAAATCTCCTGTCTTAATACTTTCATTTACGTTTGGAAATCCTCCAGCCAGCTCAAGCACCAATCCCCCAAGCGAATCGCTTTCTCCACTGACTTTATCAAACGTGTCAACTGATATCTTTAATGCACGACACATATCATGCAACATTATTTTGGCATCTGCTATAAACGTATGATCGTCTATAACACGAATTGCTGTTTCTTCCTCATCAAATTCATCGCGTATGTCTCCGATTATTTCCTCAAGAATATCTTCCATTGTAACGATACCTCTCGTACCCCCAAATTCATCTACCACTATTGCAAAATGTACTCGTCTATTTTTAAATTCATTTAAAAGATCTTTGATCAGTTTCGATTCCGGTACAAAAAAGGGATCCCGCACCAATATATGCCAATCAAAATCCGGCTCCTTTAAGTATGGAAGCAAATCTTTTGTATTAAGCACACCTACAATATCATCGAGGTTGTTCTTATACACTGGCAATCGTGAATAATGAAGTTCTTCAACTCTTTTCGCCAAGTCTGTAAAATTGGTATTATACTCCACACCATTTACATCAAGCCGGAATTTCATTATTTGTTTTACAGAAGTGAAACCAAACTTTACGATGCCTTTTAAAATATTTTTTCCTTCCACCGATGTTTCTTCATTATTGATATCAATTGCCTCATCAAGGTCACGCATGCTGGCGCTCTGCATCTGGTTTACTCCACTGCGTTCGCTGATGTTATCTGCTATGGATACCATGTATAAACTGATGCGCCGCAATAATAAATGCACCCCTTCTACCACAGCGGATGAACTGTATGCAAAACGTAAATTATTTTGTGCCGCCCATACTTTAGGCAACACTTTCCCAATGAGCACAAGGACAAAAGCGATCACAATGATCTTGGTGAGTAAATTGAGCCATTGTTGCTCAAAATGCAATAAAGGATTCAATAAAAAATTTGCAAGAATGATAATTCCTATATTGAAAAAAGTACCGGCAATAAGCAATGAGGTATAAACTGCTTTGCGTTCGTCAAGCAATGTGGTTATTCTTTTAGCTGCAGCATGTTGTTTAGTTTTTAGTACATTGATATCCTTGTTTTGTAATGTGAACAAAGCAACTTCAGCTCCGGAGGTAACAAAACTCAGAAGCAAAAGAACTATGAGCAAAACCACGAGGAATACAGCGCTTTGTGGATTGGCAGCCAGAATGATAAAAGCAAAATAATGTAGAAAATCAAATACCGGTGGCGAGTGATCCAAAGCGAGTTTTTAAGTGAAGAATCCACAAGTACACAAGTGAGTACTTGCTCCATGATTGTACAAATTTATTTGTTTTCAAATTTAAAAGCTAAGGTCTTCTTCTTCAGTGGGTGGTGTAGGCACATCATCAAAGTGCTTATCTGCAGCCGGGTGGGAGAAGCCACTTCCGCCATCATTGCGTTTGTCCAACATTATCAGATTATCCCCCACCACTTCTGTGGCAAATTTCCTTTGATTTTCTTTGTCATCCCAGCTTCGTGTGCGCAAGCGGCCTTCAATATAAACGAGGCTGCCCTTATGTAAATATTTTTGCGCTAATTCAGCAAGTCCCCGCCACAATACTACTGTATGCCATTCAGTTTGTGACACAAGTTTTCCTGAACGGTCTTTAAACGTTTCAGTAGTAGCTAAGGGAAATTTAGCAACAGGTATATTTCCTTCCAGTATTTGCACATTAGGGTCTTTACCCATATTGCCGATCAACATTACCCGATTTACACCTCTCATAACTTTTCAATTTTAAATTCCAGCCTGTGAATCTTTTATCATTACAAAAACTACAAATTTGCTGCCAGTAACCCCTTTATAACGTGGACAAGTAAGCCTGCAGGGTTTTTGGAAAAGGATATTTATCCAACTCTGTTTTGTGCACATAAGTGTAACCAGGAACTTTTAATTTTTTGTGCAGATTCAGATTGATAAATGAGAAATGAATAAGTTGGTGTGTCAATCGTTGTGTTTTATTATCCTGTACAGACAACTTATCATAATCCTTTTCTTTGATACCATATGTTTTTGCCAATTGCAATAATACTTCCTGATCTTTCCATCTTTTGAAACCTTCAAAAAGAACCACTTCGTACAGGTTTTGCCAGATATCGCTCATTGTTCTTTGCTGCAAAGCCACCTTGTCTCTATATTGTAGAATTATATAATGAAACCATCTTTCTTTAATTATAATCCGGTGTTGCCTGACAGGAAGTAATAGTTGCTGTTTGTATTGAAAGGCAAGGCAATCATTTTTGAAAAAGCAAAGAGCACATTCAGGGCAAACCTTGCAAATAGTCGCGCCAAAATCCATTATAGCCTGATTATATGCAGCGCTTTTTTTTGGGGGCAAAATGCTTTGAGCCAGATTAGAAAAGAAATTTTTTCCTTCTGGAGAATCCATTGGTATTTCTATTCTAAAAATTCTCGAGAGCACTCTGAATACATTACCATCTAATACAGCGTAAGGCAGATTGAAGGCAAAAGAGCTGATGGCTGCTGCAGTATATGGCCCAATACCTTTTAATTCAATAAGAGATTGATAGTCTGATGGAAAAATTCCTTTTAAATCATTAGAAATAAACTTCGCTGTTTTAATCAGATTATTACAACGGTTGTAATAGCCAAGGCCTTCCCATAGCTTATACACCACTTGTACGGGAGCGGAGGCCAGATGATGGATTGTTGGAAAAGCCTTAATAAAGCTTTCATAATATTTTAACCCCTGCTGCACCCTTGTTTGTTGCAGTATGATCTCACTCAACCAGATTTTATAGGGGTCTTTTTCACCTTTCCAGGGCATTAACCTGGTGTTTTCTGACTTATTCCAATGAAGTAATTTTCTTACAAACCTTTCTGACAATAGGTTCTTTGTGACAGACTTCATTGATTTTTCATTTCTACTCTTCTCTGATGCATGATCAAACCAATTATGTGTAGGGTATTGACAATCATTATATTTAATGCTATATTGCTTTACGAAACGAATAAATAACCTGCTATGAGAAAAGCTGATTTAGTCAACCAGATTTCTGAAAAAACTGGCATTCCAAAAGTAGATGTTTTGGTAACGCTGGAATCTATGTTCATAGAAATCAAAGATTCGCTTTCCAAAGGAGAAAATATTTACATCCGGGGCTTTGGCTCTTTTATCACTAAAAAAAGAGCTGCAAAGATTGGACGTAATATCAAAAAAAATGTAGCTGTTCACATTCCAGAACATTTTATTCCCGCCTTCAAACCTGCCAAAGAATTTGTTGCAGAGGTAAAAAAGACGGCACTCGTGTAATACCTTTGCACTTTTTGCAATAAGAGGTAAACTATATGGGGCGAGCGCAGTGGATTACAGCAGGGATTGTTTTATATGTTTCAATTGGCTTGTTTGCATTAACGCACGATCAGTTTTTTGGTTATCATCCTAAAGTAATCAATCCTTCTTCAAGCACAAAGGATGATCATGAAGGTCATGATCACGCAGAATTTTCAATAGATACGATACTGCATCATGCAAAGGAAAATCTATCACCCGAAAAGGTGTCACGATTAAATTTCCTGGAGAAGAGCATTTCCCGCGGAGATATATCATCACAAAAAATTCATCTTTATCATCAGTTAGCACAATACTGGCGGGATACAGGCCGCATTTTTGAACCTTATGCCTGGTATTCCGGCGAAGCCGCCCGGTTGGAAAATTCAGAAAATTCCCTCACCTTTGCAGCCCATTTATTTTTGGATAACCTTAGAAGTGAAAACAACCAGGAATTAAAACACTGGAAAGCATTACAATCTAAAGATTTGTTCGAACGCTCTTTGAAACTTAACCCCGATAATGATTCGGTAAAGGTGAGTCTGGGGGCCACGTATTTATTGGGTGGTATTTCAGATAATCCTATGGAAGGTATTTTGATGATCAGGAAAGTGATTGAAAAAGACTCGAATCATGTTTATGCTCAACTTACATTGGGTGAAGCTTCAATGATCTCGGGGCAGCTGGATAAGGCAGCACAAAGATTTCAAAAAGTTGTATCTATTGACCCCACCAATCTTCAGGCTACTCTTTCTCTTGCCGATGTGTATGAAAGACAAAAAGAAAAAAACAATGCACTGGCATGGTATCGTAAGAGTTTGCCCCTAATAAAAATTCCGGAGTTAAGAAAAGAAGTGGAAAACAGAATTAATGAATTAAATAAAACTAAGTAACAATAAAAAATATTTTAAAATATGCCTTGTGGTAAAAAAAGAAAGCGTCATAAAATTGCGACGCACAAGAGAAAAAAGAGATTGAGAAAGAATCGTCATAAAAAACGCAAATAGGTTTTTATGATTCTGGCCGATAA
>Ga0183260_10001851_pt1 | contig 17621 bp, 17 predicted proteins | sample AntDrymUQ4972206_2_FD_129768 | JGI IMG/M metagenome (GOLD analysis project Ga0183260, IMG submission 129768) | Polar desert sand microbial communities from Dry Valleys, Antarctica - metaG UQ497 (22.06) (version 2) (version 2) | ecosystem: Environmental > Terrestrial > Soil > Desert | place...
GAGGCACGGTGGTGGCTGCTGCTGCTGCTCTTCGCCGTCGCCGAGGTGTTCGTCATCCACCTCCCGGTCTTGCACAGCTCGCACAGCCTCAGCCTGCGTGAGATCCCCGCGGTCACTGGCCTCACGTTCCTTTCCGGCACCGAGTACATCAGCGCCTACGTGCTGGGTGCCTCGCTCGCGCTGCTCCTGTGGTCGCGACAGCGGGGACTCAAGCTGGCCTTCAACGCCGCCATGTTCGCTCTGGAGGCGTCCCTCGGTCTTCTGACCTACACTGCCGTGCTCGGCAGCGGTGATCCCAACGAGCCGCGCGGATGGGTGGCGGCGCTGGTGGCGGTGCTGGTGACCGACCTGCTGTCCGCCGCAGCGGTGACCACCGCGATCAGCGTGACCGACCACCGCTTCGACGACGGTGTGCTGCGGGAGGCGCTGCGGTCGGGGCTGCCCGGCGCCGTGATCAACACCTGCGCCGCGGTGTTGGTCGTCGTCCTGATCGTCAACCAGCCGAATGCCCTGGTGCTGCTCGCGGTGATGGTGATGATCCTCGGCCTCGCTTACCGGATGTACGTCTTACTCGTGACCCGGTACGCCCGGCTGGAGCTGCTGTACCGGTTCGTCGGCTCGACCGGACACACCGCCGACCTGGACGGGGTGGTCGAGGCGGTGCTGGTCGAGGCGGCCGACCTGCTGCGGGCCAGTCAGGCCGAGCTGATCGTCGCCACGCCGGATAATGGTGCCAGCCGGGCGGTGTCGCGCAACGGGGTCGTGACCCGGTCGACGATGACGTCCGCCGATCTCACCGGTGCGTGGTGGGTGCCGACCCTGGATGGGACCCCGGTGCTGAGGGCGGCCGAGGTCGGACCGCGCGGGCCGGCGGTTCCCGCGGTCGTCGGGGCGCACCGTGATGGGCTCGCCGTCCCTGTGCCGCTGAACCAGGACGTCCGGGCAACGCTGCTGGTGCTCGACCGTACGTTCCAGCAGGAGACGTTTGACGGCGAGGACCTGCGGCTGCTGGAGACGCTGGCCGGACATGCGGCTGTCACCTTGGACAAGGCACACCTCGTAGACCGGCTGGTGCGGCTGGCGGACCAGCGCGAGCACGAGGCCAACCACGACGCGTTGACCGACCTACCGAACCGCCGGAGATTCCAGGAGTCGGTGCTGGCAGCCGTCGCCGCTGGGCGGGCCGGCGCGGTTCTGCTCATCGACCTGGACGACTTCAAGGACGTCAACGACACGTTGGGGCACTACGCCGGGGACGCGCTGCTCAAGGTCACCGCCCAGCGGCTGCAGGAGTACCGGCGGGGCGACGTGGCGCGACTCGGGGGCGACGAGTTCGCGGTGCTGCTGGCGGAGGCTACCCCCGACGAGGCGATGCGACACGCCCGCGTGCTGCGCCAGTTGATCAGCGAGCCCGTGGCGATGCGCGATATCTCCCTGATCACGACCGCCAGCATCGGGGTGGCGTCGCTGCCGACCGACCCCGCACACGCCGACCAGACGCTGACCTGGGCCGACGTGGCCATGTACGCGGCCAAGGCAGCGCGGTCCGGAGCCGAGCTCTATACCACCGACGACACAGACCTGGTGCATCGCCGGCTGGCGCTGGCCGGGGACCTGGCCGGTGCCATTGCCCGCTCCGAGTTCGAACTGCACTTCCAGCCGCAGGTCGACGCGGTCAGCGGGGCGGTACTGGGACTCGAAGCCCTGCTGCGCTGGCAGCACCCCGTGCACGGTGCCGTGCCGGCACCCGAGACCATCGCGGTCGCGGAGCGGACCGGGCTCGGCCGCGTGCTCGTCGAGCGCATTCTCGAGGAGGCGCTGCGCCAGCGGGCGCTATGGGCCGCCGCCGGGCACGAGCTGATGGTGTCTGTCAACGTCACCCCGCGCGACCTGCGCGAGGAGCGGCTGCTCGACACGGTGGCCCGGCTGCTGGTCTCCTCCGGGACGCCGCCCTCCCAGCTAGTCATCGAGATCACCGAGCACGACGTCATGACGGACCCCGAGCGCTGCGCGGTGGTGCTGAGCGGGCTGCGTGACCTCGGGGTGCAGCTGTCGGTTGACGACTTCGGGACCGGGCATTCCTCGCTGGCATACCTGGAGCGGCTGCCGGTGCACGAGCTCAAGATCGACCGCACCTTCGTGCAGCGGCTGGGGAGCGACATCGCCGACGCCGTCATCATCCGGGCCACCGTGTCCCTCGCGCACGAGCTGGGCCTGCGAGTCGTCGCCGAAGGCGTCGAGAGCGACCATGTGCTAGGCCGCGCCCGAGATCTCGGCTGCGACGTACTCCAGGGTTACTGGATAGCGCGTCCGATGCCAGCCGCACTCGTGACAAGGTGGCTGCGCAACCGGACAACACACCCGACGGCTGTGGTCGACTGACGCCACCAGGCAAGCCTGGTGCCGAGACCCGCGGCTGCCTAGTCCGGTCACGTGTCCGATCGTGAAGAGAAGCCGAGATGCCGCTTTGCGCGATCACCAACGTCGAGATGGGCCGCCAACTGGCGGAGTGGCAACTTCTACCTGGCCAAGACCGGGGACCTCGACCTGGCCACCAGTGAGGCCCCTTTTCATTGCCACGGACCCAAGAGCCGGCCGCATCCACTGACAGAATCCGATTTGATGCGGGAGGTCCGGGTCGCGATGGTGGCTCGAGGATTGTGGACGAGGTGGTCGTCCGCCCAGCCGAGCCCGTGGTGGGCTGACCGGTCACGTATGGCAACCGGCTTCGGGGAGGTGCGCCACAACATCGACGACCGGGACGTGGACGCAGCGAGGTGCTGCCAATTTCTCAGCCTGGTTGTGTCCCGAGTGACCGGCGCAGTTACCGGACACCGTGCCCAGGGGGTGTCGAGGGTGCCAGAGGTACCGCCTGTAGCGCTGCTCGCCGTTCGCTGTACTAGCGATACGGACCATCAAGCCCACCGAACGGTGGATATCCTGTTACAGATAGTGATGCTTCCATCGCTTCCTGTCACTATTAGGCCTCGCCGATCAAGGAGTTCTCAATGCGTACCACCCACCGCATCGCCACCGCCACCGCAGTGGCGACCCTTTCCATGAGCTTCCTCGTTGTCACCAGTGAAGCCGCTTCCGCGGCCCGGAGCTGGCGTCCCGACACTGTCGACGCCCCGGCCAGCACGGAAACCGGCCGGCCCTGAGGCGATTCACCGGATGGCCGGGTCATGAGTGAAGCGATCCACCTCGCAGTAGGCCGATCGGACGTGAGCGCCCAGCTCGCAATGACCCAGCACGCGGCCTTCTACCCTCCGGCGACAGGCACTCTGGTCGTCATCACGTGATGTCACCAGTACCTCCGCCCGTCTGCTTGCCTGACTGTCCTCGAAGGAGCCTCGGATGAGGAAGTGCGCACTCTCGCTGGTCGGGTCACTGGCCTTGGTGTTCGGGATGGCCAGTCCTGCTGGTGCCATTACCTACGGCGAGCTGGACGAGGGTCTGCACCCGTATGTGGGGTTCATGATCTTTTTCGATCCGGCCGAGATGGGGTGGTTGAGTTGCAGTGGCACGTTGCTCGACGCCGACACGTTCCTGACGGCGGGGCACTGCGCGTACGGGATCGGCACCGAGGGCGAGGTGGTGCTGGACGCCGACGAGGAGATCATCACCAGTGGTGGGACGGACGTGTGGGTCACGTTCGACGACACTGAAGTGCTGGCCGGCTGGCCGGCACGTGCGGACTACCCGACCGCGGATACGCTTTACGACGCGCGGAGCGCTTGGTTGGACGCGAACCCTGACTACACCTCGGGCACGGCCTATCCGCATCCCGACTACGCCAGCTTCGCCAGATTCCCGGTCAACTACGACGTGGGAGTCGTCGAGCTGGATCAGGCTGCCCCGGTAACGACGTTCGGTAAGCTCGCGCCACTGGGGACCGCCGAGGCGCTGGTGGCCGAGGCCGAGAACCCGAACGACGCCGTAGTCGAGAACGTGGGGTACGGCACGCAGTCGGTCCGGCCGAAGCCCCTCAGCGTGGACACGCGCTATAGGTCGACGTCGCGCATCGTCGAGGTCAAGGGCAACATCGCGCGCGGAGGCAACCTGCACACCCTAAACAACCCGAGCCCGATCGGTGGCCAGGGTGGGACGTGCTTCGGCGACTCGGGCGGGCCCGTGCTCGTCAACAACACCAACGAGGTCGTCGCTGTCGTGTCCTTCGGCTTAAGCGGGACCTGCCACGGAGCCGACTACTCCTGGCGTGTCGACACCCAGGACAGCTACGACTTCATCCTGCCCTTCCTCGGCAGACGTTTCGGTGCCAGTTTCCGTTGATCAGGCAGTCCGCTGGCGTCGTCGACGAATGCAGGTGCCGGGATATCACAGATTTGGTGTGACATTCGCCCCTCACTCCGCTTACTTGCCAATGGCGTGCTTTGCGCGATACATGGCCGCGTCGGACTTCCGTAGCAAGGCGTCGGCGGTTACGCCGTCCCTCGGGTACGTGGCCACGCCGATGCTCACCCCTAGTGCCAAACTCTGCGCTGCGATGACGATGGGCTGAGCCGCCGCTGCCCGCAGCCGTGCCGTCACCCTGTCTACGAAGTGGCCGTTAGTGTGCTCGGCCCAGTACCACGAACTCGTCGCCGCCCAGGCGGGCAACGTCAGCAGGGCCCAGTCCCCACGATTCGGCGATCGGGAACTCGTACAGCAGGCGGGCAGGGATCAGGCCAGCCCGGACCCGTTGCGGGAGGTGCTGACCACGTTCGTGAACACGCTGATGAGCGCGGATGTCGACGCGGTGTTGGAGCCGAGTACGGCACCCGCAGCGATGGCCGGTCGAACCGGCGCCACGGTTACCGGATCGCGACTTCGAAACCCGCGCCGGCACGATGGCCGCTGCGGTGCCCAAGCTGCGGCAGGGCTCCTACTTTCCGGACTGGCTGTTGCAGCGCCGCCACCGGGCTGAGCGGGCGCTCAGGTCGGTGGTGGCGACCTGTTATCTGCTCGGCGTCTCAACTCGCCGCTTGGACAAGCAGGTCCAGAGCCTCGGGATCACTGGGCTGTGCAAGTCACAGGTGTCGGTGATGGCCCAAGACCTCGACGAGCAGGTCGTCTAGTTCCGGCCCAGGCCGCTGATGGCGCCACGCTTCTGGTGTGATCTCGGCTGATACTTGACGGGGCGTGCTCGGCTGCAAAAGAAGCGGGCCGCCCGGCCCGACAGTCCTGACCAAGCACGTCAAGCATCTACCGAGCACGAAAACGTCGCGCATCAACTGAGACTCGACAGGCCCACCCAGGTTGTTGTTGTTACTCCGCCTGAGGGGTGTCACGGTCAGGTCCTGGTCGGCGCCGTCGCGTTTGCGCTGCTTGACAACCCAGTTGCCCAGCGTGCCCTCGTTGGTCCAGGGTCCCGGGTCCCGGGTCCCTGGTCGCGGGCAGGCAACGATCGACCTGTTGGGCTCGGTGACGTGCTGCACCCCGCCCTCGCGGAACTCGGTGTCGTACCTTCGACGTGTCTCTGGCATGGCCACTCCTGCGACCCATGCCTCCACGGTCCGGGGCGAACCTTAGGGCGCGGCCTTCCTCGTCGCCAGCGACCTGGAGGTGGACCCCGTGAGCGCACCGAGCTCTGACCGCTCAGCGCGGCAGCCCCGTTCCTAACGCGCCAGCCGGACCGCGGGCGCAGGTAGGGGCTCCCCGAACAGGGAACCCTGCGCGAAATCGCAGCGGACTTCCTGGAGGAACGCCAGCTGTTCGGCCGTCTCGACGCCCTTGGCGACAGTCTGCTCCCCCAGCGCGTGCGCGAGGTGGACGATCGCGCCGATCACCGCACGGTCCTTGCCAGCCGCTGGCAGCGAGGCGACGAGTGATCGGTCGATCTTCAGTACCGTTGCGGGCAAGTCGCGGAGGTACGTCATCGACGTGCCGCCCGTACCGAAGTCGTCGACCCCGATCTGGACGCCCGCGGCTTGCACCTCGAGGAGGCCGGCGAGGGCGAGGTCAGGCTCCTCGATCAGCTGCGACTCGGGCACCTCGAGCGAGAGGCGGACGGGGGCGATGTCATGGTCGACGAGTCGGGTCACCACCTCCGCTGCGAACCCGGGTCGTATCAGCTGGCGCACCGACACGTTGACCGCGATGGCGAGCCGTGGGTCGTTCCACACTCGCAGCTGCCGCAGCGCCACATTCAGGACGGCATCGCCGAGCGCGTCGATGAGGCCGCTCTCCTCTGCGAGGCTGAACAAGGTGTCAGCCGTCAGCCGTCCGCGCTCCGGATGCTGCCACCGGGGCAGCGCCTCGAAGCCGCGGAGCACTGGATCGGTGCCGAGGGCGAGCTGCATGATGGGCTGGTAGTCGACGGCAATCTCGTCTGCGCGGATGGCCCGCCGCAACTCGTCCTTGGCGAGCCGGCGCGGGCTCGTGAGGGTGCCCGACCCGGTGTCGTACACGGCGAGCTGGTCCCGTCCCGAGTGCTTGGCGTGATACATGGCCGAGTCGGCTCGCCGGATGACTTCCTCCGGCGGGGTGCCGGGCGACACCACGGTGACGCCCACGCTCGCAGTGACGGAGCGAACGACCTCCCCGCCGAGCACGAACGACTGGCGGAACTCCTCGACGACGCGGTCGCCGATGGCGATCGTCTGCTCGAGCTGCGCACCCGGGACCACGATGACGAACTCGTCACCCCCGATTCGCGCAACCGTGTCCTGTGGTCGGACCACCTCGAGAAGGCGCCGGGCGACGAGCACTAGAAGCTCGTCACCGACAAGATGGCCGCGGGTGTCATTGACGCCCTTGAAGCCGTCGAGGTCGATGAACAGCAGCCCGACTTCGGCACCACTGTCCGGGCTGTCGCCAGCCCCCTCCACAGGGTGCTCGCCGAGCAGTTCCACCAACCGGTCGTTCATCAGGGTCCGATTGGGCAGTTCTGTCAACGGGTCGTGCAGCGCCAGGCGGACGAGCTGGGACTGTGCCCGGTGCAGCAACACCTCGGGCATGGCGCGGGCCAGCTCCTGGGCGCCGGCCACCTCCGCCGGGTCCCAGGGGGCGCTGTGGCCGCGCACCTCGTCGAGCCACTCCTCGAACGATGCGCGGGGGCCGAGCTGGACGTCGGGTGTGGAGCACTTGGGGTCTGGCCGCCCTGCCCATCGCACCGTCTCGGCCCGTTCGCCGCACAGCCAGAGGATGAACCCCTCGGGCCGGCCCGCCAAGGGCAGGTACAACGACCCCGTCGCAGCAGCGGACGGTACACCCCCCCGGCCCCCCGGCAGCGCCTGCTCCAGCGGGCTGTCCCTCACCTGAGGCTCCGTCCCGCCGCCGGTCCGCGCCGCAAGGCGTACCAGGAGCGCGTCGAGCTCCGGCGGTGCGGGCACCGCTCCTACGGTGACCCGCTCACCGTCCATCTCGACAACTGCTCCGTCGGCGGCGACCATGCCGAGCAGCGCCTGTGGTGCAGCGGCTGCGCCTGCGGCCAGGCTGTCGTTGTCCGCGATCGACGCGATGAGCTGTGCCCGCAGACGGATCAGCTCGACACCGTACTGCTCGTAGTTGGTCGCCTGTGCGGCTCGCAGTCGCACGGAGACGAGTTGGCCAAGTTCCTCACAGGCCAGCCGCTGCAGGTGACCGGTCCGCTTCGGAGTGCGGTTGTGGCACGCGATGAGGCCCCCCAGCTGATTGTCCACGATGAGCGAGATCGTCATGCTCGCGCCGACGTCCATGTTGCGGAGGTATTGCAGGTGCATTGGGGAGACGCTGCGCAGGACACACATGCTGAGGTCGAGCTCGTCTGCAGCGCTGCCGTCGGGCAACGCAGCGATCGCGACCGGCGGCTCGTCGACGTCCGCGATGACCCGGATCCAGTTGTGGAGGAACAGAGCCCGCGCCTGCCGCGGGATGTCGGTTGCCGGGTAGTGCAGCCCCAGGAACGGCGTAAGGCCGCTCGCGCGTGCCTCGGCGATCACGTGACCGTGAGCATCGGGGGCGAAGCGATAGATCATCACCCGGTGGTAGCCGGTCAGCTCGCGGACCCGGTCGACCGTCAGCTCGCAGATCGCCTGTACGCCGTCCACCCGGTGGAGCGCGTTCACGGCGTCGCGCTGCCGCTGGTACATCCTCGCCGAACCGACGCGGTCGAGGGCGTCGACGCCCTCGAACTCCAGCACGAGCGCCGAGCCGCGCCGGTGCGCCACCATCTCCTACGTCAACGGCCCCGACACGTCGGTGCCCGGCAGCTGCACCTCCACCGAAAGCCCGTCGTGCGGGTTGCCCGTCGTATGGGCGGAGCGAACGGCCCCCGCGGCGTCCACGCCGATCACGTCGGCGAGCACTTCACCCAACGGACTGCGAGCGCCTGCCGTCAGCCGAACGAAGTTGGTGCTGGCGGCAGTGACCACACTGGAGACTGGGTCCACCACCAGCAACACACCGTGCGCCTGAATCTCCCCGGACAGGTGGATCGGCTCGGTGTCGCAGGCGTTTCCCGGGCCGAGCGCCGCCAATCCCTCAGCCGTCAGCTCCCCACTGCTAATGGCTTGGGGCGAGCCTGCATGTGTCACCTGGACACCGGTGCGGCCAGCACTGTCCGCCGGGAGTCGATCGCCGTGGCGGCGCCGACCCAGCCGAACATCCAGCGGGCGGCCTCGACGGCCGCGGTCAGCTCGACCGCGGGCAGCTCGACGGCGTCCAGGCGCCGGCGGAAAGACACCCACTCCCGACCGGGGTTGGTGCCCCGTGAGGTGAGGAAGCGGGTGCCGCAGTCGCGCGGAAGCTCGAGGGCGCCGCGAACATGCCGGGCGAGCACACCGCCTCCCAAGCGCGAACCGCGCAGGACGTACGCGAGACCCCAGCTCGCCGACGGGTCGGCGAGGAACCGTCGGAGCACGCGCACATCGCCTGGCGCCGCGAGGTGCGGTGGCGCCTCGCCCGCCGCGGGAGCCAGATCGGCGAGGTCTGCTGTAAGCCAGTCGCGCGCCTGTTCGGAGGGAATGAGCAACTCAGCGGTCGCCGTGGCGGCCGCGCCCGGCTCGACCACCGCGAGCCTGACCTGCTTCCACACCCCGACCCAGCCACGTAGCACCGCGGCGAGCCCAGCGGAGGTGCGGCGCTGGCTCACGTCCAGCGCGGCCTCGACCGCCTCGTGCTCCTCGCGGGTCCGCGTACGCAGGCACGCCGAAGACGACTGGACGACCGTACGTGCTTCCATATAGATCCACTCTACATCTGTACTCGTACCGTAACGCTGAGTAGCGATAGTTGAGTGCGGCACCGTGCCCAGGTGTCAGACGCGGGCGGCGTCCAGGTCGCGCGACCTACCGCGATACGGCGAGGAGACCGTCGAGGATCTCGCGGGTGTGCGGCTCGTCGATGACCTCGGCGATCCAGGCGGCGGCGTCGGCTCGCTCAGGCGAGCGCAGGTTGGGCTCGAGCCAGTCAGTGGCGGCGTTCTCGGTGATGTGGCCGAGCTGGGCGATCAGCATGGAGAAGTGCCCACGTCGGTTGACGCTGGCGGGCCCGCCGGACTCGCGGTACGCGGCGACGAGTTCCCGGGCGCGGCCGGGGTCGTCGCGGGCGTACTCGAAGAGCACGCAGCCGAGCTCCTGGCTCGGGTCGGCCGGTCCGCTGTTCTCCCAGTCGATGACGCACACCCCACCGTCGGCGGTCGGCAGCAGGTTGTCCGCCCACAGGTCACGGTGACAGGTCCGCACCTGCTGCGGCGGCTCGAGCCACGACTCGAGGGCGACCAGCTCGTCACGCAACCCAGCCAGCCGGCCGGCGAACGGTGCCCCTGCCTGATGGAGCTTTGCGACCAGGTCGTCCACCGCTGGCCGCCGACCGGTTCGGTGTACCAGCGGTGCACCGAACCGGGCTCGGTGTACGGCACCTGATGGATCGCGGCGAGCGTCGCACCGACCTGCGCCGGGTCCAGCCGCGGATTCGGGGCGAGCAGGTCGACCCACTCGTACAGCCTGACCTGGGCGCCACCGACGCCGGCGAGGATGCGACCGTCAGTGGTACGCCGCACCTTCGGTGTCGGCACCCCGGCGGCGCACGCAGCCTCCTGGAACTCGGTGCTCGGCCGTACCTCATCTTCAGGCTCCGGCTCGAAGGGAACCTTGACAGCCCATGAGCCGTCCGCAGAGTCCAGCCGCCAGACGACACCCTCCTTGCCGCGGGCGACCGCGCCCTCCGACAGCTTCGCGGCACCGCCGAGTCCGAAACGTCGGGCGAGCTCTGTGGCGTCCACGGAGCCACTCCAGCACAGCTGCGTGCGGAACGGCTCGGGATGAGCGCCCGACTTCGGGGGTTGCGTGCGACCCGCGAACACCTCTCCGGGGCCGTTCATGTGAGACGTGCCCTGCGGACTGGCCGTGACCGGTAACGCGGTCGCAGCGTCATCCCGTTCGCCTAGCGTCTATCGGGTGAGCACCGACTACGCAGAGGTCGTGTAGGTCAACAGCAGCACGCCGTTGGTCAGCGCCGTTGAGGAGGTCAATGTGAGGGTGGTCGCTGTCGGGTTCTCGGGGTACAACCGCGCCCCGCTGCCCAGGATGAGCGGGAAGACCTGAAGGTGCATCTCGTCCACGAGCCCGGCGTCGAGGAGCCTCTGGGCGAGTGTGCGGCTGCCGGCGACGAGGATCGGCCCGCCGTCGCCGCGCTTGAGCTCGACCACCGAGGCGGTGACCGGTAGTTCGAGGAGGCTAGCCGGCTGCCACTCCAAGGTCTGGAGTGTCGTCGATGCCACGAATTTGGACATCGTGTTGATCTTGTCGGCCATGGCACCCTCTCTGCTGGGCCAGGCACCGTAGAAGCTCTCGTAGGTCGTGCGACCCAGCAGCAAGATCTCGGCGGCAAGCTGCTCGTCCTGCTTGTAGGTACCGAGCTCGTCGCTGAAGAAGTCCGCGACCCAGCCCGTGTGCGCGTAGCCGGGCTCGCCGCCCGGGGCCTCCATCACCCCGTCCAACGACACGAACTCGGTGACGATCAGCGTTCTCATGCCCGTCTCCTCTCTATCCGTCGACCCAACGGTTCGCGATGTTCGCGCTGAGGTAGACGCCCGTAACCGGCAAAACTCATCTCTCAACCCCGGGCGGTCCTGCAGCACCGCCCCTGACCCCCCTGCTCTGCCAGCCGCCGGTCAAGTCATGCCCGCGGCACTGCCCTGGCACTGCGGCATAGCGTGAACCATGCCCGGTGAGCAGGGGACGCTCTTCGAGTCCCCGCACGAACGCGCCGGCGACGTGCACAGTGAGGTCGCGCGCGCCCTCGACGACCTGGTCGGCGACGCCCGGCGGTACCGCAACGGCCAGGACTTCCACAAACTGCTCGAGTTCGTGGCTGGATTCCGCGGCTACTCCGCGTTCAACGCGATGCTCGTGCACCTGCAGCTGGACAGCGCGCGCTTCGTCGCACCGTCCGGGCGCTGGCACGACCTCTACCGTCGGCGGGTCACCGCCCAGTCCCGACCGCTAATCATCCTGCAGCCGTTCGGCCCGGTGATGATCGTCTTCGACGTCTCCGACACCGAGCCCATCGACAACAATTCGCCGCCGCTGCCGCCCCAGGTCCTGAACCCGTTCGAGGTCCTCGTGCGCGCCGACGTCTCGGCACTGGCCGTCCGCACTGAAGCCAACGCCATTCGGGACGGAGTAAGGGTCCTCCGGGTGCACGGCGGCTCACAGGCGGCCGGCCACATCCGGCCTGCGCATGGTGCCGACCTCGAGCTCGTCGTGCGCCGCCGGCCGGAGTGGGTGGTCGAGTCTGTTCCGCTGAGGTACGAGCTGGCGATCAACCGCGACCACTCGGCCAGCGCGGCCTACGCGACCCTCGTGCACGAGCTGGCCCATCTGTACTGCGGACACCTGGGAGCTCCGGACAGTCGTTGGTGGCCGAACCGGTCGATGCTCTCGGACGAGAGTCAGGAGTTCGAGGCCGAGACGATCTCCTACCTGGTGTGTCGGCGCGCCGACTCCCGCACCCAGTTCCCGCCCAACCTCGCCCAGCACCTCGACCATGACGAGGAGGTGCCGCCGATCAGCCTCGAGCGGGTCCTGGTGGCGAGCGACCTGATCGAGAAGATGGGCCGGCAGTGGCTTCCCCGGCGCCCCGGGCCGCGCGACACGCCAGGCCCTCAACCGAAGGCGTCGTAGTCCGTACGACGGTCGGGACCTCCCCGTGCGCCTCACCTTCGCGGAGCGCAGCGCGCTCTTGCCTTGCACTTCTAGGTATGCTTACCTAGCACCTCTAGACATCAGCGTGATGAGGACAGGAGCATCGGTGCGCATCGACAAGGACCTCGTGGCGGCATCGGCGACGCCGCTGGTACTGGGGATCTTGGCCGAGGGGGAGTCGTACGGGTACGCGATCCTCAAGCAGGTCAACGAGCTGTCCGCCGGCCAGATGCGGTGGACCGACGGGATGCTGTACCCGCTGCTGCACCGGCTGGAGCGGCTCGGGTACGTCCAGGCGAGCTGGCGGGTGGCCGCCAGTGGCCGGCGGCGAAAGCACTATGCGATCACCCCGGCCGGGGTGGAGCTGTCGGCCGAGCGTCGCCGGCAGTGGGCAGTGGTCATCGACGCGCTGGATCGGGTGTGGACGGAGGCGGCGGCTGCGAGGGCGGCGGCCACGCTGGTCGGACCGAGCCGATGACGGCCGTGCCCGGAGCACCCGATGCCGGTCTGGAGACGCAGATCGGGCATTGGCGGGGCTATGTGCAGCGGCATGGGGTGATCAGCCCGGACGATGTCGATGAGCTGGAGGGCCATCTGCGCGACCGGGTCGCGGACCTCGAGCAGGCGGGTCTGTCCGGGGACGAGGCGTTCCTGGTGGCGGTCAAGCGCCTCGGCATCCTGGATGAGGTGTCCCAGGAGTTCGCCCGCGAGCACTCCGAGCGACTGTGGAAGCAGCTGGTCCTCGCCCCCGAGCTGCCGGAGGAATCGGTCACCCGGCCCACCCGCGAGCTGGTGGTGGTGCTCGCGCTCGCCGTCGCGGCGGCGGTGGCGATCAAGGTGCCCGAGCTGGTCGGCTTGGACTTGACCGAGGACCCCGCCTGGTATGCGCGCAACGCCGGCCTGGTCGTGCTGCCCTTCCTGGCCGGCTACTTCGCCTGGAAGCGGCGCCTCGAGCTGCTGCGGTCGGTGCGGGTGCTGGCTGCGCCGTTCTTGCTCGGCGCACTGGTAGCCAACGCCTACCCGTACGCCGACGGCGGATCCACCGAGGTGCTGGTCGTGATCCACCTGCCCATCCTGGTGTTGCTCGCGGTCGGCCTGGCGTACGTGGGAGTGGACTGGCGATCGCATCCGCGGCGCATGGACTTCATCCGGTTCACCGGCGAGTGGGTCGTCTACTACACCCTGCTGGCACTCGGTGGTGCGGTGCTGGTCGGACTCACGCTCGCCGGCTTCGCGGCGATCGGGCTCGAGATCTCCTTGTTCTTCGGTGAGTGGGTGCTCCCCTGCGCAGCGATGGGCGCGGTCCTCGTTGCCGCCTGGCTGGTCGAGGCCAAGCAGAGCGTGGTCGAGAACATCGCCCCGGTCCTCACCCGCGTCTTCACTCCGCTGACCACGCTGATGTTGCTGGCATTCCTGGTCGCCATCCCGGCCACCGGCAATGTCGTCGAGGTGGACCGCGATCTGCTGATCCTGGTCGACCTGATCCTGGTCCTTGTGCTGGGCCTGCTGCTGTACGCGATCTCCGCCCGCCATCGGCAGGCGCCGCCGGACCTGTTCGACCGACTGCAGCTGCTGCTGGTGCTCAGCGCCCTGATGGTCGACGTGCTCATGCTGGTGGCGATGCTCATCCGCATCACCGAGCTGGGAGTCAGCGCGAACAAGGTCGCCGCGCTCGGTCTGAACCTCATCTTGTTGGCCAACCTCGCCTGGTCGGCCCGCCTCAGCGTCGGATTCCTGCGTGGGCGGCGCCCGTTCAGCGATCTGGAGCGCTGGCAGACCGACTACCTGCCCGTCTATGCCGCCTGGGCAGCCGTGGTTGTCGTGGTCCTCCCACCCGCGTTCGGCTACGCCTAGACCGACAGCCTGACCCCACCCCGGCGTTATCACCTCGAACAGGCGGGGCATGTCGGCCTGCTCGGGTATGCCCTGAGCCGATCGGCTCGCCGCAGGAAGCGGCCGACGTACCGGCCGGTGGCACAATGTCGCGACACTCCAGGTGGATGATGACCCGCAACCGACCGGGCGAGCAGGTGACAGTGGGCGGGCTGAGAGCAGTAGGTGGCGCGCTGGCCGTGCTGCTGGTCGTCGGCGGGTGTACCAGCGGCACTGACACGTCCACAGCACCGGAGCCTGAGCGATCACAGGCCACGCTGCCCGTCGACGGTTCTACGTCGTTGGACATCGGCGTGCCGCGGGCGGTGCACCGAGCGACCGGGCTCGCAGACGGGCGGGTGCTGCTCACCGGGGGGTGCTCCGCGCCAGGCTGCGAAAAGTTCGAGGACGCCGCCGACTCGGTCCTGGTGAGCGCCGACGGGACCGTCTCACCGGCCTCCTCGATGCAGCACAGCCGGGCCGGGCATACCGCGACCTTGCTCGCCGACGGACGCGTACTCGTCGCCGGCGGCTACCCCGGTGAGGGGCAACCGCCCACGGCGACGGTGGAGGTTTACGACCCCGCCGCCGACGCCTTCACCGACGCGGGGTCGCTGGCCTCCGCCCGCGCTGACCACACCGCCACCCTGCTGCCCGACGGGCGGGTGCTCCTCACTGGCGGTCGCGGGGCAGACGGGCAGTCGCTGTCCAGCGTCGAGATCGTCGACCCGTCGACCGGAGAGGCCACCTCCGGCCCGACGTTGCCGGCCCCCCGGACCGGGCACACTGCCACCACTGCCGGCGGCTGCGTGCTGCTGGTCGGCGGTACCAGCGAGACGGACACCGCGACCCGTACGACCAGTCGCTGGTGTCCAGGCCGAGCCGCCTGGTCCGCGGGGCCGGAGCTCGCCCGCGCACGGGTGAAGCATGCCGCCACCGTGTTGCCAGGTGGCGGCGTATGGGTGGTCGGCGGCGCGCCCACGACCGAGAGCAGGCACCGGTTTCGGGACACCGAGATCCTCCAACCGGGCGCGAGGCAGTTCGTGCCCGGCCCAGACCTGCCCTCAGGGCGGTACAAGATCACCGACGCGATCGCGACTTTGGCCGACGCGCGGGTCGTCGTCGCGGGTGGCCGGCGGTTGGTGGTGTTCGACCCGGCGAGCGAACGGCTGCGGCCGGTGCGCGGGGCCAATGGTGACCTCGGGTCGACCCGGGCCTTCCAGACCGTCACACCTGTCGCCGGCGGGCGGGTGCTGGTCGCCGGTGGCTACGACGCGGCGATCGCGCCGACCGACATGGCCTGGCTGGTCCAGGTGGCGCGCTAGCCAGGTGTCGTGACGTCGCCGTCGCCGGAGGCGCGGCCCTGTTTCGAGACCGTTCCGGCAGTGGTGGCGACCAAGACCACAACGAGCAACCAGCCGAGGTTGTCCGCCAGCCACAGGCGTTGCCAGGTGCCGATGTCCCCGCCGTTGGTCTGGCCGATCAGCAGCACCGATCCGATGGCCAGAACCAGGCTCAACAGTCCCAGCCAGCGCGGCCAAGGTGCCGTTCGACGCACGGCGCCGGTGGCCAGCGTGAGCATGGCCGCAAGGGTGAACAGCTCGTACGCCCCGACGCTGCTGGCGTGCACCGCGTCGATCCAGTCCCCGGTGGCCTCCCCGCGCGAACACCCGGCAGGCCCGTCCGGACACGAGGTACGGAAGCTCGCTATCGCGGCTCCGGCCACCCCGGCCCCGCAGAGGCAGAACGCACAAGCGCGCGACCGCCACCGCGTGAACACGGCGTACGACGTGGCCAGCTGGGCGACGGCGCTGGCGAGCAACGCACCTACACCCACGACGGCCACCGGCGACCCGCGACCGGCCAGGCTCGAGATGTAGTCCTCGCGCGCGGAGTAGGCGTCTACCAGCAGTCCAGCACCGAAGACCCCGGCCCAGAACAACAACACGCCGACGACGGCGACGAGACGCGCGCTGGGCAGTCCCGCCACGAGCCCACCACCGCCCCGGTCCTGCGTCTCATTCGTCGGGCGACTGCAGGGCTGCGAGCAAGGCCCTCATCCACGGCCCGAGATCGTCCGGCGTCCGCGCGGAGATGAGCGTGCCGTCGACCACTGTCTCCTCGTCGACCCAGTCGACACCGGCGTTGACCATGTCGTCCCGGATCGCGTCGACGCTCGTCGCCCGGCGACCCTTGACGATCTGCGCCGAGATCGGCACCCAGCCGGCGTGGCAGATGAACGCCACCGGTTTGCCGGCGGCGTCGAAGTCCCGCACCAACGACAGCACCGACTCCGAGCGCCGCAGTTTGTCCGGTGCGAACCCGCCCGGGATGACCAGGCCGTCGAAGTCGGCAGCGGACAGCGTCTCGACCGAGGTGTCGACCGGCACCGGCCCGTGGCCCTTCTTGCCGGTCACCGGCTGGTCGTCCAAGCCGGCCACCGTCACCCGGACGCCCTCCTCCCGCAGGCGGTAAAGCGGATACAGCAGCTCCATGTCCTCGAACAGGTCAGCGGCGAGGAGGAGGACGGTCTTGCCGGCGAGGGTCACGGCGACACGTTACCGGCGGCACCGCCTGCTTACCGCATCAGCCGTCAGAACTGCACCGGACCCCGGGTGGCCGCCTGCTGAACCGGCGGCCGCCTCACCGGCCGCTCCGCACTGCGTGCGCGACCGCGACGGCACCCCGGTCGCTGAGCAGCAGCGAGTAGTGGTTGGTGTCCGGCACCGTGCGAGCCCGGACCGCGGGAGTCCTCTGGGACCATCGGGTGACGCGGTCCTCGAGATAGAACGGCTCGGCGTCCAGCAGCCCACGCTCGGCTCGCAGGAACACGATCGGCACGCCGGCCCGCCGCAGGTCCGCTGCGGTGGCCGCATGGTCGAGGATCTCGGCGCCGTCGGTGCGCATGGCCTGCTCCCGGCAGGACGGGCGCAGCTGTGGCGGTTCGCCGTCGAGGTCGTAGTCGACGTACGCCTCGACCGAGGGCCCCCAGATCGGACCGATCGCGGGGTGTGCGCGCCAGAAGTCGCGGTAGGCCGCACGACTGGCGAACGTCATCGCCAGCCGTTGCGCCGCGGGGCCCAGCACGGTGTCGATTTGATCCGGCGGTGCCGGGTCCTGCGGCCGCCCGGTCGGCAGGCCGCCGTCGGCGAGCACCAGCCGGCTGACCCGGTCGGGGTGCCGGGCGGCGAGCGCCACCGCCACGAACCCGCCCATCGAGTGCCCGGCGACGACAGCCCGCTCGCATCCAACCCGGTCGAGCAGCGCGACGAGGTCCGCGACATGCGCCGCGATGCCGTACGGGCCGGGCAGCTGTGCACTGCGGCCTCGCCCCCGCAGGTCTGGCGCGAGCAGCGTGACGTCGGTCGAGTGTCCGGCCACCGCCACCCAGGCCATGTGCGTCGCGGTGATGCCGTGCACGGCCAGCACTGTCGGACCGGTGCCGCCCCACCGGGCCACGCGCAACGATCCGCCCGCGACGGGGACGTCGAGCTGCTCGGTCGGGACACCCATCGGACCACTCTGCCAGCATCGCCGCCCCCGGCTCACCGTCTGGCACGGCCATAGCCACGTCTGCCGGTGACACGTCTGGCGCTCGCCTCAGCCCTTCTCCGCTCCAGC
>Ga0183260_10001852_pt1 | contig 17620 bp, 17 predicted proteins | sample AntDrymUQ4972206_2_FD_129768 | JGI IMG/M metagenome (GOLD analysis project Ga0183260, IMG submission 129768) | Polar desert sand microbial communities from Dry Valleys, Antarctica - metaG UQ497 (22.06) (version 2) (version 2) | ecosystem: Environmental > Terrestrial > Soil > Desert | place...
CGTCGACGTCTTCCAGGTCTCCCAGGGCCGCCGGGTCGTCAAGGAGCGGCTCGTCGCGCGGCTCAGGAACGCCCGGCGCTCCGTCGTCTTCAAGCGCAAGGTCCGCGACGGCTACTACTTCGCGCGCTTTAGCATGCTGCGCGACGGCCGCCGCGTCGACGTCCGCCGGATCGTGCTGCGCCGCAGGAACGGCCGGTTCTCGCGCGTGAAGGGCCAGCACCACCGGCGCGAGAGCTGCAAGCTGCTGCGCTCGTTCAAGCTCGAGCGGCCGGTGTTCGGCGGCCGCCGCGGCGCGCCCTTGCGGATCGCATACCGGCTCTCCTCATCCGCGCGCGTCACCGTGCGCGTCACCCGCGGCCGCCGCCTCCTGCGACGGGCGACGGCCAACGGGCAGCCGGGGCGGACGTACCGTCTCACGCTCTCCCCGCGCGCCCGCGGCGTCTACAAGGTGCGCCTGACGGCCGAGAGCGGCGGAGCGCGCGTGCCTCGACGCTCACCGCCCGCCGTTTGTAGCCGGGCGCGGCGAGGACGCTTCGAGGCGGAGCGCGGCGCGGATGCGCTCGCCGACCGACGGCGTGCGCTCGTGGGCCCGCAGGCCGGAGGCGCGCATGCGCAGGTGCACGGCGAGCTGGCCGGTGCGCTTGAACGGGTTGGCGACGACGCTGCCGTCGTCGAGGGAGATCGCCGTGGCCGGGGCGCAGTCGAGCTCGCCGATGAGGGCCGGGCCCGTCCGGTGCGGCCGGCCGTCGACGTCGGCGAGCCAGCACAGGGCGGGCTGGTCGGCATCGATGGCGGCGCGGATGACGTAGGCGTTGCTCGGGAACATTTCGGGATCCTTCGAGAGGGGAGTGGACACCGGCAACGCTACGGTCGCGGCGGGCCCCCGCCATCGGTGTGATCACCCAACCGGCGGCGGCTTGACCGCACGCGGGGCGACTGTCACAATGTTGTTACAAAGTCGCGAGGAGGCGAGCGTCGCATGACCCAGTGGATCGCCCCGGAGAACCCGCTCCAGCTTCCGGTCATGAGGGTCTCCGACGCCGACCGCGAGCAGGCGGCCGAGCGCCTGCGCGAGCACTGGCTCGCCGGCCGGCTGGACAGCGCCGAGCTCGACGAGCGCTCGACCGAGCTGTGGAGCGCGCGCACCGACCACGAGCTCGCGTACGCGCTGCGCGAGCTGCCGGTGCCGGCGCCGATGCAGGTCCCCGCGCCGGTCGAGGGGAGCGGCACGGGCTCGTCGACCATCGCTTCGCTGATCCTCGGCGCCGTCGGGCTCGCGCTGCTGCTCGTCTCCTTCGGCTTCCTCTCGATGCTCGTCCTCCCGCTCTCGGCCACCGCGTGGGGCCTGGGCCGGAGCGCCCGCCGCAGGCCGGGCGGCCGGGGGCGTGACCAGGCGACGGCCGGCATGGTGCTCGGCATCGTCGGCACGGCGGTGAGCATGCTGTTCCTCACCGGCTGCGCGGTGGTGCTCCTCTAGAGTTCGGGCGCATGGCCGCTGTCGATCCACGGCTGGGCGCCGACATCAAGGACTCGATCCTCGACACGGTCGGGGACACGCCGCTGGTGCGCCTCGCGCGGATCGGCGCGGGCCTGACGCCGCAGATCGTCGCCAAGGTCGAGTACTTCAACCCGGGCGGCTCGATCAAGGACCGCGTCGCGATGCGCCTCGTCGAGGCCGCCGAGCACGACGGCCGGCTGCGCCCCGGCGGCACGATCATCGAGCCGACCTCGGGCAACACCGGCACCGGCCTGGCGATCGCCGCGCGGATCAAGGGCTACCGCGTGATCGCGGTGATGCCCGACAAGATGTCCAAGGAGAAGATCGACCTGCTGCGCGCCTACGGCGCCGAGGTCGTGGTCACGCCGACGGACGTCGCGCCCGAGTCGCCGCAGAGCTACTACCGCGTGGCCGACCGGCTCACGCAGGAGATCCCCGGCGCGTTCCAGCCCAACCAGTACGTGAACCCCGCCAACCCGGAGACCCACTACCTCACGACGGGGCCGGAGCTGTGGCGCCAGAGCGGTGGGCGGATCACCCACCTGGTGGTCGGCGTCGGCACCGGCGGCACGATCACCGGCGTCGGGCGCTACCTCAAGGAGCGCAACCCCGAGATCGAGATCATCGGGGCCGACCCGGTGGGCTCGATCTACTCCAGCCCCGAGGTCCACCCCTACCTGGTCGAGGGCGTCGGCGAGGACTTCTGGCCGCAGACGTACGACCCGTCGGTGGTCGACCGCTATGTGACGGTCTCCGACCGCGACTCGTTTCTCACCACGCGCCGCCTCGCGGAGGTCGAGGGACTGCTCGTCGGCGGCTCTTGCGGGCTCGCGGTCCACGCCGCGCTCGCGGTGGCCAAGGGCATCGACGACCCCGAGGCGATGGTGGCGGTGATCCTCCCCGACGGCGGGCGCGGCTACCTGAGCAAGATCTTCAACGACGCGTGGATGACCCAGTACGGGTTCCTCGAGCGCTCGGGCGAGCGCCAGGTCGGCGACGTGCTGCGCACCAAGACCGAAGCCGGCGAGATCCCGCCGTTCGTGGTCGTGCAGACCCAGCAGAAGGTCCGCGACGCGATCGCGCTGCTGCACGAGCACCGCGTCTCCCAGCTGCCGGTCGTCTCGGCGAGCGACCCGGACACGGTGGTCGGCTCCGTCGGCGAGCGCGGGCTGCTCAAGCGCGCGATCGACAACCCGCAGATCATGGTCACCGACATCGTCGAGGTGATGGAGCCGCCGTTCCCCAACGTCGCGACCACCGACCCCGTGCGCGAGGCGGTCGAGCTGCTCTCCGGCGAGGGCCAGGCGATCACCGTGAGCGAGGAGGGGCGGCCCGTGGGCATCGTCACCCGCGCCGACCTGCTGGAGTCGCTGGTCACATGAGCAGCCATCGCTTCGCCACCCGCGCCGTGCACGCCGGCCTCGACCCCGACCCGTCCTACGGCGGCGTCGTGCCCGCGATCCACCAGGCCTCGACCTACGTGCAGAAGGCGCCGGGGGAGTTCGTCGGCGACTACGACTACTCGCGCTCGGCGAATCCGACGCGCACGCAGCTCGAGCGCGCGCTCGGGGAGCTCGAGGGCGGGCGCGGCACCGCGTTCGCCTCGGGCATGGCGGCCACGCACGCGCTGATCACGGCGGTGGGGACCGCGGGCGCGCACGTGGTCATCCCGGCGGACCTCTACGGCGGCACGTACCGGCTGGTCGACAAGGTGCTCTCGCGCTGGGGGCTGGAGTACACGATGGTCGACCAGTCCGACCTCGACGCGGTGGAAGCGGCGGTGCGGCCGGACACGAAGCTGATCTGGGTCGAGACGCCGACCAACCCGTCGCTGAACGTGGTCGATCTCGAGGGCATCGTGGCGCGCAAGGGCAGCGCGTTCGTCGCGGTCGACAACACGTTCGCCACGCCCGTCTACCAGCGGCCGCTGGAGCTGGGCGCGGACGCCGTCGTGCACTCGACGACGAAGTACCTCGGCGGGCACTCGGACACGGTCGGCGGCGCGGTGGTCGTGCGTGACGCGCGCGCCCACGAGGGGATGCGCTTCGTGCAGAACTCCGTCGGCGCCGTGCCCGGGCCGCTCGACTGCTTCCTCGTGCACCGCGGCCTGCGCACGCTGCACCTGCGCATGGCCGCGCACACGGAGAACGCGCGCGCGGTGAGCGAGTGGCTGGCCGGCGCGCCGGGCGTGAGCGACGTCCGCTGGCCCGGCTTCGCGGGCATGGTCTGCTTCCGGCACGCGGAGGCGACGCGGATCGCGACCGAGACGACCGTGTTCGCGCTCGCCGAGTCGCTCGGCGGCGTCGAGTCGCTGGTCGAGGTCCCGCAGGCGATGACCCACCAGTCCGTCGAGGACTCCGACGCCGCGGTGCCGGCCGACCTCGTGCGCCTCTCGTGCGGGATCGAGGACGCCGCCGACCTGGTCGAGGACCTCGCGCGGGCGATCGGCGCGCCGGTGCCGGCAGCCGCGCCCGCGCGCTCTTAGCGCCGCCCCGATCGCTCGCCGGCGCTCGCCCGTACCCGGCGCGTGACGCTCGCGCTCGCCAACCTCGTCCTCGCCGGCGCCAACCTCCTACTCGCCACGGGCCTGCTGCTCGTCACGGTCGCCGTCTTCGGCCGCCTCCACGGCCGCCTGGAGACGGGCTGGGATCCCGGTGCGCACCGGCGGCTGCTGCGGTTGAACGGGCTGCGCACGGGCGCGTGGACGGCGCAGGCCGCCCTCGCCGCGGCGCTCGCGTTCACCGGCTGAGCGCTCAAGCCCGCATCGCGGTGGCCGATGCACCGGGGGAGATGATCCGCCTCCCGCTGCTCGTGCTCGCCCCGTACCCCCGTGCTACTCCAAGCGCGGCACGCTGCGCGGGAAGGTCGACGCGACCGTCGCCCATCGCGATCACGTGCACATCGGGATGACGAAGGCCGGCGCGCAGGCGCGGACGAGCATCTGGAGCGGGAGCCGATGACGGCCCGCCATACCCGCTGGATGCGCCGCAGCGCCCTGCTCTTCTGCCTGCTCGGCCTCGGCGTGCTCGGCGGCGGCTGGCTGGCGATCGGCGCGGCGGGCGACGAGCAGCGCACGCCCGCAGGCGGGAAGGCGCGCGCGTCCGCCACGCCGGCCGGAACGGCGAAGCTGCCGCCGCTGCCGGGCAAGCTGCGCCCGCGCGTCGTGCAGCCGGAGGCGGGGGCGACCGGAGCCGGCGAGGAGCCGGAGCCCGTCACCGATCCCGGGCTCTCGGACCCGGGCCCCAAGCCGACACGGGCGGCGAGCGCGGGCGGGCGCCGCGCAGGCGGCGTGCTCCGCGACGCCGGCAGTGGCGTGGACAAGGCGACCGCGCTGTCCAACGGCGTCGCGCTGCCGCCCTTCGAGGCGCCCGAGGCGGTCCTGCAGATCATCGAGGCGGCCAATTCGATCGCCCGCACGCCCTACAAGTGGGGCGGCGGCCACGGCCGCTGGCAGGACACGGGCTACGACTGCTCCGGGTCGGTCTCCTTCGCGCTCGCCGCGGCCGGGCTGCTCGAGGGGCCGCTGGCCTCCGGGCCGCTGATGTCCTGGGGCAAGCCCGGGGCCGGCAAGTGGGTCACGATCTACTCCAACCCCGGCCACGTCTACCTGGAGGTCGCGGGCATCCGCTTCGACACGTCCGGGCAGAAGGTCTCCGGTTCGCGCTGGCAGAACGAGCTGCGCGGCCACGCGGGCTACGTCGCCCGCCATCCCGCCCGCCTCTGAGGCACCGCCCGCGAGGCTTGGGGTGCCGACCCCATGAGCTCGCCCGCGGCGCGCGCCGATGAACGGAGTGCAGCGTGCTCCCTCCTGAAACGGCAGCTTCCTGATGACCCGCTTCCACGACTCCGTTCTCGCTCTGCCTGACGGTCCGCCGCCAGAGGTCCTGAGAGAGATCGACGCCGCGTGGGAGCGGGCTCAGGCGTTCGTCGCCGGCGAGTTCGAGCTGCACTTCGAGGCCGACGCGCTGCTGCACCGCGCGTTCGGTGAGCTGCGCCGCCCCGACGGCACGCTCGAGCATCGCCTCACCGCGGCCCAGGCCCTCGCCGTCGCGTGCGGCGATCCCGTGCTGCTGCGCGCGCCCGCTCTGCTCGTGTAGTCCGGCGGCCACGTGGGAACCTTCCCCGCATGGCTCTCAAACCGAAGGACATACTCGACACCGTGACGGGTGCCGGCCGCAGCGCCGTGTCAGAGGTGGCCGGAATCGCGCGCCGCTTCCGCCGCGAGGAGGACGACACCGAGATCACGGCCACTCCGACGACGCCCGCCACGCCGGCGGCCGGCTCCGCGCCGGGCGGCGGCGCCGCGACGGCGAAGCCGCGCGCGGGAGGCACCAAGACCGGCCGCACGACCACGGGCGCGACCGAGACCGCACAGACCAGAGCCACGGCGAAGGCCAAGCCGGCCGCGCGCGGCCGCGCCGCGACGGCCGGCCGCTCCGCCACCTCCGGGGCGCCGAAGCCCGGCGAGGTGGGCGGCCCGAAGTCGGGAACCGCGAAGCCGGCGAAGCCGAAGGCGGCCACCGCGAAGCCGAACGCCGGCGCAGCCGGGAAGCCCACGGGGGCGGCCACGACCAGGAAGCCCACGGGGACGGCCACGACCACGAAGGCCGGCGCGGCCGGTGAGCCCACGGGGACGGCCACGACCACGAAGGCCGGCGCGGACGCGCAGGCCCAGGCGAGCTCCGGCTCGGCGGCCAAGACCTCGGCGAAGCCCGCGGCCGGCTCGGCCGCCGGGACCGCGGCCGCCGCGAAGGCTCGCCCGGCCGGATCGGCGGCCAGGACCAAGGCTCCGCGGAGCGGGAGCGGCAAGCCCAAGCCGAAGACCGCCGGCGCGACGCCCGAGGCCAGGACCGCGTCGCCCGCGCAGGCCGAGCGCTCCCCCGCGAGCGACGCGGCGGCTCCGAGCCGGGACGCCGCGGCCAAGCCCGTGCCTGGCGCGGACGACAAGTCCTAGCGCGGACACCACGCGCGCGGCCCGCAACGGCGGGCCGCGCGGGTTGTCGTCGTGGCCGTTAGGGTCGGGCGATGCGTCCGATCCCGGCCCCCCGCATCGGCGAGTCCCACGGGCTGCTGCGGGCCATCTCCCAGCGCGAGCGCGTCCGGCTCGACGAGTTCGTCACGGAGCTCCCGGCCGCGGAGCTGTTCCCGCCCGGACTCGAGAACGCGCTCGGCCGGACGCGGCAGTTCGTCTCCTACGCGCGCGCCGCGGGTCTGCTCAAGGAGGACCGCGGGACGGTCGAGCTGACGGAGATCGGCAAGCGCTACGTGCGGGCCGGCGACGACGCCGCGCCGTTCGCGGTCTCGCCGGCACAGGCGGACTGGCTCCGCCGCCAGCTGCTCGAGAAGCACATGACGGACAGCATCTACCACGGTCTCGCGATCGGCTTGAGCCTGCTCTCCTCCGTCGTGCCCGGCGCGCCGATCTCGACGCTCGACTTCGGGCGCTCGCTCGCCTACCTCGGCCGCGCCGGCTGGGACAACGACAACACCCTGGGGATCCAGGGCGAGCGCTACCTCGTGCTGCTCACCGACCTCGAGCTGATCGACGACCGGCGCGGGCTGACGCCGACCGGCTTCGGGCTCAAGAGCGAGCTGACGCTCCCGATCCACATGTCGCTGCTCGACATCGCGGCCCAGCAGAACCCGGGCGGCGCCGAGGCCGTGCGCAGGGACGGCGAAGCGGAATGGGCGCAGCAAGCGGAGGCGCCGCCCGAGCCGGCGCCCGCCGCGGAGGCGCCCGCCGCCTCGCCGGAGGTGGAAGACGACGAGTGGCAGGACGTCGGCCCCGGCGCGGCGAGTACGCCCGCGATCCCGGACGAGCCGCCGCCGCCCGAGCCCGCCCCCGCCGTCGCGCCGGCTCCGCCCGCCGGCGTCTGGGACACGGCCGAGCCCGACGAGGCCACGAGCGCCTACGCGGCCGTGGCCCCTCCCTCGCACGACCCGGCGCCGAGCGAGCCGCCGCGGCCGCAGGACGCGCCGACCGTCATCTCCACACCGCCCGAGACCCCCGCCGCGCCACCGCCGGCGCCGCCGCCCACCGCCGCCCCGCGCTCGGCCGGCGGCTTCCTCGACGCAGGGGCGATCCGGCGGGCGGCGGAGGCGCAGGGATTGCGGCTGCCGGCCGGTGTCTACGCGAACGTCGCCGCCGCGCTCGAGTCCGGCAAGCACCTCGTCCTCACCGGGGCACCGGGGGCGGGGAAGACGACGCTGGCGCTGGCGGTCGCGCAGACGGCGGTGGCGTCGGGCCGGTCCTCGGGCGCCGTGCTGGTGACCGCCTCCGAGCGCTGGTCGACGGGCGACACGCTCGGGCGGCGCCCGAGCGAAGACGGCGGGCCGGCGCGCCGCGGGCACGTGGTGGACGCCGCGAGCCGGGGCAAGTGGCTCGTGATCGACGAGCTGGACCGCGCCCGGCCGGACCGGGCGCTGGGTGCGCTGTCGAGCTTCCTGGCCGGGCTCCCCGTCACGCTGCCGGGTGGCGAGGAGGCGAAGCCGCCGGAGGGCTGGCGGATCGTGGCGACCGCCGGCGACCGCCCCGCCGTCGGCTCGGCCGCGCTGATGCGGCGCTTCGCCCACGTCGAGGTCCCCGCGCCCGCCGACGGCGAGCTGGAGGCGCTGATCGGCGAGGCCGCCGGCGGCGACGAGGCGGCCGCCGCCGCGGCCCGCCGCCTGCTCGCGCTGCGCGAGCTGCGCCCGCTCGGCGCGGGCGTGTTCGCGGACGCCGCCCGCCACGCCGCGGAGCGCAACGCGATCGAGCCCGCCGACGAGCGGACCCTCGCTCGCGAGGTCTACGCCGCCTACGTCGAGCGGCTCATGGGCGGGCTCGACGACGGCGGCCAAGTGCGCCTGCGGGAGCTGCTCGAGGGCTTGTAGGCGCCGTGGCCGGGCGCGGCAGCCCGGTCGGCCTTCGGGATGCGCCGGCGGATGCCACCATCCCCGGGTGACCGGAGCCGACGAACCTGGTGCGCTCGCGGCGCTTGCGCGCCACGCCGACGCGCTCGCCACGGTGCGCGCGTTCGCCGAGCGCTCCCAGGCGCTGCGCGTCGTGCTGCTCGCAGACCACGGGGAGGAGGCCGAGCCCGCGATGCTCGACCGCTCGGTCGACGGCACGGTCGAGCTGACCCACGAGGGGCTCGCCTGGACGATCCCGGCGGGAACCCCCGTGCCCGCCCAGCCGCGCCCGCTGCCGGAGATCCGGCCCGCGCCGTCCTCCGCCCTGCGCGCCGACCCGATCAGCGGTGAGCTGGCCGCGCCGATCGGGGCGATCGCCAACCTCGCCGAGGCCGTCCTCGGGCTCGCGCGCGCCTTCGGCGGGCGCAGCGTCGCTTCCGCGGACTTCGCGACGGCCGATCCCGAGCTGCCCATGACGATCGTCGCCCGCGAGGGCGAGCCGCTGCTGCTCGCCGTCGGCGACGGGCGCTTCGAGCTTCCGATCGCCTGACCGTTGGGCGGCGAGCGCTGCAGCTGGTGCGGGACGGCCGTCGAGTCCGGCGACGGCTTCCGCGCCCACGAGCACGTTCACGACCGGCTGAGCGACTGCGCCTGGTGCGAGGCGCCGCTCGGCGCCACCCACGTCACGCTCGTGCGCTCCCGCGGCGAGCACCGGATCCCCGACGGCTTCTGCAACGCCGACCACCTCCCACAATGGGCCAGGGCCGGCGGCCGCTGGCGTTCCTGAGCGGACACGGCCGAGGATGGAGATGCTCCGGAGCGGGTACACGCCGGGGCGAGATGATGCATAGACACCACTACACCGTCGACGAGGCCAACCGCGAGCTGGAGGCCGTGGGCGCGATCGTCCGCCGCATCCGCGACGCGCAGCGCCGGCTCGCGACCGAGGAACTCGACACCGACTTCACGACGCACACGGAGCTGACCGGTGGCGCGTGGCCGGGGTGGGAGCACGCGCGGGCCTCCGTCGAGGTCGCGCTCGGCTTCGACCGCCTCGAGGAGCTCGACGTCGTGGTACGCGACCTCGAGAACGGGTTGATCGACTTCCCGGCGCTGATCGGCGGCGAGGAGGTCTACCTCTGCTGGCTGCTCGACGAGCCGACGGTCGCCCACTGGCACGCCGTCGAAGGCGGCTTCAGCGGCCGCCGCCCCCTCGGCTGAGCGGAGCCGCCGGCCGCGGCATGCCGCTGCCGCCCGGTCCGCGCGAGCCGGCGGCCCTGCAGACGGTCGAGTGGATCGCGCGCCCTACGGCCTTCCTGCGGCGCTGCCAGGCCCGCCACGGAGAGCCGTTCACCGTGCGGGTCGCGTGGGTGGACGCGCCGATGGTGCTCGTCTCCGACCCCGAGCCGATCCGGCGGATCTTCACCGCCGACCCCGCGCTGCTGCACGGCGGCTCGAGCTCCACGGTGCTCGAGCCGTTCGCCGGCCCGGCCTCGATCCTCCTGCTCGACGGCCCGGAGCACCTGCGCCAGCGCCGCCTGCTGCTGCCGCCGTTCCACGGCGACGCGCTGTCGCGCTGGCGCGCCACGATCGCGGAGCTCGCGCATGCCGAGCTCGACCGCTGGGTTCCGGGCGCGCCGCTGCGCACCCACGCGCGCATGCAGGCGCTCACGCTCGACGTGATCCTGCGCGTCGTCTTCGGGTCCGGCGAACGGCCGGAGCTGCGCGCCGCGATCCGCCGCGCGCTCGACATGACGACCTCGCTGCCGCGGCTCGTCGCCATGTCGCTCGTCCGCCACGAGCGCGGTCCCTTCGGCGCGTTCGTGCGCGCCGTGCGCGACGTCGACACGGAGCTCTTCCGCGCCCTCGACGGGGACGCGCCCGAAGGCTCGCTGCTCGCCGTGCTGCGCGACGCGCGCCATGACGACGGGGCGCCGGCCACGCGCCGGGAGCTGCGCGACCAGGTGGTGACGGTGCTGGCGGCCGGCCACGAGACCACTGCCGGCGCGCTGGCGTGGGCGCTCGAGCGCCTCGCGCACCACCCCGGCGTGCTCGCGCGGATGCGGACGGGAGACGAGGACTACCTCGACGCCGTCGTCAAGGAGGTCCTGCGCGTGCGCCCGGTGCTCTCGATCGCCGCCCGCAAGCTCGCGGCGCCGTTCGAGCTCGGAGGTCACACCCTGCCGGCCGGCGTGCACGTCGCGCCCTGCATCTACCTCGCCCACCGCCGCCCGCAGGCGTGGCCGGAGCCGACCGCGTTCCGGCCCGAGCGCTTCCTCGGCGCGGCGCCGGAGCCCTACACCTACCTCCCGTTCGGCGGCGGCGTGCGCCGCTGCGCCGGCGCCGCGTTCGCGACGCTCGAGATGAAGGAGGTGCTGCGCGCCGCCGCCGGGCGGTTCGCGCTGCGCGCGCCGGGACGGGGCACCGAGCGGATGCGCCGTGGCTCGGTCACCATGATGCCCGCGCGCGGCGGGATCGTCGTGCCGGAGGCGCTAAAACCAGGAGTGCAACCGTGTCCCTCTTCTGCCGTCACAACCGCCTGACCGCCAACTGCCCGATCTGCAGCCGCGAGCTGCAGGCCGAGCTGCGGGCGAAGGCGCCGCAGAGCCCGCAGCGCGCGCGCGGCGCCACGGCGAGCGGGCGGTCGCGGCCCTCCTCCTCGGGCGGCCGCGGCGTCGTCACCCGGCGGGTGGCCCGCGCGGCCGACGACGGCTACCGCAACCCGCTCGCGCCCGGCCTGCGCGCCACGGCCGACGCCGAGCGGCTCGCGGGCGCACTCGCCCAGGCGGCCGCGCGGCTCGAGCCGCCGGGGCCCTACGGCGAGATCGCCGGCGAGCCCGATCGCGAGCAGGCCACCTGGCTCGCCTTCCTGCTCGCGCTCGCCGGCCCGGACGCGACCGACCTTCAGCGCTCGCTGCGCGAGACGCGCCCGGCGTGGAGCGACGGTGTCCCGGAGGACCTGCCCGACCAGCGCCGCCGCACCGCGGAGGCCTACCGCGGCTGGGCCGCGCGCGCCGGGTCCCAGGCCGCGGCCTTCGAGGGCGACGCCGCCTGGAGCCCGGAGCGGCGCTTCTCGCGCGTGTTCGAGCGCCTCGCGCTGCCCGGCTTCGGCCGCGCCCCGCGCTATGACCTGCTGACCGCGCTCGGCGCGGCCGGCCTCTACGAGCTGCGGGCCGGCGAGCTGCAGGTCAACGTGGAGGAGGACCCGACCACGCTCGCCGCCAAGCGCCTGCTCGTCTCGGGCGACCGCCTGCTGCTCGAGCGCCGCGCGCGCGTGCTGGCCGAGGCCTGCGGCGTCCCGATCGCCGCGCTGGACCGCGGTCTCGCCGTCTGGCACACCCCGGGCGCCGCCGTCGACCTCACCGCCGAGGCTCCCGCCGCCATCCGGGCCGCGCTCGGGCTGCGGTGAGCCTCACCGTCGTCCCGCTCGACCTCGCCGACGACGAGATGCTGGCACGGCTCGTCGCCCTCCAGCGGGCGGGCTACGCGGTCGAGGCCGAGCTGATCGGCGCGCCGTCGCTACCGCCGCTGCGGGAATCGCCGGAGCAGCTGCGAGCCAGCGGCGAGCAGTTCCTGGGGGCGCTGCGGGCCGGCGAGCTCGTCGGCGCCGTCTCGTTCAAGCGCGACGACGGGGTCGTCGACATCCATCGCCTGGTGGTCGACCCGGGCGCCTTCCGCAGCGGCGTCGCGACCGCGCTGCTCGACGCGCTGGAGGCGCGCGAGGCCGGTGCGCGGCACTGGACCGTCGGGACCGGCGCCGCCAACGCGCCCGCGCGGGCGCTCTACGAGCGCCGCGGCTTCACGCCCACCGAGCAGCGGATCGTTCCCGGCGGCGTCGAATGGGTGCGCATGGACCGCGCCGCCGAGGAGCAGGCCGCCCACCCGGCCCACCCCGCCGAGGCGCGGCCGTGGCGGTGGCTCCTGCTCGGTTGCCTCGCCCTCGCGGCGCTCTCACTGCTCCTGCCGTCGACCCCGACCTACGACCCGTGGGCGTGGATCATCTGGGGGCGCGAGGTCCTCCAGCTCGACCTCGTGACGACCGACGGGCCGTCGTGGAAGCCGCTGCCCGTGCTGTTCACCGCGCCGTTCTCGCTGCTCGGCGACGACCTCGCTCCGGAGCTGTGGATCCTCGTCGCCCGCGCGGGCGGCTTCCTCGCCGTCGCGATGGCGTTCCGCCTGGCCGCCCGTCTGGCCGGTCCGGTGGCGGGAGCGATCGCCGCGCTGGCGCTGCTGCTGGCCGACGAGTTCATCCGCAACTTCGTCCGCGGCAACTCCGAGGGCCTGCTCGTCGCGCTCTGCCTGTGGGCGCTGGAGCGCCACCTCGACGGCCGCCACCGCGACGCCTTCCTGCTGGGCTTCGCCGCCGGCCTGCTGCGGCCGGAGGTGTGGCCGTTCTGGGGCCTCTACGGTCTCTGGCTCCTGTACCGGGCCTGGCGCGGGAACCCGCCGTGGCGGGAGCTGGCGCTGGTCGGCGGCACCGGCGCGCTGCTGCTGGTGCTGTGGTTCGTGCCCGAGTACCTGGGCTCGGGGTCCGCCCTGCGCGCCGCCGAGCGCGCCCGCCAGCCCAACCCCGACTCGGCCGCGTTCGCCGCCTCGCCGTTCCTGGAGGTCTTCCGCCGCTCGGCCTCGATCCTCACGCTGCCGGTCTACGTGGGCGCGCTGGCCGCCGTGGCGGCCGTCTGGCGCGGGCGGCGGTCCGACGGGCGGGCGAGGGTGATGCTCGGCCTCGCGGCTGCGTCGACCGCCCTGATGGTCGCCGTGGCGCTCATGACCGAGGGCGGCTTCGCCGGCAACCTGCGCTACGTCGCGCTGCCGGCCGCGGTCGTCTGCATCCTCGCGGGCGCCGGCTGGGTCGGCCTCGCTCGCGCGGCGCGGGCGCGGTGGGGCCGCGGGGCGGCGGCCGCCTTCGCGGTCGCGGCCGCGGCGCTGTTCGCGCCGTTCACGGTCTCCGACGTGGGCGAGCTGAGCCAGGGGATGCGCCGCGTCTCCGCCGAGGCCGACCTCTACGGGGCCAACCTGAAGGCCGTCATCGCCAAGGCGGGCGGGGAGGCGCGCCTGAAGGCCTGCGGGGGCGTCTACACCGGCCCGTTCCAGACGCAGGCGCTGGCCTGGTACCTGCACATGCACGAGACCGAGGTGACGATCTTCCCGGTGCCGCCGGGCACCGTCGTCGCGCCCCACTACACGACCCACGCCCGCGATCCGCGCTTCCCGACCGTCACCGCGACCTCCAAGTGGATGGTGGGCAGCTCCTGCCGGCCTCTACCCTGATCCCGATGGCCACGGTCGCCCCGCGGCGCGAGGCGTGGACGCTGCCGGTCCCCGCCGGGAGCGTCCGCCTGCTCGGCACGCTCGCCCTCGGCGGGCTCGTCGCCCTCTCCGTGCTGCTGCGCACGCAGGACTTCGGCGTCGGCTTCTGGATCGACGAGGGGCTGTCCGTCGGGATCGCCGACCGCCCGCTGGGCGAGATCCCCGGAGCGCTGCGCATGGACGGCTCGCCGCCGCTCTACTACGTGCTGCTGCACGGCTGGATCGCGCTCGCCGGGCGCTCGGAGGAAGCCACCCACACGCTGTCGCTCGTGCTCGCGGTGCTCGCCGTGCCCGCGACCTGGTGGGCGGTCCGCGGCCTGTTCGGCGCCACGGCGGGCTGGATCGGCGCGCTGCTGGCCGCCACCAACCCGTTCCTGACCCAGTACGCGCAGGAGACGCGGATGTACGCGCTCGTCGTGCTGCTCGGCGTGCTCGCGTGCGGCGCCTTCGTGCGCGCCTACGCGCTGAATGGGACCGCCGCGGCACCCTCGAGGGAGCGGCGACGGCGCTGGGCCGCCGGCTTCGCCGTCGCGCTGGCGGCGCTGCTCTACACGCACAACTGGGCGTTCTTCTTCGGCGCGGGCTTCGGCGCGGCGTGGCTGGTGCTGCTCGTCGCGGCGCCGCGCCCAGGCCGGCGCGAGCTGCTGATCGACGGCCTGATCGGCTTCGGCGGGGCGCTGCTGTTGTACGCGCCATGGCTGCCGACGCTGATCTTCCAGGTCCAGCACACCGGCGCCCCGTGGTCGGTGGAGCCGGGCTTGAGCGATCTGCTCGGGGTGCCCGGCCGCCTGCTCGGCAACGTGGCGCAACTCGTGCTGCTGCTCGCGGCCGGCGCCGGGTTCACCGTGCTGCTCGACCGCTCGAACGGCGGGCTGGGGCCGAGGGGCCGCGCCATGGTGACGCTGATCGGCCTCTTCGTCGCCACCGTGCTCGCGGCCTGGCTGGCCTCCCTGGTCTCGCCCGCGTGGGCGTCGCGCTACCTGGCCGTCGCGCTCGCGCCGCTGCTGCTGCTCGTGACGGCCGGCCTCGCCCATGCGGGCCGGCTCGGGCTGGCCGGTGCGCTGCTGGTCGCGCTCATCTGGGCCGGCGACGGCGCGCCGGCGGAGAAGAGCAACGTGCGCGAGATCGCGAGCGCGGTCGCCCCGAGCCTGCGGCCGGGCGACATCGTGGTCTCCACGCAGCCCGAGCAGGTCCCGGTCCTGAGCTACTACCTGCCGGAGGGGCTGCGCTACGCGACGCTGTGGGGCCCGGTGGAGGACGTCGGGGTCACGGACTGGCGCGACGGCGTGCCGCGCCTGCGTGGGACCACCGCCCAGCGCGACCTCGAGCCGCTGCTCGACGCGCTGCCGCGCGGCCGCCGGATCGTGCTCGTGGAGCCGATCGTCAACGACATCTCGCGCTGGCTGGCGCCCTGGACGGAGCTGGTCCGCGTCCGCTCCACGGAGTGGCGCCAGTACGTCTCCAACGATCCCCGCCTGACCGCGACCGCCGTCCGACCGCCCGACATCCTGCCGGGCAACAACCTCCTGCGCGCGACGGTCCTGATCAAGGACTGAGCGCGGCGGGGCGCTCGCCGGGCCGCGTGGCCGGCTCCAGCGCGGACTCGGCGACGGGCAGCTCGAGCCTGAAGCGCGTGCCCGGCCCGTCCTCGCCGACGAGCGCCAGGCTGCCGTCCATGCGGCGTGCGAGCTCGCGCCCGATCGCCAGGCCGAGACCGAAGCCGCCCTCCGCGCCCGCTGTGCGCCCGCGCTGGAAGCGCTCGAAGATGAGCTCGCGCTCGGCGGGGTGCACGCCCGGCCCGTCGTCGGCCACGTCGACGCGGGCGACGCCGTCCGCGCAGCCGGTCCGCAGGCGTACGGGCTCGCCCCGCGGGCCGTAGCGGAGCGCGTTGTCGAGCAGGATGCGCACCACGCGTGCGATCGCGTCGGGGTCTCCGCGGCTCCAGCACGGTCTCGGCGGCGGCTCGACGTCGAGCTCGACCTCGCGGTCGGCCGCCCGGAGCGCGAACTCGGCGGCCACCGCGCGCCCGAGCTCGCCCAGCTCCACGGCCTCCGAGCGCAGCGGCACCGACGCGTCGAGCCGGCTGAGGTCCAGCAGCTCGCCCGCGAGGCTGGAGAGCCGCAGCAGCTCGCGGCGGGCGAGCGCCACCTGGCTCTGCGCGTCCGCGATGTCCACGCGGCCGTCGCGCAGGTCCTCCTCGAGCAGCTCCATCGTGCCCTGGAGCATCGTCAGCGGCGTGCGCAGCTCGTGCGACGCGGTGGCCACGAACGAGCGCCGCGCGGCCTCCTGGCGGCGCAGCTCCTCCTGCATGCGGCCGAACGCGCGCGCCAGGTCGCCCACCTCGTCGCGCCCGTCGTCGTGCTGCAGCGGCGCGTCGACGACGCCCTCCTCGGTGATCCGCAGCACGGCGACGCGCAGGCGGCCGAGCCGGCGCAGCAGCGTGCTGGACAGCGCCACGGCGAGCGCGACCGCGACCAGCAGGCCGGCCGCTCCGGCGGCCAGCAGGGCGTTGAGGACCTGGTCGACCGCGGTGGCGACCTCGGTGAGGCGCCGCTCGACGACCAGCACGCCGACCACGCCGCGCTTGGGCTCGAACAGCCGCACGCCGATGCGGACGTCGTCGCCCAGCAGGTCGGTGGTCGTGACCCGCGTGCGCAGCGCGCGCAGCGCCACCCGGGTCGCCCCCTGCCGCGGGGCGCCGGGGTTGGTGTCGTAGCGGAAGTCGTCGGGCCGGACCGCGCCGATCACGAGCACGCGGCCGTCCGTGCGCTGGCGCAGCTCCTCGGCGGCGCGCCGCACGGCGAAGTCGTCCTCCCGCAGGGACTCCTCGAACTCGGGGCGCGAGGCCTGCACGGCGGCCCGCAGGTTGACCGCGCTCTGCTGGCGCAGGCGGTCCGACAGCGGGCTCAGCAGGACGACGCCGGCGGTCACGCCGAGGGTGGCGGCGCTGGTCAGCAGCAGCGCCAGCAGCAGGCGCGTCCGCAGGCCGCTCGGGATCCGCCGCCTGATCATCGCTCCCGCACGCGGTAGCCGCGGCCCGGCACGGTGAGGATCAGCGTCGGCAGCTCCGGGCGCTCCTCGAGCTTCTCGCGCAGGTGGCGGATGTGGACGTCGATCGCACGCGGGTCGCGGTAGGCGGAGTCGCCCCAGATCGCCCTCAGCAGCTCCTGGCGGTTGTAGGCGTGCCCCGGCTGGGACATCAGGCACCCGAGCAGCTCGAACTCCGAGAAGGTGACCTTGACCGGCTCGCCGTCGACGGTCACGCGGCGCAGCTCCCGGTCCAGCGAGACGTTGCCGACGGCCAGGCTGCCCTCGACCACGCGCCCGTGCACCCGCCGCAGCACGGCCCGGATGCGGCTGCGCAGCTCCGCCAGCCCGAACGGCTTGGTCACGTAGTCGTCGGCGCCGGCCTCCAGGCCCTGGACCGCCTCGGCCTCGGAGTCCAGCGCGGTGAGCATGATGATCGGCACGACGTCGCGGCGCGCGCGCAGCAGGCGGGCGACGTCGTGGCCGGTGGGGCCCTCGCCGAGGGCGACGTCGAGCAGCACGACGTCGAAGGTGCGATCGGCGGCCGCGCGCAGGGCGGCGTGGCCGTCGGGAACCGCCGTGACCTGGTGACCCTCGCGCTCGAACGAGCGCGTAAGCATCTCGCGCAGCGGCTGGTCGTCGTCGACCAGCAGGATGTCGAGGGCCGAGGCGGGCGCCACCCGGGTGAGCGTAGCGGGGCCGCCCGCGGCGCGATTAAGGGCTGTTAGCGGCCGTTAGCGGATCGAGCGATCGCCCGCTCGCGGGGGCAGCATACCTGCATATGGCTCTCGACTTCCCGACTGAACGCTTCACCCGTGACCGCGGCGGCGCCCCGAAGCCCGTCGCCGTGCTCGGCGGTGGCCCCGCGGGCCTGACCGCCGGATACCTCCTCGCTCA
>Ga0183260_10001853_pt1 | contig 17617 bp, 16 predicted proteins | sample AntDrymUQ4972206_2_FD_129768 | JGI IMG/M metagenome (GOLD analysis project Ga0183260, IMG submission 129768) | Polar desert sand microbial communities from Dry Valleys, Antarctica - metaG UQ497 (22.06) (version 2) (version 2) | ecosystem: Environmental > Terrestrial > Soil > Desert | place...
CCAACTCTGGTGGCCGGACAGTATGATGATCAGGCATGGAGCCGCTCGCCGGATTGGAGCAGAAGTTCGCGGCGGTGTGGGGCTTGCTCGATGAGCGGACACGCCGCCTCATGGCCGCGGCGGAAGCGATGGCGTGGGGCTACGGCGGGGTGTCGGTCGTGCAACGCGTGTGTGGGCTGTCGCGGCCGGCGATTGCGCGTGGCATCGCCGAGATTCACGCCGGGGCCGCCACGGAGGCCGGTCGCATCCGCCGGACGGGGGCCGGACGCAAGCCGGCCACCACGCACGATCCCGAGCTCTTGGCGGCGCTCGACCGGTTGATTGAACCCGACACGCGCGGCGATCCCGCCTCGCCCCTGCGGTGGATCTGCCAGAGTACGCGCAGGGTGGCGGCCGAACTGCAGCGTCAATCGCATGCGGTCAGCCACGTCACGGTGGCTCACCTGCTGCACGCGCAGCACTTCAGTCTCCAAGGTACGCGCAAGGCCGAGGAGGGCGCGGATCATCCGGATCGGGATGCCCAGTTTCGGTACATCAACACCCACGTGACCCGCGCCCTGGCGGCCGGGCGGCCGGTTATCTCGGTGGACACCAAGAAGAAAGAACTTCTGGGGAATTACGCGAATGCCGGCCGGCAGTGGCGCCCGGCGCGCACCCCAGTGCGGGTGCAGGTGCACGATTTCCCCCAGCCGGACGTGCCACGCGCGTTTCCGTACGGCATCTACGATATTGGGCGCAACACGGGCTTCGTCAACGTCGGCACGGACCACGACACCGGCGCCTTTGCGGTCGCGTCCATCCGGGGGTGGTGGCGGGCGGAAGGCCGCCGGCTGTATCCGCAGGCGCGGGACGTGGTCATCACGGCGGATGCCGGCGGCAGCAACGGATCGCGCCTCCGTCTCTGGAAGACCGAACTCCAGCGGCTCGCCGATGCGACCGGGCTGGCCCTCACGGTGTGTCACTTTCCGCCCGGGACCAGCAAGTGGAACAAGGTCGAGCATCGGCTCTTCTCGTTCATCTCGTCCAACTGGCGCGGCGAACCGCTGCGGGATTACGAAACGATCGTGCACTTGATCGCCCGGACCACGACCGCCAAGGGGCTCACGGTGACCTGCCGACTCGATCGCCGCAAGTACAAGACGGGCCGACGGGTGACCGACGCGGAAATGGATCAACTCAACCTGGAACGCCATCGGTTCCACGGCGACTGGAACTACAGCATCCGGCCACACGATAAGACCTAGGTTGGAATGTTTATTATTTAACAGCGCCTTAGCCTGACGAACGGAGACATGGCCAAGAAGCCGAAGTCCAAGTCGAAGCCACGCGAACGAGAGAACCTGCCGCTCAAGACTCGCGTGATCGTGTTGACCGAGTCCGGATACCGATGTGCCGTCCCAACCTGCCGCAACATTCTCGCGCTGGATATGCATCACATCTGGGAGGTATCCGTCGGCGGGACAGATGCCCCGTCGAATCTCATCGCACTCTGCCCCACGGACCATGCCCTTTACCATCGCGGCACGATCAAGCAGGAATCGATATACGCCTGGAAGGCAATGTTGGTCGCCATTACCCGAGCGTTTGATGTCGAGGCGATTGACAAACTTCTTTTCCTCGAATCGTGCAAGAAGACTTCTTGGTCGTTTCCGGCGATGGCCTACTCCAATTCGCCAGGCTGATGGCCGCCGGGCTCGCATCCGGCAGCCAAAAGGCGAACAATAACTGGCAATTCGTCACATACACGGTGAATATCAGCGACAGAGGGCGTCAGTTAATTCTAGCGTGGAAGGAAGGCGATCGCGCGCGTCTTCGCGAAGTCATGGGTGGTCCAGTCCCCGGGCAACGTCCGCAGACAGCGCGGCGGGGCATCAGTCCCGCCCGTCGCCGCAAGTAGCGGAACCCGTCGCACGGAAATGCCACCAGGCCCAGCCTGACGGCACTGTGAGAGAAAACCGGACTGGGCGGCCCGATGCACGACAGAGCGTCAAGCTGAACGGGTTTGAGCGGGAAGGCGTCATTCCCTTTGGCGACGCCACTTGGCTTGGCAACTAGCCGAGGATTTGCCGCAGCGCCGCGCGAAGTGCCTGAACATCGTCGCCCTGAAGCGCTCCAAGTTTCTTCAGGATCAGTCGTTGTTCAATCGTTGCGATGACTGGCTTGATCAGAGACGCCTTCGGCAGCCCTGCGCCTCGCCAGTCGTTGATCAGCACCTCGCCCAGAGCCCCAGCCGGACGAAGAATCTGACTCGTGACAGCCATGACGATCACGTCCGGCCGCCGCTGATGATACGGGTCAGCACTGATGACCACGGCCGGTCGCTTCTTTGAAGCGGATTGATCAGTGAACGGAAACGGGACCAGAACGACGTCGCCGAAGCTATAGTCGATCGTATTCGGCATCGTCAGAGTTGTCCCAGACGGCGCGGAATGCTTCTTCGGACAGACGCGTGGCCGCCTGGGTAAAATGCCGATCCTGATCCCGAACCGTCAGGAGGTCGACGAAGTCTTCAACCTCCGCCACCCGTTCGGGCGGAAGGTTTCGAATCTTCTGGATCAAGGTTTCTTCGGCCATTGCGGTCCTTGGGTTCCATTGTAGCTCAAGCGTTCACGCTGCCCGAAGCCCGTCGATTTGGCGGAGCCAGGGGACGATCTGGTTCCAACTCGCGAAAACTGGGGACGCCACCGTACGGGGCCACACACCGGCGAGCAGCCGGGTGAAACTTCCCTGCCCGCTCCAGCGGTAGCACCGGCCCTTCTCGTCTTGCTCGGGCAACCACCGTCAGCCGTCCGTCGATCAAGCGCCTGGAGAGGCGCTGGCCCTCTTTCGCGTGCCGTCTGAGGAGCACGGGCCAGTCCGCCACCATACTCGAGCGTCACGGCGAAGGCCCACTCGGACGACATAGACAGAGAATCCCTTCTACGCCCTGAATCCGCGAGGCCGCTCCATTCTCGACTGGGAACTTTGGGGCCAGGGTTGGAGCCCCTCGAGGGCCGGATCGCTTCAGGGGCGCGCTGGAAGCCTCCGCCTCCAGCTGCGGTGCCCCGGGCCCGACAGGGACGTCAGGCGGCCTCAGGAAGCATTGTTCACCAGTGGGAATCCTCCTGTTCGGTAGCGAACGGCCGCCCGGCCGTGCACGGCCCCGACGCGGCAAGACGGGCCGAAACTTCCCCAGATCGGCGCGCGCGTTTACGGCACGCCCTTCGCACATGGCCGATCCTCAGTGATCGAATCGATCGGGCGCCTGGCGCCCTGGAGGCGTGATGCGCGTGGGAATCTCACTGGTTGGACGTCAAGCTGGGCATCCGGATGCTCGCCCGCTATCCGGGCCTGTCGATCGCCGGCGGGCTGGCCATCGTCATGGTCGTGGTCTGTGGCGCCGCCGCCGGGATGTTCCACGCCGTCGTCTTCGGGGCGCTGCCGTTCGGGGACGGCGGCCGGATCGTGGCTATCGAGAACTGGGATACGCGAGAGAACCGCCCCCACCCCGTCGCGTTCGAAGACTTCGCGGCCTGGCGCGGCATGACGAGTCTCGACGCGGTCGGCGCCTATCGGCTGGTGACCCGGAACGTGGCGATCGAGGGCGAGGCCGCCGAGCCCGTTCGCGTCGCCGAGATCGGCGCCGAGGCGTTTGCCATCGCGCGCGTTGCGCCGCGCCTCGGCCGCTACCTGGCGCCGGAGGACGAGCGCGACGGCGCGCCGCCGGTGATCGTCATCGGCCACGCCGAGTGGCAGCGGCGCTTCGCCGGCGATCCCCGGGTGATCGGCCGCACCCTCCTGGTCGGCGGCACGCCGGCCACGATCGTCGGCGTCATGCCGGAGGGGTTCGGCTTCCCGGTGAACGAGCGGCACTGGGTCCCGCTGCGCTTGGTGCCGTCGGATTTCGCGCACGCGCCGGCTCCGTCCAGCATGCCGTACAAGCAGATGCCGCCCGGCGCCGTCCACGCCTTCGGGCGGCTGGCCCCGGGCGCCGACCTCGCGGCGGCGCAGGCCGAACTCGCCGTCCTCGGCGAGCGGGCGTCACAGGCCTCGCCCGCCATCCACGCGCACGTGCGCCCGCGCGTGCTCCCCTACACCCGCTGGTTCTTCGACGAGCAGCATGACGGCGAGATCTTCCTGGTCCAGGGGCTGGTCCTGTTGCTGCTGGGGCTCGTGGGCGCGAACGTCGCGGTCCTCGTCTACGCGCGCACCGCGGCGCGCCGCATGGAGATCGCCGTGCGCACGGCCCTCGGCGCCAGCCGCGGGCGCATCGTCGGGCAGATGTTCGTCGAGGGGCTCGTCCTCTCCGGCGCGGCCGCGGCTGCGGGCCTCATGCTCGCCGGGATCATCCGCGGTGAGCTCGCCGCCTACATCCCCTGGCATCTCGCGCCGTTCTGGGTGACCACGAGCGCCACGTCCAGCATCGTGCTCGCGTACGTTGCGGCGCTCGCGCTGCTCGGCGGCGTGGTCATCGGCGTGATCCCGGCGATGCAGGCGACGTCCCGGCGCGCGCAGGCCGGCCTTCAGCATGCGGCCTCGAGCGCGTCAGGCTGGCGGATCGGCCGCACCTACGGCGTCCTCATGGTCGCGCAGGTCGCCGTCACGGTGGCGATCCTCCCCTACGCGCTCTCGACGGCCTGGACGTCGGTGCGGGACGCGCTCGCGGATCCCGGCTACCCCGCGGGGCAGTTCCTGACCGCGAGGATCGACGTCGAGCCGGGCCTTCCCCCCGCGGCGGCGGCCGCCCGGCTGCGGGATCGGCGGGCCGAGATCGCCAGGCGGCTCGCGGCCGAACCGGGCGTGACGGACGTGACGTTCCTGGCCGGCCTTCCGGGCGGCGAGCCGGCGCGCAGGATCGAGATCGAAGGCGAGCCGGTGTTCCGCCAAGTGGGCGTCGGCCGTATCGGCGTGGACTTCGTCCCGCTGTTCGAGGTGCCGGTGCTCGCCGGGCGGGCGTTCGCCGCGGGCGACACCGGCGCCGGCGGCCGGCATGTCGTCGTCAACCGCAGCTTCGCGCGGCACGTCCTCGGCGGCGCCGCGCTCGGGCGCCGCATCCGGCCGGCGACTGGGGAGCCCGGCCCGTGGCTCGAGGTCGTGGGCGTCATCGAGGACGTTCCCGCGACGGCGACCGGTCCGGCCCTCGCACAGGCCCGGCTGTACCTTCCCGCGGGCGAGGGGGATGCCGGGCTCGGGCTGCTCGCCGCGCGCGTCCGGGCTGGCGAGCCTGGCAAATTCGCCTCGCGCCTTCGCGAGGTGGCCGCGGCGGTGGATCCCGGGCTGCTGCTCGACGACGTGCGGCCGATGATGGCGCTGGTGCGCGACCAGCGGCGCGCGGCGCAGGTGGGGGCCGGTGCCGCCGGGTTTTTCACCCTGAGCCTGCTCCTACTCTCGGCGACCGGCCTCTACGCGCTCATGTCGTTCACCGTCACGCAGCGGCGCCGCGAGATCGGGATCCGGGTCGCGCTCGGCGCGACCACCGGCCGGCTGCTGCGCAGCATCTTCGCGCGCGCGCTCGGGCAACTCGCGGCCGGCATCGTCCTGGGTATGACAGTGGCCGGGATGGTGGCGTTCGAGACCGGCGGGGAATCCACGGGCGCCGCCGGGCTGCTGATGCTGCCGATCGTCGCCGTGTTCGTGCTGGCCGTGGGCCTGCTCGCCGTCGCGGGCCCGACCCGCCGCGGACTGCGCATCGAGCCGAGCGAGGCGCTGAAGGAAGGGTGACCTGTCGCAGGAGAACCAAAGGCCGGACCACGTGGCGCCATCCCGCACACCTTCGCCGAGTCCAGAAAATACGGAATCTCTCGAAGATAATGCGAAAAGTGACTCGATTGAGAAAAAAACAGGACCTGCAGGAGTTGATTCAGTGGGCGGATATGGGAGTGGACGGAAACCTGGGCGCAACAGACGTCCGCTCGTTGAGCACAGCCTTAAGCTGGACGTCACCCAAGTCGCGCGCGCTGGAAAACCAGCTTGGAGGCGGTGTGGGCTCCCTAGCTGCGCTAGTACCCGCGCTGGGAGTCCTGGTAAGAAAGGACGGTGCCCCGGTTGTGGGGGACAGGCCTCACCGTTGGCCCGTTGGGCCAAGGCTCAGCCGCGCGCTGATTCTACCGCTGGCAGGCCGCAGCAGGTCGGTGAGGCGGCGCGATCGTGAACAGGCTCAAGCCGCACGCGGAAACCAGACGTCCAGAGGAGCGCACAGGTCCGGGTTTCCCGCTGGGGACGCCAGCACGCACGCCGTATTGCCACGCCGTGAACTCGCGCCGACCGCCGTGCCCCGGCCGGATGCAGCACGCCCGCCTGGGCCGCAGTCCGGGATCGTCGTTCCGCCAATTACTGCCGCCGCTGCAGCCAGACGTCGTAGATGATGCGCGTGCGTCCGAAGGATTCCTGCCGGATTTCGGCCAGTTCGCCCCCGGGCCGGTCCGCAGCGTCACGGTGCCGTCATACCGGAACTCATTGCCGTGGCCGTCGCGCCCGCGGTTGTGGGCTGTAGCCCAGGCCGATGTCCGAGAACAGCGCATCGGCACGTGAGAGCTCGGGCGACTGCGAGATCCCGTCATGGTTCCGGTCGCGCCACAACAGCAATTGCGCGAAGAGCGGCACATCCGAGTTGACCACGCCCGGGAACTTCGGGCCGGTGTAGGACTCCCGCGCCATCGTCTGCAGCGCCTGGAAGCCGTTGTCGTGATTTGGGAGCGTGTAGTTGCCGAACATCTCCGTCCCATCGTCGATGATGCCGTTGCCGTTGCGGTCGAGGACAAGGAAGGCCCGCTGTCGTCGATGGAATCGACTCTGCAAATGCCGCAGTGAGCGAGCCCTGTTTGTAGTCCTCACCGGCGCCGCCGGTAAGGGGTCCGCGGCTGCGGCACCCCATCTGGTGTTTCGCTCCTCGGAGTGGATCTCAGCCCATCGCGACTGCGCGGCTCACGCCACCGGGGCGGGGAGGCCGTCGATGCTCCGCGCGTTCTTCTCGCGGCGGTAGCTGGGGAGCGCGTCCCCCTTCGCCTCGGCCCAGCGGAGGAGCTGGTCGCGCTCGCCCGCGGGCTCCATTCGTGGCACGCCGAAGCCGCAGGAGGTCTGCACCCGGTGCACGTCGGCGACCACGACCTGTCGGGCGCCGGGATACGCCGGGAAGTACGCGGCCAGGGCGTCCCACTCCGCATCGCCGGGGAGCACAACGCGCCCGGTCCCGAAGAGCCGCAGGATGCGCGGCGGCCCCTGGAAGGCGCAGAACATCAGGGTGATGCGTCCGTTCTCGTGCAGGTGGGCGGAGGTCTCGTTCCCGCTGCCGGTGAGGTCCAGGTACGCGACCCGGTTCGGGCCGATCACGCGGAGGGTGTCCAGCCCCTTCGGCGACAGGTTGACGTGCCCGTCGGCGGCGAGCGGCGCGCTGGCGGTGAAGAAGAGCGGCTGCGCCTCGATGAAGGCGCGCAGCTCGCCGGTGATGGAGTCGTGGACGCGGGCCATGGTGTGTCAGGGGGGGCGGAAGACGTTCTCCCCGCGTATTCTACTGCGCCCGGCGCCCGGGGGGGATTCCCGCGGGACTCCCTACCCCGCTCCGGTCCCCGGTCATGCGTCCCTTCCGCTTTCTCGTCCTCACCCTCGCGCTGCTCACGCCCCCTCGGCCGCCGGCGCGCGGATGGGCGCGCGGAGGGAGGAGGGGCGGTGGGTCCGCGTGGCCGCCCGGGGGACGGCCCGCATGCCGGCGACCGAAAACATCGTCACCTCAACTTCAGCGTGGTCAGGCTCATGCGGGCGAAGATGATCCCTACGATAAGGAAGCGGGTGATCACCTTCGGCTCGCTCCAGCCGATCAGCTCGAAGTGGTGATGGAGCGGCGCCATCCTGAACACGCGCTTGCCCGTCAAGAGGAACCCCGAGGCTCGCCCCCACCAGGGCGCCGCAGAAGATCGTGAGCTCCCCCGCGGGAGGAAACCGCACCAGCAGCAGGTAGTCGGCCAGGACGGCGGGGTCCCGTGACGTAGGCGAGCGCAGTGAACGCGGCGGCCGCCACGGCAAACGTGCTGATTGTCAGACCGTCAAGTCCGTCGGTTAGATTCACGGCGTTAGACCAGGCAACGAGCACGAAGGCGGCGAACGCCAGGTAGAGATAGCGGCGGATTCTGCTGGGCGAGCACCAGCACGGCCGCGCCGACGCCGAGCGCGATGAGGGGCTCACCGACGATCTTCATGCCCGGGCTCATCCCGTCATGCGCGCGACGGGGGATCTTCAGGTAATCGTCGGCGAACCCCACCGCGCCGAACCCTAGGCCCGCTGTCGTCCGTGAATCGACTCAGAAATGCCGCAGTGCGCGAGCCTCGTCGCCCGAATGTCACCCCTCCTGTGCGCCGTTGGTAGTCCTCACGGGCGCCGGTAAGGCGAGCATGGGCCGTTGTCCCCACGGCTCCGGAGACGATCCGGCGGCTCCGGCGCCCCCGCGTGTCTCGTCCGGGAGTCGCGCTTCTCAGGTCTGATTCATGTCAAACAATTGTCAACAGGCTTTGAGCCCTTTGGTGTCGGACCGCCCGGCAGCTTAAGGCGCGGGATGAAGCGAGCGACCAGCCCTGCGCGGGCGAACACCGGCTGACCGGGTGTGAAACACCTTGATTCGCCCGCAGGGCTGCGCGAGACTGCGGTACGCAGGCGCGGATGGCCGCGAGCGGGGGGGCGAAGGTCCACTCAGTACCTAGTTTTTGCTAAGTTAGGCAGACCACTCGCGATAGCGCGATAGATAGGACCTTATCCACAGTGGAGGGGACAGTTGGAGGTGTGCGAGCGCCACTGAGAATCAGGCGCGCAACAGGTGTGGCGCTCCTCATGCTCGTTGCGGCGCTCGGCTGCAGGCGAGCCGACGTCGAGATCGAATACGGCGCCGGGTACCCGTTTTCGCGCGCTGAACGTAGGGTAATCGAACAGATCGCCGACCGCGCCATAGCGGACGTTCGCAGGCTGCTGCCAGGAGTACCGGGTGAGCTCAGAATCACGGTCCAGGCAGGCTCGCGGGTGATTCCTGAAACTGGCGAGGTAGGGACCATCGGCTTGCCCGGCGCCGTGTACTGGACCGTTGACCCCACACATGAAGGGGACGTTATCGGGGTAGCCAACACCCAGTTGCGGGCCACGCTGTTTCACGAGTGCTATCACCTGGTGCGGGAGGCGAAGTTCGCGACGGAGTCCCGCGTCGACCGTGCAGTCAGCGAAGGCTTGGCGACGTCGTTCGAGCGCGACTTCGGAGGGCGGTCGCCGCCTTGGGGGGCTTATCCAGCGGACGTTGAGGCATGGGCGAAGGAGTTTCTCGCGCTGCCGGCCGGCGCCCCGGTCCGCGACTGGATGTTCCAGCATCCTGACGGCAGGCGCTGGGTTGGTTACAAAGTCGGCACCTATCTGGCCGATCGCGCGTCGCGCGCGTCTGGCCTTTCCGTGGTGGAGTTGGCAGAGGTGCCGACAGAGAAAATCCTTTCGTGGGCGAGCAGCACGGGGCAGTGACGATAGCTGCCTGACACCGGCTTGGGCCGACGGCAGCTCGCTCTAACGTGCTGCAGCCGACGAGCGGCGCGGGCGCAAGCAGCTGATTCCCAACACTCGTTGGCCGCTCGCGGCTGAGCGGCAGGACGTTGATATGGCTGATGAAGGGGACGGGAACATGGGGCGGCGAATCGGGCTGGGAACCGCGATAGGTCTCGCAGTCGCGACTCTGTGTTGGCAGGGTAACGACACAGCCGGTCTCGTATCGACTTTCCCGGATGGCGTGACGTTTCTCGCCCTCGCGATCCTGCTCACTGCGGCCATCCGTTTCGACGCGCACAGCGGTGACATGTCAGGACGTTCGTTGTCCTGGCGGGCGGGTCTCACGATTGCTACAACTTCGGGTGTGGTATTCGGTGTGGCAGTCGTGCTGCTTGGCTTACTTCGGTTCAGCAATCCGAGTCTGAGTCTCTTGATGTTTGGCTTCCTCATGGCTGTCGGTTCTGCGCTTGCGTGAGGTGCGGTTGCAGTGGCCGTCTTTAGGGAGAACCCGCATACGCCGGCGGCTTGACAGGCCGCTGCAGCCGACGAGCGGCGCGACAGCAGCAGAGGTGTTCAGAACGATCGCCAGCGCCGCTCGCGGCGGACGTTGCCAGAGCTTCGTGTGACAAAGAAGGGCAATCCTGGTTGTTGGTTGATCGTTTTGTAGGCCACGGTGCTTTGTGTGGAGCGCTAGCGTGTGGCGAGACGCCGAGCTGACGCCAGAAGCGCACATCTATTTCTTCGACCGTTATAGCCGACCGGCTCAGTACCATCGGCGCGCGGCCGCGACGACGTTCGGACCCTAGCGCCCTCCTGTCGGCGCGCCTGGCCGGGTCCTAATCCCTCAGGAGTTTTCCCGGTCTGCCGGGGCATGCGTGACTCCGCCTCCCGGCTCGGATACGTGTCGTCAAGCGGGCGAGGTCGCGGCGGGAACGCAAGTCAGCGTGCGCGAGCCGCCGGGGTCGCGGCGTCGAGCGCTTGGCGCCGGGCGGCCACGGAATCCGCTCGATAGATAGCGATCCGGTCGACGCCGAATCCTCTGGAGCGGCCCCCGACGTACAACATGTGCTCGCCGTCCGTGAGATGGAGCGTCGGCGTTCCCCAATCCAGCCATGAGAAACCGGCGCCGTCACAAAGCGAATCGCCCACGCGTTTCACCGGCCTTCGAGGAAACGACCTGCAGGCGCTGCCCGGCTGGCGCCCTGATTTGGTAGCATCGGCCGATGCGACGCTTTGCCCTGCTGCCCCTCCTGCTCGCCGCCTCCGTCCATCTCGGCGCCGGAACCGATCCCGACTGGACGGCGCTCGAAGAGGAAGCGATGCGTCACTTCCAGACGCTCCTCCGCTTCGACACGAGCGACCCGCCCGGGGACGAGAAACCCGCGGCCGACTACCTGAAGAGCGTGCTCGAGCAGGAAGGCATTCCGGTCCAGGTCTTCGCGCTCGAACCGCACCGTCCGAACATCGTCGCGCGGCTGAAGGGCAACGGGAGCAAGCGGCCGCTCCTCATCATGGGGCACACTGACGTGGTCAACGTCGACCCGAAGAAGTGGAAGCATCCGCCGTTCGGCGCCGTCCGCGAGGGAGGCTACGTCTACGGCCGCGGCACCGTCGACGACAAGGACAATGTCGTCGCCGCCCTGATGACGATGCTCGTCTTGAAGCGGCAGAATGTGGCGCTCGACCGCGACGTGATCTTTCTGGCCGAGGCGGGCGAGGAAGGCACCGTGCGGGTCGGGATCAAGTTCATGGTCGAGCAGCACTTCTCGGAGATCGACGCGGAGTACTGCTACGCGGAAGGAGGCGGGGTGACGCGGCGCGGCGGCGAGGTGCGGTTCGCGTCGGTGCAGACGCTCGAGAAGATCCCGCGCGCCATCGAGCTGACGGCCAGAGGCGTCGCCGGGCACGGCTCCGTGCCGCTCAAGAGCAACTCAGTTGCCCGCCTGTCGACGGCGGTCGGCAAGCTCGCCGCCTGGAAACCACCGATCCGGATCAACGAGACAACAGGTGTGTACTTCGAGCGGCTCGCGGAGATCTCGGGCCCCGAGGACGCGCGGCGCTACCGGGCCGTGCTCAGCCCCGATGCCGACGTATCCGGCCCTGCCGACGACTACCTGCTCGAACACGAGCCGCGGCACGCCTCGATGCTGCGGACGTCGCTCTCCCCCACCATCTTCAATGCCGGCTATCGGGTGAACGTCATTCCGTCGGAGGCGACGGCCACCATTGACGTCCGCGTGCATCCGGAGGAGGATCCGGAGACCGTTTTCGACCAGGTCAGAAAGATTGTCGACGACCCGGACATCGAGGTCGCCTGGGCGCAGCGCGACGTCCGGCCGCACGGGTCCACCTGGCTCACGACCGAGGCGTTCAAGACGCTCGAGGCGAACATCACCAGGCACTACCAGACCCCGACCCTGCCGACGATGAGCACCGGCGCGACCGACATGGCCTACCTGCGCGCCAGGGGTGTGCAGTGCTACGGCATCGGGCCGGCCACCGACATCGAGGATGGCCCGAAGGGCTTCGGCGCGCACAGCGACCAGGAGCGGATCCTCGAGTCGGAGTTTCACCGGTTCGTGCGGTTCCACTACGACGCAGTGGCCGATCTGGTTCGCAGCCGCTGAAGATCCCCGGTCGGGCCGAGAGCGAAGGTCCGGCGGCCGCACGAGGCGGCCGCCGGTAACCGAGTCACTCCGCGCCGGTCCTGAAGGCGCCTACTGCGTGCACGTCGGGGAGACGTGTTTCATGGAGGTCGCCATCAAGTGCGGCATCGAGCCGGCCTTCCCTGAGCCGGCCTTCGGGGTCCCGGAAGCGCCAGCTGCGCCCCCGGTGGATCCAGCCGCGCCGGCCGCGGAACCGGAGGCTCCGCCCGTCGATCCCGTACCGCCGCCCTTCGCAGCTCCGGTCGTGGATCCGCCCATTTCTTCCACCGTTCCGGTGATGGTTACCGTGTGCCCGACGTGATCGGCCAGTTTCAGCGACGACTCCTTGGCCATCACCTGGTACCTTTTGGCCGCGCTGCTCGTCGGGGCCGGCTTCGACTGCTCCTTGCCCGCGGAGGCATGCGCGGTTTCAGTAAGCGTATAGGTGCTGGCGTCGGTTCCCTTGGCCAGACACCCGGTAACGGTTGTCGTCTTCGCGCCCGCCGCACCTTGCGAGGCGCCCTGGGCCCCAGCAGGGCTGGTCCAAGCCACGAGAGCAACCGCGAGACCCATCCACACGAAAACTTGTCGTTTCATCTGTTCCTCCTGATTCGCGTTCGCCGTGTCACGTTACCTATTCTCCGTCGAAACGCTGGAGCCGACACGGCTCATCACCGACGTATCTTCGCGCTCCGGCGCAGTCTGCACAAGCGTGTTCTCCACCCGGATCGCGGAGCTCTACTGTTCAGCCTGCCCGCGGCCGCCCTCCTTCATGAATGCCGGTGCCGGCCTCGACGCGGCGTCGTGGGGCCGCGTCGGCTCTGATGACCGCCTCTGGTGTTCACGAAAGCACGATCTCGGCCACGTCGATCAGGTACAGCTGCCGTCCTTCGCCTCCATGCGTTGAATCAATCACCACCTTCGTACCGGTCGAATCGCTGCGCGGGTGCAGGTCGCATCGCCACTCGCCGCGGTATTCCACTGGGGCACCTTCGGGCTGGGCGTCAGTGCGCGGCCCTTCGGGCCACTTCAGCGTGCCGCTCTCCACTTTTTCGGCCGGTATCACGCTGAAGCTGCCGTCCGTCTCCAGAACGACCGCCCCTGCCTGAGCCAGCCCTGCCAGCCCGGCGCTCCTGACAGCAGCCTCGACTTCACTGGGGGAGACCCGCTGCCGTAGTAACTCCTCCTGCCGGAGCTCGCCCCGATACAGGAGCAGCGAGGGAGAGCTCTTCACGACGGCCTCGAACCCATGCCAGCGCACGGAGCTCCACGCCACTGCAAACTGGAGGGCGATCAGCAGCGCGAGAGCGACAAGACCATCAGCAAGCGGGATCTGCCGCGACACAACGATGCTCGCAAGCGTGGAGCCGAGTGCCACCGTCACCACGAGGTCGAAGGCATTCAGTTTCGCGAGGGTGCGCTTCCCGGATATGCGCAGAAAGAGCACGAGGGTTGCATACGCGGCGACACCTGTCACCATGGTTCGCAGGATGCTGTTCCAGCTGTCGAAAAACACCGTGTTCCCCCGCGTGTCCCGTCGCTCAGGGAGAAGGCCGTGGCGGCGTTCGCAGCTTCCCGGCGCGTGCCGGGAAGGAGCCTCGGTCGGCTGCGAGGCTCGCGAGTTCCTCTAGGGCGGATTCCATCTCATGATACAGGCACGATTCTCCCCAATCGTCATCTGGACGCATTTGCAGGGCACATACTGGTTTCTTCCGTCAGTGGTGACCCTGGCGGCCATCTTCCTGGCCGTCGCGTTTACCCAGCTCGACCGGCACGCGTGGGGCGCCGACGCACTCCCCGGCTGGTTCTACGGCGGCGGGGCGGACGGGGCGCGCGCGCTGCTCTCCGCGGTGGCCGGATCCATCATCACCGTGGTGGCCGTCACGTTCTCCGTCACGATTGTGGCGCTCACCGTCGCGTCGCAGCACTTCGGCCCCCGGCTGCTGAACAGCTTCATGCGGGACAGGCCGGCCCAGCTCGTGCTCGGCACGTTCATCGGAACGTTCGCGTACTGCCTCGTCGTTCTGCGCTCTGTTCAGGGAGAAGGGGACGGCTATTCGGTGTTTGTCCCGCACCTCGCCGTGACGGCCGCCTTGGCGCTGACGCTCGTGAGCGTGGCCGCTCTCATCTATTACGTCCATCATGTTGCCGTGTCGCTTCAGGTGTCCGAGATTGCGCGGGCCGTCACTTCAAACCTCGAAGAGGCCATCGACCGCCTTTACCCCGAACATTTCGGTGCAGATGCGGGTCCGGATCAGCCCCTGCCGAAGCCGCCGGCGGACGCGGTTGACGTGCCCTTCAACTCGAGTGGATACGTGCAGAGGCTCGAAGGCGGCAGGGTGCTCGAGGCGGCGGTGAAAGCCGACGTCGTGGTCTGGCTGCGTGTGCGTCCCGGTGACTTCGCGACAGAAGGGCTCCCGGTCGCCGTGGCCGCCCCTCCGCCACGGGATCCCGATGCATTCGCACGGCAGCTCAATGGGGCAATCGTCCTCGGGGCCGACCGGACGGATCAGCAGGATGCCGGGTTCCCATTGCAGCAACTCGTCGAGGTGTCGCTGCACGCCCTCTCGACCGGTATAAACGAGCCCTTCACCGCCGTCACCTGCATCGACCGGATTGGTCAGGGGCTGGCCAGGCTCGCGACTCGACGCATCCCTTCCCCTCTGCGTGCCGATGACGGTGGACACGTGCGCGTCATTGCGCCCTTGGACTCGTTCAGAGACCTCCTCGACAAATCGTTCGACCCGATCCGCGCACATGCGACAGGTAGTCCGGTTGTGGGGGGGCACCTGCTAAAGGTGCTCTCACGGATCGCTACGGTCGCTCAGCGGGCGGAAGACCGCGCCGCCATTCGGCGCCAGGCGGATCTCGTGCTGGTCTCCATGGCGGAGTGGCGGCAGGATCCGTCGGTCAAGGAACAGATGGAGAACGCCCGCGCGAAGGTGGAGCGTGCAGCGCCTGCCTGAGCCGAGCTCCAGTGCTGAACACGTCCCGCTCCGTCGCAGGTCCAGGGAATCCATCAGGGTCAGCTCGAGCGCGACGACGGTTCGGCATCACCCGATGCTGGCGATGTGGCGTATTGGGCGTGGCTACAGCTTCCGGTAGAGAACATTACGGAACTGGATCTTGAACGGGGGGCCGGTGTGCATCTGGAATCCAAGGACCCCCTCGGCGCTGAAGTTCTTCGAGTCCTCGTCGATGGCAACGGCCATCAGCTGGCGGTTGATGAACTGGAGCAGCACCGGCCCGCGCGCGATGATGTGATACTGATTCCAGCCGGTGACGTTCATCACGCCCCGGAGCAGCGTGCTGTCGGCAATTGTTCCCACGACCTTGAATGTCGGGCCGTCGACTATGCGGGTGACCTCGCCCCGGCGGGACATGACCCCCCGTCCGCGTTCGTCGTGCACGTTGCCGAGGTAGTTCTGCGTGAAATCCATGTCGGCCTGATATCCCTTCAGCACCCACTTCCCGACGTTCGGCAGTTCGGTACTGCGGTACTGAATACCGCTGTTGCTCCCGTCCATCCGGAACTCGAGCTTCAGCTCGAAATCCCGGAGGACGTCTCCGCGCCAGATCAGAAAGTTGTTCTGCGTCACCACGTTTGTCGGCGTCGTCTCGCCGACGATCTCGCCGTTCTCCACACGCCAGAACCGGGGATCCCCGTCCCATCCCTTCAGCGAGGTCCCGTCGAAAATGGATACGAATCCGGCGTCATCATCGGGCTCCGTGGGCGGAAAGACACCGCTGCCGGGCCGCACTCCCCCCTGGACTGGCGTGGCTGTCGCCCCCTTCTGCGCATCCTGTTGCGCAGCCGCGGCGCCATCAGCGTGCCGGCCGGCAGCAGGCACAGTCGACAGCAACGTCGTCAGACAGCCACCAAGCAGGGCGGCGCATGCGGCTGCGAAGGTCCTGCGGGATTCGATCGGCGGTTTCACGGGCTCCTCCTTGGACGGGGAAACTGTTGCGATATGAATTATCACCCTCTGCGGCTTGTCCCCCGCGTCCCTTACTTCCCATCCTGGCCTATCCACCCCCGGCCCTTCTTCTTGACCGGAGCCCTCGTGCGGCCGGGGCTGCAGCCCTGCCTGGCCGCACTCGGCCCGGAGGCGATCTGGTGAGTATCCACCCGTCCAGACCGTTGAGCTCAAAGCGCTGGCGAAACAGACCGCCCGACGCGGGGGCTGAAGTAGCGGACCGGGCGGTCGCGCCGGCGTGGCACTGCATCGGGCCCCCGTTGCAATCCGGTCCCACGTCATCTGCATAGAACGAGTGTGCCGGGTGAGCCTCGCAATTTCGCGAGCCCCGCCCTCGCTGCGAGCGTGAGGAGGGGACGCCCGGCATTGAAGAGGAGGTCCGATGAGGATGAGCGTATTAGTGATGATGACGGCTATGGCAGCGGGTTGCAGTCAGCAGAGCCCGACCGCACCGTCGCCGGCGTCAGGCACCGGCGGCGTCGCGGCCGAAAGACGCGTGGGCGAGACTGGCGGGAGGCCGCTCAGCACCACGCTCACCGGCGCCGAGGAAGCACCCGGCCCTGGCGATCCGGACGGATCGGGAACCGCGCACCTTTCGCTCAACCCCGGCCAGGGTCGAATCTGTTTCGAGCTGAAGGTCAGGAACATCGCGCCCGCTACGGCGGCGCACATTCACGAAGCGCCTGCGGGCGCGCCTGGGCCTGTGGTGGTGACGTTGGCGCCGCCCACCTCCGGGGAGTCGAGCGGGTGCGTGTCAGCGGATCGCGAGCTGATTGTGGAGATTCTGCGCGATCCCGCCGCGTATTACGTCAACGTGCACAACGCGGAATTCCCCGCCGGAGCAGTCCGCGGACAGCTGTCGAGGTAGGACGGCGGCTCATCTGCGCTTCTGATTACGGACGTGTCGGCGATCGGCCGGTCGCGCCGTGCACAAATCCAAACCTCCGCCTGGCGCGTAGTACTTCAGAAGACGCCCAAGGGCGCCTTGGAGCCGGGTATGGGACCCGGCAGGCCGAGGGTTGCTTATGGCGCCGGGAGGATGACAATGGCAGAAAAGGGTCGAAGTTCGAGCCGCCGGACATTCCTGTCCAACGGAGTCATGCTGACGTCGGCCGCGGCGGTTGCCGTGCCGACGCTGCTGCTGCCGGGCACGGCCGAAGCGCAGGTGGGCCAGCAGACACGGCTCAACTTCAGGGACATTCAGCGTCACGAGAATGATCACGTCCGCTTCCTCGAGAACGCGCTCGGCGGGGCCGCCCGGCCGAAACCAACATTCCAGAACCTCGAGCAGCAGAAGTTCCGGGAGTTCTTCGAGGTTTCGCAGGATCTCGAGAACACCGGTGTCGGGGCCTATCTCGCAGCGGCACCGGCGATCTTCAGCCGTCAGATTCTCGCCGCAGCGGGATCGATCGCGCTCATCGAAGGGCGCCATGCGGGATGGCTCTTTTTTTTCGAGGACGCGGGGCCCACCGAGAACGTCTACGGCGAGGAGCAAAGCTTTGAACGGC
>Ga0183260_10001854_pt1 | contig 17616 bp, 22 predicted proteins | sample AntDrymUQ4972206_2_FD_129768 | JGI IMG/M metagenome (GOLD analysis project Ga0183260, IMG submission 129768) | Polar desert sand microbial communities from Dry Valleys, Antarctica - metaG UQ497 (22.06) (version 2) (version 2) | ecosystem: Environmental > Terrestrial > Soil > Desert | place...
CGACTCGATGGCCTAACCGACGACGAGTACCACTGGGAACCGGTTGCAGGATGCTGGGGCATCCGCCCGGCAGGCGACGGCACCTTCACCGGCGACTACACGTCCCCCGAGCCGGCGCCGCCGCCGTTCACCACCATCGCCTGGCGCCTCGGGCATATCGCCACCTCGATACTCGGCATGCGGGCGGCCAACCACTTCGGGAACGGCTCGTTCGACATCCGCAGCGTCCGCTGGCCAGGCACCGCAGCCGAGGGATTGGCCTTCGTCGACGGCACCTACGACGACTGGATCACCGGCGTCCGCGGCCTCGACGACGACAGGCTCGCCCACCCGTGCGGGCCGGCTGAAGGCCCGTTCGCCGACTACCCGTTCGCCGCGCTGGTCCTGCACATCAACCGAGAGGTGATCCACCACGGCGCCGAGATCGCCTGCTTGCGCGACCTGTACCGCGACCGCCACCGATGAGTCGCCGGGCACCTACTCTGCTGTCGCCATGGCTGACGACCGCGAGGAGCTGCGCCAGACCTTCGAGGCCGCCGCCGCGCTGTACCAGCGGGCCCGCCCCGACTACCCTCCGGCGCTCTTCGACGACCTGATCGAGCTCGCCAGCCTGCGCCGTGGGGATCGGCTCCTGGAGATCGGCTGTGCGACCGGCAAGGCCACGCTGCCGCTGGCCGCACACGGATTCCGTATCACCTGCGTCGAACTCGGCCGCGAGTTGGTCGACGCGGCGCGGGGCAACCTGGCCGCCTTCCCCGACGTCACGGTCGTCCACGCCGCGTTCGAGTCGTGGGACGCGGCGGCGATGGAGCCGTTCGCCGTGGTGTTCGCGGCGACGGCATGGCACTGGGTCGATCCCGAGACCCGCTACCGCAAGGCGTGGGAGGCGCTGCGGCCCGGTGGTCATCTGGCATTCTGGGGCGCCACGCACGTGATCCCCGACGACGCTGATCCCTTCTTCCAAGAGCTACAGGACGTCTACGACGAGATCGGCGAGGGGCTGCCCGCGGACGCTTGGCCTCGGCCCGGAGAACTGCCAGATGAGCGCGACGAAATCGAGGCGGCCGGCCTGTTCGAGAAGGTCGAGGTGCGCCACTACGACTGGGCGGTCGACTACGACGCCGGCGCCTACATCGACCTGCTCAATACCTTCTCGGGCCACATCGCCATGCAGCCATGGCAACGCGACCGCCTGTACAGCGAGATCCGTCGGCGCCTGGGCGAACGGCCCGAGCAGCGTGTGCGACGCCATTGGGGAGCGGTCCTGCATGTGGCGAAGGCGGCAACCGACGCCAATGCCGCCGGTGGAAGACCGAGCGGAGGCTGAGGGATTCGAACCCTCGATGGACAAAAAGCCCAAACGGGATTAGCAATCCCGCGCCATAGACCTGACTAGGCGAAGCCTCCCGGTGCCGGGCGAGCCGGCGGGAGGCAGTTTAGCCGAGCGCGCTACCGCCTCCCATCGCGTGCCTCGGCCGCGAACCGGCAGCGGCCTACACTCCAGCTTGGAGGCGTGGCCGAGCGGCCGAAGGCGCGAGTCTTGAAAACTTGTGGGCGGTTATGCCGTCCCGTGGGTTCGAATCCCACCGCCTCCGCATTGACCAGCACAAATGCCGCGCGGTGACCGAGATTGACGGATCGTTCCCCAGCGCCATGCCAACAAATTGCCAACGCGCGGCAGTGTGATCTCGCTGGGGCATGGACTTCACCAGCGAAGGCGTGCGTGACTGAATCCGGCATTCTTGGCTCCTTAGATGCCCAGGATCACGCGGGCAAGGGTGTGGGCGGTTTGTTCGTCGGCGACGGGCAGGACATGCGCATAGGTGTCCAGGGTGATACCAACGTTTGCGTGCCCGAGCCTCTCGGACATGATCTTGACGTCATGCCAACCGGTCGCCGCAGCGAGACTGGTGCTCGCGTAGGTATGTCGGACGTCATGGAGGCGTATCGCCGGGAGCCCTGCGGCGCCTTGGTGCCTACGGAACCATCGGGAGAATCGCTCTGGATTGTGCGCTTGGCCATGTGAAAGTCCCCGCTGATGGCCAACTGAAATTCCCCACCTTCGCTGGGGGCGGTTGACCGGAGTGCTCTATGCAATCAGCGGAGGACGAGATGCACATTGTTGAGAAGTACCGCGAGCTCGGGTCGTACCGGGCTTCGGGCCGCGCGTGCGGTGTGGACCACAAGACTGTCAAGGCGGTCGTGGACCGCGTCGAACGCGGCGAGGCTGGCGTGCCACGCGCGCCGGTGGTGCGTGAGCACAACTACGACGCGGTCGACGTTGTCGTGCGACGCCGTGTGGAGCAGACGAACGGGCGGATCACGGCCAAGCGGCTGCTGCCCGTGGCACGGGCGGAGGGTTATGACGGGTCGGACCGCAACTTCCGCCGGCTGGTCGCTGACGCGAAGGCTGACTACCGCCGTCATGGGCGGATCTTTCGGCCGTGGCGTCCCGCGGCCGGCGAGTTCCTGGCGATCGACTACGGCACGTGGGCGGGCTGGCATGTGTTCTGCGCGGTGCTGGTGTGGTCACGCATCCGCTTTGTGCGCATCACCCGTGACGAGCAGCAGCCCACGACGTTGGCGTTGCTGGCGGAGTGCTTCGAGACGATCGGCGGGGTGCCCGCGGTGGTGCTGGCCGACCGCATCGCGTGTCTGCGCGGCCCGATCGTCGCGGACCGGGTGGTGGCGCATCCGGCCTATGTGCGCTTCGCCGCGCACTACGGGTTCCGCCCTGACTGGTGCGAGTCGGCTGACCCGCAGTCCAAGGGGGTGATGGAGAACCTGGTCGGCTACGCCAAGACCGACCTGGTGATCCCGGCCTGTGACGAGTGGACGTCGTTGACGATGGCCAACGCCGCGGCGCGGGCGTGGTGCGACGAGGTCAACACCGTGCTGATCCGAGATCGCCGCGGTGCCCGCGGTCCGTCTGGCTGAGGAGGTCAAGGTGCTACGTCCGCTGCCAAGCCTGCGCGCGGCGATCCAGCGCGGTGAGGCGCGCAAGGTCGACCGGTTGGCCACCGTGCGGTTCGGGTCGGCCCGCTATTCGGTGCCCGCACGGCTGGTCGGCGCGCAGGTGTGGGTGTCGGTTGCCGGCGACCACGTGCTGATCGACCACGGCGACGACCGCGTCGCCGAGCATCCCGTCATCGCACCTGGCGAAGTGTCGATCATCGATGAGCACTACGGCGGCCCGGCCACGCCGCCACGGCGTGCGGTGCGGCCGCGCACCGCCACCGAGAAAGCGTTCCTGGCGTTGGGGCCGGTCGCGGAGGCGTTCCTGCGTGCCGCCGCCGCGGCCGGGCAGTCGAGGCTGCCCGCGCACCTGGGTGAGATCGTCGCGCTGGAGGCCGCACATGGCCGCGCCACCGTCGTCGCAGCATTGCAGCGCGCGTTGACGTTTCGTCGCTTCACCGCCGACGCGCCGACGCCCAGCCTGGACGCCTACGCCATCGACCAGCTCGACGGCCGTGAGGTGACGTCGTGACCGCCGCGCCCGCTGCGCTGGCCGCCGACCTCGAGTCCGGCCTGCGCCGGCTGAAGCTAGCCACGGTGCGCCGCCTGGCACCCGAAATCCTGCAGACCGCCAAGACGCAACGCTGGAAGCCCGAAGAGGTGCTGCGCACCCTGGTCGAGGCCGAGATCGCCGCGCGTGACGAGTCCAATCGGCGCAGCCGTCACCGCGCCGCCGGGTTCCCCGTCGTCAAGACCTTCGACGGCTTCGATGTCGCCGCGTCCTCCGTGCCCCAGGCGACCGTGGACTACCTCGCCGGACTCGAGTGGGTCCGCGCGCCCGAGAACCTGTGTCTGGTCGGCCCCTCACCGACGGCGACTCCTACCGCATGCGCACCCCACTGGTGGCCAGGTGAAATTCCCCACCTGGCCGGGGTGGGGGAAGTCGGCTTCGCCCCGCTGGAGTAGCCGAGAGAAACCGAGAGCAGCAGGGTGTATCTGGACCCGGAATGGACCCGGCTCCAATCTCTGCCATCCCTGGCCCGTGGGGTTGCCGGCCAACGCGAGGGCGGCCGAAAAGAAAGGGTGTACATCTCCAGGGTGACATCGACCCGCCCCAGCAGATGCAGGTGCCGACAACGGTTCGTGGTCATCGCAGGTCCTCCGCCCAGGCGCTGAAGAAGGCCTTGGCGGACAAGACATCACCAGCAGGCAGTGGGATCTCGTCGTCAGCGAACCGTCCCAGGGTTCCCATCATTTGCCCAAGGACCTGCTGGTCGAAGCCGGCGTCGATCGACTGGGACTGCTGCAGCAGAGCCTCTTTGCCGAAGCGTCGCGCTAGGACGTAGACGTCGGCGAAGTCGCGGGCCTCGGCCCGACCAAACAGGGCGAGCAGCTTTCGACCCGCCAGTTCCAGCGGGGCCAGGGTCGGTCCGAGCATGGTCATGGTGGGCGTGCGGATCGGTGGCGAGTCGATCGCAAGGTCGACTAGGACCTCCTCATCCCCGCGCGCCACGACCAAGCGAGCGAACGTCGGACTGTCCGAAAGGACGGCGACGTCGTAGTCCCGGCGTTGGAGGGCCCGCACAAGCGTCGACCTTGCCTTGGTCACCGACGTGATCGGCGCCGAGGCGAACAGGTCCAGGTCCTCGGTCGGGCGCGCGATCAGGTCAGAGGCCAGCAGCCCGGCGCCACCTGCGACGACGTAGCCCTCGGCGGCCTTCAGCGCGAAGAAGATGCCCGCGACCTCGGTCTGGAACCTCGTGAGGAAGCCCGGCTCCTCCATCAGGCCACCTCATTCTCGATGCCACCGCTGACGACGCCGTCCCATGCAGACCGGATCCCAAGAGGCAGCACGAGGTCGTCCCACAGGTCGACCAGCAGCGCCCCGTCGACATAGGCCACGACGTCCTCGGGTCCGCCTTCGCGCAGTACCAGCTCGTAGACCCGGGCCCGCTGCCTGCGATCGCGAAGGTCGTAGCGTCGCCCGCGATCGGACCAGTTCAGGTGCAGCGGCAGCTCGACCACCGCGAACGCACGACAGAGCTGCAACCGAGGCAACGCAGCGGGAATCCAAACTGGGCGACCACGCTCGACAGCAACCTGACGGAACTCGATCCGCGGCGTGATCGCGAGGTCGAACCCGGCCATGCCCACGATCCGTGCAGCCGTGGCCAGCGTCGGCGATTTCCGGCCGTGCTCGTACGCCGACAAGGTAGGCCGCGAGGTCCCGGCCAGCTCGGCAAGAGCAGCCTGGGACAGACCCGCGGCCTCGCGAGCTTGCCGAAGAACGATCTCTGACGTCACGACCCCAGTGTATCCAAACAGATACCCAGGCCCTTGCATGCTCGTCGACGGGTTCGACCTTGCGCCCTGAACTGCGTCGGCCGGGAGCCCTCCTTGCAAGCCTTGCAGAGGCCCAGCGACACCATGGTGTCTCCGCGAGGTCAAGCCTGATCCTTGGCCCACCAAAGGAATGCCGCGGCGTGCTGTTGGGTCTTGAAGTCTTCGGCACCCACGAGGCCGAGGATGAGGTCATTGCTCCATACGGCGAGGCGGCCGATTGTCATGTGGGTGCGCCCCTGGGTCGGGAAGTTCGAGGCCCCACAGCGCGCGAGCGATCTCGCGCTTGCCGGCATCCCCGGACGACTACTGCAGGAGCGTGAGGAATCCTCTGGGTAGACGATGCACAGCACGCGGGTCAGGAGCGACTCCTTGAAGCCCTTCATCGCTGCCGGAACTCGGTCCTCGATGAGTTGGGTCAGTCGATCCTCGATCGGGATAGCCGCCGGTCCACAACGCTGCCGTCTCGTCATCGGATCGTGGTCCTGGACCGGCCTGGTCGCGATGCTCGGCCGGTTCGACGCTGAGCTCAAGATTGCCGGCCCACCCGAGCTGAAGCAGGAGTTCACCCGGATCTCCTAACGCTACGCGAGAGTTGCCGGCATTGCTGGACACTTGGGACCTGACCAGGACGCCACCTCGGTTGGTTGAAAGGCACCGTGTGCGGTGAGCGCTTTCGGGTGTCGTGTGATCACATGACCGGTCGTCGAAGAAACCACCGCGGCCGAGCGGGAAAGTACCCATGTGAGCACCGACAGCGAGATCATCCGCCGATCGCGAGACGACCCTTCAGCCTTCGGCATGCTGTTTGACCGCCACGCCGCGAGCATCCACCGCTACGTCGCACGCAGGACCGACACCTCGTTCGCCGACGACGTGATGGCTGGTGAAGAGGCACTACCTCACCTCATGTCAGCCGTCGAGCGCGGCGGTGATGTCGCGGACGGCCCGCAGCACCGGCTCGACCGCGGTGGTCACCAACTCCTTGCGCGAGGTGACCACATTGACCGCTGCCAGCACCTGCCAGCCGGGCAGGGGCGCGGCGACACCGTACGCGCCCGGGTTGAGCTCGGCGTACGTCGTGACGTGACCGACCTCGCGGATGCCAGCCACCCGGTCTGGCTCGCCGGGCCGCGCCGGCCCGGAGGCAAGCCCGGCCAGCCCGCCGGCACCGCGGTCGAGCGGGTCGCGGTTGCCCAGCCGGTAGGAAAACCGCGGGCCGTCGGTGGGCGGCTCGGCCACGACGGTGGTGACGACGGCGTCGCCGACCACCTCGACCAGCGACGCCGTCGCGTCGAGCACGGCAGCCAGTCGGTGCAGCACCGGCTCGGCGACGTCGCGCAGGCGCGGGCGGCCGTGGTCGGCGAGGTCCGCGGCGGCCGGGCCCACCGTGTAGCGGCCCTCGGCGTCGCGCGCGGCGAAGCCCGTGCGTTGCAAAGAGACCAGCAGCCGATGGGTGATCGAGCGGTGCAGCCGGCAGGCGACCGCCGCGTCGGTGGTGGTCAGACCCTGCGGATGACGACCGAGCTCTACGAGCAACGCCAGGCCGCGCTCGAGGGTCTGCGAGCCGCCCCCGGGCTCAGGCACTGCCCTCGGGCGGCGCGGTTGGGAGGATGCGGCCACGCACCTCACCCAACCCCATCCGTCCGCCCAGCGCACCCGGCGCGCTGTAGCGGAGCACCACCTCGTCGCCGTCGTCGAGGAACGTACGCTCCTCGCCGCCGGCGACGAACGGCTCGGTGCCGCCCCAAGAGAGCTCCAGGAACGAGCCGCGCTGCTCCTTCTCGGGGCCGCTGATCGTGCCCGAGGCGAAGAAGTCGCCGACCCGCAGCGAGCCGCCGTTGACCGTGAGGTGGGCCAGCATCTGCGCGGGCGACCAGTACATGGTGCGGTACGCAGGCCGCGAAACCACGGTTCCGTTGAGCTCGACCTCGACGTCGACGTCGTAGCCCGACGGGCCAGTCTCCTGGAGGTAGGGCAGCACCGGCACGGTGTCCTGGCCCGGCAGGTCGACGCGGGCAGCTTCGAGCGCGGTCAGCGGGGTGATCCACGCGCCGATGGAGGTGGCGAACGACTTGGCGAGGTTGGGGCCGAGCGGCACGTACTCCCACGCCTGGATGTCGCGCGCCGACCAGTCGTTGACGCCGGTGACGCCGAAGACGGTGCTGGCGAGCTCGGCGGTGCCGACCCGCTGGCCCAGCGGCACGGTGCGGCCGACGACGAAGCCCAGTTCGGCCTCGATGTCGAGCCGGCGGCACGGGCCGTAGCTGGGCACGTCCTCGGTGGGCCCCCTGCGCTGGCCGGACGGGCGGTGGATGTCGGTGCCCGAGACGACGACCGACCCTGCCCGGCCGTGGTAGCCGACCGGGAGGTGCTTCCAGTTGGGCAGCAGCGCGTCGCCGTCGGGCCGGAAGATCCGGCCGACGTTGGTGGCGTGGTGCTCGGAGGCGTAGTAGTCGACATAGTCGGCGACCTCGAACGGCAGGTGGCAGGTGACGTCGGCCAGCGCCAGCAGCGTCACCTGGTCGCGGTGCGCGGGGTCGGTGAGCAGGTCAACGACCCAGGCGCGGACCTCGGCCCAGGTGCCCGGGCCCGTGGCCATGAGGGGGTTGAGCGCCGCGACGTCGAGCAGCGGGGCCCATGCGGGACGCAGGTCACGGGCGGCGGCGCCAAGGTCGAGCGCCTGCTCGCCGACCCGTACGCCGATCCGCGGCGCCGTGCCCTCCGTAGTGACCACGGCGTAGGGCAGGTTGTCGACGTCGTAGGGGCCGCCGGCGGCGCCGTCGACCCAGGTCGGGGTGGTGGTCATCGGTGGTGTCCTCCGGTCAGCGTGTCGGTGCGGTGAGCAGACCGAGCGCGGCGAGGTCGTCGTACGGCTCAACGATGCTGCAGGAGCCGTAGGACATGAACGCCTCGCGGGCGCGCTCGAGGTCGGGGATGTCGCGGACGGCGTCGGTCAGCGCTGCGGTGTTGCGCTCGGCCAGGCTCGCCACAACTGCGGCGTGGTCTGCGCCACCGGTCGCGCGCGCCGTGGCCAGCAGGATGTTGAGGTAGCCGTGGTGCTCGAAGCCCGTGTCGTGCCCGATGTGCCGCACGGCGTGGTGCAGCCCGGCTGTGCACTTGAAGGGCACCGCCTGTGCGACGGCGGCCTCGATCCACGAGGCGACCTCGTCCTCCGAGGGGAACGCCGACGCCTCCGTGCCGCCGGTGCGGAACTTCAGCCGCAGCCCGTGCGCGAACACGGCGTCGAGGACGCCCGGCCAGTCGGGGGCGGTGGGCCGGGGCACCTCGACGTACGTCGCCACGCCGTCCGGCGCGACGGCCGCCACCTCGCCCACCTGCTCGGCGGCCGGGGGGGTGCCGCCGAGCTTGACCTCGAGGCCGACGAGCACGAGGCCGGCGGTGGCGACTCGGTCGACCACGTCGGCGACGACGTCGGGCGAGGGCACCACGACGCCGACCTCGAGGCCCTCGGGGGCGAGCGCAATCAGGGCGTCAAGGCGTGCGGCGTCGGCGAGGAACGGCCCCACCAGGTCGGCGTGGGCCGCGCGGCGGTGCGCGACGTGGGCGGCCATGGCGTCCGGCAGTGGCGCCAGGCCGGGCGGGAAGATCGCGGCGTCGTCGACGAGGTGCTGGAAGGGAGGAGGAATGGACACCCCCACACTCTAAGCGGCTATCGTCCGGAATAAGAACACGTATTGTTCTACTATCCAACACACGCTAGGAGGGTGACGATGGCGTGCTACCGGCAGGTCGGCGAGGTTCCACAGAAGCGGCACACCCAGTTCCGCGACCCTGAGGGCAACCTCTACTACGAGGAGCTGATGGGCGAGGAAGGCTTCTCCTCCGACTCTTCGCTGCTCTATCACCGCGGCGTCCCTTCGGCGATCACCACGGCCGAGGTGTGGGAGCTGCCCGACCAGACCCGGGTGCCCAACCACCCGCTCAAGCCGCGCCACCTCAAGCTGCACTCGCTCGCAACCGGCAAGGACGCAGTCACCGACCGCCGCCTGGTGCTCGGCAACAGCGACGTCCGAATCTCCTACGTCACCACCGACGTCGACCCCTCACCGCTGTACCGCAACGCCATCGGCGACGAGTGCGTCTACGTCGAGGCCGGCTCCGGCACCGTCGAGACCGTCCTCGGCGTGCTTTCCTACCGCAGCGGCGACTACGTGGTGATCCCGCGCGCGACCACGCACCGCTGGGTGCCCGCCCCTAATGGCACAGGACCGTCACGGCTCTACGCGATCGAGGCCAACGGCCACATCGCGCCACCGAAGCGCTATTTGTCGCGCTACGGCCAGCTGCTCGAGCACGCGCCGTACTGTGAGCGCGACCTCCACGGCCCCAAGGCCGTCCACCTCGACGAGGGCCAGGTGCCGGACGGAGGCGTCGAGGTCCTGGTCAAGCACCGCGTCGCCGGCCAGGTCGTCGGCTCCCGGATGACGTACGCGACCCACCCCTTCGACGTGGTCGGCTGGGACGGCTGCCTCTACCCCTACACGTTCAACATCGACGACTACATGCCGATCACCGGCAAGATCCACCAGCCGCCGCCGGTGCACCAGGTCTTCGAGGGCGCGAACTTCGTGATCTGCAACTTCCTGCCCCGCAAGGTCGACTACCACCCGCTCGCCGTGCCCGTCCCCTACTACCACTCGAACGTCGACTCCGACGAGGTCATGTTCTACGTCGGCGGCGACTACGAGGCCCGCCAAGGCTCGGGCATCGACATCGGCTCGATCTCCCTGCACCCGGGCGGGTTCGCGCACGGGCCGCAGCCCTCGGCGATCGAGGCATCGCTCGGCGCGGACTACTTCGAGGAGTCCGCGGTAATGGTCGACACCTTCGCGCCGCTCGACCTCGGCGAGGGCGGCGTAGCGAGCGAGGACCCGGCGTACGCCTGGACCTGGGCGGGACGCGGCCCCGACAGCGGCGACAGCCCGGCCTTGTTCAGCAACAGCTAATGACCCCCGTCATCAAACCAAGCAGAGCCGGGCGTCCCCGCTCGGAGATTGATGCTCCATTCACAGAGGGAGACAGACCATGAAGGAACGACATGCACGATCCGAGCAGCAGTCCCAACAAACCTACGCCGCCTGGCGACGGTGGGCGACCACTCATCGAGTGGCCGCCGCGCTGCTCGCGGGCATTGTGGCCACCCACATCTCCACGGTCCTCGGCCTCTGGTTCGGCGGGTTCGGTCTGGTCCGGCTTGACTGGAACACCGCCAACGGCCTCGTCTACCTCCCCGACGCTGCGCCTCTGGCCCAGTTCCTCATCGGCGGGGCGTTCCACTACGTCGATGGCATCGTCTTCGCGGTGCTTTTCGCTGTGGCCGTGCATCCACAGCTGCCGTGGTCCAGCAGCGAGGTTGGGAACGTGCTCAAGGGGCTTGCCTTCGGGACGATCCTCGCGGTGATTGCACTCGCCGTGCTGACCCCGCTCATCTATGCTCCCGCACGTGATTCCGTCGCCGGGGTGTTCAGCTCCAACTTCGGCTGGAAGTACATCCTGGGAGTTTTCCTGTTCCACTGGGTGTACGGCGCCCACCTCGGCCTCATCTATAGCCCCGTGTCCACCCGCGACACAGTCGACTAGATGTTCTGCCCAGGGAGGTTGGTGACACTCGGCGTGCCGCACAGGTGAGGAGGGCCTTCCTTGTGTTCGGTGTGAAGCGACGAAGCAACCACACCAGCAAGAAGGCCCTCTGATGACTCACCGTAATGCTCCGCTGACCCCTGAAGGACGCCGGCGTCTGTGGAACGTGTCGATGCCGGCCGGGCGATCTGCCACGTCGCGGCGGAAGCCGGGATCGCTCGTCAGACGCTGGGATACTGGTACGCGCGTTGGGTCGCCGAGGGCGAGGCCGGCCTGGAGGATCGCTCGAGTCGTCCGCACCGCAGCCCGAACCAGACCCCGCCCGAGATCGAGGAACGCATGGTCGCGCTACGCCGCGAGCACAAGGAGGGTCCCGTCCAGCTGACTGGGCGGCTGGCCGAAAAGGGCATCAAGCTGCCGGCCTCGACGATCTGGCGGATCCTGGTGCGCCACTCGCCGCTTGGATCCCGATCGTCGTGATCTACGCCAAAGCGACTGCGTCAACTGGGCAGGTACACGTTGACCGACGTCCTGACCAGCCGGTTCGCTGATCCGCGAGTCCGTACCGCCATGGCCGTCACGACCCTGACCATCAGCGGCCTCTACCTCCTGGCACAGCTGATCGCCGCGGGTTCGCTCTTCAAGCTACTCAGCGGTATGCCGTTCGAGTGGGCTGTGGCGCTCACGGCTGTGCTCGTGGTCATCTACGTCGCCGTCGGCGGAATGCTCGCCACCACCTGGTCCAGGTCATCAAGGCCTGCCTTCTCCTCACAGTCCTGGGAGTACTCAGCGTGATGCTCGCCATCCGCATCGGTGGCGACTGGACCGGCTTCGTCGAGGGCGCCGCAACTTCGGGAAAACTTGACCCGTTAGCGCCCGGCAACCTGTTTGGCGGCTGGAACACCCTGTCCACGGGCCTCGCGCTCGCACTCGGTGTCGTCGGCCTCCCACACATCGTGATGCGTCTGTTCACGGTCAAGGACGCGCGCGCCGCCCAGCAGTCGGCCACGCGCACCGTGAGCATCATCAGCATCGCGACGATCCTGATCATCTTCGTCGCTCTCGGGGCCCGTTACCTGCTCCAGGAGCAGGCCCCGGCGATCGCTGCCTCCGCCGGCAACTTGACGATGCCGCTGTTGGGCGAGTCCCTGGGAGGAGGCAGCGATTCACTGACCGGCGCGTTCATGCTGGCGCTCGTCTCGGCCGTCGCCTTCGCAACGATCCTCGCCGTGGTCGCAGGTCTTCTCATCAACGCTTCGAGCGCGATCGTCCGTGATCTCCTCCCCGCACGCCTGCGCAGCGACGCAAGCGACGCAAACGACGGCACGAACACGGCTGAGGTTCGCTACGGCCGCTGGGCCGCGGTTGGGGTCGCCGCAACCATCGCCGTGGTCGCGATGCTCTTCGGCGCTGGCCTCAACGCCAGCGTCATGGTGACCTTGGCGTTCGGTGTCGCGGCAAGCGCGAACTTCCCAATCCTCACGCTGGCGCTCTTCTGGCGGGGGTTCAACGGCTACGGCGCTCTCTGCGGTGCCTACACAGGCCTGATCAGCTCGGCCGCGCTGCTCGCCCTTGGACCCACACTATGGCTGGGCGACGGCGCCTCCCCAATCTCGCTCTCCGACCCCACAATCATCGCCATGCCTCTCGGGTTTGCGGGCTGCCTTGTCGGTACCGCGTGGGGCCGGGCGGCGGCGCGGACGACGGGTGAGCAAGTCGATGCGATGTTCGTTTGAGCTAAGCGCAAGAGAACTCCACCTCGTCGCCGCACAGGCGATCAGCCGTCGTCGGTCCGGAACCCTCAGTCGTGCGACGCGGCCTATCCCGGCCCTCCATTGCGCTTGGCGACGACGGCTCGGACCTCCTGCGACATCCTTGCGCCCCGCGGCCGGGACTGGTGCTACGGGTTCTACAACCACGACCCGCCGGCACAGCACGATCGGCATGATGAGCCCGATCAACTACGAGAACACCGCGGCCCCCAACCGCGAAGCCGCATAGAGAAGCCCTCCACGATTCGGGGGGAACCACATCGACTCTAGAGCAGCGGAAGTGTCCCCACCGAACATGCCGTCCTGCGGTCCTCAACCCCCGCCTATGTTGTCAGTCTGACCGCACGTCGCTCAAGACACGCCGCAAGATCAGAGATGCAGCAAAGGAAGAACCGGGCCGGTCGCCACGCACCCAGCGAGGCGACCGGCCCACCCATGCCCTCTTGACAGAACGGGACTCGGTTCAAGGCGTCGCGGGCGGCGTCAAGCGCGAACGTTTTCCCGGCACCGGCCTTGCCGACGACGACCTCGACACCGGCGCCAGATGTGAGTAGGCGCACCATCGCGGCTTGCTCGTCGGTGACGGACGGCCGGCGGCGCAAGGCAGCCTCCACGTGATCGGTGCTGGCGATGGCCGCGCCAGCGTCGTGGCGGGCGACGGCCTGTGTGAGCAGGCGTTGCTCCAACGCGAGCAGCTCCGGTGTCGAGTAGCGGGCTTCGCCGCCGTCGGCGCGCACGACGCGCCCGTCGCCTCGGCGGATGACGGCTCCCGCATCTACCCCTGCAGCTTGAACACCGTGCGTCCGCGCCAGACGCTGCGCCCGCCACACCAGCACGGCGTCGACCGCTTCGGCTGAGTCAAGCTCCCGGTCGAACAGCCGGACGACCACCTGCGGCGTTGACCAGCCCGCTGCCAACAGTGCCGCAACGTTGGCCGCGAAGACATCTGAGCTGCGCAGCGTCGCGGCGGCGACCGAGTCGCCGATGCGGTCCGCCACGGCCGACACGGCGGCGGCCAATTCTCCGTCGACCGAGGCGAGTTCTTGCGGCCGCAGCAGTTGAACCGTGAGACCCAGCCCCGTGTCGAGGACGCTGTCCGCGAGCCGTTCTACATCATCGACGCTGGCGCCGGACTGCAGTCGTTCGCACCACGCCTGGATGACGTCGCGTCGCGTAAAGGTCGATGCTCTTGCCGTCAGCCCTTGCGGCCCGGCGAGTTTCTCGGCGACGTCCGTCGTGTCCGGTGGTTGCCAGGTCGCGGCGCCGAGCAGGTCGCGCACCCGATCCAAGGTGAAGCCGAGCGCTTGCGCTCTGGCGGCCCATTGGTCGCGCAGGGTGGACGGCTGCTCGATGGCGGTTTTCGCCTGGCGTGTCTCTAAGGTGGCCGCCTGCGCCCCGCGAGCCGAGTGGACGCCGCGTGCGGCCATCTCCGCGAGGATCTGCGCGCGGCGCTGGCTGAAAGCCTTGATGACGTCACGTGGCACGCCCTCGATCTCGGCGGTGCCGCTGCGCACATCGGTCCACGCAACGCCGAGGCGCCGTGACAGCTGCTCGCGAAGTGCGGCCTGGTACAGGTAGCCGGCGGTCTTGGCGTGGCTGTACAGACGTGGCGAGTCAAGCGTGCGCCACTGGCCATCGGCGCACAGGCCCAAGTTGGACACCAACACATGGGTGTGAAGCAGCGGGTCGCCGGCGCGTGAAGTGCGGTGGCGGAAGGCTGCTGCGACCAGCCCCGCCACTGGGACCCGCTCGATGCCGTTGCGGCCACGGCGTGAGTAGGCGGCGTGTCGCTCGAGGTAGCCGACCGCAGCGTGCACGGCCTGGTCATGCGCGTCGCGGACGACCGCCGCCGTCTCCTCGTCGCCGAGAGCCCAGACCAGGCTGACCGACTTCGGTGCGCGGAAGGCGAGGTCGAAGCCTGGCACTCGCCGGCGACTGGTGCGCGGCTACTCCAGGCCGGTCTTCGGGTCCCGGGCACCGAGGACGTTGCGCAGATCGGCGGCAGCGACCCGGCCGGCCAAGCCGAGGCCGGCGGCCGACTCGGTCAGCCAGTAGCCAGGTGACTCGCCGACGCCCGTGTAGTAATCCTCGACGGCGGCCGCCACGGTGTCCAGGTAGTAGGTCTCGCCGTCGGGGGCAAGGCGGCCGATGTTCAGCACGGCCGGTGGGCCCGCATCAATGATGCCAGTCTGTGTAGCTCTCGTAGCCCTTGAGTCGCGCGGTGCTGGAGGGGCGGCTCGACGGGCGAGGAGTGGGGGCGCTGGCGGGATCTCACAGCTGCGTCTCGCGCTCTGCGTCGGCGAGCAGCTGGAGCGTGGGTGGGTCGTCGTCAAGGACGGCGATGGTCGTCTGGCGGTGGAAGGTGCAGCGCTGACCAAGTCCATTGACGGAGTGGCCGCAGACACAGCGGTACTCGATGAGCGAGCTGTGGCCGCTATTGCGGACTGCGATGACGGCGTCGTAGTGCAGGCCCCGGCTGGCAGTAGACGCACTCGCAGAAGCGGCTGAAGACGGCGAACTCAGAGGCGTTTCGAGAACCTGCGGTCAGCCGTCGCTTGTGGTCGGCGCGGCGACGGTCTTCGGCCGCGGCGTTCGATGCGGCCAGGGACCGCAGAGCCAGTTCGTGTCAGGGTCGAGGTAGCGGTCGAGCTAGCCGGGCTCGCCGTGGCCGGCGTGGCCGGTGTTGGCGATGGCGAAGCGGATCACCCTTGACGACGTGGTCTGCCCGTCGCGGCTGGGGCCGGCGGTTGCGCGCACGTCGACCACGCCGACCATGCGGGCGGCGTTGCTGGCCAGCCGCTCGGCGATCTTGCGAGCCTGCCGGTCGGCCGTTCCGTGACGCTTCCCGCCGCGGACGGTGAAGGTGACGGCGACGGTGTACTCGACGGCGTTGTAGAACCGCGGGTCTTCGTACGGCTCACCCACGTCCGGCCACCTCCGCCGGCTCATCGCCGAGCTGCAGAGGTGCGCCGCCTGGATGCAGGTCGCGCAGGAGCTGGCGCAGCTCGAGGACGCAGCCCAGGATCCGAGCGGCGTTCTTCGGCGTGCTGCGCCGGTCCGAAGCCTGGTGGATCGTTGCGGCCAGCCGACCGATCTCGTCGGTCAGGGACGCCGCGAGATCCAGCGCCGGTTCTGTCGCGGTGAGACGCCGCTTCTCGTCCCTGGCCTCGACGCTATGACGATGCGCCTCGATCGCGCCCCACACGAGCAGGTACGCGAAGTAGTAGTCGACGGGCACGCCCAGGACGGCTGCGATGGCAGCGTCGACCTCGTCGATCGGCGCGCCGTCGACGAGCACCCGCTGCTCGATGTCGGCCAGGACGTGTTCGTGCGAGCGGTTCATCGGTGCTCCCTCCTGCTGGTCGGGCTGTGGGTTGCGCCGGCGGCCACCGGCTCTGGAACGCGGTCGAGGCACGCCCGGATGCGCGCCGAGAGGTCGGCAGCGGCGTGTGCGGGGGCCGGGGGAGCTGGCAGCTGTCGCGGGCGAGTGCGACCGGTTCGGTGCCGTCGCTCAGCGCTGTGGCGAGGGCGTCGTCAAGCCGGTGGTGCGACGACCGCTCGTGCACCTCGAAGGCCCACGCAACGATCTGCGCACGGGCCAGCGGGACCGACCGCCGGTTGATCCCTTCAGCCGGAGTCGTGAGGCGCTCAACGGCGTTCCGCAGCGCATCGTCGTCCAGCGCCGCGGAGACGGCCTCGGCCCAGGCGTCCGCTCGCGCGGACTGCTCCCGGTGCACGCGCTCGGTTTGGGCGGCGGCGTGCGACTCCTCGGCACGACGCTGATCACGTGCCGCTGCACGACGTCGCTCGGCGACAAGCTCGCTTACATCCCAGCCGTCACGCAGGGCCTTGACGACCCAGCCGGCCGGGCTGCGCAGCGTCTGAACCGCGACGGCGTCGAGCACGTCGCGCACCCGCTCGGGTGGATGGTCGTCGAGCAGCCCGTCGGTGACCGGTGCCGCCACGCCGACGTCCAGCAGCCGGCGGCGCAGGTGCGAATCGGCGTCGCCCGTGGTCTGTTGTTGTTCCTCTTGGGAAGGTTCAACAACAACATCTCTTTGTTGGTGTCCGAAACCACCCTGTCCGGTGTCACCATGTCCGGTGTCTTCGGACACGGGCAGTTGGGCCACCGTGTCCGAAACTTTCGAACACGGCTCCATTCGCCTAGCCACCTGCCGGCTGGGGGTGTTGGTGAACCGCTCCACACAGGCCGACGGATCCAACACGTAGCGGCAGCTCTCGTACCGCCCGGACCCGTCGCCACGTGTCTCCTCTTGCAGCACGAAGCCGTACTCGCGCAGTCGCCGCAGGTACTTGGTGACCGTGTCCTTGTTCAGCCCGAGGTTGTCGGCGATGCGCCGGACGTTGGTCTCGGCGACGAGTCGCCCCTGCGCGTCGAGCGTCGCGTCGAGGGCGATGTCTTCGAGCACACCCCACGCCGCGAGCCCAACAGCCTTCTTCACGACGCGGCTCGACGGGAAGACCTTCGCGAACGGTTCGGCCCGACCCATGATGCGGCCGTCGGACAGCACACGGCCGAAGTCCTGGCCGAACGCCACCACATCCCGCGCCTCCGCCGGCGCGAAGCCGTCCTGCGGCGACATCAGGTGGCCCCACCCGCAGGCGCGGTGTCACCCCCCGGGGGACCCGTGACAGGCAACTCGAGCCGAGCAGCAGAGCCCCTCAAATGCCAACGCGATGCCAACACACGCGGGATAATGGGCCGGGACAACGCGGGACGGAACGGGATCGCCAAGATGAGAAACCGCAGGTCAGCGGCATAACGTGACACGCGTCGCCACCCCGCGCCACCGCCATCCTCAGTCTTGAAAATTCGTGGGCCCCTCGCGGGTCCCGTGGGTTCGAATCCCACCGCCTCCGCTTGACCATGCTCGTCACGGAGCGCTATCCACGGCGTTTGGTGAAGGGGGTGCAGGGGCTTCCC